>BFBZ01001544.1_pt1 | contig 14992 bp, 14 predicted proteins | sample 1888401 | NCBI WGS metagenome assembly BFBZ01 (sample SAMD00112614, study PRJDB3348) | symbiont metagenome | host: Chara braunii | reverse complement strand
CCCGCCGCTTTCCACCCCACCGATCGCTCCCCTCCCACGGGGCCTTGAATCATGCCCGCCAACCGCGTTGGTTGTGACGAGTTCCGCACCACGCTCCGCCGGCCGGACCGCCGCGCGTTCGTGAAGGCCGGCGTCTTCGGTGCGGGCGCCCTCGCGTTGAATGGCCTCTTCCGCGCCGAAGCGCGCGCGAGCGAGGGGCGTTCGCAACGCCGGACCAATAACGTCATCTTGCTCTGGATGCGAGGCGGACCGAGCCACCACGACATGTGGGACCCGAAGCCGGACGCCCCCGCGGAAGTGCGGGGCGAGTTCGGTGTCACCGACACGAACGTGCCCGGCATCCGACTGTCCGACATGCTGCCGCTGTCCGCGAAGATGATGGACAAGTGGGCGCTCGTCCGCAGCCTGAACCACCATGACGCCGGACACAGCACCGGCGACCAGATCTGCTTCACCGGCTACAACGCCGGCCCCGCGCCGGACGAGAACGTGTACCCGTCGATCGGGTCGGTCGTGTCGAAGCAACTCGGCCCCCTCTCGACCACGGTTCCCCCGTATGTCATGATCCCGCGACTGCTCCCCGGCGCGGGCTCCGCGTACCTCGGTGTGGCACACAAGCCTTTCGAGACGCAGGCCGATCCGGCGCAACCGGGACCGTTCAAGCTGCCGAACTTCAAGCTCGCGGACGGCGTGAGCTTCGACCAGATCGGCGACCGCAAGGGGCTTCTGAACCGGTTCGACACGCTCCGCCGCGACGCGGACGCCTCCGGTCAAATGGACGCGGCCGACAAGTTCCAGCAGCGGGCGTGGGACATCCTCACCTCCCGTGCGGCGCGCGACGCGTTCGACCTCGACCGCGAGCCGGCGAAAATTCGCGAGCGGTACGGGCTCATGCCCGCGTTCGACCCGAAGGCCGCCGACCGGTGCGGCGCACCGAACTGGGCGCAGCGGATGCTCCTCGCCCGCCGGTTGGTGGAAGCCGGCGTGCGGATCGTGACGGTCGATCTGCGCTGGTGGGACACGCACGTGAAGGGGTTCGAGTCGCTGAAGCTCGGGTTCCTGCCGCGCTGGGACCGCGCGTTCACGGCGCTGATCGAGGACCTCGACAGCCGCGGGCTACTGGAAACGACGCTGGTGCTGGCGTGGGGCGAGTTCGGCCGCACGCCGAAGGTGAACGCCCAGGCCGGGCGCGATCACTACCCGAACGTGTTCAGCGCCGCCGTGGCCGGCGGGCCGGTGAAGGGCGGGCGCGTGGTCGGTGAGTCTGATAGCAACGGGGCGTTCCCGAAGGCGAACCCGAAGGCGCCGCAAGACATGCTCGCCACCGTGTACCGCCATCTCGGCGTGGACACGGAGGCGACGTATCTGGACAACGGCCGACCGGTTCCCGTGCTGCCGCACGGCAAGCCGATCGACGAACTGTGCTGATACAGAACCCAGAACCAGGGCAACGCCCTGGGTTTATAGGCTAACCGCGCAGGCGACCTACTTCAGCGCGGCGCGCTTCTCGCCGATGAGCTTGATGAGCGCCTTGTGCGGGTCGGCGAACTTGGACAGCCCTTCGGACATCAGCGTGTCTTCCAGCTTCTTCATGTCCACCTTGGCGTCGATGTCGGCGAGCACATCGGCCGGCGGGAGGTGATCGACCTGCTTGGTGAACGTCCGCCCGCTCTTGGCAACGTCGGCGTTGGTCTGCGGCGGGTTGGTCTCGATGTCCGACCCGGCCAGCGCCTCGACGTATTTCCACGCGGGGGGCGTGGTGCCGTCCTTCATCTTCTTCGTGCCGGTGCTGGCGAAGATCATTTCCTGCTTACGGGCCAGCCCCTTGTCGGCCCAGAAGTCCTTGTTCATCTTCCAGATCCGCTTCGCGTTCACGATCCCGACCAGCCCCTGTGCGGCGGGGATGAGGGTCGGAACGTGCGTCTCGGTGTACACGTCCACGCGGCTCACGAAGATGCTGTAAACGGTCTTCACGTTCTCCTTGTCGGTGCGCCGCTGCACGGCGCGGTACACCGCGTCGCGGGCCAGGATGTACTGCCGCTCACTAAAGATGAGCGTGATGTTCACCGCCACCCCGGACGCGACCAGTTCCTCGATCGCCCCGAGGCCGCCCGGCGTGGCCGGCACCTTGATCATTCGGTTCTTGTGCCCGGCGGCCCACTTCTTGCCGAGCTTGATGTACTCCGCGGTGCGCTCCGCGGTGTTCTTCGTCTGCGCCAGGTCTTCGAGCAGCGGGTCCAACTCGAAGCTGACCCAGCCGTCGTCCCCGCGGGTGTCGGCCCACACGTCCGCGAACACGTCTTGCGCGTTCTTCACCAACTGGTTGGTCATGGCCCACGCGACGGCCTCGTCGTCGAGCCCCTGCGCGAAGAACGCCTTCATGTCGGCGTCGAACCGGCCGGTCTTGAGCAGGTCCGAGATGATGATCGGGTTCGAGGTCGCGCCGGTCGCGCCCTGCTCCCGGTTCGACTTGATGAGGTCCGGGTCCACGGAATCGAGCCAAAGCTTCGTTCCGGTCGCGACGAGAGATTGCAGCGGAGTCATGTGCGGCTCCCGTGATGGAATGCGAAACCCCTGACCGACATGATAGTCGGGAGCGGGGCGTTTGTCGCGGGAGCAGTGAACTGAGGTTACCCCCAGCACTGTTCAATGGAGCCGATACAGGGTACGTGTTGGAGCGAGCGGGCGGGTGAACCGCCGGCGTGAGCCGGTTGGGTATCATCCCGGACACACCGAACTCGAATCGCGGCACTAGCGTCCCGCTCGGTGTGCGCCGGGCAGATGAAGACGTGGGCTTATACTCGCGCCACGCATTCGTGGTCGTCGTCGCCGGGGCGGTGATCGCATAACATGGGACGCCCTCAATCGAGCTGAGGGGCGCCACACCCGAACCATCACCGAGAAGCTTCCGACCGCCCCGTCACGGATTGAGGTCAATGTCGTATTTCTGTCGACCGCCGGAGTAATCGAATGACAACCCGTTGCCGGGCTTTGTGTATTTCTCGGGGACTTTGACCGTTCCGGGCGGGATCGGCGCGGCCGGGGTCCCGGGCGGTGGGGGCGGAACGAACGTCGAGAGAACGAACGTCAGTTTTCCCTTGGGCGGGTTTTCGATCCGGTACGTGCCCTCCCGGTTCGTGAGTCCGCTCCCTTCTTTGCCCTCCGCCCCCACGACCGTGACCGTGATCTGGTTCGCGGGCTGTGCGGCAACCGTGACCCGTCCCGTGAGCAGATCGTCCGAGCGTTCGGACCCGCMCCCCGCCACCACCAGGCCGCTCGCCGCGAGTGCCGCCAGTGAAAAGGCCCTCAGCATCCGTTACCTCTTGAGGTGAAACCGAGTCGCGCTACGACTCTCGGGGCGCTCCGCGAGAGAGCGGCAAAAACGGGACAGCATTTCCCCTTCAACCCGACTCCGGGTTGAAGGGGCTGTCGAGCGGCACACATTACGACCCGAGGGCGGATCAGTTGTTCCAGTCGCTCGGAAGAACCATCCCGTCCGTCGGCATCACGGCCGTCCAGAAGGTGAGGACGTTCGTGCCCTGGTTCACGCCGCGAACGCTCCCGTCGGCCATTCCGAGTTGGACGGTCGCGGGGTGCGAGGAGTTCGCGCCCCAGCGATCGCCCGTCGTGCCGGCGACACCGGGCTGGATGCTCGCCGAGCTGAACCACCACACCGACGTGCTCCAGTACTGAGGGTAGGAGGTGCGGTAGTAGCCCATCGACTGGTACATGGCGAATGCCGCCGAATCGTACATGTCCGCACCGTTCCAGTGGAACGGCATGTCGCGGGCACACACGACCGAGCCCTCCGTGACCATTTTCCGCTCGGCGAACGCGACGGTGTTCGACGTGCCGTCCGAGATGTTCCCGATCTTCATCTGGGACGAATCGACCCCCGTCACCGTGAACCACGCGTACCGGGCGAGGAGCAGCGAGTTCGCCGCGTACGAACTGCCGGCCCAGCCGTTCGCCCCGACCCCGGTGCCGACGGTGCTATCGGCCGGGCACAGGAACGTCTTGACGACGACCCCCTTGTTGACCGTAACGTCCCCGGCGGTGACGTGGGCCGTGTACAGCGCGTTCTGTTCGAGGTACGGGAGCAGGGCGGTCATCGCACTCGCCTGCCCGTTCACTCCCGACCCGGACCCGTTCCCGGTCGCACCGGGGGTCAGCGCGATCCGCAGCGGCGGGAGCTGCTCCGAGTAGGTGCCCGCGTAGTTGTGAAGGGCGAGCGTCAGTTGCTTGAGGTTGTTCGAACACTGGGTGCGGGCGGCGGCCTCGCGGACCTTCTGGACGGCGGGCAGCAGCAGCCCGATGAGGATGGCGATGATCGCGATCACCACCAACAGTTCAATAAGTGTAAACGCGGACCGGGCCGACCGAGCGGAGCTTGGAAAACGCATGAACACTTCCTCGAAACGAGAGTCGCGAATGAAAGGCGCACGGGGACGTATTCCGAAATGAGACTTCGAGGAAAATCGCGCGAATTGGACACCAAAACGAAATTTCGTCTGACGGCTCGCGGTCCGGGCGCCGTTACTCCTTACCCAGTCGAAGGTTTATGCGGGTCACCGTTTTGAGCTTCGCTCGGCCCAGAACGGCGTCGTCGCCGCGCGCGGCGTCGGGCGTGAAGGTCAGTTCACGGACCGTGGAGCCGACGAGCGGTTCGAGGGACGCGATCGGGCACCCGTCGCAGCGGACGAAGTTGAGCCGCGGCATGGTGCGCACCGGGGTCAAATCGCGCACGCGGCAGTTGTCCACGGCCAGCGTGAGGAGCGGCATCCCGCCGAGCGGCGCGAGGTCCTCCACCGCCGTGTCGCCGGCCTGGAAGAGAGTGAGTTTCGCCCCCCGAACCGGGGACAGGTCGGCCAGATCGGGGTTCCGCCAGACGTTCAAAACGGTCAGCGGCAGCCCGCGGAGCGGTCCCAGGTCGGTGAGCTTCCCCCGACCCGGTTCCGTGCCCACAGCGGTCAAATTCACCAGTCCGGTGAACGCGCGGAGGGGGCGGAGGTCGGTCACCGCGTCGGTGTGGAGACCGAACTCGTTGATCCGCCCGGCCTGCGTGCCGTACCGGGTCACCTGCCCGTCGTAGCCGGGATTGAGTTCCCGCAGTTTGGCGGCCACGGCCGCGAGTTGCCGATCGACCGGGAGGGCGCCGACGGCGGCGCACCACGCGTCGTCCGGGGGGCCGGCCCGGAGCGCCGCACCCTCGGGTTCGACCGGCGGGCGCGGGTCGGCGCCGCGCGGCCCCCACGCCCACACCCCGCCCGCGATCCCGACGATCAGAACCGCGGCCGCCGCCCAGCGGCCCCGCCGGCGCCCGCGCGCCGGCGCGGGAACCGACAGGTCGGCGAACGGCGCCAGCGCCCGCGCGACGTCCGCCGCCGACTGGGGCCGCGCGGCCGGGTCGGGGGCGATCGCGCGGTGGATCAGATCGACCAGCGCCGGTGGGGTGCCCGGGGCGCCGGCGCGCACCGGCGCCGGGAGCGGGTACCCGGACGCCGGCGTTCGATCCGAGCGGGGGAACGGCAACCGTCCGGTGAGGAGTTCGTACAGCACGACGCCGAGGGCGAACACGTCGGACCGGGCGTCGGCCGGCTCGCCCCGCGCCTGCTCCGGCGGCATGTACGCGGGCGTGCCGAAGACGCGGGCGCTGACGAGTTCTTCGCCCGCGGGTTGGGCCAGGCCGAAATCGAGGACCTTCACCCGGGCCACCGCCGGCAGCGGGGGCCGATCGGCCGGCGGCGCTTCGGCCCACCCCGGCGGCGCCTCGAGCCAGAGGTTCCCGGGCTTGATGTCGCGGTGGATCACCCCGCGGGCGTGCGCCGCGGCCAGCGCACTGGCCGCTTGCGCGCCGAGGCGGGCCGCCCACCGCGCGGGCACCCGCCCCTCCCGACGGAGGTAATCGGCGAGGCTCTCGCCCTCGAGCAGTTCCATCGCCAGAAACGGGACCGTCCCCCCGTTCGGCCCCGGCGCCTCGCCCACCTGAAACACGGTCACGACGTTGTCGTGTTTGAGCGCGGCCACCGCGCGGGCCTCGCGCAAGAACCCGGCCCGCGCCGCCGACCGGCGGGCCAGGCGCGGGGGCAGGACCTTCACCGCCACCCGGCGGTTCAGCAGCTCGTCTTCGGCCAGGTACACGAGGCCCATCCCGCCGGCGCCGAGCAACCGGACCACGCGGTACGCGCCGAGCGGGCCGATGGGCGCCGGGTCGGCGGGGCCGGCGACGGTGTCGTCTTCGTGAGCGGACGCGCTGAGATCGAACCCGGTCGGGGTGAACTGACTCGCCATCTCCTCGATTCGGGAGACCATGGCCGACAGATCGGGTGCGGGCACGGGGCCGGCGCGGAGGGCGTCGGTGAGCCGGGCGTCAACGCCCAACCCGTCGAGGAGCCGCTGGCACGCCGAACAGCCCCCGATGTGCGCTTCGGCGACCGCGGCCCGCGCCGCGTCGAGTTCCCCGCGGAGCAGCGCCCGGTATTCGGCGGCCGTGGGGCACGAATCGAGCGGCATGGTCAACGGCCCAGAAGGTCGCCGAGTTCTTTGGACAGGTGAGCGGTGACGCGGAGCTTGGCCTTGTACACGGCCGCGACGGACAGCCCTTCTTCCTCGGCCACCGCCGCCGCCGGCCGGCCGTCCACCACGTGCTTCCAGAAGGCCCGCCACGTGGACTCGTGGAAGTTGCCGCGCAGGGTCGGGAGCACGTTCCGCAGCAGGTGCACGTAGAACTCCCGCTCCTCGACGCTCCCGGTTTCGGTCGCGCCCGCGGCGGCCGGCAGTTCCGCCGGGTCGCGGTCGGTGTCGAGGGGGAGCTGCGCCCGCCGCTGCCGCTCGACCCAGCGCCGCCGGGTGACGGTCCAGAGCCACCCCCGGAACCGCTGGCCCTTGTCGTGGTCGAACGTGGGGAGCTTCTGCACGAGAACGGCGAACACGTCTTGCACGAGGTCCACGGCGTCGTCGTGCCGCAGCCCCATCTGCTTCGCCCAAACGTAGAGGAGCGGGGAGTATACGCGAACGAACTGTCTCCAGGCGTCCGCGTCGTCCAGCTCTCGGACCCGGACCAAGAGAGTTGCGGATGTGGTGTGCATCAACCCTCCGTTAGTGGGCACACAAGTCCGGAGAGGAATTTATTCTACCACACCGCGGTGCGAATGCTACCAGTGGCTGATCGGCCCCGCGGGGACCGCGACCTGAGCCTGCTGGGCGTCGTATTCGCTCCAGCCCTCCGGCACCGGACCGCTGGCGAACGGGCCGATCACGTCCTCGAACTCCCCCAGATTCGCGAGCATCACCAACTTCTGTTGCACCTTCTTGGGCAACCGCAGCGCCCGTGCGTACCACGTCGCGACCTTGCGGAAGTGGACGCAGCCGTGCTTCTCGCCCCCCTTCCACTCCACCAACCGCAGCAGGTGCAAACGCATGAATGAAAGGCGCTCGGCATAGGTCGCACGCGGGCCGGGGGAGCCGGTCCGCACCCAACGATCGAACTGGCGGAAGCACCACGGATCGGCCAGCGCGCCGCGGCCGATCGCGATGCCGTGGCAGCCGGTGTCCGCGATCATTCGGGCGGCGTCGGCAACGGTCCGCACGTCACCGTTACCGAACACCGGGACGCGCTCGACGGCCTCGACCACGCGACGGATGCCCGCGTGGTTGACGCCGCCGGAGAAGCCCTGCTCGCGGGTGCGGCCGTGGATGGTGAGCGCGGCGACCCCGGCCCGCTCGAACTCACGGGCGAAGTACGGGGCACTCAGGTTGTCGTCGTCCCAACCCAGGCGCATCTTCACGGTCACCGGCACGGGTACCGCTTCGACCACTTTGCGCACGAGATCGACAGTCGCGCCCGTGGTGTCGCACATCAGCGACGAMCCGCCGCCGGTCTTCACCMCCTTCCGAACCGGGCAGCCCATGTTGATGTCAATGCCGTCGGCGAGGTCGCGTTCGACGAGCCACTTCGCCGCCGCGGCCATCTCATCGGATCGCGAGCCGAAGATTTGCACGAACAGGGGGCGCTCGGCCGGAACGGTCGCGAGCAGGCTCATCGTCTTCCCGAGCCCCTCGATGATGGCGCGGGCGTTGACGAGGTCGGAGGTACACAGCCCGACGCCGCCGATCTCGCGGACCGAGAGCCGGAACGGGAGGTTCGTGTACCCGGCGAGCGGCGCGAGGTGGAACCGCGACGCAAACGCGATCGGTCCGATGGACAGCGGCTCGCGGTACCACGCCGGCGGTTCGGGAATGGCAGTCTCTGGCGTCATTCGGTTAACTTACAACAAGACGGGCTTACCACGAACTCCAGATGTGAGGCGCCGGTGGACTCGGAATCCTGGGAACAGAGCCGCAACCTTCAGAAGATGATTCGGTCTGTTGATCCGTCCCGGTGCGACCGCAAGTTGCGCCTGTTCGCGGTCGCCTGTTGCCGTCGGGTGTGGGACCTGATTACCGACCCCGCAGCTCAGCGGCTCGTGGAACTCACCGAACAGTTCGCGGACGGTGTGATCGATCGGGAGGCACTCCGTGACGTGTGGTCAGAGGCACCCGACCATCCGCGCGCAGAGAGAGCGACGAAACAGGCAGCGGCTTTTGACTGTGCCAGTTGGCGCGCCGCTACTGACAGTTACACGCGCGCGGCACATGACGCCGAAACGGCGGTAGGCGAAGCAATTAACGAGCCCGATTCGCCGGAGGTGCGCGTCCGGAAATTCGAGCTACGGGGCCGGGAACGTTCGGCACAGCTCCACCTTCTCCGCGAGGTTCTCGGGAACCCGTTTCGCCCCACTCCATTCGTCCCGACTTGGCGTACCGACACCGCTATTCTACTCGCGCGACAGGTGTACGAGTCGCATGACTTCTCCGCGATGCCGATCCTGGCCGACGCGCTGCAAGATGTGGGTTGCGACAGTGCCGACGTCCTCGACCACTGTCGCGATGCTAACCAAGTTCACGTCCGCGGGTGCTGGGTCGTCGATCTCGTGTTGGGGAAAAGTTGAACCGCGATCGGGAACCGTCACGATGACCGAAAGCGATTGGATCACGGGACCGAACCAGCAGGTCCAGCGGGCGATTTTCGCTTTGGGTCCGCGTCGGCAGCGCCTCCTGGCCGTGGCCGCGTGCCGGGTTCTGGGGGAACGGATCGACTACCCGGCCGTCCGGGCCGCGCTCGATGCGGCCGAAACCTTCGCGGATACCGGGAAATCCAAGGCGGCGCTGCGTCGGGCGCGACAGTCCGTGGTGAGCCTGCGAAACGAACTTTACGCGAGCCGGGCTCAGATCGCTCGCGCGGTCGGGCTCTCGCTGTTCGCGGTCCAGGTCGCCGCTTCCGAAAACGCTGTATTTGGAACCATCGCTCAGATACTCGAAGCTCTCGCGATTGATGACGTCCCACCCGAGGTTGCCCGGCAGCGCGTGTACGGCCCGTATCGCGAAATCGCCGGTCCGCTCACCCCTCTCGCGTTCGCCCCTGCGTGGCGCACCGATACCGCGGTTCTGCTCGCCAAGCAGATGTACGAAGCGCGGGACTTCAGCGCGATGCCGATTCTCGCCGACGCACTCCAGGACGCCGGGTGCGACAGCCCCGACATCCTCGACCACTGCCGTGGTGCGCCCGGAGTTCACATCCGCGGGTGCTGGGTCGTCGATCTGGTGTTGGGGAAGGGCTGACGGTATCTTGAACGCCGGAGGTGAACCATGTCCACCGTCGCAATCCCCCCTGCTCCCGAGGGATCGAAGACGCCGCCACCGGTCGGCGGCCCGCGCCCGTGGCGCTGCACCCGTGAGCAATACACCAAGCTCAGCGAAGCCGGTTTCTTCACGGAAAAGCGCTACGAACTGATCCGCGGGGAGATTATCGACATGGGCAAGGAGGGACCGCGGCACTTCACCGCGTTCATGCTCGCGCTGAAGGTTCTCGAAGCGGCTTTCGGTCCGAACCATCACGCCCGCGCAGCCGGGCCGCTCGCGTTCAATGACAGCGAACCTCAACCGGACATTGCGATCGTGCCGGGTTCACCGCGTGATTACGCCACCGAACACCCCGCGACGGCACTCTTTGCTCTGGAGATCTCCGAAACGTCGCTTAGCTACGATCTCACTACGAAGGCGGAACTGTACGCCACCGCCGGCATCCCCGAGTACTGGGTTCTCGATCTGGAGGGGAAGCAACTCCACGTCTTCCGCGACCCGCGGCCGCTCTCACCGGGCCTCGACACGACGGCGTACTCAACCCATCTCACCTATTCTCCCGGCGACACGGTCGTGCCACTTCACGCGGCGAACGCCGTTGTCGTTACCGACCTGCTCCCTTAGATCGCGCTTTTCCGCCGAGGGACTCCCCCGGGGCCGGGGTGGTTGCGATAATACTCCGGCGTGGCCGCCACCGGCGCGCCCCGGAAGATCCCACCCGCATTCCCCCTGCACCCAGGAGACGCGTTCGTGAGTCACTCGCTCCGCACACTCGTCGGCTGCGCCGTTCTGGCCGCCGGCCTCTGGGCCGTTACCGCTACCGCGGCCGACGCACCCGATCTGCCGAAGGACTCTTACAAGAAAACCGCCGAGGCGGACATCACGTTCCTCAAGACGCGGCTGGGCGAACTCGCCAAGGCCCAGGCCGCCGGCGATAAGCTCCTGGACGGCCGCATCAAGCCGGCCCTCGGCGTCACCCTCTTGCTCTCCGCTTACGGCGACGCTCTCGGCGACGCCGCGCTGAAGGCCGACGCGCTCAAGGTGACCGAGGCCATTGGCAAGAAGGACTTCAAGGGCGCCAACGAACTGGCCCAGAAGCTCTCGGTCAAGCCGGGCGCGGGCAAGGCGGGCGCGCTGCCCAAGCCGCTCAAGGACGACGAGGCGATGCTGGCCGCGATCATGTCGCCGTTCCGCGGCGGTTCGGTCGGCGGGCTGAACATCGACAAGGACATCAAGGACATGACCAAAGCGGCGGGTGGCGCCAAGATCGACCCGGCGGCCGTCGAGATCCTCGCCGTCCGCACCACCGTCATCAACGCCTACGGGKTCCACAGCCCCAACGGCAAGGCGACCGTTAACGCGGCCAACCAGAAGAAGTGGGAGAAGTACGCGACCGAGTCGATCGATTTCGGCAAGCAGCTCACGACCGAAGCGGCCAAGGGCGCCAAGGCCGACGAGAAGAGCCTCAAGAAGTTGCTCAGCAGCGTGAACGCCCGCTGCACGTCCTGCCACAACGACTTCCGCGACGACTGAGCGCGGCCGGAGCGCACGCGAACGGGGGCGAAATGCCCCCGTTTTTTGTTGGCGTGCGGAGCCGCCCGTTGCGCGCCTCGCGGACGGGTCCGCCGTTGTCGTTGTCGGGTGGGACCAGACTCTGCGCCGTCCCACCGTCTTCGCGGCGCAGTGGTGGGACGGCGCAGAGCCTGGTCCCACCCAACAAAAAACACCCCCGCATGGCGAAGAGCGGCCGAGACGGCCGCGGTCCCAGGGCGAGAAACTTACCCCTCACAATCCGGTATCAGTCCTTCTTCAACGTGAACTGATCGAACAACCGGCCCTCCACGTCGAACGCCTTCAGGTTGAAGGTGCCGTTGTAAATGGTCACGTAGCAGAAGTGGTAATCGGACCGGAACTCCTGCTTGAAGAACGCGGGCGTCGGGGCGAAGTTCTCGAGCGAGCCGCCGCCGCCGCCGCTCGTCACGTACACCACGCCGTCCTTCTGGTCCACCTTCCCGGCGCGGATCGGCCACGTCCGCTCGTACACGTGGACGTGCCCGTTGAACACCACGTCCACCTTGTACTTCTCGTACAGTGTCACGAAGTTCCGCACCCGCACGTCGCCGTAGGTGCTCGACCCCTTCCACGTGTTGCCGTAGTCGTCGTCGTCCGAGCAGTACGCCGGGTGGTGGTGGTAGCAGAACTTCCACTTCGCGGTGGACGCGGCCAGCGCCTTCTCCAGCCACTTGTACTGCTCACCGTCCGGCTTCAGGTTCCGCTTCGAGTTGGTGTCCAGCACGAAGAACTCGGCGTTGCCGTAGGTGTACGAGTAGTAGTACTCGGGCTTGGGGAGCGCGAAGTACTTGTAGTAGTGCGGGTGGTCCTTCTCGTGGTTCCCGATGCACGGGAACACCGGGACCCGGCCGAACAGCTCGTTGCACGGCTTGAACAGGTCGCCGGTCCACTGCGCCTTCGAGGCCCCGTCGTCCACCACGTCGCCGCAGTGGACGACGAAGTTCGGGCGCCGCTCCCACATCAGCTTCGCCACCTTCCCGGTCACCACCGGGTTCCGCTGCGTGTCGCCGATCACGGTGAAGCTGAACGCGTCGGTCGCTCCCGGCGCGGTCATGAACGTCAACGGCTTGCTCTCCAGCTTCCGCCCCTCCGCGTCCGTACAGACCACCCGGTAGAAGTACTTCGTGTTCGGTTCCAGACCGGTGAGCGGCACCTCGCCCATCACGTCGGGCTTCTCGACCTTGACCTGCTGCTTCGGCGGGAACGTGTTCCCGTACTCCACGACGGCGGTCGCGGGGGCATCCGCCTCCCACATGATCGTGACGCCGGTCCGCGTGACGTACTGGAGGTACGGCTCGACCACGAACCGCAGCCCGTCGGGCACGGTCGACGGCGCCTCCGCGAGCGCTTGATCCGCTTGGAAATGCGTGAACACCTGCTCCGGGGAGACCGCGTGCGAGCAGAGCATCACCTCTTTGAGGCCGCCCTGCATGGGGTAGTCCTCGTTATCATCGGTGTAGCGGCCGACCACGAGCGGGGCCGTCTTGGCGTGCAGCACCGGTCCGGACTGGTCGGTACCGGTCGCATCAAGCTGACCGTTCACGTACAGCCGCGTCTGCTTGCCGTCGTATACGGCCGCGACATGGTACCACTTGCCGCGCACATAAGGAGTCTTCGATTCGAGGTAGGTCATCTTCTCGGTGGCCTTGGTCGCGAGCCCGAAGAAGAAGGACTTCTTGTTGTAGCCGAGGACGAAGCCGTGCTTCGTCGGGGCGCTGTCCTGGAAGCAGCCGAGGATGCCGCCCCACTCGGTCGGCTCGTCGATGCGCACCCACGCCACCATTGAGAGCGCGTCTTTCGGCAGGTACGCGGCGCCGGGGCTGGTTTTTTCCTTCACCATCACGCCGTCGGCCGGACCGGTAAGATGGAGGTGGGGCGTCGGGCCATCAGCGACGACCTTGGGCGCACCGAGGAGTGTGCCGGGGAGCTTTCCGGCGCGGTCAGCGACCGTCTTGCCGGTCACGCCCTCGGTGTCAAAGACCCAGTGCGAGGTGGGCTTGAGGTCGGGCTTCGGTGCCGCGGACGTGGGACCGTTCCGCACCAGTGCGACCGCCAGAACCGCAACCACGCACGCGGCCGACCCGACCACCTTCGCCCAGGCTCTCGGGCGCGCGCCCCGTGAGTCGCCCCGGTTCTCGTCCTGTGTTTTCGCCACGGCTCACCCCGTAAATGCGGAAAACTGTACTACACAGCCGCACTGGCTGTGCTGCTGGCTACACGGGCGAAAGTATACGGAACACACGTGATTGATTTGCGAAGAACGTGCGAAGAGAACCCCATGCCGCCAGAATGGTTGACCGTTTCCGACGAGGTGCGCGACGCGGTGGCCGCCGGTCGGCCGGTGGTCGCGCTCGAATCGACGCTGATCGCCCACGGGCTGCCGTGGCCGGTGAACCTCGAAACGGCCCGTGAATCGGAGTCCGCCATCCGCGCCGTCGGCGCGGTGCCCGCAACTATTGCGGTGTTGCACGGCACGCCGACTGTGGGCCTGACCGACGGTCAGATTGTGGAGCTGGCACAGGCATCCGGTGTGCGGAAGGCGAGTCGCCGCGATCTCGGCGCCGCGGTGGCGCTCAAGCAGCACGCCGCGACCACCGTATCAGCAACGATGGCACTGGCGCACGCGGCCGGCATCCGTGTGTTCGGCACCGGCGGCTTGGGGGGCGCCCACCGCGACGCAGAACCGTTCGACATCTCCGCCGACCTGACCGAGCTCGCGCACACGCCGGTGCTGGTGGTGTGTGCCGGGGCGAAGAGCATCTTGCACCTGCCGCGCACGCTGGAGATCCTCGAAACGCTCGGCGTGCCGGTGGTGGGCTACCGCACCGATCAGTTCCCGACGTTCTACGTCCGAGACCACAGCCCGCCGCTACCGGTATCCGCCCGCGTCGATTCGGCGCGCGAGGCCGCCGCGCTGTTCGCGGCCCACACGCGCATGGGCGGGAGCGGGGCCGTGCTGGCCCAGCCGTGTCCCGCCGACGTCGCCGTGCCGGCGGCGGAATTCGATCGGTGGCTGCACGAGGCCGAAGGCGCGGCCCGTGCGGCGAACGTGACTGGCGCGAAAGTGACGCCGTTTCTTCTGGCACAACTGGCCGAATTGAGCGGCGGGCGAACCCTGGCGGCGAACCGTGCGCTGATCGTCGCGAACGCGCGGCTCGCGGCCGAGGTGGCGGTAGCGCTGGTCGGATAGTCGTCGCTCGAAGCACCGTCATGGCGTGCGAACCCCGCCCGCAAGGGCGGTGGGTAGCGCGGCCTGTGTGCGCCACCCACCGCCCTTGCGGGCGGGGGTTCGCCACCGATACCGCCTTGGTTCGGCGGGCCTATTCTGAAACACCGATGATTTCGTTCCGGTGCTGGTTCTGTAACCGCGGCTTCTACAAGCCCGACGAACTCGTCAGACAGCGGTTCGTGTGCAGTTGCGGGCAGCGGGTGAAGGTACCGAAGCGGTCCGGCGGGTCGAGCAAAGCGTTTTCGCTCGCGGACTGGTTCGTGGAGTCGCTCGTTTACGGTGGGGCCGGCGCGCTGCTCGGCTTCCTGTTGTGTATCGCGATCGTCCCGCGGGTTCCGCTCGTCCGCCGACCCGTGGAACTGACGATCGCGATGACCCTGTTCGGCCTGTTAGCCGGCATGATTTTCGGCGAACGGGGCATCAACTGGATCGGCCAGAAGATCCGCGACCGTGAGAACGGGTGACCCATGACGCCTGACGAAATCGCGTTCCTGAAGGCGATTGGCGACA
>BFBZ01001543.1_pt1 | contig 15000 bp, 15 predicted proteins | sample 1888401 | NCBI WGS metagenome assembly BFBZ01 (sample SAMD00112614, study PRJDB3348) | symbiont metagenome | host: Chara braunii | reverse complement strand
ACCTTGACGCCGCCGGCCTTGCCGCGGCCGCCGGCGTGGATCTGCGCTTTCACCACCCAGACCGGGCCGCCGAGCTGCTCCGCCGCCTTCGCCGCCTCATCGACGTTGAAGGCCGGAATGCCCTTCGGCGTCGGCACGCCGAAATCACGCAGGACCTGCTTGGCCTGGTACTCGTGGATATTCATCCGAAGGCCCCCACACCTTTGTTGCCGTGTCCCGCGCGCTGCATGTCCCAGCGTGCCGCGCGCGGGATATTCAACTTACTTTCCAGTCTTACTTCCCAAGGTCCGGCGCGATCTTCTGGCAGGCGTCGACGAGGCTCTTCACCGCGCCCGCCGACTTCTCGAACATCTCGCGCTCGGCGCTGTTCATGTCGAGCTCGACAATCTTCTCGACACCTTTCGCGCCGATGACAACCGGAACGCCGACGTAAAGATTCTTCACGCCGTACTCGCCGTTCAGCCAGCATGCGCACGGCAGCACGCGCTTCTTGTCCTTGAGATAGCTCTCGGCCATCGCAATGGCCGACGACGCCGGCGCGTAGAACGCCGAGCCGGTCTTGAGCAGGTTGACGATTTCGCCGCCGCCCTTGCGGGTGCGCTCGACGATCGCGTCGAGGCGGGCCTGCGTGGTCCAGCCCATCTTGATGAGGTCGGGGAGCGGAATGCCCGCCACCGTCGAGTAACGCACCATCGGCACCATGTCGTCGCCGTGGCCGCCGAGCGTCATCGCGCTCACGTCCTCGACCGAGACATTGAACTCGTCGGCGAGGAAGTAGCGGAAGCGCGCCGAGTCGAGCACGCCGGCCATGCCGACCACCATGTTCTTCGGCAGGCCGCAGGCCTTCTGAAGCGCCCAGACCATCGCGTCGAGCGGGTTGGTGATGCAGATGACGAAGGCGTTCGGGGCGTATTTCTTGATGCCCGCGCCGACCTGATCCATGACCTTGAGGTTGATGCCGAGGAGGTCGTCGCGGCTCATGCCCGGCTTGCGCGGCACGCCGGCCGTGACGATGCAGACGCTGGCGCCTTCGATTCCCTCGTAGGAATTGACGCCCTTCATGTTCGAATTGAAGCCCTCGACCGGCGAGGATTCCGCGAGATCGAGGGCTTTGCCCTGCGGGATGCCTTCCGCGATGTCGAACAGGGCGACGTCGCCGAGTTCCTTCAAGCCAACGAGGTGAGCGAGCGTGCCGCCGATCTGGCCAGCGCCGATCAACGCAATCTTGTTACGCGCCATGTGGAAGGTCCTTCGCGAAAGAAAATCACCGTCGGAGAGACGGGTCGCGGTGGGTTAACGCGTCCAGCGGAGCCGTTCAAGTCGCGGCAAATTCAGATGCCGGTTCAATTCGCAGCCAGCATCCGAAGCGTATAATACATTATTCCAGTGTCCAGAGGGATTCGTCGCTGCGACGCAGCAATTCGTGAGATTTTTCCGGGTGTTGGCTCTCGACCCGCCGGAGGTGCGAGCGGAAAGAACTTCGCTGTCATTCCGGGACGGCGCGAAGCGCCGGACCCGGAATCCACCTACAAGCACGGAGCAAGCTTCTGGATTCCGGGTTCACGCGCTTACGCGCGTGCCCCGGAATGACAGCGGAAAACTTTTTCCGGCAATCACTGCGTCTCGATCTCTGACGATTCCTTCGCTTTGCAGCCGAGTCACGCCTGCGACGCGAAAACGCGCGAGCAATCCTCAACGCTGGCATGCTTCTTGAGTCCTCCATCCGGCAAATCATCGGAGGGAGCCCGCGATGCCGTTACGCCGCGCTGCTATTCTCACACTGCTTGTCAGCCTTGTCGTGCCGAGTCCGCCCCTCACTCACGAAAGCCGCGCTGCCAGCTTCCCGAGCAAGACGGTCCGCATCGTGATTCCGTTCAGCGCCGGCGGCGCGCCGGACGTCCTCATGCGCATCATCGCACCGCATCTGAGCGAAAAGTGGAAGCAGCCCGTCATCGTCGAGAACCGCCCAGGTGCGAACACCAACATCGGCACCGTCGTGGTGACCAAAGCCGATGCGGATGGTCACACGCTGCTGTTCACAGCCGACGGCACCTTTATCTTGAATCCGCTGATCTATTCCTCGATGCCCTACTCGGTGTCCGAGCTGGCTCCGGTTTCGCTGGTGGCGACGGCCTCGGCGATGCTCGCGATCGGCACACACGTTCCGGCGAACACGGTTTCCGAATTCATCGCGCTGGCAAAGGCAAAACCCGGCACGCTGAACTACGGCTCGACCGGACCGGCGAGCATCCAGCGCCTTCAGATGGAGTATTTCTCGGCGCTCACCGGCGTGCAGCTCCTGCACGTGCCGTTCAAGGGCGCCAACGAAACCACGATGGCGATGCTCGCGAACCAGATCGATTCGTCGATCCCCACGTCTTCGAACGTCCTTCCGCACATACCGACGGGCAAGCTGCGTGCGCTCGCGATCACGACCGCCAAGCGCTCGCCGAAAGCGCCCGACGTGCCGACCATGCAGGAGGCCGGCGTCGAAGGGTATGAGACCTACAGCATGTTTGGCCTGTTCGCGCCGGCTGGCACGCCGGCCGATACGATCAAGAAGATTCATACCGATCTGACCGAGGTCGCGATGCGGCCGGAGATCCAGGAACTGCTCGCAGCGCGCAGCTTCGAGGTCGAAGGCAAGAACGGCGCGGAGTTTCAGAAGATCATCGATCGCGACACGGTGAAGTGGCAGAAGGTCATCACCGCCGCGAAAATCAGGGAAGACTAAGCGCGGGAGCCGCTTCGCCTTACGTATCGATCAGGCCTTCGGTCGAGCCGCTCGCCGTCGAGTCGCGCTTGCCGTGCGGCGAGGCGAGATAGGCTTCCGAACGCATCTCGATCAGACGCGACGCCGTGCGCTTGAACTCGTTGGCCTCGTAGCCTTCGGTCGCGATGTAGAGATCGTCGGGTTCGGCCGCAGCCGACGCGACGAGCTTCACCGAATGTTCGTACAGCGTGTCGATCAGGATGATGAAGCGCTTGGCGGGGTTGCGATCCTCGTATTGCATCATCGGAATGCGATCGACAATCACTGTGTGGAAGTCGTGCGCGATGCGCAGATAGTCCGACGCCGCGAGCGGCTGCTCGCAGAGATCGTGGAAGAAGAATCGCGCCACACCCATCGCTGCGCGCGGCACGCGTACGGTGTGGCCTTTCACCTCCAGCAACTGCGGCATGCCGCTGGTTGAGCCAACGAGACTGCGCCATGCCTGATCGAGCGCCGCCGTCGCAGCATCGTCCGCGGGCACGTACCAGACCTTCTTGCCCGCGAGCTTTTCCAGCCGGAAGTCAGTACGCGACGACAGCTTCACCACCTCCATCTGCTTTTTCAAAAGCGCGATGAACGGCAGAAACAGCGAGCGGTTGAGACCGTCCTTGTAGAGATCGTCCGGGTCGACGTTCGACGTCGCGACCACGACGACGCCGAGTTCGAACAGCCGCGTGAACAGCCGCCCGAGGATCATCGCGTCCGCGATGTCAGTGACGTGGAATTCGTCGAAGCAGAGCAGCCAACTTTCCTCCGCGATCGCGTTCGCGACGAGATGGATCGCGTCGTCACCGGAAATCTCGCCGGTCTTGAGCTGCGCGCGGAACACCTTCGCGCGCTCGTGCACGTCCGCCATGAATTCGTGGAAATGCGCGCGGCGCTTGCGCACGATCGGCGACGCCTCGAAGAACAGGTCCATCAGCATGGTCTTGCCGCGGCCGACGTCGCCGTAGACGTAGAGCCCTTTCACCGGCTCGCGCTCGTGGCCGTTGCCAAACAGCCAGCCGAGCGGCGACGTGCGCCGCGCCGAGCGGTGCACCGCCAGGCGCTCCTCCAAGCCGACATACTTCGCGACCAGCGCCTCCTGCGCCGGGTCGCGTTCGACTTTCTTGGCGGCGACCAGCCCCTCGTAGAGATCCCGTACCGACATCGGCGCAAATTCACCCGAACCGGAGTTTTAACCAACTGGGGATGCACGGTTCATGACTGCCATGCAAATTTAAACGCCGATTCAACGCGTTATGAGCACACCCTGCACATTTTCCGGCCTTGTCAAAGACATGTTGCATCGCAACATTACACTCACGATTCGCGGATGGCGGTTGCCGCCGCGGGTCAGGGCAGGAAACGGGAAAGGAGGGTCTTTTGGACGCACAACGTCAGGAGACCCAGATGCACGAGATTCTCGTCGACGGCGGCCTGATCCGCAAATTGTGGATCGGCGAAGCCGGCATCTATCGCAATCATCTGCTGCGCCTCGACAGCGACAGCCGGCACAACCGTTTCGGCGGCGCGGTGTCCGACGAGTTCATCGAGAACTACGTCACGACCACGTTCGGTCTGAACTCCGTCATCCACGGCTTCTTCGTCGACGGCGTGCTGCGCGGCGCGGCCGAGCTTCGCCCGTTGGGGCCTGCGTTTGCGCGCGAGGCGGAAATCGCCTTCTCGATCGAATCCGAATGGCAGAGCCATGGCGTCGGCTCCGCGCTGCTCGAGCGCACGCTGCTCGCCGCGCGCAATCGCAGCATCAGGACGCTGCACATGGCGTGCCTCGCCAACAACCGGCGCATGCAGGATCTCGCTCGCAAATTCGCGGCCGAGCTGAGCTTCGATTTCGGCAGCGTGGTCGGCGAAGTGGTTGCGCCTCGTCCCACGCCGCTTTCGGTGATGCGCGAGATCGTCGCCGACGGCCACGGCTTCGCGACCGCGATGCTCGACGTGCAGTCGCGGATGATGCGGCCGGCTTAGTTCGCCGACATCTGCTGTTGCTGTTCCGGCGGCGGCGGCTCTGGCATCGGCGGCGTCAGCTTCCTGATCGATGGCCGCTCGCCCGCTCGCACCGGCGTGAGCGTGACGACCACCGGATTCGGGAAATGCTCCAGCGTCGAGCCGGTCGCCGCATCGACGCCCATGCCGACCACACCGCCGAGAATGACGTTGCCGGCAAAACCCGCAGCGCCCGCACCGGCCAGTTGCGTGCGCACCGGCATCTCCGCGGAGTGATAGCCCGGCTTGCTGACAATGACGCTGAACTCGTCCTTGCGGCTCACCTGGACCGTGCACGGCGTCAGGCATTGGTAGCCCATCGATGTGCGCGCCGTTGCTTCCGATGGATTCGACACGATCTGAACCTGACTCGTCGTGCCCCGTGTGATCGTCGAACATCCCGCGCATAGCGCCGCGACGGCGCAACAGGCGGCCCAAACAACACTCGATTTCATGTACAACTCCCCCAACCCGCGGGTATGATTGTACAACCGGCACGGGCGGGCAAGCGCTACCGCGCCAGCCCTCTAAACACCTGCAAACGAAGCAAGAATCGCAGAACTAACGCCGATTAACGAGTTATCCGCGTTTATTGCGTACGTTCTTCCCCAATCGCGTAAAGCGTTTGGGAGTGGTGTCATGGGTGCCGAAATCCGCGTCCTGGGGCCGGCAGAGATCGAGGACTATCACGCGCATCTCGTGCGCCTCGATCGTCACAGCCGCCTGCCCGGCACCGACGACCGCGCAATCCAGACTCATTGCCTCGATTTGCTCAGCAACGGCGCGATCCTGATCGGCGCCTTCATCGACGGCGTGATCCGCGCTGCCGCCGAGATCGTTCCCGACCGCACCGCGCGCTGGGGCGAAGCCGCCATCACCGTCGAGAACGGCTTTCACGAGGCCGGCTTTGAGCGCGATCTCACCGCGCGCGTGATCGAGGAAGCGAGCCGCTATCACCTGCACGATCTGCGCGTGCACGAGCAGACGAGCGTGCGGAACTACAAGATCCCGCCGTTCCAGCTCCAGGTCTACGCCGCCAACGGATAAGCGGCTTCCACGACGTAAGGCCCGCCGCCCGTCGAGGCGCGCGACGAAAACAGCACGAAGCGCGAGATCTTGAACGGCAGCGACCGGAACATCGGCCGCGCCGATAGATAATCCGCGACTTCCATGCTCGATGCGTCGCGCAAGCGCGCGAGCGTCACATGCGGCGTGAACTTGCGGCCCTCCGGCTCAAGCCCGACGCGGCGCATCAGCCGTTCGTGCTCCGCCTGCAACTCCATCATCGTCTGCGACGGCCCCACGGTCGCGACGAGGGCACGCGGCCTACGCCCACCAAACGACGACAATCCGTCGATACGAAGCTCGAAACCGCCGCGCCGCACTTGTCCCAGAATTTGCGCGACCTCGTGCGCCGTCATGTCATCGATGTCGCCGATGAAGCGCAGTGTGATGTGGTAGTTCTCGGGATCGATCCAGCGCGCGCCGCGCAATCCACCGCGCACCAGCGACAGCTCCTGCGCCACGTCCGTGGGAATTTCCAATCCAGTAAAAAGGCGCGGCATCGTCAGCTTCCACGCTTGGCCTTGACGCGCGCCACCAGCTCTTCGGCCTTCGGCAGCACGCGCTGCACGATCCTTGCAATCCCGTCCTCAGTCGGATGAATGCCGTCGCGCTGATTGAGTTTCGCATCGCCCGCCACGCCATCGAGATAGAACGGATAAAGCAGCACACCCTCCGCCTTCGCGATGTCGGGATAGATCGCGTTGAACGCCGCCGCGTAATCCGGCCCCATGTTCGGCGCCGACTGCATGCCCGTCAGCAACACCTCGATTTTCCTCGCTTTCAGCTTCCGCACGATCTGCGTCAGTGCATCGCGCGTCACCTTCGGATCGATCCCGCGCAGCATGTCGTTCGCGCCAAGCGTGACGATCACGGCGTCCGTGTCCTCCGGCACCGACCAGTCGAGCCGCCCGAGCCCGCCGGACGACGTGTCACCCGACACGCCCGCATTGGCGATCTCGACCGCCTCACCCTTGGCGTTCAGCGCCTTCTCAAGCTGCACCGGAAATGCCGCATTCGCAGGCAGGCCGTAGCCCGCAACCAACGAATCGCCGAGCGCCACGATCTTGACTGGTTTGTCCGCTGCCATCGCGGAAACGCCTGCAAACACCGCGATAACCAACGCGGCGGCAAGGCGCTGGACCAACCGCCCCGGCTTCCCATATGAGCGAGACGCGGAAGGAAACCGTGATCGGGCCCACCATCCCATGAACGACACCTCGGTTGCGGTTACTCCGGCCATCTCTCTGGACGGGGTCCATCTCTCGCTCGGCCGCGGCGCGGCCCGGGTCCATATCCTCAAAGGCATAGACCTTCATATAGGACGTGGCGAGGCGATCGGCCTGGTCGGCCCGTCAGGCTCCGGCAAATCCACGTTGCTGATGGTGATGGCCGGACTCGAACGCGCCGACTCCGGCACCATTACGGTCGCGGGCGAGAACCTGACTGCGCTCGACGAGGACGCGCTCGCGCGCTTCCGCGGCCGCAACGTCGGCATCGTCTTCCAGTCCTTCCACCTGATCCCGACCATGACAGCGCTCGAGAATGTCGCGGTGCCGCTGGAGCTTGCGGGCAACGGCGACGCCTTCCGCCTTGCACGCGAGGAACTGGCGCAGGTCGGCCTCTCGGAGCGGCTCAACCATTATCCGGCGCAGCTCTCCGGCGGCGAGCAACAGCGCGTCGCGCTCGCCCGCGCGCTCGCGCCCAACCCCGCAATTCTCGTGGCCGACGAGCCGACCGGCAACCTCGACGAGAGCACCGGCAAGCAGATCGTCGATCTGATGTTCGCCGGTCACATCGAACGCGGCACCACCTTGGTCCTGGTCACGCACGATGCGGCGCTAGCGCGCCGCTGCGACCGCGTGGTGCGCCTGCGGTCCGGCACGATCGACAGCGTCGAGCGCCTGCCGCAAAAGGCGAGCTAGCGACGCGATGCTCGCGCCCTCCGCCGCCGCTGCGCGCTTCCGTCCCTTCCGCTTCGCGATGCGCGAATTGCGCGGCGGGTTGCGTGGCTTCTACGTGTTCATCTTCTGCATCGCGCTCGGCGTGATGACGATCGCGGGCGTCGGCTCGTTCTCGCGCAGCCTCACCGACGGTCTCTCCCGCGAGGGCCGCGTCATCCTCGGCGGCGACGTGTCGTTCGCGCTTACGCACCGCGAGGCGACCGCGCCTGAGCGCGCGTTTCTCGACCGCCAGGGTCAGGTGTCCGCGGCGGCCACCATGCGCGCGATGTCGCGCACCGCGAGCGGACAGCTCGCGCTGGTCGAATTAAAAGCCGTCGACGGCGCCTATCCGCTCTACGGCAGCGTCGCGCTCGAAGACGGCAAGCCGCTGAGCGAGGCCATCGCCAAGCGCGGCGACGCCTTCGGCGCGGCGGTCGATCCGGCGCTGCTGGCGCGGCTCGATCTGAAACCCGGCGCGCGGCTGACCATCGGCGCCGCCACCATCGAGATCACCAGCGTCATCAAATCCGAGCCGGACAAGCTCGCAGCCGGTATCGCCTTCGGTCCGCGCGTCATCATCAGCGAGGCCGCGCTGCGCGCCACCGACCTGCTGCAACCCGGCAGCCTCGTGCGCTGGAACTACCGGCTGCGCCTGCCCGACGGCACCGACAGCGCCGCCGACGCGGCCATTGCGCGCGCGACCGCGCAGGTGCCCGACGCCGGCTGGGAGATCCGCACCCGCAACAACGCCTCGCCTGCGCTCGAGCGCAACGTCGAGCGCTTCACCCAATTCCTCACCCTCGTCGGCCTCACCGCGTTGCTTGTCGGCGGCGTCGGTGTCGCCAACGCCGTGAAGAGCCATCTCGACCGCAAACGCGAGGTGATCGCCACGATGAAATCGCTGGGTGCGACCGGCGGCCGCGTGTTCGCGATCTATCTCTCGCAGGTGCTGGTGCTCGCAGCCGTCGGCGCAATCATCGGCCTCGCCGTCGGCGCATCGCTGCCGTTCGCGATCGCGGCCGCATTCGGCAAGATCCTGCCGCTCCCAGTCGCGCCCGCGCTGCATGCCGGCGAGCTGATGCTCGCGCTGATCTACGGCCTGCTCACCGCGCTCGCCTTTGCACTCTGGCCGCTCGGCCGCGCCCACGACGTGCCGGTGTCGGCGCTGTTTCGCGATCAGATTGCACAAGAAGGCCCGAGAGGGCGGCGCTGGCCGCGCCGCCGCTACGTGATCGCAACCGCGCTGGCCGTGGCCGCCGTCGCCGCGCTGTCCGTTTTCCTGGCTTACGACCGCAAGATCGCTGCGATCTTCGTCTCCGCCGCCGCAGCGGTGTTCGTCGCGCTGCAACTTGTCTCGATCCTGCTGATGGCGATTGCGCGCCGCCTGCCGCACGTGCGCATGACCGCGCTCCGCATGGCCATCGCCAACATCCACCGGCCCGGCGCGCTGACGCCGACCATCGTGCTGTCGCTCGGCCTCGGCCTTGCGCTGCTCGTCACCGTCATCGAGATCGACGGCAACCTGCGCCGCCAGTTCGAGGCCGCGCTACCCGACAAGGCGCCGTCGTTCTACTTCGTCGATATTCCCTCAACCGATGCCGACCGCTTCGATGCCTTCGTGCGCGAACGCGCTCCGACTGCCAAGTTCGAACGCGTGCCGATGCTGCGCGGACGCATCGTCTCGGCCAATGGCATCAAGGCCGAAGATCTGAAGCCCAGCCCCGCCGCCTCCTGGGTGCTGCAAAGCGACCGTGGCATCACCTACACCAGCGAGATGCCGCAAGGTTCGCGCCTCGCCGTCGGTGAATGGTGGGGCGATAGCTATAAGGGCCCGCCGCTCGTCTCGTTCGAGGCCAAGGTCGCGGAGGGCCTCGGCCTCAAAATCGGCGATCCGATCGTGGTCAACGTGCTCGGCCGCAACATTTCCGCGACCATCGCCAACCTCCGCAACGTCGACTGGCAGAGCCTCGGCATCAACTTCGTGCTGGTGTTCTCGCCGGGCACCTTCAGCGGCGCGCCGCACACCCACATCGCCACCCTCACCTATCCGGGCGGCGGTACGCTTGAGGAGGAAACCGCGCTGCTCAAGGCTGTCGCCGACGCCTTCCCCTCCGTCACCACCGTCCGCGTGAAGGACGCGCTCGACGCCGTCGCCGGCATCGTGCGCAATTTGGTACTCGCCATCCGCGGCGCGAGCATGATCGCGCTCATCTCGGCCGTGTTCGTGCTCGGCGGCGCGCTCGCGGCCGGCCACCGCCACCGCGTCTACGACGCCGTCATCCTGAAGACGCTCGGCGCGACGCGCGGACGCCTGATCGGTTCTTACGTTCTGGAATATTCGATGCTGGGTTTCGCGACCGCTCTGTTCGGCGTCGCCGCCGGCTCCGTCGCGGCGTGGATGGTCGTCACAAAAGTCATGAACCTGCCATACGTCTGGCTGCCGGGCCCCGCATCGGCTGCGGCATTTAGCGCACTGATCGTCACGCTCGCCTTCGGCCTGCTCGGCACCTTCACCGCGCTCGGCCATAAGCCCGCGACGGTGCTCAGGAATTTGTGAGTTGCGCGACAAACAGTCGCGTAATCGGTAAAAGTTTCAACACGTTAGAGTGCCGCACCCCTGCTTGTGGGGGGCTGTGTGTTATACATATAGCGAAGTCGGCGGGCGTGATTTGCGCGTTCGCTCGAAAGGTAACTTCACCGGGTTCGACAACCACGGGGGTTTCGACGATGTCGGACTACAATCGTAACGTAACGACCGCGCCGTTCGGACAGGCGGCAGGCCAGACGACGGTCGCCGTCGATCAAGGCCTGCGCGCGTACATGCTGCGCGTTTACAACTACATGGTTCTCGGCCTCGCCATCACCGGCTTGGCCGCTCTCGGCATTTACATGCTGTCGGTGACCGGCGACGTGACTCAGGCTGCGAAGGTCATGAGCAAGGGCATCGAAGTTCCGGCGCGTGTCGCCGGGAACATGTATCTCACGCAGCTCGGCGTCACGCTGTTCGTCAGCCCGCTGAAGTGGGCCGTCATCCTCGCGCCGCTTGCGATGGTGTTCGTGCTGTCCTTCGGCATGGACCGCGTCCGTCCGGCGACCGCCCAAATCCTGTTCTGGATCTTCGCCGCGCTGATCGGCCTGTCGCTGGGCTCGATCTTCATGGTCTACACCCACACGTCGATCACCCGCGTGTTCTTCATCACCGCGGCGTCGTTCGGCGCTCTGAGCCTGTACGGCTACACCACCCAGCGCGATCTGTCGGGCATGGCCTCGTTCCTGATCATGGGCCTGTTCGGCGTCATCATCGCGAGCCTGGTCAACATCTTCCTCCAGGCGCCGATGCTGCAGTTCGTGATCTCGATCGTCGGCGTGCTGGTGTTCGCGGGCCTCACCGCCTACGACACCCAGCGCCTGAAGAGCGAGTATCTCTACGGCGCGATGGAAGGCGAGGCGATGGAACGCTCCGCGATTTCCGGTGCGCTGTCGCTGTACCTGAACTTCATCAACCTGTTCACGCTGCTGTTGCAGCTTCTCGGCCAGCGCGACGAATAAGCGCCGCCGAAACCCTCGCAACCCAAGGCCCCGGTGCAAACCGGGGCCTTTTTGTTTCCGCGGCAAATCGCCGTTAGCGATGACAAAAATGTAACCATTCCAGGGGCTTGAACCCATCTGGCGCAGGGGGCCGGAGCGGCATAGATTCCAGCGCGACGGGGCGCCGCAGGGCGCCCAGGAACCCGGCTCTTCGCCGGGAGGAGAGCCCGGCTCCTGGCCGGGACGACAGAGGGAAATTCAATGTCGGATTTTGATCGCAACATCGCTGCCCGCGGCACCTATGCCGGCCAGGCGGCCGCGGTCGATGCGGGCCTCCGCGCCCACATGATCCGCGTCTACAACTACATGGCGGCGGCGGTTGCGCTGAGCGGCGCGGTCGCGTGGCTCACCTTCAACGCAGCCGTAACCTCCGCCGGCACGCTGACGCCGTTCGGCGAGGCCGTGTTCAAAGGCCCGCTGATGTGGGTTCTTCTGTTCGCCACGCTGGGTCTGGTGTTCTTCATCAGCTTCCGCATCCAGACGCTGTCGTTCCCGACAGCGTTCACGCTGTTCTTCATCTACGCCGGACTTCTTGGCGTCACGCTGGCGCCGATCTTCCTGGTTTACACAGGCGCGTCGATCACGCGGGTGTTCTTCATCTCGGCCGCCTCGTTCGGCGCGCTGAGCCTGTGGGGCTACACCACGCAGCGCGACCTGACCGGCATGGGCTCGTTCCTGTTCATGGGCCTGATCGGCATCATCCTGGCGTCGATCGTGAACATCTTCTGGCCGAACGGCATGCTCTCGTTCGTGATCTCGGTCGCGGGCGTGCTGATCTTCGCGGGCCTCACCGCCTACGACACCCAGAAGATCAAGGAGATGTACTCGGCGTATGACGACGGCACCGTCGCCGGCCGCAAGGCGGTGATGGGCGCGCTGTCGCTGTACCTGGACTTCATCAACCTGTTCATGATGCTGCTGCGGCTCGCCGGCGACCGCCGCTAAGCCATCAATCGTCCATAACGACAACGCCCCGGCCAATCGCCGGGGCGTTTTGTTTTACTCCGCTCTCGTGCCCCGGACGCGGTGCAGCGCGCCAGCGGTGCACCGCAGATCCGGGGCCCCGATTTCTTCGACTGAACCGGGGTCCCGGGTCTGTGAAGCGTCACTCGCTTCGCTCGCGCCGCATCGCGCCCGGGACACGCAAACCGCACTTGCGGAGTTTGTCCCGACGTTGTTTTTATCGGCACATGTCCGCCGTTTCGATCCGCCCGGCCACCGAAGCCGACATTCCCGCCATCACCCGGATTTACGCCTACGCGGTGAACACCGGCACGGCGTCGTTCGAGCTCGAAGCGCCGACCGAGGCCGAGATGGCCCGGCGGATGAAGGCGCTGCTGGATGGCGGCCATCCCTATATCGCCGCCACGATCGATGGCGCGCTCGTCGGCTACGCCTATGCCGGGCCGTACCGGCCGCGACCGGCCTATCGCTTTGCGGTCGAGGATTCGATCTATATCGACACCACCAGCCACCGCCGCGGCGTCGGCCGCGCCTTGCTGACGGCGCTGATCGCGGAAAGCGAGAAGCGCGGCTATCGACAGATGCTCGCGGTCATCGGCGATTCCGCCAACGCGCCGTCGATCGAGCTGCATCGCGCCATGGGCTTCCACATGGTCGGGAATTTCGAGAAAGTCGGCTACAAGTTCGGCCGCTGGCTCGACAGCGTGATGATGCAACGCGCGCTCGGACCCGGCGCAAGCACGAATCCGTAGACAATCACTACTGTCGCTCCAATCCCTGCTGTCGTCCCCGCGAACGCGGGGACCCATACTCCCAAATCTTCGTATCTGAGAAACACGCTCCGTCGCGCAGCCTGACGTTGCTCGCTGAGGATAGAACGGTGGTTATGGGTCCCCGCGTTCGCGGGGACGACAGTGGAGTGCTGGGAGAGAGCAAACGTCCGGTGAGAGCTACACCGCCACCAGGCTCGGCGTCTTGTCGAGCACCCGCAGCACGCGGTCGAGCTCGTGGCCGCGCCGCATGATCAGGCCCGTGGCTGAGACCACACTGTAGGCGCCCTGCTTCTGCGAAAGCTTGGGATTTTTCTCGATCCGGTAGATCGGCATCTCCGACGAGCGACGGAACACCGAAAACACCGCGCGATCCTTCAGGAAGTCGATCGCGTAGTCGCGCCATTCTCCGGCTGCGACCATCCGTCCATACAGATTGAGAATCCGATCAAGCTCCCGCCGGTCGAAGTTGACCTGCCTGGAAACGGGGGCGGTGTGGGTCACGGGTCCGCCCCCGAAAAGCTTGCTCGGTTCGGTGTCGCCGAAGTCCATGCGGCGCCTCCCATTTGTCGCAGCGTGTCGTCCTAACGTCATGATCGCGCCAGAGCCCCACATCTTCAAGGGCTTGGCTCTCAAAGACTTGGCTTGCGTATTAAACGCGCAGCCACGCACGCCGGTCGATCACGGATTTGTTAAGCGAATCATAATGCTGCCCCAGTTCGGTCAAGGGGACGCCAACCCCAAAAGTAAGATGGTGACAGTTGCCTCAGGCCCGGTTCTCGAAGAGCACCGGATTCCTCAGCCCCCCAGCCCCCCGGGGTTCGTAGAGGACCGGGCCAGTTGTTTTCGCGTAACGCGTTCACGTTCCGCGTAAGTACGGTTCAATCCCCCAAAGTCTCGGGCCGGCTCACCGCCGGCCCGTTTTTTGTTTGTACCGAGTGACGCGCCGGCCACGTAACACACTCCGTCGTCATGGCCGGACTTGTCCCGGCCATCCACGTCTTACTTCCTTTTCACTGATCCAAAGACGTAGATGCCCGGCACAAGGCCGGGCACGACGAACTCAAGCGTCGGAACGTGTGATTACTTAATCGCGACCTGCGCCGCGCCGAGCACGACCTTCGGCGCGCTGGCGAAGCCGCTCTGCACCAGCACGACGACCGAGTCGGCATCGTCGGTTTGCATGTCCTTCAGCGCGACGTTGAAGGTCTCGGCCTTGCCTTTCCAGTCGCCGAGCTTGACCCAGCGCTTCACCACGTTGGTGTAGGTGACGGTGCGGCCGTTGTTCTCGCCGCGGCCGATGGCGACCGTCACCGCCTTGGTCACCGGGCAGAGCCAGACCTCGGCTTGTGTCTCTGCGCCGTCCTTGCCGGCGATATTCACGGAAACCTTGTCGCCGTGGACTGACATCGAGACCGGCAATCCGAGCGCCACGGGATTCTGCCGGGTCTGCATGACCGCCTTGTCGATCGCCGCCTTGTCGCTGCCGAGCGCATGCACAGCGCCGTTCACCACCACCTGTGGCGTGTAGACCTCGCGGTCGCCGCGCGACTTGGCATAGGCACGCTGGCGGTTGGAATGGCCGCTGATCGCGAGCGTGTCCTTCCAGCCGAGGTAGTCCCAGTAGTCGACGGCCAGGCTCAGCACGATGTTGTTCGGGTCGCGCGCCAGTTCGCCGGCCAGCTTGTCGGCGGCCGGGCACGAGCTGCAGCCTTGGCTGGTGAAGAGTTCGATCACAGCGCGCGGCTCGGCGCGAGCGGCAGTGTTCGCCATCAGCGCGATGCAGGCCAGCGCTAAAGAGGATGCGACCCGGAGCAGCATATTCTCAGAAATCTCCTACGCCCCTTGGCCACACGCAAGACAGCCTGCGGGACGACGCCCTCCAGGTGGCGCATTGATAATCCTGCGGCCCATC
>BFBZ01001541.1_pt1 | contig 15027 bp, 18 predicted proteins | sample 1888401 | NCBI WGS metagenome assembly BFBZ01 (sample SAMD00112614, study PRJDB3348) | symbiont metagenome | host: Chara braunii | reverse complement strand
CCGCCCCATTCGTTGGCCTCGATCAGCACCTCGTTGGCGATGATGTCGAGCTTCTTCTGCACCTCGCCCTGCACGTTCTCGCTGCCGGCGCTGCCGAGCACGTCGCCCAGCGCGCCCTTGTTGACGGCGATGGCGATGCGCTTGCAGGCGCGCGCGACGATCTCGATCAGCAGCCGCAGTTCCTGCGGGATGTGGCCGTGCTTGCGCTGCTGCTCGATAAGGTATTGGGTCAGGGATATCTGGCGTGCCATCGTTCAGGCTCCGGAGGCGAGGGCGCGTTCGACAATTTCGCGAACGTCGCTGGACAGGTCGGCCTTGGTGGCCACGCGGGCCACGGCCTCGCGCGCTGCGCTGCGGTAGGGCTCGGCCAGCACGGCCCAGCGGTCCATCGCGCGGGCGATGCGGCTGGCGATCTGCGGGTTGATGGCGTCCAGCGCCAGCACCTGGTCGGCCCAGAACACATAGCCCGCGGCGTCGGCGCGGTGGAAGGCGGCCGGGTTGAACATGCACAGCGAGGCCAGCAGGCTGCGCGCGCGGTTGGGGTTCTTCAGGCTGAAGTCCGGGTGCTTGAGCAGGGCCTTCGCGCGGGCGAACACGCGGCCGTCGGCCTCGGGCGCGCGGGCCTGCAGCTGGAACCACTTGTCGATGACGAGGGCGTCGTCCTTGAACAGCGCATGGAAGCGCTCCAGGGACGGCGCCGCCAGCGCGGCGTTCGCGTTGACGAGGGCCGCCAGCGCGCCGAGGCGGTCGGTCATGTTGGACGCGTCCTTGAAGCGCTGGTAGGCCTTGCCCGGCCACACGGTGTCGCCGGTGCTCTGCGCGTCCAGCACGAGCATGGACAGCGCCAGATTGGCCAGCGCGCGCCGGCCACTCGAGACCGGGTCGGGCGTGTAGCCGCCGGCCACCTGGTGGGCCTCGAAGGCGGCGGCCCAGTCGTCGCGCAGCGCGCTGGCGAGCTGGACCTGGGCGGCCATCACGGCGGCGTGGATGGCCTGCGGGTCGACGACGTCGAGCTGCTCGGCGATATAGCTCTCGCCCGGCAGTGTCAGCGCCAGCTCCTTGAAGGCGGGGTCCAGCTCGGCATGGTTGAGCACGCCGCGCATCGCGTCGATGAAGGCGGGGCTGAGCTGCAGCGGCTGGCCGGCGCGCAGCGCGTGCAGGATGCGGTTCAGCGCGAGGCGCTGGCCGGCCTCCCAGCGGTTGAAGGGGTCGCTGTCGTGGCGCATCAGCACCAGCAGGGCCGCGTCGGAGAGGCCGTCGTCCAGCACCACGGGCGCCGAGAAGCCGCGCAGCAGCGAGGGCACGGGCTCGGCGTTGATGTTCTCGAACACGAAGCTCTGCTCGGCCTGGTCCAGCACCAGCACCTGCTCGGTGGCGCCGTTCGCGTCCAGCGCGAGCGCGACGCCATGGCGGTCCAGCAGGCCCATGACGATGGGGATGAGCTGGGGCTGCTTGGCGGCCTGGCCGGGTGTGGCGGGCGTGTGCTGCGTGAAGCGCAGCGTGTAGGTGCGGGCGGCGGTGTCGTGCTCGCCGCGCGCGCTGACGCGGGGCGTGCCGGCCTGCGAGTACCAGCGCTTGAAGGCGTCCAGGCGCGCGCTCAACGGCGAGCCCGGGTTGGCGTCGGCGATGGCAGCCGCGAAGTCGTCGCAGGTCACGGCCTGGCCGTCATGGCGCTCGAAGTAGAGCTTCATGCCCGCCTCGAAGCCCTTGCGGCCGACCAGGGCCTGGTACATGCGCACGACCTCGGCGCCCTTCTCGTAGACGGTGGACGTGTAGAAGTTGTTGATCTCGCTGTAGCTGTCCGGGCGCACCGGGTGGGCCATGGCGCCGCTGTCCTCGGGGAACTGCATGGCACGCAGCTGGCGCACGTCCTGGATGCGGCAGACCGCGCGGGCCGACGGCGTGCCGGCCATGTCCATGCTGAACTCCTGGTCGCGGAAGACCGTCAGGCCCTCCTTCAGCGACAGCTGGAACCAGTCGCGGCAGGTCACGCGGTTGCCGGTCCAGTTGTGGAAGTATTCGTGGGCGACGATGGACTCGATGCGGTTGAAGTCGGCATCGGTCGCGGTCGCGGGCGAGGCGAGCAGGGCGCTGGTGTTGAAGATGTTCAGGCCCTTGTTCTCCATCGCGCCCATGTTGAAGTCGGACACGCCGACGACCATGAAGCGCTCCAGGTCCAGCGGCAGGCCGAAGCGGGCCTCGTCCCAGACGATGGAGGCGACGAGGCTGTTCATCGCGTGCTCGGTCTTCTCCAGGTCGCCGCGGCGGACATAGACCTGCAGCAGATGGTCCTTGCCGGCGCGGGTGCGGATGCGCTGCTCGCGCGTGACGAGGTCACCCGCGACGACGGCGAACAGATAGCTGGGCTTGGGGAAGGGGTCGCTCCAGACGGCGAAGTGGCGGCCGTTGTCGAGATCGCCGCTGTCGGTCAAATTGCCGTTGGCCAGCAGGATGGGAAAGCGGGCCTTGTCGGCGCGCAGCGTGACCGTGTAGACGGCCATCACGTCCGGTCGGTCCAGGAAATAGGTGATGCGGCGGAAGCCCTCGGCCTCGCACTGCGTGAAGAAGCTGCCGCCCGAGGTGTAGAGGCCGGACAGCGCGGTGTTCTTCTCGGGACAGCAGGTGTTGCGGATCTCGAGCGCGAAATCGGCGTCGGGGGCGCCCTCGATGACGAGCTCGTGGCCCTCCTGGCGGAAGGACACCGGGCTGCCGTCGATCAGCACGCGCAGCAGATTGAGCTCTTCGCCGTGCAGGCGCAGCGGGCCGTGCGGCACCGCGCGGTTGCGCTCGATCTGCAGCTTGCTCGTGACCAGGGTCTTGGCCGGGTCGAGGTCAAAGGTCAGGTCGACCTTGCGGATCCAGTAAGCCGGTTGCTGGTAGTCCAGGCGCTGGATCAGGGGAGCGGTGCCTTCACGCATGAGGGGCTTCCTTGGAGGGGGCAAAGAGAGGGCCGCCGCAGCGGCCCGGAGTCAGACGCCTTGCTTCAGGCTTTCCGTGATGAAGGGGTCGAGGTCGCCGTCCAGCACCTTCTGCGTGGCCGAGGTCTCGTAGTTGGTGCGCAGGTCCTTGATGCGGCTCTGGTCCAGCACATAGCTGCGGATCTGGTGGCCCCAGCCGACGTCGGTCTTGGTGTCTTCCAGCTTCTGCTGCTCTTCCATGCGCTTCTTCATCTCGTAGTCGTAGAGGCGCGAGCGCAGGCGGCGCCAGGCGACGTCGCGGTTGCTGTGCTGGCTGCGGCCGTCCTGGCATTGCACGACGATGCCGGTCGGGATGTGCGTCAGGCGCACGGCCGAGTCGGTCTTGTTGATGTGCTGGCCGCCGGCACCCGAGGCGCGGAAGGTGTCGGTGCGCACGTCGGCCGGGTTGATGTCGATCTCGATCGAGTCGTCGACTTCCGGGTAGACGAACAGCGACGCGAAGGACGTGTGGCGGCCGCCCGAGGAGTCGAACGGGCTCTTGCGCACGAGGCGATGCACGCCGGTCTCGGTGCGCAGCAGGCCGAAGGCGTACTCGCCTTCCACCTTGATGGTGGCGCTCTTGATGCCGGCCACGTCGCCGGGCGTCTCGTCTTCCAGCGTCGCCTTGAAGCCCTTGCGCTCGCAATACTTCAGGTACTGGCGCAGCAGCATGGCGGCCCAGTCGCAGGCCTCGGTGCCGCCGGCGCCGGCCTGGATGTCGATGAAGCAGTTGCTCGGGTCGGCCGGGTTGTTGAACATGCGGCGGAATTCGAGCTCCTCGATCTTCTCGCGCAGCTTGGCGGCGTCTTCCTCGATGGCCAGCATGCCGGCCTCGTCGCCTTCCTCGCGGCTCATCTCGAAGAGTTCGCCGTTGTCGGCCAGCGAGCCGGTCAGCAGCTTGATCGTGTCGACCACGGTTTCCAGCGTGCGCTTTTCCTTGCCCAACTCCTGGGCGCGCTTGGGTTCGTCCCAGACCTTGGGGTTCTCCAGCGCGGCGTTGACTTCGTTCAGTCGCAGTGCCTTGCGGTCGAAGTCAAAGATACCCCCTTAGCGCGTCGGTGCGCGCTGAGAGGTCGGCAATGGTGTTGCCGATTTGGTTGATGTGTTCGATGTCCATGGCGGGCGTCGTCGTTCCTGGCAAAGGGTGGATTTTCTCATGGGCCAGAATGAGCGCCATGAAGCCCACGCCCCGCGACGACTACTGGCGCCGCACCCGCCGCCTGACGGCGGGGCTGCTGCTGGCCTGGGCGCTGGCCGCCTTTGCGCCGGTCTACTTCGCGCGCGAGCTCAGCGTCGAGGTTTTCGGCTGGCCGCTGGCCTTCTGGTGGGCCTCGCAGGGCGCGCTGCTGGCCTTCTGCGCCATCGTCGTCGCCTACGCCCGGCGCATGCGCCGGCTCGACGGCGCCGCCGGCGTCACACCGCCAGAAACGCGCTGATCCGCGCGGCCAGCGCCTCGGACTGGTCGTGGTGCAGCATGTGGCCGGCGTCCTGCAGCACGGCGCGCTGCAGGTCGGGCACCAGCGCGAGCCGGGCCTCGAAGTCCTCGCGCGGGTAGCGCTTGCCCCAGAAGCGCGTTAGCTGGTCGTCGCTGCCCTCCACCCACAGCGTGGGCGCGGCGATGCGCTGCCAGCAGGCCAGCACCTCGGCCTTGCGGTAGATCATCGGGTTGGCCAGCTTGTGGGCCGGGTCGGCGTTGAGCAGGAAGCCCTCAGTCGTCTCGCGGGCCCAGTGCCCGGCCAGCCAGGCGGCCTTGTCGGCGGCCAGGCGCGGGTTGTTCTTCATCAGCCGCTCGGCCACCTCGGCCAGCGTTGCGTAGGGGCGCAGCGACGGCGGGTCCTTGAGCTCGTCCAGCCATTTGACGAGGCGCTCGGGCGCGACGTCCGGCGCCACATCGGGCAGGCCGAAGCCTTCCAGGTTCACGAGCCGGCGGATGCGCTGCGGCCTCACGCCGGCATAGCTCATGACGACGTTGCCGCCCATGCTGTGGCCGATCAGGTCCACCGGCGCGCCGGGGCTGAGCACATCGAGCAGCGCGTCGAGGTCGGCGAGGTAGTCGGGGAACCAGTAGCAGCCGGCGCCCGTCGTGCCGCTGAGGCCGAAGCCGCGCCAGTCCAGCGCGACGATCTCGCGCTCGCCGGCCAGCGCGTCGACGACGAACTGGAAGGAGGCGCCGACATCCATCCAGCCGTGGACCATGACGAGAGGCGGCCGGCCCGCGCCGGCTTCGCCCCAGCGGAGGATGTGGTGACGCAGGCCGCGAAGGTTCAGGAACTCGCTGCGGTGGGCAAGGCGTGGGGTGTAGACATCGGGCATATCCGCACTTTAGAGCGTGTTTACGCCCCCCTCATGGTGCCCGCAAGGCCTCCCAAGGCCGCAATCTAGGCGCGTCACGCCGCCCGCACTCATGTGCGGGCAAGGGGCGCAACGACGAGTGCGGCCTTGGGAGGCCTTGCCCTCCGGGGTGCCCCGCAAAGCCAGCGTCTGCGGCGTTGCAAATCCTCGCCGGGCCACCAGCCCGTCTCCGGTTTGCGCCTTGCAGCCGCCGGTTTTGCGGGGCAACGGGCGCCATGAGGGGGGCGTAAACACGCTCTTAGGGCCACGGCAGTCCGCTCACAATGAGGGTCATGCCCGCACCCCGCCACGACATCCGCGCCGCCGAGCCGCGCGACCTGAAAGCCATCGTCCAGCTCATCGCCGAACTGGCCGAGTTCGAGCACCTGACCCATCTGCTGGAGGTCACGCCCGACCGGCTGGAGCCGCATCTGTTCGGTGACGAGCCGGTGGCGGAGTGCATGGTCGGCGAGGTGCAGGGCGAGGTCGTCGCCTTCGCGCTGTTCTACACGAACTTCTCGACCTTCCTCGCCAGGCCGGGGCTCTATCTGGAAGACCTCTACGTCCGCCCGGCCCACCGCCGCAGCGGCCTGGGCAAGGCCCTGCTGATCCAGCTGGCCCAACTGGCCTGCGAGCGCGGCTACGGCCGCTTCGACTGGACGGTGCTGGACTGGAACGAGGACGCCATCCGCTTCTACGAGAAGCTCGGCGCCGAGGTTATGCCCGACTGGCGCATCTGCCGGCTGACGGGCGACGCGCTGGAGCGCTATGCCGACGGCGACCGGCCGAGCATGTGGTCGCCCTCGGCTTGGCTCGGGCTCTGACCTGAAACGCAGACGGGCCTCGGGCAATCCATGAGGCCGGCGCTGACAACGCTGGCTAGCATCGCCCCCCTAGTCCAAACCCGGGGCCTGCCATGGCGGAAGATCTTTACGAGCAGCTGCATGCCGCCTTCCGCTGGCAGGTGCCGGAAGACTTCAACATCGCCGAGGCCTGCTGCGGGCGCTGGGCGCGCGGCACGCCCAAGGCCACGGCCATCTACTTCGACAGCGAGAGCGGCTGCCGCGCGGCCTACAGCTATGCACAGCTGCAACGCGCCGCCAACCGCCTGTCCAACGCGCTGCTGAACCAGGGCGTGCGCCGCGGCCACCGCGTGGCCATCGTGCTGCCGCAGCGCTTCGAGACGGCCGTCGCCCACATCGCCATCCAGCAGATCGGCGCGGTGGCGATGCCGCTGTCCATGCTGTTCGGCGCCGAGGCGCTGGAGTACCGCCTGCAGGACAGCGGCGCGGTGCTGGCCATCGTGGCCTGCGAGGCGCTGCCGGCGCTGCGCGAGGTCAAGGCCCGCTGCCAGGCGCTGCGCCGCGTCCTCGTCGTCGGCGACAGCCCCGTGGCGGGCGACGAGCTGCCGTGGATGGAGGCGCTGCAGGCCGAGGAGGCGCGCTTCAAGCCCGTGGCCACGAAGGCGGGCGACCCGGCCATCCTGATCTACACCAGCGGCACCACCGGCAACCCCAAGGGCGCGCTGATCCCGCAGCGCGCGCTGCTGGGCAATCTGACGGGCTTTGTGGCCAGCCAGAACTGGTTCGGCTTCGACCCGTTCGATGCCGGCAAGCCCACCGATGCCGTCTTCTGGAGCCCCGCCGACTGGGCCTGGACTGGTGGATTGATGGATGCCTTGCTGCCCACGCTCTATTTCGGCCGGCCCATCGTGGCTTGGCAGGGCCGCTTCTCGGCGGCCAAGGCCTTCGAGCTGATGGCGAGTTATGGCGTCACGCATGCCTTCCTGTTCCCGACCGCGCTCAAGGCGATGATGAAGGCCCATCCCTTGAAGGACGGGCGCCCGAAGCGCCATGCGCTGAAGCTGCGCGCGCTGATGAGCGCGGGCGAGGCGGTGGGCGACGCCGTCTTCGCCTGGTGCCGCGACGCCTTGGGCGTGCCGGTCAACGAGATGTTCGGCCAGACCGAGATGAACTACGTCGTCGGCAATTGCCAGGCGCTGTGGCCGGCCAGGCCGGGCAGCATGGGCCGCGCCTACCCGGGCCATCGCGTCGCCGTCATCGACGACGCGGGCCGCGAATGCGCGCCGGGCGAGGTCGGCGAGGTGGCCGTGCATGCCCGCGACCGTCACGGCGAGCCCGACCCGGTTTTCTTCCTCGGCTACTGGAACAACGAGGCCGCGACGACCGCCAAGTTCACCGGCGCGCCCGGCGACAGCTGGTGCCGCACCGGCGACCTCGCGCGCCAGGACGCCGACGGCACGCTCTGGTACGAAGGCCGGGCCGACGATGTCTTCAAGAGCGCGGGCTACCGCATCGGCCCGGGCGAGATCGAGAACTGTCTGCTCAAGCACCCCGCTGTCGCCAACGCGGCCGTCGTGCCCAAGCCCGATGCCGAGCGCGGCGCGCTGGTCAAGGCCTATGTCGTGCTGGCCGAGGGCCATGCCGGCGATGCGGCGCTGGTGACCCTGCTGCAGGACCATGTGAAGGCCCGCCTTGCGCCCTACGAGTACCCGAAGGAGATCGAGTTCATCGAGGCCCTGCCGATGACGACGACGGGCAAGGTGCAGCGGCGTGTGTTGCGGCTGCGGGAACTGGAGAGGGCGGCTTAGGTTCGAGAAGGTTCAGTTGAGGCGACGTCGACTAGGCACGGACCCGACGCTCGCGCCGGCCGCCATTGGGGCGACCAAGGTCAAGCATCAGCGCAACTTGTCGGGAAACTTGACACTCAGCAGGCCTGCCGCGCAGAAATGAACAGGGGCTTTATGCCCTTCAATGGAGGAATTCCGCCGCCCGGGTGCACTGGTGCGCTACTTGCTTCTTCGATGTCGGACGGGGCCGAAACAACCGAGGAGCACCCATGAGCACGGACTACGCCTTGCCGCTGCAGTCGCCCGCCAGCCCGCTTGGGCAGGCCATCGACCGCTGGATCTGGGTCTTCATGGCGGCCTTCTTCGTCGCCATCACATTGACCGGCTTCATCCCGGATTCGCTCATGAAGATCGAGATGGTGCGCGCCGGGGCGCGGGCGCCATTCCCGCTGGTGCTGCATGCGCACGCCGTCCTCATGGGTGCGTTCCTGCTGTTGCTGCTCGCCCAGACCACGCTGATGGCGACCGGTCATCGCGACTGGCACAAGCTGCTGGGGAGCATGGCCTTCCTGCTCGTACCGGCCATCGTCGTCGTCGGCTTCTTCCTCGTCCCGACGATCTACCGGCAGGTCTGGGGCGCGGTCCAGGCGGCGCCGGCCCCGGCGCAGGAGCAGCTTCGGCATCTGCTGAGCTTCCTCGAAAACATCGTGCTGATGCAGTTGCGCATCGGCATCCTCTTTCCCGTCTGCGTCGGCCTGGCCTTGCATGCGCGGCGGACGGACGCGGGCTTCCACAAGCGGATGATGCTGCTGGCGACGGTCCTGCCCCTGCCGGCGGCGATCGATCGCATAGGCTGGCTGCCGACCACCATGCCGGGCGGCCCCCTGGCGATTGAGTTCTACACCCTGCTGGCGATCTCACCGATGTTGCTGTGGGACGTGATCAGGCATCGGGCGATTCATCGGGCCTATTGGGTCTGGCTGGCCTTGTTCCTGCCCTTCGCAGTCGCCACCCACCTGCTTTGGGACAGGCCGGGGTGGCATGCGCTGGTGTCGCAGGTGCTGAAGCCTTGAGGTGATGCGCGCCCCGACCGTGGATTGCCCGGCGATCACCACCCAGGTCGGTCATCGCGACGCGGCCGGCCGCTCCCGGCCGAAAGCCATACCGACTGAACCTCTCGGGCTCAAGCGGCCTTGTTTCTCAGCTTCAGCAGGCTCAAACCCAGCAGCACGAACAGGCCGCCCGAGATGCGGTTGAACAGCCGTAGATGCCGGGCCTCGGCCAGGAAGCGGCGCAGGCTGCGGAACAGCCCGACGTAGACCGCGTGCGACACCAGGGCCAGCACGGTGAAGGTGGCCGTCAGCAGCAGGGTCTGCAGCAGCACGGAGTGGCCGGGCGTCAGGAACTGCGGGAACAGCGCCGTGAAGAACAGGATGGCCTTGGGGTTGGTGACCGCCACGCCCATGCCCTGCAGGAACAGCCGCCCGGCGGTGTGCGGCGGGTCGCGCCGGCTGCTGGCGGCCTCGCCCAGCTTCAGCGGTGCGCTGCGCCACTGCCTGATGCCCAGGTAGACCAGATAGCCCGCGCCGACGAGCTTCACGACCAGGAAGGCCGAGGCCGACACCGCCAGCAGCGCGCCCATGCCGGCCGTCGCCGCGCCGGACACGATGAACAGCCCTGCTGCGTTGCCCAGCGAGCTGAACACCGTGTGCCGCGCGCCCACGGCCATCGAGTTGGAGATGGCCAGCAGCACGCCCGGCCCGGGCGAGAAGGTGACGAGCAGCGCGACGCCGCAGAACAGCAGCCAGGTCGAGAAGGGCATGGGGTCTCCGTAGCGGGCTTGGGGCCGGGCGAGTTTAAGAGCGTGTTTACGACCCCCTCATGGTGCCCGCAAGGTCTGTTTGCTCATTTGCACTTGTAGGGCCGGCCCAGCATGCTCACCGTGCGCGGCGCGACGTTGCCGTTGAAGCTGTCGGTGTCGGTGATGCGGGAGCGGAAGACCTCGACGCAGGTGTCGCCGCGGCGGAAGACGGAGCGGTGGTCGCCCTGCGCGCCGACGGCCTGCGCGCGGTTGTCGCTGGTGCTCTCCTCGACCCAGGCGCCGGCGCCGCCGGTGGCCTCGGCGATGCGGTCTTCCAGCGTCGGCCGCGGCGTGTTGCTGCGCGGGTCGCTCAGCGCCGGGTTGCGCGCGGCGGCGGACGAGGCCGCATAGCCGGGCGGCAGCGTCAGGCGCAGCGTGGTGCGCGGCGGCTCGGCCGGATGGGCCTGCGCGGGCGTTGCCGCGGGGATGGCGGCCCCGGGCGGCGGCGTGTCGGCGGCGATGGCCGGCGGCGGGATGAGCTGGGGTGCGGCCGGCACCGCACGCGGCGTGGTGGCGGTGGGTGGCGGCGGCGTCTGCGGGCGCGGTGACGTGGGCAGGATGAGGCGCACCGAGGTCAGCGGCCGGTCGTCGCGGCTGTCCAGCGCCGCGGGCCGGTGGAACCAGAGGCCGGCCAGCAGTGCCGCGTGCAGGGCCGCGACAAGGATGCGGGCCAGCCAGCGGTGGTTCACGAACCCTGCAGCTTGACGGAGAGCTTGCTGCCGGCCGGCGCGACCAGCCGCGCCGCGTCGGGCCAGCTTTCCTGGCCGGTCAGCAGCGCGCAGGGGCGGCCCTTCTCGCCCTTGCCGGCGTCCGGGTCGCGCTCGCCGGCGGCCAGGGGCAGCGGCAGGCCGAGCAACTGGCCGTTCTCGCGCCATTCCAGCTTCCAGCCCGGCGTGGCGCTGCACACGCGCACCGCCTCGATGCGCGGGAACAGCCAGCGCAGATACCAGGGCAGCAGCTCCTCGCGCAGCGTGCGGGCCACGCGCACGATGCGGCGCACCTGGGCCATGTCGAGCTGCTCGGGTGGCACGGTCAATTCGAGCGTGCCGTGCACGGCCATCTGGCCCTTGGCCGCATTGGTGGCGAGGTCGGCCGTCCTGGCCTCGGCCTCGGGCAGCAGGGGCAGGTCGAAGCGGCCTTCCGCATCGATCCTGAGCGGATAGTCGGCATCGTCGCTGCGCACCGCCATGCGGATGTCGGCCAGGGCCGGCTTGGTCTTCTCGGTATCGACCTTGAAGTCCATGCGGAACAGGCCCTCGCCGTGCTGGCGCAGCTTGGTCAGCAGTTCGTTGATGCGGGCATAAGGCAGCACGCTGCCGTCACGCTTCATCTCGGTCGTGACGGTGGGCAGCATCTCGGGGTTGGCGTGGGCGGCCGTGAGTGCGGCCAACAGCAGGGCAAGGCAGGCGGGCAACGATTTCATCGGGGGCTCAACTGGGGTTGTCTGGAGGTTCGGGACCGGGCTCCCAGGCCAGCAGGTCACCCGGCTGGCACTGCAGCACCTCGCAGATGCGTGACAACGTGTCGAAGCGCACGCCGCGCACCTTGCCGCTCTTGAGCAGCGACAGATTGGCCTCGGTGATGCCGACCCGCTCGGCCAGCTCGCGCGAGCGCATCTTGCGGCGCGCGAGCATGACGTCGAGGGTGACGACGATGGGCATCAGATGAACTCTGCGTTTTCGTCGGCGACGCGCGCGGCTTCGGACAGCACCTGGGCCAGGGCCAGCAGCAGCAGGCCGAACAACAGCGCAAGGTAGTGGTCGCCCGACAGCCCGAACCACAGCTGGCGCTGGCCCTTGGGATTGCCCCAGGTCAGCGCGAGGACGACCAGGGTCTGCCCCAGCGGCTGGGCGGCGGCCAGCGCGCACAGGCCCAGACCGAGGCGGCGCAGATGCTGGGCCGGCCGCCGCGTCAGCAGCTCGCCCTGCGCAAAGCAGCCGAACAGCGACCACATCTGCCACAGCGCGAACAGGCTCACCGAGGCGGGCAGCAGCGAGGCCGCCAGGCCCCAGAGCCGCGAGCCGAGGTCGAGCTGCAGCGTGTCGACCGCCCACAGCTTGGACGCCACCTCGGCCACCCAGTCGGGTTCGGCCCAGAAGATGAAGGGCAGGGTGCCGATGACCACGACGCCGAGCAGGCACAGCGCCCTCACGACCCAGGCCAGGCGGCGGATGCGCCGCAGGCCGTCAGAGGAGAAGGAGTCGGGCATGGCGGCCTTCGTGAAACAAGAAAAACTTACTGTAAAACAATAATTGATTGTTCCAAGACGGAATCACTCACGTCCCCGAAAATGGGGGGATGAGCAAGAAGAGCAGCCATGTCAGCGAGACCCCCGCCACGCAGGCCCTGAAGCGCGCCGGCGTCGCCTTCACCGAGCATGTCTACGACTACGTCGAGCACGGCGGCACGGCGGAGTCGTCCAAGCAGCTGGGCGTGGAGGAGCATGCGGTCGTGAAGACCCTGGTCATGCAGGACGAGAAAGCCGAGCCGCTGATCGTGCTGATGCACGGCGACCGCACGGTCAGCCTGAAGGAGCTGGCGCGGCAGATCCCGTGCAAGAAGGTCGAGCCCTGCAAGCCCGAGGTGGCGCAGCGCCACAGCGGCTACCAGGTCGGCGGCACCTCGCCCTTCGGTGTGCGCAAGGCCATGCCGGTGTTCGTCGAGGCCGGCATCCTCGAACTGCCGCGCATCTGCATCAACGGCGGGCGGCGCGGCTACCTCGTGGGCATAGCGCCCCGGGTTCTCACGGAGCTGCTCGGCGCCAGGCCCGTGCACTGCGCCAACGCACAATGACGGGCATGCAAGAGACTCTTTTCCCGCTGCTCGCCGCCGTCGCGGCCTATTTGGTCGGCTCGCTGTCCTTCGCGGTCATCGTCAGCCGCCTGATGGGCCTGAGCGACCCGCGTTCCTACGGTTCGGGCAACCCCGGCGCCACCAATGTGCTGCGCTCGGGCAACAAGGCCGCCGCCATCCTGACGCTGGTCTTCGACGCGCTCAAGGGTTATCTGCCCGTGCTGGCCGTGAAACTCTGGGGTCAGCCCTACGGCCTGGAGGAGGGCACGATGGCGCTGGTGGGCCTGGGCGCCTTCCTCGGCCACCTGTGGCCGCTGTTCTTCCGCTTCCAGGGCGGCAAGGGCGTGGCCACGGCGGCCGGCGTGATCTTCGGACTCAATCCCATGCTGGGGGTTGTGACGCTGGCGACCTGGCTCATCATTGCCTGGTTCAGCCGCTACTCCTCGCTGGCCGCCATCGTGTCCGCTGCCTTCGCGCCGATCTATCAGCTGCTCATTTGGGAAGCCGGGCCGACCGCGCTGGCCCTCATCATCATGGGTCTGCTGCTGGTGTGGCGCCATCAGGCCAACATCAGGAAGCTGCTGGCCGGCACCGAGAGCAGGCTCGGCCAGAAGGCCGGCCCCACCGCACATCCCGCATCCAAACCCACCCACGCCGCCAAGGCCAGGAAGAAATCATGAGCAAGCAAGAGATCGAACGCTTCGACGTCGGTGCCCGCATGTCCGAAATGGCCGTGCACAACGGCGTGGCCTATCTGGCCGGCCAGGTGCCAGAGGACACCAATGCCGACATCACCGGCCAGACGGCCCAGGTGCTGGCCGCCATCGACAAGCTGCTGGAGCGCGCCGGCACGAACAAGAGCCGCATCCTGCGCGCCCAGATCTTCCTGGCCGACCGTGCCGATTTCGCCGGCATGAACACCGCCTGGGAGGCCTGGGTGTCGGCCGGCCACACGCCGCCGCGCGCCACCGTCATCGCGGGCCTGGCGCGGCCGGAGTGGAAGGTGGAGATCGTCGTCACGGCGGCGATCTGAACCGGGCGGCCGCCGTCGCGGCAGGGAGTCCCCGTGAGCCAAACCGGAGACGAGCTGGTCAAGCGCATCCACCGCGGCCTGCAGGACGATTTCGACGAAGAGCTGGAGCTCGACTGGAGGACTGCAACGACGGCGATGTGCCCGCCGATGCGGCAGGCGAACGCAGGCGCCATATCCGCGAGCTGTTCCGGCTGCAGAGCGAGCTCGTGAAGCTGCAGGACTGGGTGCAGCACACAGGCCACAAGCTCGTCATCCTGTTCGAGGGGCGCGACGCGGCGGACATCGTCGTGCCCGAGGTCTACCGAGCGGGGCCTAGCATCGGGGCATGCAACGCGCCCCGGTTTCCCTGCTCGTCGTCATCGCCGTGACGGCCCTGGCCTCCTGGGCTTGGCGAGGCCACGTTGCCGCCGGGGATGGCGAGGCGCTGAGGCAGCGCGTGAAGCCGGGCGACATCCGCATGCTCTCGTCCGAGACCTGCCCCTACTGCCTGGCCGCGCGGCGCTGGATGACGCAGCAGGGCCTGCCCTTCAGCGAATGCTTCATCGAGCGCGAGCCGCAGTGCGCGGCCGACTACCAGGCGCTGGGCGGCGTGGGCACGCCGACTCTCGTCGTGCGCGGTCAACGCGTCATCGGCTTCGACCGCGCCCGGCTGCTGGAAATCCTGAAGTGAACCGGGCCGAGGCGTCAGCGCTGACTCGGCAGCGCTGGCGACTCGGCCCGGTGGTGGTGGAAAAAGGCATCGTCGTCCGCATGGGAGATGCCTCGCTCAGGACCGCTTGGCATTGGACTTGGCGGCGGCCAGGGTCTGGCGGGCCAGCGTGGCTTCGCTGTAGCCGACGACGACGACGCGCGGCAGCTGGGCCACTTCACGCTGGGCCGTGCCGGTCACGACGACGCGGGGCAGCTGGGCGATCTCGCGGCTGGCCTTGCCGGTGACGACGACGCGCTCCAGCTTGACGGTGGCCTGCGGGGCGGCCTGGGCGGCGACGGCGGAGAAGGCCAGGGCGGCGGCGAGGAAGGTGGTTTGCAGGCTCATGATGGACTCCGTTCGGTGGGTTTCGAACCGCGTGATTGCTTGTTCGATGGAGTCAGTTTCGGCAATGAGCCCGGGCGCTTCCAGGCGGCTGCGATCAAGCGCGAGCCGCGCTGGATGAATTGCAAAAGCGCTGGATGAACTGCGGGCTCATACGGGTTTGCAATCAAAGTGATAACAAGGCGCGAAGCCGCAGACAGTGCTTTGGCACGGCAAGGCGAAGCAACGCAGTGAGCGCTTTGATTGCGAAGCCGTATCAGTGGCTGGCGGCCGAGGCCGGCGGCACCGGCACGACGACGCCGGGCGTCAGCGAGATCTCGTCGGCCGCGGTGACGCCGGTGACGAAATAGCGCGTCTCGCCGAAGCAGGAGCCCGGCAGGCCGACCTTCTCCTCGTAGTGCAGGTTCACGCGCTTGCCCATGACCTTGT
>BFBZ01001540.1_pt1 | contig 15042 bp, 15 predicted proteins | sample 1888401 | NCBI WGS metagenome assembly BFBZ01 (sample SAMD00112614, study PRJDB3348) | symbiont metagenome | host: Chara braunii | reverse complement strand
GCTCTACGTCGGGAAGGCGAAGAGCATCAAGAAGCGCTTCACGTCCTACACGCGTCCGACCGGGCATGACACCCGCATCGAGCGCGTGATCGCCAACACAGCGTCGGTTGAGTTCGTCACCACGGCGACCGAGACCGAGGCGCTGCTCCTCGAAGCGAACCTGATCAAGCGCCTGCGACCGCGCTTCAACGTGTTGCTGCGCGACGACAAGTCGTTTCCCTACATTCTGATCACCGGTGACCACTGGGCGCCGCAAATCCTGAAGCATCGCGGCGCGCGCTCGCGCGAGGGCAGTTTCTTCGGACCGTTTGCCTCGGTTTGGGCCGTGAACCGTACCATCACGGCGCTCCAGCGCGCATTCCTGCTGCGCTCATGCTCGGATGGATTCTTTGAAAGCCGCACGCGGCCCTGCCTGCTCTACCAGATCAAACGCTGTTCTGCGCCGTGCACGCAGGAGATCGATTTTGCGGGCTACGCGGAGCTGGTGCGCGAGGCGAAGGCGTTCCTCTCCGGCAAGAGCCAGGCGGTGAAGGAGGAGCTTGCGGGCGAAATGGAGAAAGCGTCCGAGGCGATGGATTTTGAGCGCGCCGCAATCTACCGCGACCGTCTTGCCGCGCTCTCGGCGGTGCAGAGTTCACAGGGCATCAACCCGCGCAGCCTCGAAGAAGCTGACGTGTTCGCCATCCATCAGGACGGTGGCTTCAACTGCATCGAGGTGTTCTTCTTCCGCACCGGACAGAACTGGGGCAACCGCGCCTACTTCCCGAAGGCGGACCGCACGCTCGAGGTGGGCGAGGTGCTCGGCGCATTCCTGGCACAGTTCTACGACGACAAGCCGGCGCCGAGCAGCATCCTGCTCTCGCACGATATTCCGGAACGCGAGCTTCTCGCGGAAGCACTCGGCACCAAGGCCGGACGTAAGGTCGAGGTCTCGGTGCCGCAGCGCGGCGAGAAGAAAGAGGTTGTGACCCACGCGATGACCAACGCGCGCGAGGCGTTGGGCCGCAAGCTTGCCGACACATCATCGCAGCAGAAATTGCTGAAGGGTTTGCAACAGGCATTCAACCTGCCGCGCGAGCCACGCCGCATCGAGGTCTACGACAACAGCCATATCCAGGGCACCAACGCGGTCGGCGCGATGGTCGTGGCAGGCCCCGAGGGCTTCCAGAAAAATCAGTACCGCAAGTTCAACATCAAGAGCGACGTCGCGCCGGGCGACGACTTCGGCATGATGAAGGAGATGCTGGAGCGACGCTTCAAGCGGCTGATCACTGAGGCGCCGCGCGTCACGCCGAATGTCGAACTCGCTGGTGATATGCCGGTCGCGCCGCCGCCCGGCGCGCCCGTAGACGAAGAAGCGGATTCGCCGTGGCCCGATCTGGTGCTCATTGACGGCGGGCAGGGACAACTCAACGCGGCGCACGAGACGATGACGGCGCTGGGTCTTCCAGATGTGCCGCTGGTCGGCGTCGCCAAGGGGCCGGATCGCGATGCCGGCAACGAGACATTCTATTTTGCCGGTCGCCAGCCAATCAAACTGCCGCCGCGCGATCCCATCCTCTACTTCGTGCAGCGGCTGCGCGACGAGGCGCATCGTTTCGCCATCGGCTCGCATCGCGCGCGGCGGTCGAAAGGCATCCGCGAGGCCGGCCTTCAGGAAATTCCCGGCATCGGTCCGACGCGTAAGCGCGCGTTGCTTCACCACTTCGGCACATTGAAGGCGATCGAGCGCGCCTCGGTCACCGATCTCTCGCAGGTGCCCGGCGTCAACGCCGAGACCGCGAAGAAAATCTACGACTTCTTCCATGAAGGCCGTTGATCTTTAAACTTGTTGCGGCGTCATTGCCGCTCCAAACCGGCCTTCTCGATCACAGCCGCCCATTTGGCGACGTCCGCAACCATGCGTTCGCGCATTTCCTCCGGTGTCGTCCCGCGCGCTTCGAGCCCGAATTGCAACGCCTTCTCCTGCACGTCAGGCAGCTTCAACGCCGCGTTGATCTCGCGGGACAACAACCGCACGATCGGGTCCGGAATTCCGGCGGGAGCGGACACCGCGTTCCAGCTTGTGACCACGTAATCGGGCATCCCGCTCTCGCGCACCGTCGGCACGCCGGGTGTCGATGCCGACCGCTTCTCGCCGGTCGAGGCGACCGCGATGAGCTGCTTGTCGCTGAGCGCGGCACGGAAGCCCGCGAGATAGTCGAAGCCCACATCCACGTCGCCGCGCAGCAAGGCCGTCACCAGTTCCGGCGTGGTGCGGAAGGTCACCATCGTAACCTTGAGGTCACCTGTCAGCCGGAACAGCTCGGCCGACAAATGCTGCGTGCTGCCGGGCGCGATGGTTCCAAAATTGAGCTTGCCGGGGCTGGCTTTCGCGGCAGCCACGATGTCTTGAACCGTTCTCAATGGCCCACCGGCCTTGGTGGTGATGAGGAGGTCCAGCCAGGCCATCACTGAGATGGGCTGGAAGTCGCGCAGCACGTCATAGGGCAGCGACTTGAACAGCGACTTGCTGATGGTCATGCCGTTGCCAGTCATCGTCAGCGTGTAGCCGTCGGGCGGCGCGGACGCGCCGGCCTTCGCCGCGATGATGCCGCCAGCGCCGGGGCGGTTCTCGATGACGAATTGCTGGCCGAGCTTCTCGCTCAGCTTCTGCACCAGGATGCGCACCGTGGTGTCGGCAACCCCGCCTGCCCCGTAAGGGGCGAGGACGCGCACCGGCCGGTTGGGATAGGTCTCCTGCGAGCGGGCAGGAACCGATGTGAAAGCAACCAGAATTAGCAGCGATAAAACGACTCGGCGGCACGCGACTTCCGGGAATCGGTACATAGATACGCCCCTAGAGAACGTTTCCTCGCCCTTGTCTTGCTGGCGTCATCAAATGGACGCCAGATTTTTATGCTGTACTTTAACAGGCGGTGGGCGCGTTGTGCACAGACCCGGGATCAGCCGTGACGATACGCGGCTGTTCAGTTCGCCGGGGGAGGCGTAAGTTTGCAGCCTATGAACAGTGCCACCAGCCCAGCGCGCGGCGCACGAACATTCGCGCTGCCGAACATGCTGACCTACGCCCGCATTGCTGCGGTGCCGGTGGTCGTGGCGCTGATGTATTACCAGGGCATCATGGACGGCCCGCTCTGGGTCCGCTGGGTCGCGCTCGTGGTGTTCATCGCGGCGGGCATCACCGACGTGCTCGACGGCTATTTCGCGCGCATGTACGGCCAGCAGTCCTCGCTCGGGCGGATGCTAGATCCGATCGCGGATAAGCTGCTCGTCGCGTCGTGTCTGCTGATGCTGGCAGCCGACGCCACCATCCGCGGCTGGTCGCTGCTGGCGGCGGTCATCATCCTGTGCCGCGAGATCCTGGTCTCGGGGCTCCGAGAATATCTCGCCGAGCTGCGCGTCAGCGTTCCAGTGTCACGCCTCGCCAAGTGGAAGACGGTCTGGCAGCTCATCGCCGTCGGCTTCCTGATCGCGGGCGAAGCGGGTGACCGCGTGTTCGGAAATATCGTCACTCCGATCGGGCTGACGCTGCTCTGGCTGTCGGCGATAATGACGCTATATACCGGCTGGGACTATTTCCGCGCCGGTGTTGCGCACATGATCGACGAGTGAGCGTCTTGAAGCTTGTCTATTTTGCCTGGGTTCGCGAGCGCGTCGGCAAGGCCGAGGAAGAGGTCGCGCTGCCCAAGGACGTCGCGACCGTCGGCGATCTCTTGAAATGGCTGTCGGGACGCGGCGAGGAATATGCGCACGCGTTCGAGAATCCCAAGGTGATCCGCGCGGCCATCGATAAGAGCCACGTGAAGCCCGACACCGTGATAGCCGGCGCCCGCGAGATCGCCTTCTTTCCGCCCATGACGGGCGGCTGAGTGACGGGCGGCTGAGCCTCGCCTATATTCCTCCATGGTTCTTGGGCGTAACCGCCGGATCAGCGCATGACCGTCCGCCTGCAACGCGAAGATTTCGATCCCGCCGCCGAAGCCGCGACGCTGACACGCGGTCGCATCGATGTCGGCGCGGTCGTGATCTTCACCGGCCTCTGCCGTGGCGCCGAGTCCGGTGAGCCAATCGCGGCGCTGACGCTCGAACACTATCCCGGCATGGCGGAGGAGGAGATTTCCCGTCACGTCGAGGAGGCGAAGTCGCGCTGGCCGCTGCTCGGTGTCACGGTGATCCATCGCTACGGCCGGATCGAGCCGGGCGAGAACATCGTGCTGGTCGTCACGGCGTCATCGCATCGTGAGGCGGCGTTCTCCGCCGCCGAGTTCCTGATGGACTACCTGAAGACGCGCGCGCCGTTCTGGAAACAGGTCGAAAGTGCGAAGGGCAAGAGCTGGGTCGATGCCAAAGCCGTCGATGACAAGGCCGCCGACCGCTGGACCAGGTCGAATAGCAAAGCAAGTAACCAAGCCGCGGAATAATGACGGCCGCGTGATTTGCGGCTTTAGCCGAGCCAACTATTGTCCACTACATGATCGCGCGCCGCCATCTTTTGAAGCTGCTTGCCGCCGCGCCGTTGTCCGCCGCGAGCGGCGAGGCATGGTCGGCCATTCCGCGCGTCACGCGCCTGATGGAAGACGCAAAGCCCCTGCCGAAGATTTCGGAGCGTATCGACTTTATCGCGCGCGGGCTGATGGGCACGCGCTATCAGGGCTACACGCTGATTGGCAGCGCGACAAAGCCCGAGGAGATGGTGGTCCGCGACGACGCCTTCGATTGCGTGACGTTCTGTGAAGTTGTGCTCGCCGCTGCCGCCGCTCGCAACCGGGCCGAGTTCGAGCCAGAGCTCAAGAAAATCCGTTATCTCGACGGCAAGGTCGACTGGCGCGCGCGCAATCATTATTGGGCCGATTGGTGTCAGCGCAACATCGACAACAAGTCGTGCCGTCCGGTGATGATCGGTGAGCCGTTGAAGGTGTTTAAGGACGTGAACTCCGAGCCTGCGGTCGGCAGGCGGAAATTCGTGCTTGAAACGATCCCAGGCGAGCGACTGGTGGCCAACGCGAAGCTGCTGTCGCCCGGCGATATTGTGGGCTTCGTATCGCGGCGGCCTGATCTCGATTATTTCCACACCGGATTCATTGCATTTGGTAAGCGCGGTGAGCTTCTCGCCCGCCACGCGTCGCGCAGCCATCGCCGCGTGGTCGAAGAGCGTATTGAAGATTTCATGACCGCGAATGGGACGCGGTCCGTCACGATCTTGCGTCCGGCCGAGACGACGGCGGTTGCGGGGCTTCGTTGAAGAAGAAAAAACCGATCCGGACGCGGAAACGGAATGCACCGCGGCCAAAGCCGGTCACGGTGTCGGCTCTCATTCGTTCCGTTGCCGTTCAATTGAAGAAAGCCAAGCTGGTCTTTGCTCACGGCACCACCGATCCAGTGGCGGAAGCTGCATTTATCGTCGGTGAAACGCTTGGCCTTCATCCAGACGATGTCGCTGCGCATCCCGATGCGCCCGTCACCGCCGCAAAGCGGATGAAAATAGCCAAGCTGGTCGAGCGGCGCATCCACACGCGGAAGCCCGCAGCCTATCTGCTCAAGCGCATCTACATGCTTGGTGTGCCGTTCACCATCGACGAGCGCGCTATCGTGCCGCGCTCGTTTCTGGGCGAAATTCTCACCAGCGAGACATTTGCAGGCGAGAATTTCTCGCTGGTGCCTGACGAAAACTCCGTCCGCACCGCACTCGATCTCTGCACCGGCTCTGGCTGCCTTGCCATTCTCACGGCGATGCGCTTTCCCAAGGCGAAGGTCGATGCCGTCGAGTTGTCAAAGAAGGCGATGGCGCTCGCCAACCGGAACGTCGCGGATCATCGCCTGAAAAAGCGCGTGCGTATTCTGAATGGCGATCTGTTCGCGCCGCTGAAAGGCAAGCGGTACGACCTGATCATCACCAATCCGCCCTACGTGGACGATGGCGGAATGAAGAGCCTCCCGCCGGAATGCCTCCACGAGCCGAGCATGGCATTCGACGGCGGCACAGATGGGCTGTCGATCGTCCGGCGGATCATCGACGAAGCGCCGAAGCACCTGAACGAGAACGGCGGGCTGCTCTGCGAAATCGGCCGCGGCCGCGATGTGCTGGAACGCGCCTATCCAGACCTGAAGTTCCTTTGGCTCGAAACCGAGGACAGTGCCGGCGAGGTGTTCTGGCTCGATGCCAGTCAGCTTCGCTAAAAGATTTAGGCCCGCTCGCAAAGCGAACGGGCCTAAACACTAGGAAAGATAGAAGGCTTCGTTACGCCGCTGCGGCCTTGCCCTTCGGCTGCACCTCGGCGGTGTAATCGTCCATGAGCTGCTTGGTCATGCCGCCCGGATTGAAGTTCCAGTTGGCGATCTCGGACACGGCGGTCACTTCGGCCGCGGTGCCGGTGATGAAGCACTCGGAGAACGTCGAAAGCTCGTCCGGCATGATGCGCCGCTCGATCACCTCGATGCCGCGCTTCTTGGCAAGCTTGATCGCGGTTGCGCGCGTGATGCCGGCAAGGAAGCAATCGGCGATCGGCGTGTGGATTTTGCCGTCCTTGATGAAGAAGATGTTGGCGCCGGTGCATTCGGCGACGCGGCCCTGCCAGTCCAGCATCATCGCGTCGGCGTAGCCTTTGCGCTCCGCGCGATGCTTGGAGATGGTGCAGATCATGTAGAGGCCTGCGGCCTTGGCGAGCGCAGGCGCGGTTGCCGGATCGGGGCGGCGATAGTCGGCGAGATCGAGGCGGATGCCCTTCAAGCGCTGCGCCGGATCGAAGTAGCTCGGCCATTCCCAGGTCGCGACGGCGAGATGGATCTTGTTCTGTTGGGCCGACACGCCGAGCTGCTCGGAGCCGCGCCAGGCGATGGCGCGGACATAGGCTTCCTTCTGGCCATTCTTCTCGATCACCAGCCGTTTGGCGGCGTCGATCTCGGCGACGGAGTAGGGAATCTCGAAATCGAGGATGTTGGCGGAGCGCCGCAGCCGCTCGGAATGCTGGGTGCATTCGAAGATCGTGCCGCCGTAGGCGCGCTCGCCCTCGAAGACGGCGCTGGCGTAGTGCAGGCCGTGGGTCAGAACACTGATCTTGGCGTCCGAGGTGGACACGAGCTGCCCATCAAACCAAAGGGCGTCAGGACGTTGGTCGAAAGGAACCGCCATTTTCTTTTCCTCCTCGGGCAGGGGACGAAATATTCATCCCCCGAAGGAGCGGCCGATTGACCGCTTTTGCGTCTCGACCGAACTCCCGATATGTTCGGCCAGACCATCGCGCGCTTCCAGGACCGGTTCAACTGTCCAGCAGAGCAAAGCCAGCCGGTACGATCCTTTCGCGAAAGCGCGTATTTGGGTAACAATAAAACAGAAATATGTCAACATGGCTGACATAAATATTTCCGGTCGATCCGACCGCGACGCGCCGCAGGCCGACCCGGCGGGGCCCGCGTCGGAGCCGATCTGGGACATCATCGAGCTCCTGTTCTTCGCCTACCGGGACTTCGTCAGCGACCCGGACGACGTGCTGGCTCGGTTCAATTTCGGCCGGGCGCACCACCGGGTGCTCCACTTCGTCAACCGGCACCCGGGGATGAAGGTTGCCGACCTGCTGGACGTGCTGAAGATCACCAAGCAGTCGCTCGGGCGGGTGCTGAAGCAGCTCGTGGACGAGGGCTACGTCCTCCAGAAAGAAGGCGAGAACGATCGCCGCCAGCGCCTTCTTTATGTCACGCCGAAGGGCGAACAACTCGCCATGAAACTCGCAGGACTCCAAACCGAGCGCCTCGCGCGTGCGCTCTCCGAACTCGGCCCCGGCGCGCACGAGGCGGCGCGCAAGTTCCTCGTCGCGATCATCGATCCCGACGGCCGCGACGGTGTCCAGCGGCTGATCGCCCGCGCCGACCGGGCGCGGCGGCCGCGCACTTAACGCGCCGCGGGGGAGGCGAATGGCCCCTGTTCCCAGTCCGATTCCGCCGGCCGACGACGCGCCGCATCTTCTCGTCGTCGACGATGACCGGCGTATCCGCGATCTGCTGTCGCGCTTCCTCACCACCGAGGGCTATCGCATCTCGACCGCCGACAGCGCGGCGGATGCACGCGCCAAGCTCTCAGGGCTCAGTTTCGATCTCCTGATCCTCGATGTGATGATGCCGGGCGAGAACGGATTCGAGTTCGCGCGTTCGATCCGCCAGACGTCCACCGTTCCGATCCTGATGCTGACCGCGCGCGACGCCGCCGAGAGCCGCATCACCGGGCTCGAAGCCGGCGCCGACGATTATGTGTCGAAGCCGTTCGAGCCGCGCGAGCTGTCGCTCCGCATCGCAAGCATCTTGAAGCGCGCGCGTCCGGCCGCAGCTCCGCCCGCGGAGTCGGTGCGCTTCGGGCCGTTCGTGTTCCACATCGCCCGCACCGAGTTGCGCAAGGGCGACGAGATCATCCGCCTCACCGACCGCGAGCGCGAGATGATGCAAATCCTAGCCGCGACTCCCGGCGAGACCGTGCCGCGCATGGCGCTCGGCGGCAACGCCGACTCGATCAACGAGCGCGCGGTGGACGTGCAGGTGAACCGCCTGCGCCGCAAGATCGAGACCGACCCTGCCAATCCGCTGTTCGTGCAGACCGTGCGCGGCATCGGCTACCGGCTGGTGGTGTCGACATGACCTCGCTCGACGTCGGCATCGCTCGCTTGCGCACTGCGGCGATCCGCGTCTCGGACGGTTGGACCCGTTTCACCCGCCTGTTCAAGAGCTTCATGCCGAAGGGCCTCTACGCCCGTTCGCTGCTCATCATCATCGCACCGATGGTGATCCTGCAGTCGGTCGTGGCCTTCGTATTCATGGAGCGTCACTGGAGTTTGGTGACGCAGAATCTCTCCGCGGCCGTGGTGCAAGACATCGCGGCTCTGGTGGATATCTACAAGAACTATCCGCAGGACGCCGACCAGGCCAAGCTGAAGCAGATCGCGCAAAATCGTCTTGGCCTCGTCGTCGATTTCCTTCCGTTGTCGGACATGCCGCCGCCGGGACCGAAACCGTTCTTCTCGCTGCTCGATCAGGCGCTATCGGTGGAGATCCGCAAGCAGATCGGCCGGCCGTTCTGGATCGACACGGTGGGCCGCTCAAATCTCGTCGAAATCCGCATCCAGCTCGACAACAACGTGCTGCGCGTGTTCGCGCGGCGCAGCGCGGCTTACGCGTCGAACTCCGAGATTTTCCTGCTCTGGATGGTCGGCACGTCGCTCGTGCTGCTCACCGTCGCGATCCTGTTCCTGCGCAACCAGATCCGGCCGATCCTGCGGCTTGCAGACGCGGCCGAGAGCTTCGGCAAGGGCCGCGAAGCGCAGAATTTCCGTCCGCGCGGTGCGCGTGAGGTGCGGCGCGCGGCGCAAGCCTTCATCGAAATGAAAGGCCGTATCGAGCGCGCGATGGAGCAGCGCACGGCGATGCTCGCGGGCGTATCGCACGATCTTCGCACCGTGCTAACGCGGTTCAAGCTGGAGCTTGCGCTGCTCGGCGACGTGCCGGAAGCCGAGATGATGAAGCGCGACGTCGACGAGATGGGCCGCATGCTTGAGGCCTATCTCGCCTTCGCGCGCGGCGACACCGGCGAACAATCGGCGCCGACGGACATGGCGCTGTTCCTCGAAGAGTTGAAGGCCGACGCGGAGCGCCACGGTCACAAGACGACGGTGGTGTTCCACGGTTATCCAACCGTCACGGTGAAGCCCGCGGCGTTCAAGCGCTGCATCGGCAACCTCGTGTCGAATGCAGCGCGTTTCGCGCAGGGTATTTCAATCACGGGCCATCGCGATCATCGCTGGCTGACGATCACCGTCGATGACGATGGGCCGGGCATTCCGCAAGCGAAGCGCGAAGAGGTGTTCAAGCCGTTCCTGCGGCTCGACGATGCGCGCAATCAGGATGAGGGCGGGACGGGGCTTGGATTGGCGATTGCGCGCGATATCGCGCGCTCGCACGGCGGCGATATCCTGCTCGGCGACAGCCCGCTCGGGGGCTTGCGGGCGACGGTCAGAATACCCGTATAAGCGCCGTTCCTCGGACGCGAGCATGCCGTTGATCAGGTGATCTGCGCAAAGCTCGGAGGGTGATCTCGAAGCTCGCCGCGAAAGGCGGAGATTCAGACCGAAACGTGTTCGTCGCGGTCACGATCCCGCCGCGATCGGCGGCCGCCGCGGGTGAACTGCCGGGCGCGCTCCGGGATCTTGCACAGCTCGTCGAGCAGGCCGACCAGGCGCTGGCCGCGCGCGAGTTCGCGGTCGAGCGCCGCGAGTGTCTTCGCGTGGCCCTCGTCGTGATCGTTGACCCAGGTGCGGATCACGTTGGCGAACATCAGCGCCAGGCCTTGCGCGCGGATCATGCCCTTCGGACCGGAGGCGCCGATGCCGGCGGCGGTCAGCATCCACTGCTGCGAGCAGACGGAGTGGGCGTTGAGCGTGAGCGCGAGAGGCGGATTGCGCATCGCAGAACGGATCAGCGAGCGGATCGCGGGCTTGTGCGGCTCGAGCAGTTCGAGGCGTCGCATCAGCACGTCGAACAGACGCTCGCGCGGGGACTCGTCTTCCATGTCGTCATCGCCGCCGTCGAGCACCTTGCGGTCGATGTCCTTGATGTAGGCGGCGAGCATCGCCATCGGCGAGCCGAACTCTCCGCGCAGCTCGGAAAGCGTCACGTCCGCTTCGGAGGCGATGTCGGCAAGGCCGATGTCCTCGATCGGATGATCCGCGAGCAGCGTCATGAACGCTTCGATGATCTTTTCGCGGGGGCTTCCGCCGGATGCGGCGGCGCTGCGGGCGGGCTGACGGCTTTTCGCTTTGCGGGCCATGACGGGCTCCTGAACGCTGGTACGAGGCAGAATCTAGTCCTTGAGCGTGACCGTTCCAAGGCGCGCTTTATTCCCAAATGCAGGAGAGGTGAACGGGTATTAGCCGGCCAATTCCTTGCCGCGCTTCGCCGCCGCCGCAACCGCCTTGGTCAGCAGCGGATCGATGCCGTCCGGCGCCATCAGCACCGACAGCGCCGCGGCGGTGGTACCACCGGGCGAGGTGACGTTCTGGCGCAAGGTCGCGGCGTCGAGCGGCGACTGGTGCAACAACTCGCCGGAGCCCGAAACGGTTTCGCGCGCGAGCTTCTCCGCGAGAGCGGCAGGAAGCCCCGCCGCAACGCCCGCGCGCGCGAGCGACTCCGCAAGCAGGAAGATGTAGGCGGGGCCGGAGCCGGACACGGCGGTGACCGCATCCATCAATGCCTCGTCGTCGACCCATTCGACCGAGCCGGACGCCGCGAGCAGCGCGTGCGCCAGCTTGCGGCCCGCGGGCGTGACGCCGCTGTTGCCGACGGCGACGGTGATGCCGCGGCCGATGGCGGCCGGCGTGTTCGGCATGGTCCGCACGATCGCGGCCTTCGGCAGCGCGTTCTCCAGAAACGCCATCGTCTTGCCGGCCATGATCGAGACCACGACGGTCTTCGGTCCCACATGCGCGGCGAGCTTGGGCACGATGTCGGGAGCGACCTGCGGCTTCACCGCGACCACCATCGCGGTGGCGACGCCGATCTCACCCTTCGGGTTGATCTTCACGCCGCGCTTGGCCAGCGCCTTGATCTGTTTCGACGGCTGCGGGTCGATGACGACGACCTTCCTCGGGTTGAGCTTGCGCGCGAGCCAGCCTTCCAGCAGCGCACCGCCCATCTTGCCCGCACCGACCAGCACGACCGTGCCGGACACGGATGCGAGTGAGTTCTGCTGTGCTTTCTTCTTTGTTGCCTTCGCCATAACCCGATCCTGCCGTCGAATCCTTGGCGCTGTTGTATCAGGAAAACCGGTATTGGGGCGCAAACGCCACAAGCGGCTTAGCCGAAGCGTTAGCACCTAATGCCGGTCTCCTAGAGGGGAGCGACGGATGCTAGCGCGAGCGGCGTTAATCTGTCTTTTGATGTTGAGCGGAGATGCCGAAGCTAATTTCGACGGTCGTGCCCTTGGGGTTGTTTGGCTCTCTCGGATCGAAAGGGTCGCCGAACACACTACTTATAAAAGTGCAGAATTCTGTGGTGTGTACCGGAGTATTGTCGAACCCGTCCTGATAGGTGATCGTTCCCCAGATGTAGAAAAACTTCTTGTGAGCCTGCACCTCAGCAAGATCGCGGTCATAGAGATGGGCGTGGCTCGCGCCGATGGTTTGACGAGCGCCAATGAACGTGTCTCCCGCTGGCCCCTTAAACGGGAAATCAAAGTCAGGTGGGATAGGAGTGTCCCTGAGTTCAAAATTGAGATTGATTTTGGCGTTGACGGTAGGAGTGGCGCCCGCATTTTCAACAACAGGTCTGATGTCGTACCAAATTTTTCCGTTCTTTTCAGCGGCTTGGGGGTCGGTTTCTTGTCGCCAGAGCCAAGGAAAGTTAGACACACGCACATAGGGCCTTTGGCTAATGATCAACGATCGTTCTGCGATTTCCGCCGATGTTTTGGCGGCCTCCGCGCCCTTTTGAGCGGCTGCGATAGACTCTTTCGTGTCGATGGCTTGTTGAGCGGCATTGGCAGCGATCAATTCCATCTGCCGCTCGCCAGCCTCGTAGAGGTTGTTAGTGGCGCGCCACAACAAGATGGTCGCCACAACCAGCGCGAACGTAAACCCGCCGACGAAAAACCCCTCATGGCTATCCATAAATCCGACGAGGGATTTCGGAAGACCAAGAGCACCGCAGGTGACGAATGGTGGGTGCTTGGGGTGTTCGCCTATATGCTTATCCCCATCGTTGCCCCTTTGAGTGGGGGACGGTGGGATTGGGTGGTGCGGGTCTGGGTTTGCAGTTTGGGTCTTGGCGGCTTGTTCGCAATGTTCGGCTTGATATGAGCCGACGCCAGCGGCGAAGAGCGAAAAAGCAATTCCGAGAAAAATCCCCAGCACAATCTCTGGTGTTCGAAAACGACGCACGGTCCCCCCTACCGCGACCAAATCTCCTCCAAGGCTACCCCGTCCAATTCTAAGGCGGCAAGACGGCTCAGAAAGAAGGCGGCCGAGAGAGATCTCGTTTCAGCTCATTCGCTACGGACGCCTCGATGCTTTTTAGAATGTGTTTTTGAAACGACGTTCACCTTCGCATCAAGGAATCAGGAAAAACAAAAGGCCGGGCGAGTGGCCCGGCCAGTGGGAGGAAACACCACCACCCTTGGAGGAAAGCGCTCAGGCCTCGCCTGAGGTTTCGAACATCGCCGCGTCGAGCGCCTCGCGCGCCGGCTTGCCGGCCCAGACCACGAACTGGAAGGCGGGAAAGTAGCCCTCGCAGGATTCCAGCGCGCTCGAGAGCAGCGCCTGGCATTGCGCGCTCGTCGCCTCGACGCCGCCGGCCAGCACCAGCGCGTGGCGGAACATCACCAGGCCGTCGGCGGTCCACAGGTCGAAGTGGCCGACCCAGAGCTGCTCGTTGATGAAGGCGATGAGCTGCGCGACCTCGCCGCGGCGGCGCTCGGGCACCTTCAGGTCGAAGGCGCAGGCCAGATGCAACGCCTCGATGTTGTCCATCCAGGTGAAGGACACCTGATAGTCGCTCCAGCGTCCGGCGACGACGATGGTGATCTCGTCGTCACCCGCGCGTTCGAACGACCAGTCGTTGATCGACGCGATGCGTTCGACCACATCGAGCGGATTCGTCCGCGGGGCCTCGGAGTATTGAGAAAGCGCCATGCAGGCTCCGGAATCATTTTCATTGGTGGACGGATGCGCAACCGCACGCGCACGCACGCCACATGGCACGCCTGACGGGACTCGATGGATTTGGGAACTACAGCCTCCGGAGGCATCTCGTTGACTCGGCGGAGGCGAATCACTGTGTGAGTCGAATATAGCGGGCGCGAATCGCGCCGCAATCATCTCTGTTGAGGGGAAGTCCTTGAAGACTCGTTTGAATCTGGGGACATCGTCGAGAACGCAGGAATCGCCTGCAATGTGAGTCCATAACGGCTGTGAATGCCGCTGTGGAAAAAGAATTAACGCGGACTCAACGATCACATGAAGCCCGGATTGCGCGGCAGATATTGCGTCCAATCGCCGTAACCGGGCGATGCCATCAACAGCATCGGGAAGGTGATGCGCATGCCGTGACGGACCGCGAGGCTGAGCGCGCTGTCGCATGTGCCCGGCAGGAATGCCGATACTTTGTCGGAGGCGCCATTGGCCGCCATCGTCAACGCGGTCGTGAAGGCATCGCCGAGGACGCCGGTCCGCGTGACCGCGAGAGGCCCGACATGTCCGGTGGACGCGATATAGGCATAGCCGACGCACTCGCTGCCGGCATAAAGCAGGACGCCCGTGGTTGCCGGGTCGTTGAGCAGATAGCGGTGATGCTTCTCGCGCGTGACGCCGATGGCGAGGGCGTCGATCTCGGCGAGTTGTTTCATCTGCGGCGCCGTGCCGTCGATCTTGGTGCTGTGCAATCGGGGTTCCGGCAAACCGGTCCGCACCCGTTCACGCTCGGCGCCGAAAAAATAGATCGGCATTTTGGGGAACATGCCGTGCCGGATGTAGAGGCCCTGAGAGACACGGTTGAACGTGAACGTGATCAGCGCTTTGTGAGCCGCTCCCGCTTTCCTCGCGTGCTCCAGCGTTCGTTTGATGAGCTCATTCCCGATGCCGCGGCCTTGATGAGAGGGGTCGACGAAGAGCTGGGCAAGAAACCACACACCGCCGCACACCCAACTCCACGCAAAACCCAGGATGTCGCCGCCGTCCTCCGCGATCCAGAGGCCATCGGGGTCGTCCTTGAGCGAGAAGAGCTGAAAGTTGGGAGGGGTTGCCGTCGCCATCGGACCGAAGCCGTGGCGTTCCGTCAGGTCGTTGATGGTCGAAACGACCAGCGCCTCGGCCGTGACCAGATCCTGCGCTTGGGCCGGCCTGTAGATGAGCGACATCGGACGACTCTATCACAGGAAATTCGTACAACTGGCGTTCATTCGATGCCGCACGGCCACCGTGGCGAAACGCGCCCTTTCAGAACAGCGATTGGGCTTCCTATCTTCAGGGCGCGGATGGTTCCCAGGACGTGCTTCAACAGGACGTGCTTCAA
>BFBZ01000017.1_pt43 | contig 15042 bp, 15 predicted proteins | sample 1888401 | NCBI WGS metagenome assembly BFBZ01 (sample SAMD00112614, study PRJDB3348) | symbiont metagenome | host: Chara braunii | reverse complement strand
GCCGTAAGAGTCCTTGCCGCCGGAGAGCGCCACCAGCCAGCGCTCGCCGCGCTTGACCATGGCGAAGTCCTCGATTGCCTGGCGCGTCAGCCTCAACAACCGCTTGCGCAGCTTGTTGAATTCGACCGAGGACGGCACGTCGCGAAACAGCGGATGGAAGCCGCCCTCGGCGTCGTCGCCGACCGGCTCGAGGGTTTTGACATCTGGCAGCATGTTCATGGCGCCGACCCCGCGTTCTGTTGGCGCCCGGCTTAGCGGACCTGACCGCCAAAGAAAAGGCCGCCTCGATGGGCGGCCTTCGATGGTGATGCCGATTGGCTTCGATCAGCGCGAATAGAATTCGACGACCAGGTTCGGTTCCATCTGCACAGCGAACGGAACGTCGGACAGGCCGGGAACGCGAGCATAGGTCGCGGTCATCTTGTTGTGGTCTGCTTCGATGTAGTCCGGCACGTCGCGCTCGGCCAGGGCGACCGATTCCAGCACGATGACGAGCTGCTTCGACTTCTCGCGCACCTCGATGACGTCGCCCGGCTTGCAACGGTAGGAGCCGATATTGACGCGCTTGCCGTTGACGTTGACGTGGCCGTGGTTGACGAACTGGCGGGCCGCGAAGATGGTCGGCACGAACTTGGCGCGGTAGACGAGCGCGTCGAGACGGCGCTCCAAAAGGCCGATCAGATGCTCCGACGTCGAACCCTTGAGGCGCGAAGCTTCGTCGTAAGCGGCGCGGAACTGACGTTCCGAAATCGATGCGTAATAGCCTTTGAGCTTCTGCTTGGCCTTGAGCTGCTGGCCGAAGTCGGAAAGCTTGCCCTTGCGGCGCTGGCCGTGCTGGCCGGGACCGTATTCACGCTTGTTGACCGGGGACTTCGGACGGCCCCAGATGTTTTCGCCGAGACGGCGGTCGATTTTGTATTTCGCGGATTCGCGCTTGCTCATCGCATTCCCTTTCAAAACAATATACCCGGAACCCCATGGCTCCGGGCGAAGGAAACGCGCCCTCCTCTGGCCTCCGTTTTCGAGGCCTGACAGGGTTTCCCACGCAAAGCGACGGAAAACCCACGGGACACGTCAAAAGAAACCACCGGGCGTCGCCACCCGGTGTTGGTGGGCCTGTTAAACAGAGATTCGATCGGTGTCAAGCTTGTGAATGGCATGGCGCAAGGCCGCCTTGTAGAAGTTCAAGCCGTAGATGCGATGCCGGATGTTGGGGCGGCTCAATTCCCGGATTTCTTGTCAGGCAACCCCTTGCGCTTCGTCTCGGCGAATTCCTCGAGCTGCTTCTCGCTCATCGAGTCATACATTTCGCGCGAAGCGCCCTTGAGTTCGCTTTTCTTGATCTCGCCGCGCTTGGCCGATAGCGCCGCGCCGGCGGCCTTCTGCTGAGCTTGTGATGTGGCAGGCATGACAGTTTCTCCTTCATTGCCAGAAAAACGCCGCGCCTCGGCGGCTGTTCCAACGATAGCCGCTCGGTTTGATGTCGGCCCGCCACGCCGGCTGCCTTGGTCGGTTTCCTTCGCAGTCTTCCCGAGCCGGGAACGCCAGTGTAGGACAATGGCATGAAATCGCTGACCGATCCCTCACAAGCGCTCTCTACCGGCCTCGCGAAAATCCGCACCGAATTCCACGTGCCTGATGGGTTTCCGCCTGACGTAATGGCCGCGGCAAACGCGGCGGCCAAGCGAGTGCCCGACCAGCATGCCGATCGCACGGCGATGCCCTTCGTCACGCTCGATCCGGCGAGCTCGACCGATCTTGACCAGGCCTTCTCGATCGAGGCGAGCGCCGGCGATCTTCTATTGCATTACGCCATTGCCGACGTGGCCTGGTTCGCCGAGGACGGCGACGCGGTGGATCTCGAAGCCTGGAACCGGGGCGAGACGCTCTACCTGCCGGACGGCAAGGCCGGGCTTTATGCGCCGGTCATTGCCGAGGGCGCGGCGAGCCTGTTGCCCGATGGACAGCGTCCGGCGGTCATCTTCACCGTTCGGGTCGCTGAGGACGGCGCGGTGAAGTTGGACGGCGCGGAACGGGCAATCATCCAGAGCCGTGCGAAGCTCGCCTATGACAGCGTGCAGGCCTCCGACCTTCCGGCCGGCTTCGCTGAACTGGCGCGGCGCATGGCGGCAAACGAAGAACGGCGCGGCGCTTCGCGCGTCGATCCACCCGAGCAAGAGGTGGAAAAGCTGGCCGATGGCACGTTCCAGCTTTCGTTCAGACCGCTCCTGCAATCCGAGCAGGACAACGCCGCGCTTTCGTTGGCCGCCAATATGGCGATCGCCGACGCCATGCTGGCGCACAAGACCGGGCTGTTCCGGGTAATGTCCGGGCCGGACGCCTCCAAGGCGCAAAGACTGCGCAACGCGGCGCAGGCCCTCGGCCTGTCCTGGCCGGCCTCCACCAGCCTGCGCGACTATCAGCGCACGCTCGATCCGGCCGATCCTCGACAGGCGGCGCTGATGCTGGAAATCCGTCGTGCAGGCAACGGCGCGTCCTACCAAACCTATCAGGAGGGCGTTGTTCCCTGGCATGAGGCGATGGCCGCGACCTATGCCCATGCCACCGCGCCGCTCAGGCGGCTGGCCGACCGTTACGTGGTGCGTTGCGTGCTGGAAATCGCCAATGGCCAGCCCGTTCCTCAGGCGGTGACCGACGCGTTCGCCAAATTGCCGAAGGTGATGGGGCGCGCGGATGCCCGCGCCTCGCAGATCAACCATGCGGCCATCGACCTTGGCGAAGCGGTGATGCTCAAAGGGCATGAGGGAGAGACATTCAAAGCCGTCGTCACCGATTTCGTCGATCATGGCGTGCGCGTCCAGCTTGCCGATATGCCTGTCGTTGCCACCGTAAAGGCCTCCGGGCTCAGGCAGGGCGACGGGCTGACGCTAAAGCTGGTTTCGGCCAATCCGGATCAACGCAGTATAGTCTTCGAACCTGCCGCCTAAAGCATGATGCCGAAAAGTGTGAAGCGGTTTTCGGGCGACATCATGCTCTATCTCTTTGATTTAGAGCCGGATGATTTCAGGTCGATTCGACCTGAAATCATCCGGCTCTAGCGCGCGGTCAGCCCAAAGCCCTGGATCAGCCGCCTCGTGGCGAAATCCACCTTGCCCGAGGTGAAGACGGCAAGATCGGGCTCGCTCTCACCTGTTGTCTCTCCAACGGGCTCGAGCAACGACATGGCGCGGCGCGCGATCGCTTCGGCCGGATCGATCCAGTCGACAGGCCAGGGTGCTGTCTTGCGCATGCGATTGGCCAAGAAAGGATAATGCGTGCAGGCAAGCACGACGATGTCGGTGCGTTGCCCGTCGCGCTCCAGGAAACACGGAGCGATCTCGGCGCGCACGGCCTCCTCGTCGACAAAGCCTTCGCGCATGTAGATCTCCGCCAGCCCCGCAAGCTTGTCGCTGCCGACAAGGCGGACATGGCATCTCTGCGCCCATTTGCTGATCAGGTCGCGTGTGTATTGCCGCTTGACCGTGCCCGGCGTCGCCAGGACCGACACTAGGCCGGAACGCGTGCGCTCGGCTGCGGGCTTGATCGCCGGCACGGTGCCGACGAAGGGATGGCCCGGGAATTTTTCGCGCAGCGCGTCGATCACCAAAGTCGAGGCGGTGTTGCAGGCGATGACGGAAATCGCCGGCTGCAGGCGGTCCAGCAATTTGCCGAACAGTGCAAGGATGTGCTCCTTGAGCGCGGGTTCCTCCCAGGCGCCATAAGGAAATGCCGCATCGTCGGCGACATAGACGAAGCGGCGATCGGGCATCAAAACGCGCGCCTCGCGCAGCACGGTCAGGCCCCCGATACCGGAATCGAACATCAGGATCGGGCGGTGGCTTGATCGGTCGTTCATTGTCTTCGGACCACGGGAGGGATCTGGGGACCACAGGAGGGATCTGGCCCATCAATCGGCCGACACCGCTTCTATCCTGAACCATCGTGGTCTTGAAGTGGCGAGTGCCAGCAGCTTTTGCGCAGCCTCGCTTACAGCCCACGCCGGCCGAAACCGGCGGGGCGCGGCTTGCCGAAAGGTTGCGGAGCCGGCGGCGGGCGTACGGCTGGCGCGGCTGCGCGTGGCCCGGCCGGRRCAGCCTTCGCTGCCGCCCGCTCGGCGCSMGCCGGYKMCGGCARCGRWCCKTCGAAATCGAAAACGTCGGTCAGCTCATCKATATTGCTGCCKGCGACGGGCTTTGCCCACAGGATCGAGGCCCAGAGACCGAAAATGGACAGGCCCAGCAGGTTCAGGCCACCAGATACGCTGTTCGGGTCRCYGAATTTCATGACCAGCAGCGTGCCCGCCYGCAGGAAGGCATAGATGCCGGACAGGACGATGTAGGMCCAYACGATCCATYTGTGCCCGTTGGCGTCGCGGCTGCGGCGCAAGGCGATGTTGCCGCGCAACACGACAAAGATAAGGGACGCGACCAGGACCACGCCTGCCATGCTTTGCCGCGACGGGCCGGGCGCGGAATTGATCAACCCTTCGAAACCGACCGTACCGGCGATGCAGATGACAATCACCACGATCTCGGCCACCGTCAGGCCAAGAGAGTAAAGAAAGAAGCGCAGCCGACCAATATTGGACGTAAACATGTGCCACCCCACCATTGCAAACAATGGTGGATCACGACCGAATAATATTCAGTTACTCCAAACGGTCGGAGCTTACCGATTTTAACCTTCTTTATCTGTCGCGTGATTTCGTGCGGCAGCCGGAACGCGCCTCGGGTCATCGCCCGGCGAGCCGTCGCCGCGTGGCATCGCGGGCGAAAACCTGTCGAGCGACGAGATGATTCCGCGCAGCACCTTGAGCTCCGGCTCGGCAAAGCCCGCACGCGTCAGCACGGCGCGCAGGTTGTCGACCATCTTCGGCTTCTTTTCTTCCGGGCGGAAATAGCCGCGCGCTTCCAGCGCGCCTTCRAGATAGGCGAACAGGCTGTGCAGTTGYTCCTTGGTCGCMGGCACGAGCTCCGGTCCGGARAAATTGGTCGCGGTCTCCTCGGCGAGGCCGGACTTCATCCATTCATAGGACATCAAAAGCACGGCTTGCGCGATGTTGAGCGAGGAAAAGCCCGGATCGACCGGGAACGTCACGATCTCGTCGGCGAGCCCGACCTCGTCATTGTAGAGGCCGAAGCGCTCGCGGCCGAACAGGACGCCGGTGCGCTGTCCCGCCTGCCCGCGGGCCCTGAGTGCCCTACCCGCTTCCACCGGGCCGCTCACCGGCTTGAAGCCGTCGCGTTCGCGCGCCGTGGTGGCGAAGACGAAATTGAGATCGGCGACAGCCGCATTGAGATCGTCGAAGACCGTCGTGGCATCGATGACATGGTCGGCGCGGCTGGCCGCGGCACGCGCCTTCTCGCTCGGCCAGCCATCGCGCGGATTGACCAGTCGCAACTCCGACAGGCCGAAATTCGCCATGGCGCGAGCCACCATGCCGATATTCTCGCCAAGCTGCGGCTCGACGAGGATGATGGCGGGACCGCGCATTGCAGTCTTGCTGGGCTTTTCAGTGTCTGGCATGTCTATCGATAACCGGGGTTTGCGGCGTTTCGGCGTCCCCTGCCATATTCGGCCGCGAAAATGAAGCGATCACAAGGATGGCACCCGTTTTACAAACGGCCGCGCGGTTTGCGCGCTCAAAAAGGCTTTGATATACGCTGCGCAACCCCGGCCGAAGCCATGCGGGCAAGGCCGTTCATATCCCCAGCAACGAGGCATTCTTTCCATGGCGAAGATCAAGGTGGCGAACCCGGTCGTCGAGCTCGACGGCGACGAGATGACCCGCATCATCTGGCAGTTCATCAAGGACAAGCTGATCCACCCTTATCTCGACCTCAAGCTCGAATATTACGATCTCGGTATCGAGAACCGCGACGCCACCAACGACCAGGTGACGATCGACTCGGCCAACGCCATCAAGAAATACGGCGTCGGCGTGAAATGCGCGACGATCACCCCCGAYGAGGCGCGCGTCGAGGAATTCAAGYTGAAGAAGATGTGGAAGTCGCCCAACGGCACCATCCGCAACATCCTCGGCGGYACCATCTTCCGCGAACCGATCATCATGAAGAACGTGCCGCGCCTGGTGCCCGGCTGGACSAAGCCGATCGTCGTCGGCCGCCACGCCTTCGGCGACCAGTATCGCGCCACCGACTTCCGTTTCCCCGGCAAGGGCAAGCTGACGATCAAGTTCGTCRGCGAGGAYGGYCAGGTGATCGAGCAYGACGTCTATGACGCGCCGGGCGCCGGCGTCGCCATGGCGATGTACAACCTCGACGAGTCGATCCGCGAGTTCGCCCGCGCCTCGCTGAACTACGGCCTGCTGCGCAATTTCCCGGTCTATCTCTCGACCAAAAACACCATCCTCAAGGCCTATGACGGCCGCTTCAAGGACATCTTCCAGGAAGTCTACGAGAAGGAATTCGAGGCCGAATTCAAGGCGAAGAAGCTGTGGTACGAGCACCGCCTGATCGACGACATGGTGGCCTCCAGCCTGAAATGGTCGGGCGGCTATGTCTGGGCCTGTAAGAACTATGACGGCGACGTGCAGTCGGACACCGTGGCGCAGGGCTTTGGCTCCCTCGGCCTGATGACCTCGGTGCTGATGACGCCGGACGGCAAGACGGTGGAAGCCGAAGCCGCGCACGGCACCGTCACGCGCCACTATCGCCAGCACCAGAAGGGCGAGGAAACCTCGACCAACTCGATCGCCTCGATCTTTGCCTGGACGCGCGGCCTCGCCCATCGCGCCAAGCTCGACGACAATGCCGAGTTGAAGCGCTTCGCCGAGACGCTGGAAAAAGTCTGCATCCAGACTGTCGAGGCCGGCTTCATGACCAAGGACCTGTCGCTGCTGATCGGCCCCGACCAGCCCTGGCTGTCGACCTCCGGCTTCCTCGACAAGATCGACGAAAACCTGCAGAAGGCGATGGGGTAAGTTCAACAAACCGAAAAGCCGAAGGCTCCGAAAGGAGCCTTCGGCTTTTGGAGACTCGGGATCGTACACCCGAGCTTTGCTTGAATCGCAAGGTTGATTGACAAGTATGAGACGGCAGCGGGACAGCGCTGTCCCGTCGACCGTTGCGATAGTCCGCTTGCTTAAGCCGCTTCCAGCGCCGCCTTCACCGCCGCGATCGCGTCGTTGGCCTTGGAGGCGTCAGGGCCGCCGGCCTGCGCCATGTCCGGGCGTCCGCCACCGCCCTGCCCGCCGAGCGCGGCGGAAGCGACGCGCACGAGATCGATGGCGCTGAAGCGGTTGGTGAGATCGTCGGTGACGGCGACGACCACGCTCGCCTTGTTGTCCTCGCCAGCGCCGACAAAGACCACGACGCCGGAGCCCAGCGTCTTCTTGCCGGCATCGGCAAGAGGCTTCAGGTCCTTCGGCGCCACTCCGCTGACCGCTTTGCCGAGGAAGCCGACGCCGGCGACGGTCTCGTTAGTGGCGGGCGCATCGGCGACGGCCATGCCGCCGCCCAGCGCCAGCTTCTTGCGCGCTTCGCTCAGCTCCTTTTCGAGCTTCTTGCGCTCTTCGAGCAGCGTCTCGACGCGCGCCGGCACGTCGGCCGGCGAGATCTTCAAGGTCGCCGCGGCCGCCTTGAGCCGCTTGTCCTGATCGTCGAGATGCTTGCGCGCCGCCTCGCCGGTCAGCGCCTCGATGCGGCGCACGCCGGCCGCCACCGCGCTGTCCGAAAGGATGCGCACAAGGCCGATATCGCCGGTCGACCTGACATGCGTGCCGCCGCAGAGTTCGACCGAATAGGGCCGGTTGGCCCTGGCGCCATGCAGCCCCGTGCCCATCGACACGACGCGCACCTCGTCGCCATATTTCTCGCCGAACAGCGCCATGGCGCCTTCGGCGATCGCATCGTCGACCGACATCAGGCGCGTCGTCACCGGGCTGTTCTGCACGACGATCTCGTTCGCCATGCGCTCGACCTCTTCCATCTCTTCCGCCGAAATCGGCTTGTTGTGCGAGATGTCGAAGCGCAGCCGTTCAGGCGCCACCAGCGAACCCTTCTGCGCCACATGGGTGCCCAGCACCTCGCGCAGCGCCTCGTGGATAAGGTGCGTTGCCGAATGGTTGGCACGCAGCTTCGAGCGACGCGCATGGTCGACCTTCAGCTCGACGGGAACACCGGTCTTGACCGTCCCGCTCGCCACCTTGCCCAAATGCACGAACAGCCCGTCGGCCTTCTTCTGCGTATCGGAAACCTCGATCGAGAAGCCCTCGCCCGAGATCACGCCGGTGTCGCCCATCTGGCCGCCGGATTCGCCGTAGAATGGTGTCTGGTTGACGACGACGGCAACCGCGTCGCCCTGGCCGGCGCTGTCGACGGTCTTGCCGTCCTTGACCAGCGCCTGGATCAGGCCTTCCGCCTGCTCGGTCTCATAGCCGAGGAACTCGGTGGCTCCGGTCTTTTCGCGCACCGAGAACCACACGGTCTCGGTCGCCGCTTCGCCCGAACCCGCCCAGTGGGCGCGCGCCTCGGCCTTCTGCCGCTCCATCGCATCGGTGAAGCCGGCCAGATCGACCGAGATGTTGCGCTGGCGCAGCGCGTCCTGCGTCAGATCGAGCGGGAAGCCGTAGGTGTCGTAGAGCTTGAACGCCGTCTCGCCGTCCAGCATGTCGCCGGCATGCAAGGTCTCGGTGGCGTCCGAAAGCAGGCCGAGGCCGCGCACCAGCGTCTTGCGGAAACGCGTTTCCTCGAGCTTGAGCGTCTCGGTGATCAGCGCCTCGCCACGACCGAGCTCCGGATAGGCTTGGCTCATCTCGCGCACCAGCGCCGGCACCAGCTTCCACATCAGCGGCTCCTTGGCGCCGAGCAACTGCGCATGGCGCATGGCGCGGCGCATGATGCGACGCAGCACATAGCCGCGGCCCTCGTTGGACGGCAGCACGCCGTCGGCGACCAGGAAGGAGGACGAACGCAGATGGTCAGCGATCACGCGATAGGAAGCGACATTCTCCTGGCTGGGACCCTGCCCGAGCGCCGAGGACGCGGCATCGATCAGATGCTTGAACAGATCGGTCTCGAACACGCTCTCCACCCCTTGCAGGATGGAGGCCATGCGCTCCAGGCCCATGCCGGTGTCGATCGAGGGGCGCGGCAGGTCGATGCGCTCTTCCTTCGTCACCTGCTCATACTGCATGAACACCAGGTTCCAGAATTCGAGGAACCGGTCGCCGTCTTCTTCCGGGCTGCCGGGAGGGCCGCCCCAGATGTGTTCGCCGCGATCGATGAAGATTTCGGAGCACGGGCCGCAGGGACCAGTGTCGCCCATCGCCCAGAAATTGTCCGAGGTCGCGATGCGGATGATACGGTCGTCGGAGAAGCCGGCGATCTTCTTCCAGTAGCCGGCCGCCTCGTCGTCGGTGTGATAGACGGTGACCAGCAGCTTGTCCTTCGGCAGCCCGAAATCCCGGGTGATCAGGTTCCAGGCAAGCTCGATCGCACGCTCCTTGAAATAGTCGCCGAACGAGAAATTGCCGAGCATCTCGAAGAAGGTGAGATGGCGCGCGGTGTAGCCGACATTGTCGAGGTCGTTGTGCTTGCCGCCGGCGCGCACGCTCTTCTGCGCGGTCGAGGCGCGCGAATAGGGACGCTTCTCCAGGCCGGTGAAGACGTTCTTGAATTGCACCATGCCGGCGTTGGTGAACATCAGCGTCGGATCGTTGCGCGGCACCAGCGGGCTGGAGGCGACGATCTCGTGACCCTCCTTGCGGAAGTAGTCGAGGAATGTCGACCGGATGTCGTTCACGCCACTCATTGCATACTGCCTTTTCGCGAGAACCGCCGGCGCGGCCGGCGGCTGATGGGCTTCCATGTTTCAGAAAATAGATTGGCCTTTTAGCGATAGCTCTTGACCCTGTCCAGAAACACGGAGCTAGGCCAATCAGCGGGTTCGCCGGCAGCATCGATCTGCCCGCAAACGCAAAACCGCCGGCACGAGGGCCGGCGGTTCGGGTACGCAATACTCAAGAACTCAATTACATAAGCACAAGTGGATAAACCGGGATTGTGGCCGAACTCCGGCTGAGCCGGCTAATCTGGCCTTACATGGCGCCGGCTTCGTCCTCGAAACCGTCGTCACCGCCTTCGGAGCCGCCATTCTCGAGGAATTTCTCGGCGATCAACCCGGCATTCTGCCTGAGCGCCATCTCGATCTCGCGCGCCGTGTCGGGATTGTCGCGCAGGAACTGTTTCGCGTTCTCGCGGCCCTGGCCGAGGCGCTGCGAATTGTAGGAGAACCAGGCGCCCGACTTCTCGACCACGCCCGCCTTGACCCCGAGATCGACGAGCTCGCCGGTCTTCGACACGCCTTCGCCATACATGATGTCGAACTCGACCACCTTGAAGGGCGGCGCCAGCTTGTTCTTCACCACCTTGACGCGGGTCTGGTTGCCGACGACCTCGTCGCGGTCCTTGACCGAGCCGATGCGGCGGATGTCGAGGCGCACCGAGGCGTAGAACTTGAGCGCGTTGCCGCCGGTGGTCGTTTCCGGCGAGCCGAACATGACGCCGATCTTCATGCGGATCTGGTTGATGAAGATGACCATGGTGTTGGAGCGGGAGATCGAGGCGGTCAGCTTGCGCAGCGCCTGGCTCATCAAACGAGCCTGAAGACCGGGCAGCGCGTCGCCCATCTCGCCCTCGATTTCGGCGCGCGGCGTCAGCGCGGCGACCGAATCGACCACCAGCACGTCGATGGCGCCGGAGCGCACCAGCGTGTCGCAGATCTCCAGCGCTTGCTCGCCGGTGTCGGGCTGCGAGATCAGGAGGTTTTCCAGCTCGACGCCGAGCTTGCGGGCATAGACCGGATCGAGCGCGTGCTCTGCGTCGACGAAGGCACAGATGCCGCCCTTCTTCTGGGCTTCCGCGACCGTGTGCAGCGCCAGCGTCGTCTTGCCCGAGCTTTCCGGCCCGTAGATTTCGACGATGCGACCGCGCGGCAGGCCGCCGACGCCGAGCGCGATGTCGAGGCCGAGCGACCCGGTCGGCACCGTTTCGATCTCGACCGCCTGCTCGTTGGCGCCGAGCCGCATGATCGAGCCCTTGCCGAAAGCGCGCTCGATTTGCGACAGCGCCGCATCCAGAGCCTTTGATTTGTCCACTGCCTTATCCTCTACAAGCCGCAAAGTATTCTGAGCCATGATACATCACCCCTTGGTCGTCAATGAAGGCCGGACAATCCGTGATCCYGGATGTTTTGTACCTTTTTTGTTCTCATTTGGCAAGGGGCAATAAATCGCTGAAAAACAATCAATATCTGGGTTTGTTCTATTTTTGTCTCACCATAGCTAGGGGGCGTATCTCCTGTTGGTCAAGCGGGAATTTCCTCGCCCGGCCGGTCCGAATCGCGATCCCGATTGCGGGGTCCTGTGCGGAAACCTAGTGTGCGCATGCGAACAATCAACGAAGGTCACGACCCCGGCATGCCGACATCCCCAAGAATCCTGGCGCTCGGCGGCGCCCATATCGACCGGCGCGGCCAGGTGTCGGGCACCTATGTGCCCGCCGCTTCCAACCCCGGCATCATGCTCGAGGATGTCGGCGGCGGCGTCTTCAACGCGCTGCGCAGCGCGGTGAAGCGTGGCGTGACCGCCTCTCTGATGTCGGTGCGCGGCGGCGATGCCGCGGCCGAAACGGTTTCATCGGCGATTGCCGAAGCCGGCATCGAAGACCTCTCCGCGGTATTTCTCGACCGGACCACGCCGAGCTACACCGCGCTGATCGACCGCGAAGGCGAGCTGATTGTCGGCTTTGCCGACATGGACCTCTACGATCTCGCCTTCCCCCGGCAGATCCGCCGCGCCAAAGTGCGCGAGGCGATCGCCGAGGCCGATGCGGTCCTGTGCGACGCGAACCTGCCGACTGCGGCGCTCGAAAGACTGGTCATGCAGACCGGCGGCAGGCCGGTCTTCGCCATCGCCATCTCGCCGGCCAAGGTGGTGCGCCTGGCACCACTGCTTGCCGATCTCGCGCTGCTCTTCATGAACCGCCGCGAAGCCGCCGCTCTCGTGGGCGCGGACTTGTCGGGGCACAAGCTTGTCGCCGGACTGAGGCGACTGGGACTGCGGGCCGGCGTGGTCACTGCCGGCAGCGCGCCGGTGCTGGGTTTCGACGAATCGGGTGTCTTCGAGATCGATCCGCCCGCGCCACGAAAAGTCGCCGACGTCACCGGCGCCGGCGACGCGCTGACCGGCGCGACGGTCGCMGCSCTGCTGCGCGGCCTGCCTTTGCGCGCTGCGTTGCGCGAAGGCGTCGCGGCGGCGGTGCTCGCCATCGAGAGCGCCGAGGCCGTGCCATCCTTCACTCCGGCCAGTTTCACGCAGGGCCTCGCCCTTGTGCCGAAGGCACGCGAAGTGGCATAGGGCCCCCAAGATCAGTTACTGGAGCGGCTCACCGCTCCGGATCGGAGACAGACATGACCCCGGAAACCGCCCGCCCCTTCATCGACATCCACCTGCCGGTGGCCGAGGCGCTTGCCGCGGGCAAGCCGGTAGTGGCGCTCGAAAGCACCATCATCACCCATGGCATGCCCTACCCCGACAACGGCGCGATGGCGGCAAAGGTCGAGCAGATCATCTTCGACGGCGGCGCCGTGCCGGCGACGATCGCGGTGGTCGACGGCCGCATCAAGATCGGTCTCTCCGACGCCGAGYGCGAATCGCTCGCCATGACCAGCGATGCCATGAAGCTGTCGCGCGCCGATATCGGCTTTGCGGTGGCGCAAGGCCGCACCGGCGGCACGACGGTCGCCGCAACCATGATCGCAGCGCATATGGCCGGCATAAAGGTGTTCGCCACCGGCGGCATCGGCGGGGTCCACAAGGGCGCGGAAAAGAGTTTCGATATCTCGGCCGACCTCGACGAACTGGCGCGGACGCCGGTCATCGTCGTCTCGGCCGGCGCCAAGGCGATCCTCGACATCGAAAAGACGCTGGAAGTGCTGGAGACGCGCGGCGTGCCGGTGGTCGGGCATGGTTGCGAAACCATGCCCGCCTTCTGGTCGAGGCAGTCGCGCTTCCGGGCGCCGCTGACCCTGCATGCGGCGCASGACATCGCRCATTTCTATCGGACGCGGCAGGCGCTCGGCCTTAGCGGCGGCATTCTCGTTGCCAACCCGGTGCCAGAGAGCGACGAAATCCCGGCAGCCGAGATGGACGGCTACATCCAGGCCGCGCAGCAAGCSGCCGAGGCGCAGAACGTCACCGGCAAGGCGGTGACGCCGTTCCTGCTGTCGAAAATCCTGGAGATAACSAGCGGCCGCAGCCTCAAGACCAACATCGCACTGGTCGAGAACAATGCGCGGCTGGCGGCCCAGATCGCGAAGGCGCTGTAGCGGCGGATCGAACGTCCGGCAACAAAGCTAACCGCAACTGCCGCGTTCCTTCACACCCCCCTCTGGCCTGCCGGCCATCTCCCCCGCAAGGGGGAGATTGGCAGCGTCGCTGAAGGCACTCCTCCTGCAGCGTTGGCGACTGGCGAAAGCGATAGCAACGTCCAATCTCCCCCCTTGCGGGGGAGATGCCCGGCAGGCCAGAGGGGGGGTGCTGTCCCTCGGCGTCAGAAGTTTGGTGCTAACGAGACGCTCGACAACGCGGCATCACTTCCCCGCTCTTCGTCCCGCCTCATAGGCACGCCGCGCCCAAACCGCCATCTCATCGGGATCGTCGAAGGCGCTGTCGGGCACGCTCCAATAGGGCATGGCCACCTCCTTGCCGTGGCGCGAGCCGGTATAGGTCCACTGGTTGCAGCCGGCAGCCTCGAAGTCCGGGATGCTTTCCTCGTCGGCCTTCAGCATCAGTTCGCCGCGCACAACGACGGCGACGATCACGCCATCGCAATAGATGCCCTTGCCGCCGAACAGTTTCCGGATGCTGATCGGTCCGAGGCTTTCGAACAGTTCTTCGAGACGCGCATTGTCCATGCCTTGATCATGTCATCGCCCTTGGGCCTTGTCATCGCGGCAACCAAAAGCATTCTGACAAGTTGAAGCTTGAAAGGGAGTTCCCCATGCCCGTCCTGCTCAAGGGTTCCTGCCGCTGTGGYGCGGTCCGCTTCGAGGTGGAAAGCCACACGCCCGTGCCGTTCATGCTTTGCTACTGCTCGATATGCCGCAAGCAGCAGGGCGGCGGTGGTTTTGCTATCAATCTCGGCGCCGACTACGAGACGCTCGACGTCAGGGGCAAGCGCAGCCTGGGCGTCTACCGCGCCGAGATCGAGGACGACGAGCACCCGCATTGCGAGGTCTCGACCGGCGAACGCAACTTCTGCCGCAAATGCGGATCGGCACTCTGGCTCTACGACCCCACCTGGCCGGATCTCGTCCACCCCTTCGCTTCGGCGGTCGACAGCGATCTGCCGAAGCCGCCGGAAAAGGTGCACCTGATGCTGAAATACAAGGCGAACTGGGTCGAGCCGGTGATCGGACCGAAAGACAAGGTCTTCGACATCTACCCCGAGGAATCGATCGCCGACTGGCACAAGCGTACAGGCCTGTGGGTGGAGTGATTTATCCCGTGAACGGCGCGAAGGAAGATCAGGCCGAAGCGCGGGCCTCGGCCAGCGCCTTGAGGTCGGCCGGCTTCAATTCGACCGATTCGCCGCAACCGCAGGCCGAGCTCTGGTTCGGGTTCTTGAAGGTGAAGCCGGTCCGCAGCGTCGTCTGCTCGAAATCCATCTCGGTGCCGAGCAGGAAGAGCGCCGCCTCMGGCGCSACATAGACATGCGCGCCATCGCGCTCGACATGGTCGTCCTTCGGGTTCGGCTCGGTCACGAGGTCGATCGTGTATTCCATGCCGGCGCAGCCGCCCTTCTTGATGCCGAGGCGGATGCCATGCGCATTGTCGCGCGTATCGACGATCTCGCGCACGCGATCGGCGGCCTTGTCGGTCATCGTGATGACGGCGAAGCGTCCCATGTCATTCTCCACTTTCGCGCGGGTTCAAGGCCCGCGGAATGAGTCTGCCCCTAAGATGGTGAAAATTCCGCTTTGCTTCAAGCCAGCCAATCCTGTCGGGCCGCTCCCTAG
>BFBZ01000744.1_pt3 | contig 15048 bp, 13 predicted proteins | sample 1888401 | NCBI WGS metagenome assembly BFBZ01 (sample SAMD00112614, study PRJDB3348) | symbiont metagenome | host: Chara braunii | reverse complement strand
CCATTATCCGAACAGGTCCATGGGCCATATCACAGGTATATCGCAATGGAGGAAACCTGTATGAATTTTACATGCCTAAATGGGCGGGAGTAAACAGCCAGACAGGACAGCCGCAATGGGAAAAACAAACCAAGGACGCACAGGGAAATGTAACCAAAACAGAAATGACTTCAGACTATGCGCAGGCTTCTTTCCAGGAAGTGGGTTCCGCTTTGCCGAATTTCCAGGGAGGCATTACCAACCAGCTGCGGTATAAAAACTTTTCACTGAGCGTAAACGCTTACTTTTTGTCGGGCAATAAGGTGTTCAGCAATAACCTTCGTTTTGTGATGAATGATGGAAGTGAGCCTTATCTCAACCAGATCGTGTTGCCCAAAGACTATAGTATATGGGCCAGGCCYGGAGATATGGCTACCAACCCCAGTCCGCAGAACTCGGCCAACTCWACACAAACATCAAGCAGGTATTTGAAGGATGGAAGTTTTCTCTCTATACGGAATGTTACGCTCAGTTATGCTTTACCCGGGAAATGGATCCAGCAATTGAGACTGAAAGGGGCTACCGTTGCTGTAAGTGCAGACAATGTGTACACGTTTACCAGATTTTTAGGGCAGGATCCTCAAACGACCATCACACCGGGAACTTATATCATGCCGGGAGTATCTGATTTCAAGTATCCTAACAACCGGCAGTTTTTATTCAATATTAACCTTAGTTTTTAAACCATATGACCATGAAAAAAATATTCAGCCTGCTTACGCTTACCAGCATGCTTGTTTCGGGTTGTATTAAAGAAATTACGCCAAGCGATACGATTACAACCAGTTCACTGGTGCAGACAAAAGAAGGTCTTACCAGCGCGGTGAACGGCGCCTATTCTTTATTCAAGGACCATGTGCCTTTCAATGGTACAAAAGATATGACCAATATGTACCTGCGGCAATATTTCCAGATGGCYGACTTTGCCAGCGACGATATTGCATGCGGACAGGTAACTACCGATCCGTTTATGAGCAGCTTCACTTTGAACCATTCACCTGCGCAGACAAATACCAGGTACTTCTGGTACATTTCGTATAAGATCATCAACGATGCGAATACGGTAATTGAAGCCGCCTCAAAAATTTCCAATCCGGACCAGGCAACGCAACAATTGATCGGGGAATGTTATTTCTTACGGGCTTTTGCGCATTTTAACCTGGTGAGGCTTTTTGCCAAACCCTATACCGTTGACCCGCAGTCGCCGGGAGTGATCATCAGAACTTCTACCAGTGATGCTTCCCAGAAAGCCCGGGCAACAGTAAAAGAAGTTTACGACGCAGTAATTGCTGATGCGGAAAAATCTGCCTCCCTGATGAATGTGCCGAGAGGCATTCAGTTCGCTTCTAAAGAAGCTGCGTGGGCYTTATTGTCGAGGGTGAACCTTTATAAAGAAGATAACGCAAAAGYCATTGATTATGCCAATAAAGTGATTGGYTCCGGAAGGTTCAGTCTTGAAACTGCGGCAAGTTTTCCTTCTTTGTTTGCCAATGCACTCGCGGGCAGGGAGACCATATTTTGTATCGCATTCAACAGTATAGATGATTATGGAAAATTCGGCTCTATTGCTTCCATGTTGTATTCGGATGGCAATTCAGGCTGGGGCGAAGAGTTTGCATCAAAATCATTAAGAGACACGATGAGCGACCAGCCTAATGACGTTCGCTTAAAATACATCGTTCCCTTAAAAAATAGTTCCGGAGCAGTACAAAAGAAAAATGGAATTGAAATATACTATGTCTCTAAATTTTCTTTCCAGAACAATAGCCCAACATTGAGTTCTCCTATCATGTTCCGTTTGGCCGAAATGTATTTAAACCGGGCGGAAGCTAAAACCAAATTGGGAAATGTTGCAGGCGCCCTGAGCGACCTGGACACCATCCGCAATAACAGGGGCTTGTCTGCATCCCTGTACAATGGTACAGTTCCTGCAGGYAAGACCGCGCTGGATATTGTATTGAAAGAAAGAAGACTGGAACTGTCATTTGAAGGACATCGTGTGTTTGATGTGTACCGGAATAAGCAAACGCTGAACCGTACCTACTGGGGCTATCACCTGCCTGGTTTGAAAGAATCGGATATTAATTTATCGCAGCAGCCGAGCGGCTATGCCAATATGCTGATCCCATATACCAATAACCGCATCATTTATTATTTGCCGGTCGACGAGATACAGGTGAACGCTTTATGCCGTCAGAATCAATAACCATAAATGAATTTTATGAAACACTCAAAATATTTACTTTATATAGTACTGCCCTTATACCTTATGATGGTACTTCCATCTTGCAAGAAGGATGCCGTTGATCCGGGACCTGATGTTTTATTTTCCTATTCTGTAAATGCCTACACGGTAAAGTTCACGAACAAGACGAATGGCGCCGTTTCGTATAAATGGGACTTTGGCGATGGTGTTACTTCAACAGATGCCAATCCCACCCATGCTTATGCAGGAAAGGGAAAATATGTTCCCACKCTTTATGCCACTTCCGGAAATGGCAAAACAAATGATGCTTCTACCGTGCTGCGGATATCAAAGAGCTCATCGATCAACCTGCACGACAACAGTTTTTCTGATTGGGATACCGTAACACATAATATAAGGATATCGGCGCCTGGCGCGGGTGGCGGCATATTTCGCAAGGTGAAAATGGATTATAACGCGGAGAATATTTATTTCTACATTGAAATGGCGTCCTCAAAAGCAAATAATGACATTCTTGACGTTTACATAGATGCCGATAACAACCCAGCTACCGGATTAACCACATGGGTTGCCAAAGGAGCTGGCATTGATGTGTTGTTGGAAGGCCAGCCGCTGAACAACTGGTTCGATATGTTTTATCATACCGGTCCTCAAAACAGCTTCACTTTCGATTACCAGACTATTACAGATTTTTATGAAATAGGTACGGTCCAGGACAGTGGCGGTATCCTGAAATTTGAAGGCAGGCTGATACGGTCCAAGATTAAAAACCTGACCGGTAAAGGACTGAAACTTGCCATGACTGCCACCAAATACGACTGGAGTGCAACCCTGGGAATATTCCCCGATCCCGGAACACCCGCCTTTTTCCTCAATATGGAGGATTAAAACAATGATCTCCACTAAAACCTAATAACATGAAACTGAAATTTTACCATATTATTTATTTCTTTTTTTTCTCCATCACCGCAAACAGCCAGACCAGAGATTCTATTTATGTAGATGCAGCGTACACYGGCGCCATTGAAACCGGTTCCAGCACCCAGCCGTTTAAGACCATACGAAAGGCGCTGGACAAAAGACAGGCCAACGGTTTGGCCGGTATGGTAACAGATGAAGTGATTATTGTAAGAGCGGGTACCTATTACCCCGGGCCTAATGATATGGTTATTGTTAACCGGTACAATTGCGGCAGGAATGGAAAATGGCTTACCATCAAATCGGATGTGCCGTTTGCCGCTACCATAAGAGGCGACAGCCTGTATAAAAAAACCTTTGCGGCCATTGTAACTTTTACCGACAGCGCTCAATATGTAAAACTGCAGAGCTTTACCATTGCCGGTTTGCGCAACAATCCTGACTCTACAAAATGGAAAAATACCGACGGAACATACACTGCCACAAGACCTACGGTAATATCTATGTACAATGGTCAGCCGGTAAGAACGCCTTATGGCGATACTATATATGAATGCAAGAAGGATGTAAAATTTGGTATCCAGGTAGCAAGTAATTGCCGCTATGTTAGTGTATTAAACAGTGATATCAGCGATATTTCATGGACTTCAAATGTAGATCCCTTTAAAGCCGACAGTTTGCTCACAGAAGCTGAAAAGAAAATACTGMGGAATGCATGGCCGAATGACAATGCGGGGCCTGTGAACGTACTGGGTTCAGCGGCTACCGTAATGACAAATATTACCATCGATGGCAGCGAAGTGCATCATTGYATACCGGGATGGACAGAAGCCATTACCATGAAYGGTTACCTGGAYACTTTTAAGATTACCAATAACCTGGTGCACGATATAAAAAATATCGGTATTGTRGCTGCCGGAAACTATAGGTGGGTGCTCGACCCGGCCAACGGATTCAGCACACCAGCCTCACAAAATTATGCCCGTAACGGTACCATTACAGACAATACAGTGTACAACTGCCTTTCTCCTATTGCAGCTTCTGCGGGTATTTATCTCGACGGGGCCAGAACAGTGCTGGTGGAAAGGAATAGGCTATACGACAATCATGTGGGTGTTTCGGTAGGTAACGAAACCAGCAACAGCCATTCCGGCGGCCATACTATCCGGAACAATATCATCTATGACAATGTATGGACAGGGATGATATTGGGAAGTAAYGCCGACAGCGCCTGGGTTGAGAATACCAAAGTGCTCAACAATACATTGTTCAGAAATAATACTTCCGTAAAAACACTGATCCCTAAAAAGGACGCCAACGGGTTTGTTATCATTCAGGGTGGTGTGGCCGTTATCGACACTTTTCCCAATGCTTCTGAAATCACCACGCAAAGACTGAGTAATAGTAATGATTTACCGGGAGCCAAGATAGTGGTGCAGAATAATATTTTCAGGTCGAGGAAAGGGAAACCTATTATTGCGTTGCAGCCTTTTAAAACAAATCAATATACAGGTGCGGCCCTGATCAATACCAACATTAATACCTTGCTTGACTGGAATTATAATTTATACTATATAGAGCCGGGGTATAATAATGCCATTAACTATGATTTCGCTGCTGCCGGCTTTACAGGGAATACGTATAACACTGTCAATTATAAAGCTACGGTGGGTCTTGACTCAAATTCAATCGGGATAGAACTGGCTACCGCTCCTTCGCCAGACCCGGTATTTGTGGGAGGTACTGTTTTCCCCGACAGGTTCAAACTGGTTTCAGGCTCCACAGCTTATAATATAGGTAACCCTGCCGCATCCTATTCAGTGTCGGGCCTTGTAGATTATATTTTTAATGACAGGATCATGGGTTGCCGCATTGATGCAGGAGCGCTGGAATTTGTAACTACTTGCACTGCCGGCCCTGTGGTAACTGCCCTCAATGCCCTTCGTATAACAACAGTCTTGGGGAAAGATACTTATTCCCTGTACCCGAATCCTACAACCGGAGATGTTTCGATCAGGGCAGTACGAAGTACCGGAGGGATGGTTTTGATCAGGGTGCGGGATATGTTAGGTCGGCTGGTTATGGAAAAGCGGAGCCCGCTTGCAGAGGGGATCAATACTATCCGGATCGATAATTTAAAACAGGCTGGGTTGCGAAAGGGAATATACCTCGTTGATATTTCAGATAAAACCGGCAGGGCAGGAATATATAAACTAGTGGTGCAATGACCATATCAAAGGGGGAATAGATGAGATAAAACACGAGTGGGGGAGGGAATGCCTTTATATAAAAAGCCAAGCAATTTGAAGCAGTTCGTAAGACAATGTTTTACGGACTGTTTTTTTCATAAATCTACATCCCGCAGCCTAAAACGGTCGTTATTTGTCATATTTTTAAGTAGGCGACTAAGYTTGTTTTTATGCGAAATTCCGACTATATATCTTTTAGTGATCATGAGCTTCTTAACAGGATGCGGTTGGATGACAGCCAGGCATTCACGGAGATTTACGCACGGTATTCGGAATCTCTTTTCGCACGGGCCAAAACCATTCTCCAGCGTTCAGGAAATACAGCAGATATCGTTCAGGAGGCATTCTTATCGCTATGGCAGCGACGAAAAGTTGCACAAATAGAACACCTGGGTAACTACCTTCATCAATCGGTACGTTTCCTGGTTTTTCAGGCGATCAAAGATGGAAAAGCACAACAGAAATTTTTCGATAGGGTTTCACAAGCCTCTCATGAATTATTATTCACAGATCCTTTGCTTTTTAAAGAATTGCAATCCCTTATTCCGGAAATCATGCATGGTCTCCCTGCGGATCAACAACGTATTTTCAGGATGCATCGTGAACAGCAGATGACCTACCAGCAAATTGCGGAAGAATTGAATATCTCGATAAAAACGGTTGAAAAGAAAATGAGCCTGGCGCTCAAAAGCTTTCGCATAAAGACAAACGACCTTATGTTTGCTATGGTACTCCTCTATATGGTTTCAGAACCTTAAAGTCAATGCTTTAACTGCCAAGATTAAAGTGTTTTTTGTTAAAATTTCATGCATCCCTCAGGGTGAGGGTTCGGTAGAACTTAAAAACCTGGAATCCGCTTTCAAAAAACCAGGACCTGTCACAACATTTCGCGGCCGCCATCAGGATGGGCTGGTCGGATTACTCGTGTAACCGGTAATTTTCCGGATCACCTGGTCGAGCTGGGTAACGCTCTTGATCATCAGCTTCAGGAGCTCCCTGTTGGCAGGATTACCGCAGTTTTCCTGGTCCACTAATTCAGACAGCCCCAGGATATTGGCAACAGGAAGCCGGAGTTCATGGGATTGCGTCCATGCGATTTTCCGCAATTGCTCGTTYTGTGTTTCGATCTGTTGGATATGGAGGTAAGCAGCTGTAATATCCCTGGCAAAGCAACTGATCCCAATGACCTCTTGGTTTTTATTGCGTATGGGATTAAAACTTACTTCTTCATAGACCTTTCCTTCCGGCGTTTCTGTGCTGCGCACTATTTTGAAAGTCTCACCTGCAAAGGCTCTCTGGTAATAGACTGCCCACTCCTGGAACCTGTCTTTGTCAAAATCACCCCTGGTAAGTGCGCCTTCCTGCGTACCAAATTTGGCGCGTAACCTTTCCCAGAAAGCCGTATTGGCGGAAATATAGCGGAAATCACGGTCGATAGACCAGATGGCATCATTTGTATTGTTGATAATGGCGCTTAAGTTCTGCTCGTTGTTGTATATTTTTTCCTGTACTTTTTTTTGTTCAGTAATGTCGACGAAATAAACGGAGATTCCATCGGCAGAAGGGTACACCCGGATAGATCCCCATACCTCCAATGGCCAGTAGCACTCCTCGAACTGTACGACCACTTTTTCGCGCATTGCACGGTGGTATTCTTCGTAAAACTTTCCCTCCCTTGAACGCGGAAAATAATCCCAGATATTTTTACCGATCACATCYTCTCTTTTACAACACAGCACCTGCTCCGCCGTTTTGTTGAAATAAGTAATTTCCCATTTATGGTTAAGGGCATAAAAACCATCGGCGATACTATCCAGCATGCCCGCTATCTCCGCATTTTTTTCGGCAAGTTTTTTTTCAGTCGCTACTTTTTGATCGATATCAACGGCCATTACAACGGTCGCTCTCCGGCCTTCCAGGTCTGTGCTGTAGCCATAGATYTGTACGTAAAAAATGTCAAGATTTTTTCTTCTGTGCTGCCAGCGCCCGAAATCATAGTAGCTGTCCGGCACACCGATATTGGCGGCTTTGAAGGGCGTTACCTCATCCGGCGGCCGGATGTCCAAAGCGCTCAGGGATAGGAACTCCTCCCGGGTGTAACCGTATTGTTCCAGCGCAGCATGGTTCACTTCAATGAAKTGGAAAGTTTCATTGTCGTAAATATACATMGGAGCAGGACTGTTTTCAAACAACTGCTTATAGCTTTCACCGGCACTGATCATCACTAGGAATATTGGCTGGAACTTAAAGTTACTGATACTTTCCAAAATCAGCATCTATTGGTTTTCCGCGCGGCTGGCGACCTGTTTTTTTAATCCGTAAGCCACTGTAAACCAACCTGGTACCACTTGTCGATAATTCGCTTTGCTATTGCACATGCGGAAAAGCTTATAAAATCTATTCAAGGAGCGTGAATTGGACAGAGATTCAGTTGTTGCAAAAAATGCAATAACTGGTAAAACCTGCATTCTATTTTTTCCATAACAACCAACCCTCTTGGAAGTAATTTATTACAAATAGTTGAAAATCAGTTCTCTGGAAGTGCATGTGTTTTCATGTAAAATTCATGCAATTTGCTTAATAACGCTTATCTTTGCGGTATGATGAAAGTTTCGGAATTGAAATCTCATTTGGAACCCGGACGTGTCTATCGCCGACATGATCTTGAAAAATGGTCAAACGCAGTTGATCGTCACCTACACGAATTACAGCAGGACGGCACGTTGAAAAAGGTGGCGGCGGGTATGTATTATTATCCAAAAAAAGGCACTTTCGGAGAGGTTCCGCCATCCGAACATAATCTTATCAGAGCTTTTCTCAAGGATGACCGTTTTCTGCTCACTACACCTAATGATTACAATAAACTGGGAGTTGGTACTACCCAGCTATACAATAAAACTGTTGTCTATAATCATAAACGACATGGCGAAATAAAGTTGGGCAACCGTGTTTTTTCCTTTCAACAAAAACCTTATTTCCCAGGCCAGGTGACTGCTGAATTTTTATTGGTAGACCTTTTGAATAACCTTGATCGACTGGCAGAGGATGAAACTGCTGTGTTAAATCGGGTCAAGAAAAAAACGCAGGATATGGATGCTGGTAAATTAAATGAAGCTGTCAAAAACTACGGTTCGGTTAGAGCCAAAAAACTTTTCGCATCTTTGATAGATACAAGATAAAGCATGGACCCGATTTTACTCCACGATCATGAAGAATTTCCTGATCTGATAAACATCGTGGCAGACGCAGAAGGCTTAGATCCGGTTATTATCGAAAAAGACTATTGGATGATGCATTCTCTTTGGGGCTTACAGCAGCAGCATTTTCCCTTTGCTCTAAAAGGCGGGACCTCCCTTTCCAAGGGCCACAAAATCATTAACCGTTTTTCAGAAGACCTCGATCTGTTAATTGAACCACCGCCGAATAGTGGTATAACAGTTAACCAGACCAGTATGAAGGATAATGCGGTTAATTCGCGCAGAGGCTTTTATGACTGGCTGAGCGAGAATATCAAAATACCCGGTATTATTGCGGTTGAACGTGATAGAGACTTTGACGATGAAAGGTATTATCGCAGTGGCGGCATTCGCCTTTTTTATAAAAGCTATACCGGCACACTGGAAGGAATAAAAGACGGTATTTTGCTTGAAGCCGGTTTTAGTAAAGTTGCCCCCAATGTACCATTGACTATTAGCTCATGGCTTTATGATTATGCAAATGGACGCATTGACTTAATTGATAACCGGGTAGTGGATGTTTTATGCTATAGCCCGGGATACACATTCGTGGAGAAGACACAGGCAATCATCCGGAACTTCCGCCAGGAGGTTGTAGGTGGCAAGAAGATGAAGAACTATATGCGGCAGTATTATGATTTGTATAATTTGCTGGGCAATGACCAGGTTTTAGGTTTTATAGGGACAGCGGAGTATCAGCAACACAAGGCAGACTGGATAAAAGGGACAGATGCCGAAACACCTGTGCATACACATCCGGCATTCCTTTTGACAGAAGAAACCCTGAAAGATTTTGAAGCACGCTACAAGGCTACAAAAGCGTTGTATTTCAGAGGCCAACCTCCATTTAAAGAAGTGATCACTCGAATCCAGCAACATCTTCCCAACCTGTAAAAGAAAATATCAAAAAATTATATGACAAAAATGGGAGAGAGTAAGTCATTATACTTAACCGTAAAGCGCACTCATCAAAATCAATTGATCAAATGTTCGAATATTGTAATCCCGGCATATAATACGGTACTAAGTGTTGTTTGGGAAAAATGGACACTGTAGCTACGCGTGCAAAATCACGCATTTCTCTTGAACTGCTTGTATTATCCTCAGTGTAATCTTGCTTCAGAAACTGCGCCAAACATCGGCGTCTGATTATCTTAAAGTCTGAAACAGTCTGGTGATTGCTTTTTGTTGGGGCTTTTTATAAAACAAAAAAGGCTCATCGAAATGAACCTTTATAATTGGTTGATAACCAGTGCCCAGAACAGGAACACGATCTCTTATGATAATCAATATCTTACAGGTATTGTGTGCCAAGTACGCGCCGTGTTTTTCTTATGTTCCGTAGCACGGAATCGAACCTGCACAAATCAGGTCACTTTTTCGGACTTGGTTAATGAATAAAAGAACTTAATTTTTTACAACTTAAAGGTAAGATAAAAGCTATTGAAATTGTCTGACAAGTTATACAGTTATGTTAATGATTGAACGGCCGTTTCGGCCAATTACCGGCCAATTATTTTCATCACTGAGTTATTCCAATCCTTTATAAATTTCTTTTAACAGCAGTAGATTGTTTTCAACAGTATTGTCAAAATATTCAGTCATGATAGCGGCCATTTTACTTGTGGCTGCATCTTTGCTATTATCTGCCAGGATTTTTTTTATACGATCAAAAAGTGAATCACTTCTGTAAGCTATTTTTTTAATTTCCCGTCCAAGTACGTTTGCAGCAATAAGCAATAGTCCGCTACGTCCATCGGCATTTGTTTCTTCTTGCTCGAACAAATCGTTGTGATCTTCCCATATCATTTCTTGGTGCATATCGAAGAAGTGATTGAGGATATCGCTTATATCTTTTATATCATCGCGCCTTGCTTCCGGCCGATCATCCCATGCGATGAGCTTTAATAAAACGATCCCTGGTAAAGTGCAGAACTTAAACCGGTGTAACCCTTCCAAATCAATCTCCGGTAGTTCCTGATCGTATACTTCTTTAAAACCATCAACATGCACACTGGTATAGCCAGTTCCACTAACGGTGACTTTTCGATCTTCGTCTTCCACTGCACCGAACGGTAGAAGATCAACTTCGGTACCGTCCTTCCATATTAACACAAAAGCGTTTTCTTTAAAAGGACTGAAGTTTTCGTTTTTTATCAGATACTCTTTCAACTGTTCATAAATTCCTTTATCATTAATGAAAACGGCAAAGTCGATATCACCAGTTGTTCTCTTTGGTGGTATGCTGTTGATGCCACTCATCCAAACATCTCGTGATACAGCACCTACAAGATAATAGTCGATATTAAATTTCTCCAGGCCTCTTTCCAGAGCTTTCAACATGTCACTAAGCGCATGATCCTGGCGGATCTGATCAAAACTTATTTTGTAAGAACTCATCGTAAATTTTTTGTGCGGTTTCTATACATCTTCTATCTCCTGTATTGATCAAATCAATATATACTAATAATGGCGGAACGATATTATCATTTACTTCATCGAAATTCCAGAATTTTTGATACGCTTTTATATTTCCTTTTTCGTCCGGTATCAACCTGTAATGTTTTATTAGTTCCTGTTTTTTCTCTACGGTGTAAAGCGTAAGCTCGGCGGGTTTCAGGTAATGGGTCAGCAAGTCCGCTGCCGGTTCGCCGCCCCACCAGGTATTCATATTTTTCAGGGGGAGCTTTTGCCACGCGAGGAAATCCTCATTTTTTAAAAAGCGGAAAGTGCCTACCAACAAGGTCGGCTTCAGTTTTACTTCATACGCTTCCATCCATTTATTTAGCAATTCCTTTTTGTTGTTTAAGCGGTAATGCTGATCGTCTATTTTCAACAGGAACCTTTGTTCCTTTAAGTCAGTCATGACTATGTTGATATTACCAAATCCAACACCTGTTTTCGCTGCAATTTCCCGGTAAGTAAGGTTAACCAAATCTTCATCCAACAGGAAATGAAACACTACCTTTAATCCAGTCTTGGTAAATGCCCTGCCAGTTTTTGCTTTGGCAATGGTTGTTACTTTCTGACCGTCCAGCCATAACAAAATATCTTTGTCTTTAAAATATACATTGCCGTTTGTTTCGAGATAAGCAATATTCTGTTTACGCAATTCCTCTTTGAGCTTAGGGAAGATATACTCTGCTATGACCATCAACGGATGGTAATCCGCTTTAAGCTTTTCCAATGCAGGTAATTGGTGGTGACGTAACTCCTTTTTAACTTCAAGAAAGGCAATATGGGTCTTGCCATCGTGCGTGAAGTGTATCCTGCCGTCTACTTCTTTGGCAGTTTTATGATCCACGTTGGCTTTAATTCCTGTATGAATTTCTAATTGCTCAATGGCATTTTGTATGATGAGATTTGTTTCCATGGTTACATTTTATTCTTGTTTACGATTCGTAAACATTAAAAATATGTAAACAAAAATAAGGAAAAACGATCAGATTGGAACTGGAATTAGGAATTTACAATGTTCCATATCCCCCAAACCCTGAAGCTTAGAGGCAAATGATTTATCACAGTTTATTGAAAATCAATATGGTAGAAAAATTCCATGGAAAACCCGAAATGCGATTAATACCTGTTAGTTTATTTTATCTAGAATTTGGGTACTATCAGTACCCAAATCACGTCTTTTTTAAACTATTCAAAAGTTTACTGCAAAATCCGATTACATTGATCAATTGATTCCGATTTTGATGTTCGTAAGGCGTTTCAGTTAAGGAGAAACTGTATTGACCCCCTAAATGGCTGGACAAAATTGTAAACCCAATTAAGTCAGTAAATTTAGGAATCATGGCAAAAACGAGAAGGAGTTTCTCAGCTTCAGAGAAACTGGCAATCATTAACGAGGCAGACCAGTTTGGCGTAACCCCCACGCTTCGTAAACACAATCTTGCCCATTCTGTATTCAGCAGGTGGAAAGAAAATTTTAATGCTGGTGGCATATCGAATCTGCAATCTTATGCCCGGCAAAGGAACCCGGAACTGGAGGCAGCCGAGGAGCAGATCCGGATATTGAAGAATATCGTTGCCAAACAACAGATTGAACTGGAGTTCAAGACCGAGCTTTTAAAAAAAAGTCAATCCCTCGATCAGAGGCGGTCAAAGTAATGGAGCAGTACCAATCCCATGCACTGGTGAGCAAACAAGAGCTGATGCAATGGTCATCTGTGCCCCGCAGCACGTTTTACTACAAACGGGCAGATGGGCTGCGTGGGCGTAAACCCAGTACGACGACCCTTACCCGGGATGGGGAACTGGCAGACAACACTACAGTATTAAAGGATGTAGAGACCATTTTGCAGAATGAGTTCTGTTGCTACGGATATAAGAATGTTTGGGATTCATTGAGAGAGCAGGGCTATATCATCAACCACAAGAAGGTATACAGACTGATGAAAGCGCATAACCTGCTGTTCAACCGCCGGATCGGTAGTATTGGTGTTCCCAGGCAGTTTGTTCGCTTCCGTAAGATCAGGGCAGCCAAGCCATTGGAATACCTGTGTATGGATATCAAGTATGTTTATATCCATGGGGCCGGCAGGAATGCCCTGTTATTGACTGTGATCGATGTGTTCAGCAGGAAAGTACTGGTCCATATGCTGAAGTTCAGTATCCGCAAAGGAGATGTGATAATGCTTTTGTCGATGTTGCTGATGGAATACAAGATAGAGGGAATGACCATCAGGAACGACAATGGCGGGCAGTTCATTGCCGGTGTGGTCAGGCAATACCTGAAAGAAAAAGGCGTCAACCAGGAATTTACACATGTAGCCACTCCGGAAGAAAACGCCTACATTGAAGCGCTGCACAGCAATGTGCAACGGGAAGTGGTTGAGCGATTTGAGTTTGAATCCGTCTACCATGCCCAAATGATCTTCCACCGTTATTATGAGTGGTATAACAAGCACAGAAAGCATGGATCGCTTGGCAGAAAATCACCCGAGCAATACCTCCTCCTTAATGACCTAATATCCAAATCCTATAAAAACCAAAAAAACATTCAGAATGTCTTAACTTTTAACCCGAATCTGTCCAACAATTAAGGGGTCGATACAATTGGTCATGGTCTGAAAAGGTCTCAACAATGTTACCTATGGATTACATACCAAATCCTATAAAAACTGAAAATAAAAATCCTAAACTGTCAGATTAGGTACTAGAAATTTTTTTAAAGCTGATGAGAAGAAAGTAGATACATAACTAACCCCTTTAGTTTGGAACAAAATGGATTTTGTTTCACTTAAAGACTTCGTTCTGAGAAACTTTGGTTAGAAGAGGTTCCTGAATTAAAGGAGAAGTATTTCAAGTTGAATAGTTATCAAAACGTAGTGATTTCGCGAAATAATTTAGGTGATGATGAATTTGTCAAACTTATCAAGGAAATAAGAAAGTGAGGAATATTCTTAGCAAACAATTTATTCCTCTGCTCGTTCCCCTTAAAATAAAAAACTCTTGTAAGTGTTTGATTTGCAAGAGTTTGATGAATTTTGTTGTGCCCAGAACAGGAATCGAACCTGCACTACCTTGCGATAACCAGATTTTGAGTCTAGCGCGTCTACCAGTTCCGCCATCTGGGCTTTGGAATGGGGTGCAATATTACGGAAGGAATCGGTATGAGCAAAATCTTTTGAGGGATCCCTCGACTACGCTCGGGATGACGTTATTCTGTCCAGGTACTTTCTTTTAAAATAGTACTCCTTCACTTGCAGCAACTCTTCTTCGGAAGTAACACCTTCCTGATAATTTGCCATAATTTTTTTAACAGGTTCATAGATATCTTGTTTAAACTGATCAATTGCTCTGGTCACGGATTGTAGCGCGCCGGCGTCTCCATCGGCTTCCATAACCAGCTCATTCAACTCCATCATTTCCATGAGAAAAGCGGGCGATAGCTCGTATTTCTCCTCCTCCTGCAATAAACCTTTCAACTGTAACACATAACGTATGGTTTCTTCCGGGTTCTTCAATATCCTGAAGCCCTTGTTTACCTGGGAAGACAGTTCCAGGGCCTCCTGTTGATCGGCTTCCGGGGCCTGCGCAAAACGGTCGGGATGGTATTTTTTCTGCAGGGCGAAATATTTGTCGCTAAGCCCTGCCGAAGGCACCTGCAAAGCCACCGGGATATCAAATAACTCGAAATAATTCATATCTCTTATCTTGCCTGCAAATGTAAACCAATGCTTGTCATCGGACTTATTAGAGAGGGAAAAGTTCCTTCGGATAACCGGGTGGCGCTTACGCCGGGCCAGTGCAAATGGCTGGTGAAACATTTTCCCGGCCTGTCCATATTGGTACAATCTTCGCCCCACCGCTGTTTCAGCGATGAAGAATACCGGCAGGCGGGCATCGAAGTAACGGAAGACCTCTCGGCCTGCGATGTTTTATTCGGCAT
>BFBZ01000023.1_pt206 | contig 15068 bp, 13 predicted proteins | sample 1888401 | NCBI WGS metagenome assembly BFBZ01 (sample SAMD00112614, study PRJDB3348) | symbiont metagenome | host: Chara braunii | reverse complement strand
CGCGGTGCCCGCCACGACCCTGCCAGCGCTGTTCGCGGCGCAGGCTCAGCGCACGCCGGATGCCGTCGCGGTGGTGTTCGAGGGCACGTCGTTCAGTTACGTCGAGCTTGATCGTCGCGCCAACCGGTTGGCGCATCACTTGCGCGACCTCGGCGTCGGTCCCGAGGTGGTGGTGGGGCTCTGCCTCGAGCGCTCTAAGAGACAGGGTTGTGGGCATGCTCGCCATCCTCAAGGCCGGCGGCGTCTACTTGCCGCTCGACCCGCAATATCCGCACGAGCGCCTCGCCTTCATGCTGGAAGACGCAGGCGCGGCGCTGCTCATCACCCACTCCGCGCTCGCGGACCGACTGCCCGGGAACGGCGTCCGTTGCATCGTGCTCGACGCCGACGCTCGAGACTTTGCGCGTCAACCGGGCACGGCTCCCCTGATCGATCTCCGTCCCCACGATCCCGCCTATGTCATCTACACCTCGGGCTCCACGGGCACGCCGAAAGGCGTCATCGTCGAGCACGCGAGCCTCGCCAACAAGCTCTTGGGATTGGTGCGGGACTTCGAGGTCGGACCGGACTTGCGGGCCGCGCTGCTGATCTCGTGCGCCTTCGACGCCTCGGTCGAGCAGACCCTGCTGCCGCTGGTCGCCGGCGGGGCCGTGGTGATCATCGACGATGCCGCGCGGGAATCGCCCGCGCAATTCTGGCAGCAGGTGGCGCAAGACGGCGTCACCTTCGTGAGCTGCGTGCCGTCCTATCTGGAATCGGTCCTGCGCAGCGCTCCCGACGATGCCTCACTGCAGCATCTGGCGCTTGGCGGCGAAGTCTTCGCGGCGGAGCTGCACAAGGAGATCCTGCGCCATCTCGATGTGGCGCACATCAGCAACCTCTACGGCTGTCTCTTATACACATCTAGATGTGTATAAGAGACAGGTTTTTGGGCCGGGCGGATGCGCAGGTGAAGCTGCGTGGCTTCCGCATCGAGCCGGGCGAGATCGAGGCGGCGCTGACGCGCGATGTGTCGGTGGCGCAGGCGGCGGTGGTCGCGCGCGAGGATGCGCCCGGCGCCAAGCGACTGGTAGCCTATGTGGTCGCGGCGGCTGGTTGTGTCGTTGACCCTTCGGCGCTGCGGGCTGCCTTGGGTCAGAGCCTGCCCGACTACATGGTGCCGGCGGCCATCGTGGTGCTGGACCATCTTCCGCTCACACCCAACGGCAAGCTCGACCGGCGCGCGTTGCCCGCGCCAGATGTCACGCCGGGTGCGGCGTGGCGTGCACCGCGCACGCCGCAGGAGGAATTACTGTGCGCGCTGTTCGCCGAGGTGCTGGGCGTGGCCCCCGTAGGCATCGATGACGACTTCTTCCTGCTCGGGGGCCATTCGCTGTTGGCGTCTCGTTTGATCAGCCGCATCCGATCGAGCCTCGACGTCGAGTTGTCGATCCGCAGCCTGTTCGAGGCGCCCACCGTGGCGGCGCTGGTTCGGCGGCTCGCGGATGGTCGGAAGGCACGATCCGATCTCGACGTACTGCTGCCCATCCGGGCGACCGGCAGCGCGCACCCGTTATTCTGCGTTCATCCGATCGCGGGCTTGAGCTGGTCCTATGCGGGACTGATCAGCCATATCCCGGCAGCCCATCCGATCTATGCGCTACAGGCTCGCAGTCTCACGCAAAGAGAGCACGCGCCGCACAGCATCGAGAGCATGGCGGCGGACTATCTGCGCGTTATTCGGGAGGTGCAGCCGACAGGTCCCTACAATCTCCTCGGCTGGTCGTTCGGCGGGCTGGTCGCACACGCGATGGCGGCGCAGCTTCAGTCGGCGGGCGAACAAGTATCGCTGCTCGCGCTCCTGGACAGCTACCCGTTCGAACCGAGTGACAAGTTCGACCCACAGGATGCCTTCAATTCCCTTGTCGAGGCGCCCGATCCGAAGCTCTTCGCGTCCGACTCGCCGCAGAACCCCCTGCGCGCAATGCTGGAATCCCTTCGCCGCGAAGGCTATGTCCACGCGACCCTGGGAGACAACGAATGCGCCGCCGTCGCAGCCACCTGCAGCCTCAACGTTCGCATCTTGAAAAAGCATCGTCCCGCACGATTTGACGGTGACGTGCTGTTCTTCGCCGCCATGGATACCAACGCGAGCGGACCGATTTCGTCCTGGGCGCCGCACGTAAGCGGCCAGCTGCGGATCCACCGCATCAACTACACCCACGACGCCCTGCTGGATGCACGCCCGGCCGCAAAGATCGGCAAGGTCATCGCTGCCGCGCTGAGCAAACAACAAGAGGACTACCCGGCGGCACCTACCCGGAGAACGAAATGACAAACCCGTTCGAAGACGAAAACGGAAAGTATCACGTGCTCGTGAACGACGAGGGCCAGCACTCCCTTTGGCCAAGCTTCATCGACGTCCCCAAAGGCTGGACTATCGTTCATGAATCGGACAGCCGTGCGGCCTGTCTCGAATTCATCAATCAACATTGGACCGACATGCGGCCTGCAAGCCTGGCCAAACGCATGAAGGAGCAGTGAACGCCTGCCCGGGCCGATTGGACTTTCGAGCAAAAAAAAGCCCTGGCCGAACGATCGTCCAGCCAGGGCTTCGATCAGATCGACCGCGATCAGGCGGCGCGGGCCAACGCGTTGTCGTTCGCGTTCACCATGCGAATCTCCCACCAATTGCAGTCGTAATATCCCCAATGCCCACGGTTGCCGAAAAACGCGACCACGTTGCTGCCGCCGTCCGAAGAGCCTGCGGCGCAGCGAACGACCGGCTGATCGGTCGAAACGGCGGTCGCCGCCATCGATTTGACTGCTGACTGCATGACAGCTCCTTTCACTGTGAACGCATGATCCTATGACGCTTCTCTTCGCGACATGAGCCGACAATGCGCTGGCGGCGCGCGCGCCGTCAAGCAGGGCCGTCTCCAGCCACGGGCGACGGAGCCGTCGATCCATCGGCTTTTGTCTTGCGCGCCCGTAGCGATGCCATCCAGCGCACGAGCACGTAGAATACCGGCGTGAAGAGGAGGCCGAAAAAGGTCACGCCCAGCATTCCGAAGAACACGGCGGTGCCGAGCGCCTGCCGCAGCTCCGCGCCCGCTCCGGTCGCCAATACCAGCGGCACGACGCCGAGGATGAAGGCGAAGGATGTCATCAGGATCGGGCGCAAGCGCGTTCGCGCCGCCTGCACCGCCGCATCCTGCCGGCTGGCGCCCTGCTCCTCCGCCTGCCGTGCGAATTCGACGATCAGGATCGCGTTCTTCGCCGCGAGGCCGACCAGCACCACGAAGCCGATCTGGGTGAGGATGTTATTGTCCATCCCGCGCAAGAGGACGCCTGTGATGGCGGCGAACAGACACATCGGCACGATCAGGATCACGGCGAGCGGCAGCACGATGCTCTCGTATTGTGCGGCCAGCAGCAGGAAGACGAACACCACGGCAAGCGTGAACGCCGTCGTGGCGGTGTTGCCCACGACCTTCTCCTGCAGCGCGATCTCGGTCCATTCGAATCCGAAGCCGGACGGCAGATTTTCCGCGACGATCTTTTCCATCGCGGCGATCGCCTGGCCTGTCGAAAAGCCGGGCAGCGTCGCCCCCTGGACCTCGGCCGCCGGAAACAGGTTGTAGCGCGGAACGCGGTAGGGTCCGGTCACGTCGCTGAAGGTCGCAACAGCCCCGAGCGGCACCATGTCCCCGGTCACGGACCGGGTCCGCAGATTCTCAACATCCCGGATCGAGAGCCGGAACGGGTTGTCGGCTTGCGCCGTCACCCGATAGGTCCGCCCCAGGATGTTGAAGTCGTTCACGAAGGTCGACCCCATGTAGGTCGTCAGGGTGTCGAAGAAGCGCGTGATCGGGACGCCCAGCATCTCGGCCTTGGTGCGGTCGATGTCGGCGTAGACCTGCGGCGTCGACGCATTGAAAAGCGTGAAGACCTGGACCAGGCCGGGTGTGCGGTTCGCCGGACCCGTGATCGCATTGGTCGCCTGTTCGAGGGCGCGCGACCCGCGACCGGCACGATCCTGGATATACATCTTGAAACCGCCGCCGGTTCCGATGCCCGGCACCGATGGCGGCGGGATCACCAGCACGAAAGCCTCGCGCAGAGTTTGCGTCTGGCGACGCAGGTCATTGAGGATGGCGTCCGTCGTGAGACCGGCCTTCACCCGCTCCTCGAATGGTTTCAAGGTGACGAAGATCACCCCGGAATTGGGAGCGCTCGTGAAGGTCGCTCCGTCGAAGCCCGCGAACGACACCGCGTTGGCCACACCGGGGCGCGAAAGCAGGAGCTTCGATGCGCTTTGAACGACCCGGTCCGTCCGCTCGAGGCTCGAGCCCGGCGGCAGGGTGATTGCGGTGATGAAGTAGCCGCGATCGAGCGGAGGGATGAAGCCCGAGGGCGCGCGGCCGAACTGATAGTAGGTCAAGCCGATCAAGCCGGCATAGATCACCAACATGAGCGCCGACACGCGCAGCACCCGGCGCGTCAGTCCGGCATAGCCGGACGCCAGCCTTTCGAACAATCTGTTGAAACCGGCGAAAAAAACATTGAACGGCTTGCTCAGGGTCGTCCAGAGGCCCGGCTTTGCCTCCTCGCCATGCGGTCGCAGGAACAACGCCGCCAGGGCGGGCGACAGCGTCAACGACACGATGGCCGAGATGATCGTCGAGGCCGCGATCGTGAGCGCAAACTGCCGATAGAATTGGCCCGAAATGCCGGTGATGAACGCCGCCGGGATGAATACGGCGCAGAGCACCAGCGCGATCGCGATCAGCGCGCTTCCGACCTCGTCCATGGTCTTGTGCGCGGCCTCGCGCGGGGTCATCCCTTGGCGCAGATAGCGCTCGACGTTCTCGACGACCACGATGGCATCGTCGACCACGATGCCGATCGCAAGCACCAGGCCGAACAGCGTGAGGTTGTTCAGCGCGAAGCCGAAGCTCGCCATCACGAAGAACGTGCCGATCAGCGAGACCGGGATGGCGACGACGGGGATGATCGCGGCGCGCCAGGTCTGCAGGAACAGGATGATGACGATCACCACCAGCACGACCGCCTCGAACAACGTCCTGATCACCTCGTCGACCGATTGCTGGATGAACCCCGTCGTGTCGTAGGCGATGCGATAGCTCAGCCCCGACGGGAAGCTCTTGGACAGCTCATCCATCGTCGCGCGGACGGAGGCGGCGGTCGCGAGCGCGTTCGAGCCGGGCCGCTGAAATATCCCGATTGCGGTCGCGACCTTGTCGTCGAGATAGGCGTTCCTGGTGTAGTCCTGGGCGCCGAGCTCGACGCGCGCGATGTCGCGTACGCGCGTGACGCGACCGTCCGAATCCGTGGCCACGACGATGTCGGCGAACTGCTCCGGAGTGGTCAGGCGGCCGAGCGTCTGGACCGCGACCTCAAAACCCCCCGGCGAGGTGGCGGGCGGCTGATTGATCGACCCGGCCGCGACCTGCACGTTGGCGGCGCGCAGGGCGGCAACGACGTCGCTGGCGGTGAGACCGCGCGATTGCGTCTTGGCGGGATCGAGCCACACCCTCATGGAGTAGTCGCGTGCGCCGAACACGACCGTATCCCCGACCCCATCGAGGCGGGTCAGGACGTCCTTGACGTTCACGGTCACGTAGTTGGAGATGTACTGCTGGTTGAGCGATCCATCCGGCGAGATGAGGTGGATCACCATCATCAGGTCGGGCGACTTCTTGCGCACCGTCACGCCGATGCGCTGCACCTCGTCCGGCAATCGCGGCACCGCCACCGACACGCGGTTCTGCACCAGCACCTGCGCCTCGTCGACGTTCGTTCCCGGCTTGAAGACCACGTCGATCGCCAGCGCCCCGTCTCCCGTCGACTGCGACACCATGTAGATCATGTTGTCGACGCCATTGATCTCCTGCTCGATGGGCGACGCGACCGTCGCGGCAATGACTTCCGCCACTGCGCCGGCAAAGGTCGCGGTCACCTCCACGGTCGGTGGCGCGATATCGGGATACTCGCTGATCGGGAGCGCGCGGAAGGAGATGGCGCCGACGAGCGTCAGGATGATCGAAAGAACGCTCGCGAAAATCGGTCGATCGATGAAGAAATGTGAAAACCGCATATCGGCTGCGCCCCTTGAACTCCCCGAACGCCCGGCGCCGCTACTGAGCGGCGGCTGTGGCGGCTTCGATCGTGCCGTTCTCGGGCGTGACCTTCTGCCCCGGGTGCGCCCGTTGCAACCCTTCGATCACCACGCGGTCGGTCTCGGCGAGGCCGGAGCGAACCACGCGCAAGCCGTCGACCATGGGGCCGAGTTCGACGCGCTTGGTGCTGACCGTCCCGTCGGCGGCCACGGTGAAGACGATCTTGTCCGCCTGGTCCGATGCGATCGCATTGTCGGGTATCAGGAGCGCCGTGTGCTGACCGCCGAACAGCCGCAGACGGCCAAAGAAACCTGGCGTCAGCAGCCCATCCTTGTTGTCGAACACGGCGCGGCCGCGGATCGTGCCGGTCTTGGCATTCACCACGTTGTCGACGAAATTCATCTTGCCGTGGTGATTGTAGTCGCGCTCGTCCGCGAGCCGTACCGAAACCGGGTTCTGCACGTCGCGTGACGAAGGCCGCGCGCCGATCGCAGCAAGTCGCAGGTAGCGGATGAAATCTGCCTCGCTGCCGTCGAAGATGAAGTAGATGGGATCGAGCGACACGATCGTGGTCAGCAGCGTTGCACCGGTCTCACCACCGCTGATCAGGTTGCCGGCATCGACTCGGCGGTCCGAGATCCGTCCCGAAATCGGTGCCCGCACGTCGGTCCATTCGAGATTGAGTGAAGCCTGCTTCAGGGCGGCCTCGGACGAGGCGACCGCCCCGGCGGCGTCGCGCGCCGTCGATCGCCGCGTGTCGAACTCGCGCTCGGTCAAGGTCTGGTTGCGGACCAGCGGGGTCGCTCGCTCGAGGTCGAGCGATGCGATCTCGAACTTGGCCCGCGCCCGCTCCAGGTCCGCCTTGGCCTGCTCCACAGCAATGCGATACGGGCGCGGGTCGACGACGAAGAGAAGGTCACCCTGCTTGACGACATCGCCGTCCTTGAAATGGATGGAATCGATGAAGCCCGAAACCCGCGCGCGCACTTCGACGGTCTCGACCGCCGTAAATCGTCCCGTGTACTCGTCCCATTCGGTGATCGTCTTCTGGAGCGGCCGCGCCACGGTCACCGGTGGAGGGGAAGCGGCGGTCTCGGCTGGCTTGCGGTCGCAGCCGGCCAAGCCTTGCGCGGCCAGGACCAGCAGACCGAACGAAACTCCGCGCACCATCTCACCACCCTCTCAGGAAGACCGCCAAGCTACTCACTGCTCATCAAAATCACAACGTCCACCGCCCCCAGGACGAGAGCACGAAACGCCTTCCGGACGGGCATTCTCCGCGATCCGAAGAGAAGAATATTCTTCGCTTACGTGAGAACGTCAGTCGTCACGGGCCGTTCACGGGCCGGTGATCGCGAGAGCCGCCTGAGAGTGACGGCCATCACATCGTGGGGGCGGTGACACCCGTATATGCCCGTCCACGAATGAGGACGGATTCAAAGGAGACGGCCATGCGGGTCGACATCATTGCGAAATGCATGACGGCGATGAGACGCCACAGAAGCTTCGTGCACGCGGCCGCGCTGATCATTGGCGGAATGGTGATTGGCTGGGGCGTGTCGGAGACCGTCGTGAGCAACGCCAGCGCAGTCAGCGTCTGGAGCGATACCGACACAATAAAGGCCTCGACCGACAAGACCAAGGCCGCCCTGGTCGGCACCTATGCGGTGATGGGCACCGATCCGGACGGCAAGCCGTATGTCACCACGAGCATGCTCGACATCTCGCTGGCGCCGTCAGGGGCGCTTGAGCTCAACTGGGACAACGGCAAGACGCTCGGCGTAGGCCAGCTCAACGACAACGTTCTGTCGGTGGCTCTGCTGGTCTCAGGCCGAACCGTCGTGTCGGTCATGAGGGTCAATTCGGACGGTTCGCTTTCGGGCACCTGGCTGCGCCGTACCGATCGCGGCACCCGGGGGACGGAGACATGGAAGCGGCTGTAGCGCGATGCGTCGCCCCACTGCCGTCCCCGATTTCAGGCTTCCGAGAGCCCCGATTCAAAGAAGAGGCCCCGACGACATTCGCCGGGGCCATTTTGCGATTTTGCAAACGCCGCTAAAGCGGGTTCAAGGGCATGGGTGCCGTCGGCCGTCGCGGCCCATATAGGTGCCACTCGCCGGATCAAACGAGCGGAAGCGCTGCTGGCAAGCGGCCTGGCTTCCACCGGAATAAGAACCACCAGAATAGGAATAGGCCTGGTACGCGTTCGGCGAGTAGCCCGAACCAAAGGTCGGTCCATAATACTGTTAGTCTGAGCCGTACTGAGTGCCCGTCGGCGAGGGCTCGCCGAGATTGCGGGTGCGCGGAGCCGCGGCGCCGTACCGAGGTCCATAGTACTCGTAGTCGGAGCCGTATTGGGTGCCCGGATCCCAATTTCGCCATTGCACCGTCTGCACTTGCGCTCCCGCCGCATTCTGGAGACCGGAGGCAGCGATCGGGGCAGCCGAGGCTGCCAACGGCCAAACCGCAGCAGCAGTCACAAACGCGGCACTGAAGAGTTTCGTCACAGGCCTCATGATGAGCCCTCCTCTTAGGAATGACAGAACGAGCGTCGCAACGCGGCGCATTGAGATCAACCACTCAATCCATGCACCGTTCCGATCTCGTTGCACTACTTGAACCAATTCTATGAAAGTCGTTGCGAAGTCCTGGAGCGCCCCTCGAAAACTCTACGGATGTTGCCGGATTGGCACATGAACGCGTAAATTGGCCGTATATGACCCTCCAAATCAGCTAAAAGGATAAAATTTCTAACGTCGTCGTTGACGCGCGCTATGCCTTATTGCGAGCCGGACGCCCCTGCCTCGCCAGCTGCCGATGCAGAATGCGAGGCCCAGGCTGAACAGCGCCCCAATCGGGATGGCACGCCCGGCGGCGTAGAGCTACGCGGTCAGCGCGACGAGGCCGAACGCCGCGACGAACAGGAACGTCGAAGGCCGTTAGTTGGTGGCGGCCATTTCTGCCTCGCCTTCGGCCGAAACGCCGGGACCTGTGAGGGTGGTCGGCTGGCCTGGGCCGGTCTCGCTTCACGGCCCTGACGGGGTGCCGAACGCGATCTGCCCTGCTCCCATCATGCAGATCGTGCCGGGGATATCAGGCGGCTGCACTGGGCCCTGCGGCGCGAGTTTCACCCAAGCCATTGGCATAGACACGCCCTTCAACATCATCTGGAAGAGCGACCTGAAGAAACGTCCGAAATTGTCGCCATTGCGGTTCAAGGTCATCACGAGATTGACCGGCGGGTTGCCACCTTCGGCAAGCGCCGTGCCAAATTCGCGATTGGACAAAAGTTCACCCGATATCTCAGATGCAACAACGACCACTCGCGCCGTATTGTTCACAATCAGACCGCGAAGAGATTCTTGCTGTCCGACAATCCCGCCCGACGATTTGAAGCTGCAATAGAGAAATAGTACGTCGCAGGAAACCGGAACGGTCGCGACCTGGACATTCCGGCCGAACAATTCACCGATAACTGCTCGGTCCTCCGCCGCGATCGCCGCGCAGGATTCCCCTGCGAGGTTGACGAACGCGATCTCCGGATCGTCGATGACAAGCGGCGTTGTCGCACCCCAAACGGGCATGGCCGGCATGGCAGCTCGCACTTCGGCCACGATCGCTTGGTTATTTTCCGGCAGCAATGCCCGCTGGCTCCAATTGACGAACGACGGTGCGGGCACTCCGGAACTCTCAACTGTAGCCGGGTTAAGCTTCGACATCGGAGCCGCTGCTTCGAGCGCGATCTTCAGGGCAATCTGGGGGGCCAGCAACTTGCGATTCGCGCGGGTCACGGTGTGGACCGTGGCGCCGAGCAGGGCGGGCCATTCGCTGGGGCGGCTGCTCTCAAGGATTTGCGCCGTCTTGCCCCAGGTCCTCGCCAGTGCCGCCCGAGGAAGCTCGGAAAGCTTAACGACCGGCAGAACGCGGGGTGTGCCGAAGCTGTCCGTGCCGATGCTTTGGCTGACATGCCGCAATAGTTCGCCGATATCGGGAAGTTGAGAAGCGTTCGTGAGCCCGACGGCCGCCAAGCTCAGAAACGATAGGCGATCTCGCCCGGTGGAAAAGAGAAACTGATTGATCGCTTCGCCGAAGCATAGAATTTCGCTGGACTGAGGCGTGGCAAAGCCAACAAGAAAATCGCCAGGATTGCGATTCCTCGGCAAGATCAGCTCTCGCCAAACTGCAACCTGCGCGGCGAATCCGGCACAGGCTCCCATCGCGTTGAGAACGGCCGGCGCCGAGCCNGCTCGTTGGCGCCGATCGCACTTATGAGGCAATGGTGGCGCGCGTTGTCGGCCTCATCGAGGCACCGGGGATCGGGCTGGACCTGCCCCTGGATGTTCGCGGCACCGCCTTTCAGCAACGCGTGTGGCAGGCGCTTCAAGAGATCCCCGTCGGCGAGACGGTCTGCTATGCGGAGATCGCACGGCGTATTGGATCTCCGAATGCTGCGCGTGCCGTTGCCGCTGCATGCGCCGCGAATAACCTCGCCATTGCCATTCCGTGCCACCGCGTGGTCCGCATCGACGGTTCGGTGTCGGGGTATGCCTGGGGTGTCGAACGCAAGCGCACGCTGCTAGACCGGGAAGCTCGCAAGGTACGTGAAGCACCACGATGAGATGGCGTCAGCCATGAACGATCTCTTTGAACACGCCGCACCGCGCCCATCTGAAGAGGTAATGGCGCCAGGTGCCGTTCTCTTGCGCGGTGCGGCGCTTCCATTTGAAAAGGAGCTGCTGCCGACGCTGAACGACATCACCGCGGCGTCTCCCTTTCGGCATATGGAAACCCCTGGCGGGTACACGATGTCCGTCGCCATGACCAATTGCGGGGCGGCCGGATGGATCACCGACCGGGCAGGATACCGCTACGACCGTATCGATCCGGTGACCGGCAATTGTTGGCCACTAATGCCGGCCTGCTTTCTTGCATTGGCTGTCGCGGCGGCAACGGATGCCGGATATCCGGAATTCCGTCCCGACGCGTGTCTGATCAACCGCTATGAGCCAGGCGCACGCTTGTCACTTCATCAGGACAAGAACGAGCGCGATTTCACTCATCCGATCGTTTCCGTATCCTTGGGCTTGCCTGCGACGTTTCAGTTCGGCGGGCCGAAAAGGACCGATCCCGTGAGGACGTTCGCGCTCAGACATGGCGATGTCGCCGTGTGGGGTGGTCCGTCACGTCTATTCTTTCACGGCGTAGCGGCATTAAAGGACGGTCGTCACGAAACGATCGGACCCATGCGCATCAACCTGACCTTCCGGGGCGCGCTTTAGTGAATGACCCAGAAGACACGAAGACACGCCGCATGAGCGTCTGCCGTTCAGGGGCAACGCGCGCCGCATTCGATGGCCGTTTCCATGCCGATGCGGCGAAGGACCTTGTGATGGCCTATGTCGGCCGACTCGTCTCCGATGGCCTCGCAGAATGGCAGCAGATCGAGAGCGGAGACATTCGGCTTCGCTTTCGTACCGGCGAGACCTTCATTCTTTCGGACACGGCGATGAGCCGTATCGCGTGAACGGTATCGAGCTCTGACGACGTGCATTGCGCCGGGCATCTTCGTGCTCGGCCTTTTCATGTTGGGGGGCCGCGTCATCGAACATTTCTGGATTTGAAAGCAAGCTGCGGAGTTCGGACGCACGCACCGGCGGCTATTTCGATCATGAGGCCAGACGAAGGAGCCAACCGATGAACCTCATGATCTCCAAAAATGCAGTGCCGCTCATGCCCGCGGTCCGACACATCAATGTCTTTGCCGAAACCATCTCCTATGCGATCGGCGAATGCGCTCTGGGTCAAGTGCTCATCGCTCGCAGCGTTTCGGGTGTCTGTACCATCCTGATCGGCGACAACAACGACGAACTGGAGGCGGACCTTGCCGGCCGCTTTCCCGAGGCCAAGCTCGCCGCAAACGAAGCCGTGCTCCACGATGATCTGGCGAAGGTGATCCGCTTCGTGCACAAGCCGTGCGAAGGACTTCACCTTCTCCTCGACATGCGCGGGACGGCATTCCAGCGCCGCGTCTGGGAGAAGCTCCGCTCGATTCCGGTGGGAAGGACGGTGACCTACACCGAGCTTGCCAAGTGGGTCGGTCCCCTCAGCTCGGCCCGCGCGGTCGCCGGCGCATGCGCCGCCAATCCGATCGCACTGGCCATTCCGTGCCACCGTGTCGTCCGCACCGACGGCGGTCTGGCAGATTATCGCTGGGGCATCGAGCGCAAGCGCGAGCTGATCCGGAGAGAGGCCCTGGCGTGAAGCCCCGATCGCCCATTGTCGCGGTGGCCTCTGCGGTACTGTCCGCAGAGGCATTCCCACGAGAGCCACTTCCGGAGCCATATCCACATGGCGCGGCACGGCTTCGGCAAGGCCGAGTACCGCTATTTCAAATATCCGCTGCCCGACCTCGTCGCCGGCTTGCGAACGGCGCTTTATCTCGCCCGCGTGTCCAACGAATGGAACGGCCGGATGGGATACGACGCGCGCTAAGCCGCGCCGAAGTCGTGCCGCTCCAGCAGGGCGATGCCGTGGTCTTTGCCGTGCACAACCGACCGGTGGAAGGATCGAAAGGCAATTACCGCGCGAACCTTCGTCACGGTGTGAGCCGCGTCCGCTCCGGTATGCGTCACACGGTCGGGATTATCCTCCACGACGCACCGTAGCCTGTCTCTTATACACATCTAGATGTGTATAAGAGACAGCAGTTTCTGTTCATGGTCAGCCACACGCCCCACTTCGCGCTCAACGTGATGCGGGTGCTCGCACGGCGGCTGCGCAAGGCGAACGTGGCGGCCTATTGAGATCGATTCCGAACCGCTCGACCGGATCAGCTGGAGACAGCGATGACACTTCTGAACGTTGTTGCTTATGGTGCCGTCGCTCTCAACTCGTCGGCTATTCGATGCGGACGATGATTCCGCTTCGTATCGTTGCGATCATCACCAACTTTCTGTTCATCGCCTATTCACTCTTGGCGGGGATCTACCCCACCTTGTATCTGCACCTGATCCTGCTGCCTTTGAACGCGTATCGGTTGAAGGAGATGCTTCGCCTCGTGCGCGATGTGAGCAAGGCTGCGAAGTCAGCCCCCTCGTTCGAATGGCTGAAGCCTTTCACGCGAACCCGTAGATGCGTGAAGTCGGAGATCGTCTTTCGCAGGGCGACGTTGCGACCGAATTGATGTTCGTCGTCAAGGGCCGCTTTCGCCTTCGGGAGCTCGGGATCGAGCTCGGCAGCGGGGCGGTGGTTGGCGAGCTCGGACTAGTGGCGCCCGGGAACAAACGCACCCAGACGCTCGCATGCAGCACCGACGGCGAGCTTCTCGTCATCAGCTACGACGAGGTTCGGCAGTTGCAGGTCCAGAATCCTGCGTTCGGGTTCTACTTCCTGCAGACCGTCAGCGGCCGCCTGTTCGAGAACATGGAAAAGCTGGAGGCGGAGGTGGCGCAGCTGCGCAAGCTGCTCAAAGGCCCCCTTCCCGCTTCAACTCAGCGCCCCACACCGGACGAGCTGCCCTCGGCTCCAATGCTGCCGCCAATGCGGATGCAGGTGCTGGAGCCCGCGAGGCGATAGAAGCCTGCGCCGTATTCGGGGCAGGGCTTCATGCCGGCGTGGTCCTTGGGCGGCGCGACCGGCGCATCACTCTTCTTGCCTAAGACCTTTGGATCCAACGTCTGCGCCCATCCCGAACACATCAGTGCCGGCAGCAAGGCAAGCAGAGCGACGGTCAGGCGCACGCTCAGGGCGCCCTGGCGCCGGTGCGAATGATCGAACCGACGTGCTGGCCGCGCAGCGCAGCGGTGAGCCGGCCGGGCACGAGTCCGTTCACGACCTGCACGCTTTGGATATGGCGCGCGGTCGCCATGATCTCGAGCAGCGCGCGATCGAGCGGCAGCGTGCCCTTGTGCTTTGCGAGCTCGTCGGCGCTGCTCTCGCGGAGCAGCTGCGCCTTCTTGCCGTCGGGCCCGTTGGGATCGGCGGTGTACACCCCATCCACGTCCTCGACGATCGTGAGGCCCGCCGCTCCGAGTGCATCGGCGACCAGAAACGCGCCGGTGTCGGCCCGGTGAATCGGGATGCGCGAGTCCGGGAACTCGTGGTGATGATACGGAGGGAAGGCGCTCCCGACGACCGCGCGGGAGGCGGTGAGGTGAATGGCGAGCTGGCTCGCGATGGTCGGGTGCTCGATGTAGGAGACGCCCTCTGGTGCGAGCAGAAGCCCGAGGATGTGGCCATTCTGGCCGGCCTCGCTGGCGGCAAGCGGGGCGAGCGACCCGACCGGCAGGCCGAGATCGAGACCGACGCTGTAGACGTGGCGCGCGCGAATGCCGGCGCCGGTCAGAATGAGCAGGCGGTGCTCAGGCAGCAGATTGCGGATCTCCTCCACGAGCGGAAGGATCGCCTCCGCGCCGCGATCCATGATGGAGCGGCCACCGATCTTCACGACCTGCAGCCAGGGGAGAATCTGGATCGGACGCTTGTCGGCGACCGGGCGGGTGAGCTCGCCGTCAAGCAGCGTTTGGCGCGCAAGCGCAGAGACAACGTGCTTGATGTCGTTGGCAGTCTTCTCGCTGGCAGTCTTCTCGCTGGCAGTCTTGGCCATGGCGGTCACTCTCTCAGCTCGCGGTGATGATGGTGCCGACGTGCTCGCCGGCGAGCGCGCGGGTCAGGTTGCCGGCGACAAGGCCATTCACGACCTGCACCTGGCGAACGTGGCGCGCCGACGAGATCAGATCGAGCACCGGGAATTCGAGGATCGAGTCGTGCAACCCCTTGGCCTTCATCTCGGCGACCGAGATCTTCGGGATGAAGGTGGCGTTCTTCGAGGTCTTCGGATTGGCGGTGTAGAGGCCGTTCTCATCCTTCACGTAGATCATTGCCTTGCAGCCGAACTGCTCGGCGACGAGAAAGCATCCGGCGTCGGTGCGATAGGGCGGGATGACG
>BFBZ01000012.1_pt113 | contig 15074 bp, 18 predicted proteins | sample 1888401 | NCBI WGS metagenome assembly BFBZ01 (sample SAMD00112614, study PRJDB3348) | symbiont metagenome | host: Chara braunii | reverse complement strand
GCCGCGCTGATGAAATCGGCCGATGCCGTGAAGGGCCTGATCGAAGCCTGCAAGAAGCTTGACCCAAGGTTAGCTTGAGCGACAGGAAACGAAACACAAGAACACCGCGCGCAACGGCGTTGATCGTTGCGTGCGGTGTTCTTTTTTGCGGGGCGGCGAACGCGGCCGACATTGCCACCAGCACCGCCACGCTCACCATCCAGATCGAACGTGTTTCGAAAAATCGCGGCAACATCCGCATCGCACTCTATGATGGCGCGAACTGGGGCGGCGAAAAAGGCAAGCCCACCGCCGGTGCCGTCGTCCCGGCGATCCCCGGTGAAACCATCGTCACATTGACCGGCATCGTACCGGGCACCTACGCGATCAAAACGTTTCAGGACGAGAACAAGAACGAGAAGATGGATTTCGACTGGTTCGGAATCCCCACCGAGCGTTTCGGCTTTTCCAACGACGCCAAGCCGCAATTCCAGCAGCCGAGCTTCGATCAGGCCAAATTCGACATCAAATCCGGCGACAACGAGACGACAATCACGCTGCGCTGGCTGTTCTGAGCCGTAAGCGCGCTTCGCACATCGCCAAGCCCGCAAGCCCGGCACCCGGTTTCACCGAGCTGGGGGCAATGCTAGGTTGTGCGCGGCAACGAAAGTTTCAAAAAGGGAAATCATGATCCCGATACTGGAGACCGAGCGCCTGCGCTTGCGCGGCTGGCGCAATGAGGATTTCGATACGCTCGCCGGTTTCATGGCCGATGCCGACGTCATGAAATATCTGAGCGGCCACCCGGTGACGCGCAGCGATGCCTGGCGCAGCTTCGCCGCAATGGTCGGCCATTGGGAATTGCGCGGATATGGGGTATGGGCCGTCGAGCGCAAATCCGATGGCGCGCTGATCGGCCGTATCGGCTTGCTGAACCCCGAAGGCTGGCCCGCACTGGAAGTGGGCTGGACGCTGGGCAAACCTTATTGGGGGCAGGGCTACGCCACCGAAGCCGCGAGAATTTCCATGCGCTACGGCTTTTTTACCCAGAAGGTGGATCGCCTGATCTCCTGTATCGACCCCGACAACAAGGCGAGCCAGTCGGTCGCCGCACGACTTGGGGAAAAGAAGGGCCCATCCCAGCAACTCACGATTGCCGGAGAAACCTTCACCGCCGACATCTGGAGCATCTCGCGCGAGGAGTGGGAGAGGCAAAACGGCTGAAGGGATTTGACCTTTCTGCGATCTTCCGCTTTGTCTCCCGCCCCATGCCTGCTTCAGCCCCCGCCATCCTCTATCAGCGCCGCGATTTCGCGTTCTTCACCTCGGGGCGTTTTCTCTCGACGGTGGCGATGCAGATCCAGTCCGTGGCCATCGGCTGGCAGATCTATTCGCTGACGGATTCCGCCTTCGCACTGGGCCTTGTCGGCCTCTGCCAGTTCGCCCCGATGTTTCTGCTGACATTGCCAGCGGGCGATATTTCCGACCGGTTTGACCAGCGAAAGGTGCTGGCCGCGGCGATGACCGTGCAGGCGCTCGCCAGCGCGCTGTTCCTTGCACTCACGCTCTGCGGTGTCGCCGTCATCTGGCCGTTCTATTCGGTGCTTGTGCTGTTCGGCGCGGCGCGCGGGTTCTCGGGGCCCGCTGGCCAGTCGCTGGTCGCATTCCTGGTGCCGGAGGAAAAGCTTGCGCGCTCCATAGCGCTGTCGTCATCGGTCTTCACCACGGCGGTGATCGCCGGGCCCGCGCTTGGCGGCTTTCTTTATGCGTTCGGCGCCTTCGCGACCTATTCGGTTTGCTGTTTCTGTTTTCTCTTCGCCGCGATCCTCACCGCGACCCTTGGCGGGCGCCGCCGCACTGAGTCCGTTTCCGAAGGCACACGCCTGGAGCGTGTGGCCGAAGGTGTGCGTTTCGTGCGTTCGCGGCCCGTGATCCTGGGCGCGATCTCGCTCGATCTTTTCGCGGTGCTGCTGGGCGGTGCCGTGGCGCTGCTGCCGATCTATGCGCGCGACATCCTGCACACCGGGCCCATCGGGCTGGGCTTCCTGCGGGCGGCACCCGCCGTCGGCGCGGCCCTTGTTGCGCTCACGCTTGCCCGTTTTCCCATCGAGCGGCGTACCGGCATGGTGATGTTCTCTTCTGTTGCCGTGTTCGGCGTGGCCACCATCGTCTTCGGCCTGTCAAAGAGTTTTCCGCTCTCGCTGGCCGCGCTGTTCGTTCTCGGCGCGTCCGACATGATCTCGGTCTTCATCCGCTCCACGCTGATCCAGTTCGCGACGCCGGATATGATGCGCGGCCGGGTGAGCGCGGTGAACATGCTGTTCATCGGCGCCTCCAACGAACTGGGCGAATTCGAATCCGGCTTCACGGCGGCGTGGTTTGGCGTGGTGCCCGCCGTCATCATCGGCGGCATCGGCACGCTCATGGTTGTGGGTGTCTGGATGAAGCTGTTCCCGCGCCTGCGCGATGTGGATCGCTTGCGCGAAGTGAAGGCCTGATTTCAAACTGCGCGGTTGCCCGCCCGGTAAAGAACCAGCGTGCCCGCAAGCGCGGACAAGACTGATCCGGCAAGCACCCCGATCTTTGTCAAATCCTGTTCGACAGGCGCATCGAAGGCGAGAAGGCCGATGAACAGGCTCATCGTGAATCCTATGCCGCACAAAACCGCTGTCCCATAGAGCTGCCGCCAACTGGCCGCGACCGGCAAATCCGCCAATCTCAATTTGATTGCAAGCCATGCCGCTCCGAACACGCCCACCTGCTTTCCGATGAGAAGCCCCAATGCGACGCCGATGGAAATGGGTGAGGTCAAAGACGAAGCGCCCGTTCCCGAAAGAATGACCCCGGCATTGGCAAACCCGAAAAGCGGCACGACAAGAAAGGAAATCCAGGGATTCAATCGATGTTCGAGCGTGGCAAGCGGGCTGGGCGCGCCCTCGGTCCGCGATCGCATCGGAACGAATAGAGCCAGGATAACGCCCGAAAGCGTGGCATGCACACCCGATTGCAACATGCACCACCACAATACCGCGCCCACCGCGAGATAGGCGCTGTTTGCGCTCACCCGCAGCCTGTTGAGCACGAACAGAACCGCGCTGGCAGCGGCCACGCCCGCAAGCGCCCAGAAATTCAAATTGCCCGCATAGAAGAATGCGATGATTATCACCGCACCCAGATCGTCGATGATCGCAAGCGCCGTCAGGAATATCCGCAGTGACACCGGCACGCGCGAGCCCAGCAAGGTGATCACGCCGAGCGCGAACGCGATATCCGTTGCCGCAGGAATGGCCCAGCCATGCCCGGTCTCGGGGTTGCCCTGCTGCACGAGAAGATAGATTGCCGCCGGAACGACCATCCCGCCAACGGCCGCGATGCCGGGAAGCGCCCGCCGCGACCAGGTGGAAAGCTGGCCGATGATCATCTCTCGCTTGATCTCCAGCCCCACCAGCAGGAAGAACAGCGCCATCAGCCCGTCATTGACCCATTCGAGCACCGGAAGGATGCCGAGCTCCTGGTGCAGCGTCTCGAAATAGAAATGCGCCAAAGGCGAATTGGCGATCAGAAGGGCTGCTGCGGCGACAACCATCAGGATCACACCGCCCGCAGCCTCATCTCGCAAGAAATCGCGCAAAACCGAAACAGGCCCAAACCTCATTGCGTCGCGCCACCGTCTACGCGCTGTGCGGCGAACGCGCCGGCCTCCAGCGCCGGCCAGCCCAGCTTCTTCCTGAGCCGCCTCATATGTTTGCGGTAGGCATCGATCTCGACATAGGTGGCATGGCGATCCGACGCGACGAAGTGAATTCCGCCGGAAAGATCGGGCGAATCGTTTGCCACAAGCCTGTCGAGCTTCTGCGATACCATGCCGCTTTCGTTGCGCGCCTCAATGGCGCGCACGGTGAAATCGGCCATCTCGTCAAACAGCTTGTAGGCCCCGCCATTGGTTTCCATATAGCCCATCCCGTAAAGCTCGCGATGGTCGCGGGCAAACAGGTTCATATAGAGATCGGGCTTGTGGGATTTCCAGCGCAGCAGCGAAGGATCGACAAACGGAATTTCCCAGCGATATCCCGTCGCGCACAATACCAGATCGAATTCCTCGCTGGCGCCATCGGCGAAATGCACCGTCTGCCCCTCGAACCGGGCAATATCCGGTTTCGCGCGAATGCGCCCATGCGCCAGATGGTGCAGGATCTGCGTGTTCAGGATGGGGTGGCTTTCGAACAGCTTGTGATCGGGCTTCTGCAGGCCGAACCGCGTGAGATCGCCGGTCAGGGCCTTCAGGATGACCGCGAAAACTTTCTGCTGCACCCATATCGGCAGATGCGGCCCGCTCGCCGCGAACACATCGGCCGGCACGCCGAACAGGTGTTTGGGAACGAAGTGATAACCGCGCCGCAAGCTGATCGCGGCACTTTCGGCCACCGTCGCCGCATCGCTGGCAATATCGCAGGCCGAATTGCCGCCGCCGATGATGAGCACGCGCTTGCCCAGGAATTCCGCCCGGCTTTTGTAAGTCACGGCATGGCGCAACTCGCCCGAAAACGCACCGGGATATTCCGGCATGTTGGGAAACCAGTTCGTGCCGGCCGCGCAAACCAGCGCGCAATAGCTTTTGGTTTCGCCGGAAGAAAGCGTCACCCGCCAGGTGCGCCCCACAAGCTCGGCCCGCTTCACCTCCATGTTGAAGGTGATGTGCTGGTAAAGCCCGTAGGCCACCGCGAACGCGCGGATGTAGTTCAATATCTGTTTGCCGGAAGGATAATCCGGATAATCCTGCGGCATGGGGAAGTCGACATAATGCGATTGCGTCTTCGATGAGATGAAATGCGCGCTGTCATAGATGGGCGAGCCGGGGTTCCTTGCATCCCAGATTCCCCCCACATCGGAATTTCGCTCATACACGTCGAACGGCACGCCGTGCCGCACACAGGCGCGCGCCAGCGCCAGCCCCGCAGGCCCCGCGCCCACAATGCAAACGCGCGGATCAGTTTTCATATCGCGCTGTCAGGGTCGCCTTGCCCAGCGAATGCAATTGCAGCTGCGGCCTGATCTGCGGCCCCGTCACCTCCGGCGCCAGCGAAAGCGATGGCACGTCCAGCGCCCACACATTGAAGATGTAACGATGCGTGCTGCCGCGCGGCGGGCAGGGGCCGCCATAACCCTTCGTGCCGTAATCGTTCACGCCTTCCACGGCACCTTGCGGCATCTCCGTCCCGCTCGCGCCCGGCGGCAGGGCTGTGACCGAGGCCGGAATGTCGAACGCCACCCAGTGCCAGAAATATTGCTTGTCGTCCTTCGGGTCGATCATCGTCACGGCAAAACTCTTGGTGCCCTCGGGCGCGCCGCTCCAGGCGAGAGCGGGAGAGGTGTTGGTGCCCCGTTCCTTGCCGCGAATCCGGCACTCGGCCCGAACCTGCGCGGTATTCATCTGAACGCCTTCGGCCACATCGCCGCTTTCGATCTTCATTGCCGCCATAGCGGGCGCCGAGCACCCGGCCACGACGCAAACGCACAAAGCCCCTCGCCAGAAACCCATCTCGAACCGTCCCCATCCATCGCTTTGCATCTTAACCAATTTTCCTCGCCCCTTGCGAGGCGCATTCCCATGGGCGACCATGGGCGCACTGCCATTCGCAAGGGGAATTCATGTCGCTCAAGGTCATCGGCGCCGGCTACGGCCGCACCGGAACGTCGTCACTCAAGAGTTCGCTCGAAAAGCTGGGGGTGGGGCCCTGCCACCACATGATCGAGATCATCACCCATCCCGAACAGGCCCGTTTCTGGGAAGCGCTGGCCCGCGGCGAGAGCGTCAATTGGGATGAGGTCTTCGAAGGCTACAATTCGAGCCTCGATTGGCCGAGCTGCAAATTCTACAAGGAACTGGCCGATCATTATCCCCAGGCCAAGGTGATCCTGACCCTGCGCGATCCCAAGGCCTGGTACAAAAGCGTTTCCGAAACGATCATGCCCTCGATGAAGGGCCCGATAATCCTGCCCAATGGCAAGCGCGTCGGCCCCCCGGGCGAATTCGTCGAACGTCTGATCGGCGAGCAGACCTTCGGCAAGGATTTCAGCGAAGATCACATGATCGACGTTTATCTGCGCCACAACGAAGAGGTGAAGCGCACCATCCCGAAAGATCGCCTGCTGGTCTTCCAGGCGACCGATGGGTGGGAGCCGTTGTGCAAATTCCTGGGCGTGCCCGTGCCCGCCGAGCCCTACCCCAAGCTCAACACGACCGAGGATATGCAGGCCCGTCGCAAGGCCCTGTCGGAATCCTGACGCAATTGCGAAGCACACCTGATCCGGTCTAGATTTTCCGCGCCTTTAAACGGTGTGCGAATGCGAAAAGTCCATCTAAGCGCCGAGGCAGCACTCGACGGCGTGCTGTTCGACGGCATGACGATCATGGCCGGCGGTTTCGGCCTTTGCGGCATTCCCGATACGCTGATCGAGGCGATCCGCGACTCCGGCGCCAAGAACCTGACCTTCATCTCCAACAATGCCGGCGTCGACGGCGCCGGCCTCGGCATCCTGCTCGAGACCAAGCAGATCAAGAAGATGATCTCATCCTATGTCGGCGAAAACGAAACCTTCGAAAAGCAATATCTCGCGGGCGAACTCGAACTCGAATTCAATCCGCAAGGCACGCTGGCCGAGCGCATCCGCGCGGGCGGCGCCGGCATTCCCGGCTTCTACACCAAAACGGGCGTCGGCACGGTGATTGCCGAAGGCAAGGAACACAAGGAATTCGACGGCGAAACCTACATCCTCGAACGCGGGCTGAAGGCCGATCTTGCCATCGTGAAGGCATGGCGGGGCGATGAGGAAGGAAACCTCGCCTACCGAAAGACCGCCCGCAACTTCAACCCGATGATGGCGACCGCTGGCAAGGTGACCATTGCCGAAGTGGAAGAACTGGTACCGACCGGAAGCATCGATCCCGATCACATCCACACGCCGGGCATTTTCGTGCAGCGCATCCTCAAGGGGCCGCATTACGAGAAACGCATAGAGAAGAGAACGATACGCGAATAGCGAATGGCGGGTGGAATTGTCCGTTCGCCACTCGCCATTCACCACTCGCTTTTTTGCGGAGCAAAAAATGCCCTGGACACGCGATGAAATGGCCAAACGCGCCGCGCAGGAATTGCGCGATGGCTTCTATGTGAATCTCGGCATCGGCATTCCCACGCTGGTCTCGAATTACATCCCCGATGGGATGGATGTGACCTTACAATCCGAAAACGGCATGCTCGGCATGGGCCCGTTCCCGCTCGATAGCGAAGTCGATCCCGATCTTATCAACGCAGGCAAGCAAACCGTCACCGCCCTGCCGCGCACCTCCTATTTTTCGAGCGCGGATTCCTTCGGCATGATCCGCGGCGGCCACATCAATCTCGCCATCCTGGGCGCGATGGAGGTGAGCGAGAAGGGCGATCTCGCCAACTGGATGGTGCCGGGCAAGCTCGTCAAAGGCATGGGCGGCGCGATGGATCTGGTGGCAGGAGTCAAGCGCGTGGTCGTCATTATGGATCACACAGATAAGGCAGGGCACACCAAACTGCTGCACGAATGCACCTTGCCGCTCACCGGCAAAGCCTGCGTCAACCGCATCATCACAAATCTTGGCGTGTTTGATGTGGCGGCCGATGGCCTCAAACTGGTCGAACTCGCCCCCGGCGTAACGGCCGACGAGGTGAAGGCGAAGACAGAAGCAAAACTCGCCGCTTGAAAATCGCGGGAACGCAAGCCGCTAACCGAATTGCCGGGCGACAAGTCTGCCCACATCGGCGTGCACCGCATCGCGCGCTTCGGGCGATGCGGTTGATCCGGTGTAATAACTCGTCACCAGAATGGGTGCGCGCCCCGGCGGCCAGAGAATGGCGATATCGTTGGTGGTACCGTTCTCGCCATTTCCCGTCTTGTTGCCCGCGCGCCATGTTGCGGGAAGGCCTGCGCGCAATTTGGTGAAGGCGGTCTGGCAGTCCAGCATCCAGTCCGTCAACAGTTTCATCGAAAGCCCTGCTTTCGGGTCGAGAAGAAGCACGCGCATATCCGCCAGCATCGCGTCGGGTGTTGTCGTGTCGCGCGGGTCGCCGGGTATGGCGGTGTTAAGGCTCGTTTCCGTCCGGKCCAGCCGCGTCAACGGATCGCCGAGTGTGCGCGCGAAACGCGTCAAACCTTGCGGCCCGCCGATCTGCTTCAGGAGCAGGTTGGCCGCCGTGTTGTCGCTCCACACGATGGCCGCCGCACACAGATCGCGCACCCGCATATGGCCTTCCGCCAGATGTTTGGCGGTGACAGGGGCGTAGGCGAGCATGTCCGCCGCGCCATAGGCGATCTCCCGGTCGAGACTTTCCGCGCCCGCATCCGCGCGCCGCAATGTGCAGGCCACCAGAAGAAATTTGAACGTGCTGCACATGGCAAAGCGTTCGCTTCCCCGATAAGCGAAATGTTTGCCCGAACCCGTGTCAAGCGCGGCAACGCCCAACCGCCCACCGCCGCGCGCCTCGATTTCACGCAGGCGATCCACGGCCGCAACGCGCGCCCATGCGGGCGTTACAGTCGAAAGCGCTGCGAAACCCGCCAGGAACAAACGGCGGTTCAGGTTGAAATCGCTGTCCATGTTCATGCTCGCGTTCGATGGCCATCAGGTTCAAGCATCTCATTTGGGCATTATCGCGGCACCAATCGCATTTGCATCCGCCCTTGGCGCTGCCTAGCCTGCGCCCTTGCAAAAAGGGGATTCGCATGTTCGACGCCTTGAAAGGCTGGACGCCCGCGCAGAAGCATGTGGTCACCGCCAGCTATCTCGGCTGGACGCTCGATGCCTTCGATTTCTTCCTGCTGGTCTTCGTCATCAAGGATGTCGCGGCCGAGTTCCATTCCGAAATTGCCAACGTGTCGCTCGCGATCACGCTTACGCTGGGCCTGCGCCCGCTGGGCGCTTTCGCCTTCGGCCGCCTGGCCGATCATTTCGGCCGCCGTCCGATCCTGATGTTCGATGTTCTGCTCTATTCCGTGCTCGCCTTCGCAACCGCCTTTTCGCCCGATCTCACCATCTTCCTCGTCCTGCGCGCGCTGTTCGGCATCGCGATGGGCGGCGAATGGGGCATCGGCGCCTCGCTGACGATGGAAACAGTGAAGCCGCAGGCGCGCGGGTTCGTATCGGGCCTGCTGCAATCGGGCTATCCCACCGGTTATCTCATCGCCTCGCTGGTGTTCTACTACCTCTATCCGCATATCGGCTGGCGCGGCATGTTCATGGTGGGGTTGGCGCCTGCGCTGCTCATCCTCTACATCCGCCGCCACGTACCAGAATCCCCGGGCTGGGATCGCGAAACGGTGAAACAATCCAGCGTGCTCGATGTGTTGTCGCGCCACTGGAAGCTCGCCCTCTATGCCATCGTGCTGATGACGGCGTTCAATTTTTTCAGCCACGGCACGCAGGATATGTATCCCACCTTCCTGCAAGTGCAGCACGGCTTCGAACATGCCATCGTCAGCAAGATCGCCATCGTCTACAACATCGGCGCAATCATCGGCGGCATCACCTTCGGCATCATCTCGCAGCGTTATGGCCGCAGGCGCATGATCGTGGTCACCGCCTTGCTCTCAATATTGGCAGCGCCCTTGTGGGCCTTCGCGCAAACGCCGGTTCTGCTGGGCGTGGGCGCGTTTCTGATGCAGTTCTTCGTGCAAGGGTGCTGGGGCATTATTCCCGCTCATCTCAATGAGTTGTCCCCGCGTGAGGCACGCGGCACCTTTCCCGGAACGGTTTATCAGCTTGGCAATTTCATCGCGGCCTCGAATGCGCCGCTGCAAGTTGCCATCGCCGCGCATTTCGGCGGGCGCTATTCGATAGCGCTGGCGGGCGTGGCGATAGCGGCGGCTCTCGTCATCGCGGTCCTTGCGATGTTCGGCCGCGAAGCGCGCGACGCCGATTTGAACGCGCTCTAGCTGTGCAGCATCACGTCGACGCGGTCGGGCTTGCCCGCATCCGTCGTCCCGCCCATCGCGCGCACGTCGATGCGATCCGATGGCACGCCGGAATCGATCAGCAATTGCCGAACCGCAAGTGCGCGCTTGAGCGAAAGTCTGCGCGCTTCGGAAGCTGTCTCTTATACACATCTAGATGTGTATAAGAGACAGAAGTTGATATGCACATTGCGCACCTGCTTGATGCCGCTTCCATCGCGCGTGGGCGCAGGCTGTGGCGCGGCAGTTGCCTGTTGCTGCGAGGCGGGCGGGGGCGCGCTGTAATTGTCGTGTCCGCCAAACGAGAACGGAATCTCGGAAGCAGCCTTTGGCGCGGGCGCGGGCTTGGGGGCTGGGGCCGGTTTGGGCTTCGGCTTTTCCGCCACCTTCTTCGGCACGGGCTTCGGCGCGGGCGCCGGTTCCGGCGCCGGGCTGGTGAACCCGGAATTGTAATCGTCCGCGCCCAGCGATGAGGGCGTGCTTGCCTGAGGTGCTGCGGCAGGCGCCTCGGCAGCCGGGGTCTCGTCAGGTGCTTTGGCCAGTTTGGGGGCCGCAGGCTTGTGCCTGTGCGGCCGGGGCTTCTTCAGGATGATCGGCTCCTGATCCATCCCCTGCTGATAGGCGGGCGTATCGGGCGCGCTTCGCCCGTCCAGCGTCGGATTGATCACGCGGGTTTGCCAGGTGTCGGGATCCATCACCACGCGCGATCCGCTCGAAGTCGCCACCTGCGCCCAGGCGGGGCAGGCGAACACGCCCACCATGGTGATGGTCGCGGCGGCACAGATGAAGAGGCGGCTTCCAGCCAAGCAGCGTTCCCTTTCGACCCCGCAAGACCATAGACAAGCCCCGCGTCCGGCTTCAACCCGGCTTGTTCAGCCGGGCTTGCCTGCATCTTTCAGCAATTTCAGGAATTGGGGATGCAGCGCCTCGTTGCTGGCAAGCAGGTCGCCCGTTTCGAGCGCCTTCTCGCCGCCGTTCAGATCGCTCAACACGCCGCCCGCCTCGCGCACCATCAGCATTCCGGCCGCGATATCCCAGGGCTTCAATCCGCGTTCCCAGAACGCGTCATATCGTCCCGCTGCCAGCCAGGCGAGGTCCAGCGCTGCCGATCCATAGCGGCGCACGCCAGTGCTCGCGCCCATGACCGCACGCAACTCCGAAAGGAACCGCTCATGGCCATCCTTGCCCATGAAGGGGATGCCGGTGGCGCTCAGCGTGTCCTTGATGAGCTTGCGGGCGGCAACCCTAAGCCGCTTGTCGTTGAGGAACGCGCCCTGGCCCTTTTCGGCCACGAACATCTCGTCGTTCACCGGGTTGAACACCACGCCCGAAACGATTTGCCCCTCGCGTTCCAGCGCGATGGAGATCGCGAAATGCGGGATGCCGTGCATGAAGTTGGTCGTGCCGTCGAGCGGATCGATGATGAAGCGATGCGATTTGTCCGGCCCGTCGATCACGCCGGATTCCTCCACGAGGAACGGATAACCGGGGCGCGCCTTCTTCAATTCCTCGATCAGGATGCGTTCGGTGCGCTGGTCGGCGGTGGTGACGAAATCGCCCGGCCCCTTCATCGACACCTGAAGATTCTCGATCTCGCCGAAATCGCGGATCAGCCCGCGCCCGGCCTTGCGGGCGGCGGCAACCATCACGTTCAGCGCAGGTGAAAGATAAGGCATCTATTCGGCCCGCCGCAGATAAGAGCCGTCTTCGGTGGAAACAATCACCTTCGTGCCCGCCTCGATGAAGGGCGGCACCTGAATCTTCATGCCGTTTTCCAGCACAGCACTTTTGTAAGAAGGTGCCGCCGTGCCGCCGCGCATCACCGGATCGGCCTCGGTCACTTCCAGCGTCACCTGCAGCGGTAGCGAAATGCCGATGGCGCGGCCATCGTACATCTGCACCAAGGTCTTCATCCCATCCTGCAGGAACTGCGCCTGATCGCCCACGAATTCGGTGGCGAGTTCGATCTGCTCGTAGCTCTCCATGTCCATGAAGGTCAGCATGTCGCCGGTGGCATAGAGGAACTGGAAATCCTTCTTTTCGAGATAGATTTCCTCCACCGTCTCGTCGGAGCGGAAACGCTGGTTCAGCTTGGTGCCGTTGGTGACGTTCTTGAGTTCGACCTGGTTATAGGCGCCGCCCTTGCCGGGCTTCACCTTCTGCGTCTTTACCGCGATCCACAGGCCCTTGTCGTAGTCGATCATCGTGCCGGGGCGAATGTCGTTTCCGGAAATTTTGGCCATGGGCTTTGCGGCGTCCTTTCGGGGCGCAGGTAGAGGTTCGGTCGGTTCAAAGAGCGCGCGGGTTCTAGCAATCCTCACTCCAATTGTCATCCCCGGCGAACGGAGCGCAGCGAAGTGAGGGAAGGGGACCCAGGCGTTGAAACCTGCGCATCCCTTCAAGCAGCTGGGTCCCCTTCCCCTCACTGTCGCTCGGCCGGGGATGACAAGTTTATTTGAACAATTTGTTGAATTCCGCGACCGCAGCCGCAGGCCCTTGGTGGTAATCCCAAACCCCCGCCGACACCGCGATGAAATCCGCACCCGCTTCCACCAGCGGCCGTGCATTCTCCACCATGATCCCGCCGATGGCCACGCAGGGCACGGTCATCACTTCGGCCCACCAGCGCAGCAATTCGACATCGGCCTGCGTCTTGGGTTCTTTCGTCTGTGTGGGAAAGAACGCGCCGAACGCCACATAATCCGCGCCCGCTTCGCCTGCTTCCATCGCAAGGTGGCGCGAATTGTGACAGGTCACCCCGACAATCGCGTTCTTCCCCACCGCTGCGCGCGCCTGCGCATAAGAGGCATCTTCCTGCCCCACATGCACGCCGTCACAACGCAATTCCGCCGCCAGATCGGGCCGGTCGTTCAGGATGAAGGCCACATCGGCGCGCTGCGCAATCGGCATCAGGATTTCGGTGGCGCGGCGAATTTCGTCGTCGGCCACATCCTTCAACCGCAATTGCAGCGAGGCGACATCGCCGCCATCGAGCGCGCGCTTCAGATCCTCCGCGAACGCGCGCGGCTCCAGCTTCGGCGGCGTGATCAGATAAAGGCGGCAGCGATCGCTCAAGCCGCCTTCTTCTCCAGCTCGGCGGTCCACTTACCAACTGCCGCAAGCCCGTTCATCTTCGCGCGATGGGTGAAGGCTTTCTGCGCCAGCGCCACGTTCTCGCCCTTTCCGCTCCACGCCTTTTGCGGCGCTGCCTGCAAGGCGCGGCCATAAGAGAAGGTCAGCGCCCATGGCAGTTCGTATTTCGCGTTCATCGCGTTCAGATGCGCGGTCGCTTCCTCATCGGATTGTCCGCCTGAAAGGAATGCGATGCCGGGAACGGCGGAAGGCACGCAACGCTTCAGGATTTTCACCGTGCGTTCGGCCACTTCGTCCACGCTCGCCTGTTTGCCGCATTTCTTGCCCGAGATCACCATGTTGGGCTTCAGCACCATGCCCTCAAGCGCCACGCGCTGATAATAGAGCTGCTGGAAAACTTCCTTCAGCACGAACTCGGTCACTTCTTCGCAACGCTCGACCGTGTGGTCGCCGTCCATCAGCACTTCGGGTTCGACGATGGGAACGATGCCGTTTTCCTGGCAGAGCGCTGCATAGCGCGCCAGCGCATGCGCGTTGGTCGAAACGCCGTTGTAGCTGGGGATGCCCGGCGCGATATCGATCACCGCGCGCCATTTGGCGAAGCGTGCGCCAAGCTTGTGATATTCCACCAGCCGCTCGCGCAAGCCATCAAGCCCTTCGGTCACCGTCTCGCCGGGGCAAGCCGCAAGCGCCTTGGCACCCGCATCCACCTTGATGCCCGGAATGCTGCCCGCCGCCTCGATCAGCTTGACCAGTGGCGTACCGTCCTTCGCCTTCTGGCGAATGGTCTCGTCGAACAGGATGACGCCGGAGATATGGTTCTTCATTGCGTCCGTCGCGCGGAACAGAAGTTCGCGATAGTCGCGGCGATTGTCTTCGGTGTTGGTCACGCCGATCTTGTCGAACCGCTTCTGGATCGTGCCGGTGCTTTCATCCGCCGCGAGAATGCCCTTGCCCTCGGCCGTCATCGCACGCGCGATTTTGTTCAGTTCCGCGATATCCATGTTCAGCTCCGTTTGCTTTCCGCCAGTGCGCGCACGCCCGGCAATTCCCGTCCTTCAAGCCATTCCAGAAAGGCGCCGCCCGCCGTCGACACATAGGAAAAATCCTCGGCCACGCCCGCGTGGTTCAGCGCCGCCACCGTGTCGCCGCCGCCCGCCACCGAAAGAAGCCTGCCCGCCTTGGTGCGTTCGGCCACAAGGCGCGCGGCCGCAACCGTGCCGCGGTCGAAGGGGCGCGTTTCGAAGGCGCCGAACGGCCCGTTCCACACAAGGGTGGCGGCGGTCTGCAGGCGCCGCTCGAATTCGTCGATCGTGTCGGGGCCCACATCGAGGATCATCTCGTTGTGCGCCACTTCGCGCACGGGAACGGTGCGATGATGGGCGTTGGGTTTGAACTCGGTCGCCACCACCACATCTTCCGGCAGGATCAGGATCGTGCCGGTTTCGGTCGCGCGCTTCACGATACGCTGGGCGGTCGCGATGTGATCCTGCTCGAACAGCGATTTGCCGACATGGATATTCTCGGCGGCGAGAAATGTGTTCGCCATTGCGCCACCGATCACCAGAATATCCACCTTGTCGATCAGGTTTTCCAACAGCGAGATCTTGGTCGAAACCTTCGCTCCGCCCACAACCGCCATCACTGGGCGCTTGGGATCGTCCAGCGCCTGGCGCAGGTGTGAAAGCTCAAGCTGCATGGCGCGCCCGGCGGCCGATGGCAGCAGATGCGCGATCCCTTCGGTCGTTGCGTGCGCGCGGTGGGCCGCCGAAAACGCATCGTTGACGAAGATATCGCCCAATGCCGCCACCTGTTTGGCAAAGGCCGGATCGTTGTCTTCTTCGCCCTTGTGAAAGCGCGTGTTCTCCAGCAGCAGAACCTCGCCATCCTTCATCTTGGCAACCGCTGCTTCGGCTGTGGGGCCAACACAATCGTCAGCGAAATCCACATGGCGCGAGAGCGCGTAAGCCAGCGCGAATGTCACCGGCTTGAGCGACATGGAGGGCACAACCTTGCCC
>BFBZ01001539.1_pt1 | contig 15076 bp, 12 predicted proteins | sample 1888401 | NCBI WGS metagenome assembly BFBZ01 (sample SAMD00112614, study PRJDB3348) | symbiont metagenome | host: Chara braunii | reverse complement strand
TTCTCACGACGCAGCAATTTCCTGAAATACTGCAGGCAGGAATCATGTCTTCCTGATGCCGATTGGAATTGTCCGACGATTCCATGCCGGCCAGCGGAGAGGGAACCATGACCGACAATCAGATTTCGAGCGAATCGTTTGTCCAGCGTCGAGCTGCGCATTTCGCCGGGCACTGGATTGCCGGCGCGGATCTTGGCTCTCGCTCGCTGCGCCGCCGCCTGATGGCGATGCTGCGCATGGCGCACCGCGTGCTTGGCCTCAAGCGGGGCCGGCTGGGCCATGGGAAGCTCGGTGTAGGCGCGTGCGTCAGTGCAATTCTGGCGCCGGCGGCTGCGCTGACCGTCCTTGTGGCAGCGACCTCGGCCGCGGGCGCAACCACCGTCACCCTTGGCGGGGCGACCACTGGCGGCGCGGGTTCGCAAGTGGGCATAGGGACCGGCGCGCAGGCGGTCGCCAGCGGCACCGGCGGCTCGCCCATCGCCATCGGCAACAACGCCAATGCGAGCGGAACCGCCCCTGTCGGCTTTACTTTCGAAGCGGTCGCGATCGGCAATGGAGCAACCGCTACAGGGCCGTGGGCCACGAGCGTCGGTACGACCGCTTCCGCGACGGGGACCGGCGCCAGCGCCTTCGGCACTTCAGCCAATGCCTCGGCAAATCAGTCCACGGCGATCGGAAATGGAGCGGCAGCCTCAAACCTCGAAGCGACGGCGGTCGGCTACCTCGCCAAAGCGTCGGGACAATATTCGGTGGCTTTCGGCCGGAGCGCCGCGGCCTCTGGCGATGGCGGCATGGCGTTGGGCGCAGGCACGGTCGCAAGCAACGTCAATGCGATCGCACTCGGCGTTAACGCCAGCGCCACCGCGGCCGGCGCTAGCGCCTTGGGCACCTTTGCCGTTGCTTCGGGAGGGAACTCCACCGCGGTCGGCGTCAGTTCCGCGGCCAGCGGCAACTATGCGTTCGCCGCGGGCTGGTCATCCAACGCCAGCGCCACCAGAGCGAGCGCTATGGGCTATCAGGCCGCCGCGAGCGCGCAGGACGCAATCGCCATGGGCACCAACGCCAAGGCCGATTCCGCCGAAGCGGTCGCCATAGGCACCAATGCTGTGGCGACCGGCGGCAAGGCGGTGTCGATCGGCTCCGGCAACACGGCATATGGCAACGGCGCCGTCGCCATCGGCGATCCGAGCTATGCCAGCGGTACGGGCGCGTTCACAGGCGGCGCCAACAACATCGCCAACAGCGACGGCACGGCAAGCGCCACCGCAGCCAACCAGGCGGCGGGCGCCGTCGCCATCGGCAACAACAACAAGGCGATCGGGCAAGGCTCCGTGGCGCTGGGCAACGGCTCCACCGCGGGTGCAACCGGCTTCGTCGGCAATGTGGCGCTGGGCAACGGCGCGACGGCGGCGGCGAGTTCCGGCGACGTGGCGCTGGGCTCGGGCTCGGTGACCGCCGTCGCGGTCGGCACGCCCAACACGGTGATCAACGGCACGACCTATGCCTTCCAGGGCACCAATCCGACCTCGACGGTCAGCATCGGCGCGGTCGGCGCGGAACGCACCATCACCAATCTGGCGGCGGGTCGGATCAGCGGCTCCTCGACCGATGCGGTCAACGGCTCGCAGCTCTTCGCCACCAACCAGGCGGTCGACGCCATCGGCGCCGCGCTCAACACCATCAATGTCGGCGGCGGCATCAAGTATTTCCACGCTAATTCGACACTGACGGATTCGTCGGCGACGGGCACGGACTCCGTCGCGATTGGACCCGTCGCGACCGCGTCGGGGACGAGCGCCATCGCGGCCGGTACCAATGCGAACGCCTCCGGCGTCAGTGCTTCGGCCATCGGCAACGGCGCCGTCGCATCGAGCCTCAACGCAACGGCGTTCGGATACATAGCCCAGGCCACGGGCCAGTACAGCACCGCCGTCGGGCCAAATGCCAACGCTACAGCCACGTCGAGCACGGCGGTGGGCCAGAACGCGTTCGCAACAGGTGTTCAAGCAACCGCTTTGGGCACAGGAGCGAATGCCGGCGCCTCGAACGCGATCGCACTGGGCGCGCTCTCCAGCGCCGGCAACGCAGGCGACGTGGCGCTCGGCTCGGGCTCGGTGACCGCCGTCGCCGTCGGCACCCCCAACACGGTGATCAATGGCACGACCTACGCATTCCAGGGCACCAATCCAACCTCGACAGTCAGCGTCGGCGCGGTCGGCGCGGAACGCACCATCACCAACGTCGCCGCAGGGCGGATCAGCGGCTCTTCGACGGATGCGATCAACGGCTCGCAGCTCTATGCCACCAACCAGGCGGTAGACGCCATCGGCAGTACGCTCAACACCGTCGGCGGTTCGGTGACCAATCTTGGCAACACGATCAGCAACATCGCCGGCGACACGTCGACCGCCTATACCGATGCCAATGGAGTGGGCATCCGCTACGCCCGCACCAACGAGGCCGGACTGGCGCAGACCGATTCGTTCGCCCAAGGGGTCGGCTCGACCGCTGTCGGATACCAGGCGACCGCGACCGGCGTCAGTGCGCTGGCGCTCGGCCGCGACAGCCAGGCCAGCATCGATGGTGGCGTCGCGCTCGGTTCGGGTTCGGTCTCTGATCGCCCGCTGGCTCCAGCCACCGGGCAGATTGCAGCCGGTCCTTCCAACTTCATCCAATACGACACGACCGACAAGACACTGCTTGGCGCCGTTTCGGTCGGCACGGCCTCGTCCTACCGGCAGATCACCAATGTCGCGGACGGAACCCAGGCTCAGGACGCGGTGACGTTGCGCCAGCTGCAGGGGGCGATCGCCTCCGTCTCGGTGACGTCGACCAAGTATTTCCATGCCAATTCGACGGCCGGCGACTCGCTCGCGGTCGGAGCCGAGTCGGTCGCGGTCGGCCCGACGACGGTGGTCAACGGCGACAACGGCATCGGCATCGGCAATGGCGCCATCGTCGACCAGATCGCGCCTGGCGGCACGGCAATCGGCCGGAACGCACATGTGATGCTGGCCGATGGCCTGGCGCTCGGCACCAATTCGCTCGCCTCCGGCATCCAGTCGGTGGCGCTCGGCGCCGGCGCCCAAAGCACCTTCATCAACAGTGTCGCGCTGGGTGCGCAATCCATCACCACGGTCGGCGCTCAGACCGGCTATACGGCCTTTGCCCTGACCGCCCCGCAGACCTCGGTCGGCGAGGTGTCGATCGGCTCTGCCGGAGCCGAACGCAAGCTTACCAATGTCGCGGCGGGCTCGGCCAATACCGACGCCGTCAATGTCTCCCAGCTTCGCGGCGTTTCGCAAAACGTCGCCAACCTGTTCGGCGGCAGCACCACGGTCAATCCAGATGGATCGATCACCGGACCGACATACACCATCCAGGGCAACAACTACTCGACCGTCTATGACGGCTTCACAGCCGTCAACAATGCCCTGACCAACATCTCGAATGGCGGCGGCATCAAGTATTTCCACGCCAATTCGACGCTGGCCGATTCTACCGCCAGCGGCACCAACAGCGTGGCGATCGGGCCGGCCAGCGTGGCGAGCGGCACCGACAGCCTCGCCGCCGGCAATGGCTCGACAGCCACGGGCGAAGGCGCGGTGGCGCTCGGCCAGGGCGCCAAGGCCAACAACGCCAAAGATGTGGCGCTCGGTTCCGGTTCTGTGACGCAGACCGCCGTCGGCACGTCGAGCACCGTCATCAATGGCAAGACCTACACTTTTGCCGGCACCGCCCCGATCGGCACCGTCAGCGTCGGCGGTGCCGGCGCTGAGCGCACGATCACCAATGTCGCCGCCGGACAGATCAACGCCGGCAGCACCGATGCGATAAATGGCTCCCAGCTTTACGCCACCAACACGGCGGTCGAGGATTTGAAATCGGGCCTCGGATCGCTCACCCAGAACGCAGTCGTCTATGACACCAATCCGGACGGCAGCAAGAAGAACAGCATCACCCTGCAGGGCGGCGACGTCAACGCACCGGTGGTCATCTCCAATGTCGGCCCCGGTGTAGCCGGCACCGATGCGGTCAACGTCAACCAGCTGAACAACCGCGTGGATTACGCCATCAGTACGTCCAACAGCTACACCGACAAGGTGGCCGCCACGACCTTGCAACAGGCCAACAACTATACCGACCAGAAGCTCAGCCAGCTTAACACGGACATCAGCGGCATCCGCGACGAAGCTCGGCAGGCGGCCGCCATCGGCCTTGCAGCGGCCTCGCTGCGCTACGATGACCGTCCCGGCAAGCTGAGCGTCGCGGCGGGCGGCGGCTTCTGGCGGGACTCGAGCGCCTTGGCCTTCGGCGCGGGCTACACCAGCGAGGATGGCCGCATCCGTGGCAACCTGTCCGGCACGGCCGCCGGTGGGCATGTCGGCGTCGGCGCTGGCATCAGCTTCACCTTGAACTGAGGCAGGAATGAACAGGCAAACCAGACCTGCCCGCCTTGCCGCAATGGCTTGCCTGGCTCTGTCGGGCGGCCTGTTGCCGGCTGCCGGGCAGGTCGCCTCGCCGTACAGGGTCAAGCCTTCGGACGTGGCGGTGCCTCCCGAGGTGAAACTGGGGGACTACCAGCGCACAATCCGCCCCTTCGAAAACTGGACGCTGATCTGCGACGAGAACCTCAAGGCGCGCAAGAAGGTCTGCAATGTCTCGCAGATCATCGAGGACGCGTCCGGCAAAATGGCCTTCAGCTGGTCGCTTGCAGCCACGCAGGACGGCAAGCCGTACATGATCCTGCGCACCGCGCCGAACGCCAGGAGCGACGGGCTGGTGTCGCTGAAATTCGATGGACAAGCGCAGCCGATCGACGTGCGCCTCAACGGCTGCAACGAAATGGTGTGTGTCGGCATGCTGCCGGTGGGGCCAGTCATGCGCCAACAGATTTCGCGCAAGGCGGCGCCGGCGATCTCCTACCCGACCGTCGACGGCCAGACGATCACCGTGACCGCAACGCTCAAGGGGCTGACGGAAGCCCTTTCGCCAGTCAAATAACCGAGGCAGCACCGTGAGCCAGCAAGACCCGTTCATCTCCGCAAAACGCAGCAGCCCGACCGTCGAAACGGATCGGCATAGACTCGTCGAACCCGCGCAGCGGCGCTGGCCGCGCCTCGTTGGATTGTCTTTGTTGGGGTTGGTCGTGGCGGGCATTGGCTTCGCCGCCGGGAACTATGCCGCGATCGCCAACCTGGTCGGCAGCGCGACGGCCGCGCAGCCCGAGACAGCCAACCCCGCGCTTCCGGACACGCCTTTCCTCCAGCACGTCAAGCAAGCCGGGGTGCAGGCCTGTTCGACCATCTATCCGGTGCTCGGACAGATACTCACGACCGGCACGAAATATAGCGTCAAATCGTTGTGGAACGACCAGGCCGCCGACAAGCATGCCGTCCAGGCCTTTGTCGGCATGGACTATGCGACGGAACGCTATAGCGGGCCTGCCGCCGGCGTCGTTTTCGCATCGCCCACCGCTTCGGGTTGCGAGGGGGCTATGGTGCGGGTGGCTCCATTCGCCAGCCCGTGTGCCGACATCCCGTCCATTCTTCCCCAAGGCAGCAAGATCACCGACCATCTTGGGCAGGTCGAGGTGTACGAGCTCGGCGGGAATGCCGGAGAAGCGCTTCTCCTGCCGACGGGCAAAAGCTGCGTGGTGATCTCCGTTGCTTCGGCGGCGAAGTAAGGCGAAGCGAACGGAGTTAAGGAAAGGGTGCCGACCATGAGATTGCAGGCTTTGGCAGTTTTGGGCTTGACCTTGTTGTGGAGCGGACAAGTCGTCTCGGCCGACCTGGTGGCGCCCTCGGAGCCGCAGCAGGAGGAAAAAGGCATATGGGCGGCCATCGCCTATTCGCAGGTCGATAGCAAATACGGCTTCTTCTGGGGCGCCGACAAGCGGCAGGAGGCGAAAGACATCGCGCAGAAACATTGCGAGAACGCCGGTGGGAAGGCCTGCGACGTCGTCGCCGTCTTCCGCAACCATCGCCATTGGAATGATGACGACGAGACCGGCTTTCCCTACAAGCACTGCGGTGCGCTCGCCGTGGCCGACAAAGTCGAGAACCGTTTCAGGCGCTGGGGCGTGAACTCGGCCGAGACCCGCCGGGAGGCTGAGGACCTCGCCTTGCAGGCCTGCGAGGCGGCAGGCGGCAAATGCAAGATTCGTGAATGGGTCTGCACATGAAGCGCGGCCTCAAGGCCGTCTGCGCATGGGGGGCAATCGTATTCTTGTTGATGTCGCCAGTATCGGCCGAGCAACAGGCACCGGCGTCTATCGATGGGCCGTCATCGCTGCGCGAAGTCTATCAGGACTGGAGCGTGGCTTGCTCTGTCCAGGAGAATGCGAGGGTCTGTTCGCTTTCGCAGGATCAGGTCCAGCAGAACGGCCAGAGGCTCCTTGCCGTGGAGATCCAGAGACGCGCGGACGGGTCGACGACGACCACCCTGCTTCTGCCCTTCGGCATCTTGCTCGATCCGGGCGTGACGCTCCAGATCGACGATCAGCCGCCATTGTCCCAGCAGCGCTTCAGAACCTGCCTGCCAACGGGCTGCCTCGCGGTCTTTGCCATCGATCGGCCGACACTTGGAAAGATGAGGGGAGGCTCGGTGCTGAAGCTCAATGTCACGACAGACGCAGAGACGCCGCTGACATTCCCGGTGTCGCTGCACGGCCTGAGCGCGGCGCTCGACCGCATGGTCGCGTTGAGCACGCGCTAAAGGACGCGGAATCTGTCTTCGTTTTCGGCCAGCCGCCTGAGATTCTCTATTCGACCAATATGCGCTGTTCTTCCCAGAACGCGATGGTCTCTCATCGACCCGCCGCTACGCCTTGGCGGCAGCGCTTTCTCTCCAAAAGAGCGTTCAGTCTGGCGAAGGAAAGAAACAGGACATGGAAGTGCGTCAGCCTTCCAAGAAGGTGTCACTCGATGGCAGCGGCTTTATCGTGGGTCGCGAAGTGACGCGTGTTCGACCACGGCCGCCATTGGGAGCCGACGCCGCCGACGGGCGTCGTGGATATCGGCCCCAGCTTCCGCAGCGCACGCATGATTTAGCACACATGAGCCACAGCAAGGTGACGAGCCTTCCCGGCTTCATTGCGCTGTTCTGACCCCTCTCTAGACGCCTCCCTCGTCGGAGGGCGACCCCGTGCCGGGCAGGCGGCTTCGAGACATCCTGACGATCTCTGGCCGGACTGTGATCTGTGTTTCGCGGAATGCCTGGCGGAACGCACGTGGCGATTGGCCAAACTGCGCGGTGAAGGCTCGGGTGAAAACCGAGGGGTAGGAAAAGCCGCAAGCATAGGCGATGTCCTTGATTTCACGCTCTTCGTAGAAAAGCAGGTTGCGTGCCGCCTGCAGGCGCGAGCGCAGATAGAGCTGGTTCGGGGTCTGGTTGAACTGGCGAAGGCAGCAGCGCTCCAGTGTCCGCACGGAAATGCCGAGGTGACGCGCAAGGCTCTTCGGCGACAGCGGGAAATCGAGATTGTCTTCCATCAGCGCCACGATCCTGTGGGACAAGGGAGGTTGCGTCTCGCCAATCGCATCATCGTCCGTTCGCTGCGGGTGAATGCTTTCGCGTGGTGTGTGGATGAGCGCATTGGCGACTTCCTTGGCAAGGCTCGCCCCGCGCAGCCTTCCGATCAGATCGAGCGTCAGGTCGAGCGTCGCCACGCCGCCCGCGCAGAAGGCAAGTTGCCGATCGATGAAATAGATCTGGTTCTTGGTCTCGGCCGCCGGAAAATGTTCAAGGTACGATGATACAGCCTCCCAGTGCACCACCGCTTCGCGATCGCCCGTGAGGCCGGCTGCCGCAATGGCGAAGGCACCGGTGTCGACGCCTATGATCATCGATCCATGCCGGTACGCATTGCGCAGGGCTCCGCGCACATTGGCCGATATGTTCTGCGTCGGCAGATTGCCCTCCAGGACGACGAGGAAGTCGCAGCGCGGGAAGTTCACCAGATCGTGGTTCGCTGCAACCCACATGCCGTTGCTGGCGCGTACCGAGTCGCCTGAATCCGAAATCATGATCCATTCGAACAGATGCTGGCCGCTGTTCTGATTGGCTATGCGCAGCGCTTCGGTCGCCATGATGAGGGCATTCATGGGAAATTCGGGTTGCAGCAGAAAGGCGAAACGCGGCCGGCGGTTGGAGGCGGCCGCGATGACGGGATTCGTATCTGTGACCACGACAAGCGTCCGAGAAAATTGCCGATGGCGTTACAGATATATTATGTGACGTTGTGGATCAACTCTTGGGCGGCTGATTGGCCAACACTGCCACTACGCCGAGAGCACGTTCTGGGACGGCCTCGACGAGGGAACATAGAAAAATAAGCTCTAACAGAGCGTGGTAAGCGCCCAGCGCATGCCGCGTGGGAGATTGTCATGGATTTGACTTCGTTGAACAAATCGACTTTTGCCCTGAACCGCCGGACACTTCTGAGGTCGGCCGCGGCAGCTGGCGTAGGTCTTGCCGTTCCGCACATCTGGACTGGCCGTGCCTCGGCCGCCAACCCCATCGAGATCGTGCACTGGAGCTGGCTGGCCGCTTCGGACGGCGAAGTGTGGGCCAAGATGATCGCCGCCTTCAACGATGCGCATAAGGACAAGGGCGTCCAGATCCGCATGGAGGTGGTTCCTGAAGAGCAATATGTGACCAAGGTGCTCGCGGCAGCGGCCACCGGCAAGGCGCCGGACTTTGGCTGGGGCACGGCGGGCAAGTCGGCCCAGCTGGCGCGCGACGAGGKCATCATACCGCTTGATGATCTGATCGCCGGTTCGGGTCTCGACCTCGCCGACTTCAGCGCATCGTCGATCGCAGCCTCGCGCTATCCGAAATACGACAACAAGGTCTTCATGATCCCAATGGACCTGATGAGCCTGCAGCCCGAGATCAACCTCGATCATGTCAAGGAAGCTGGCCTCGACATCAGCAAGCCGCCGATGGATGGCGACACGCTGCTGGAATGGGCGAAGGCCATGACCAAGCGCGAAGGCGACAAGGTTACCCGCTCGGGGATCATGATGACCGGTTCTGGCGTTCAGCCCACCGTCACCTGGGGCATCGTCGCGGAACAGATGGGTTTCCAGCGCGCCAGCGACGATCTGAAGACCGCTTGCGTGAATCCCGAGGCCGGCAAGGCGGCGATGCAATGGGTGCTCGACCTGTTCGACAAGCACAAGGTTTCGACCCGCGACGTTACCGACCGCTATAAGGCCTTCGGAACCGGACAGGGCTCGATCTTCTGGACCGGTCCGTGGACGCTCAACGGCTATGTCGCGCAAAAACTGCCGTTCAAGACGGTGCTGTTTCCCAAGATCGGCGCCAAGCACGTCACCTATCGCGAGATGGGTGGCCTGGAATTCTACAAGCAGGCTGACCCAGGGCGCCACGAAGCAACGATGGCGGCCGTCAAATGGCTGTCGGACAACAGCTTCCTGTGGACCACGGTTGGGCGCGGTGCCTCGCCGCGCAAATCCATCCTGGAGCGTCCGGATTACAAGACCGCCGGCAGCCCGTGGGATATTCGCGGCGCCTTTGTCGACGGAATGAGCTTTGCAACCGTCGGCGAAATCCCGGTGGTGAATGGTCCCAACTTCACGATTTACTCAGGCGGGAATTTCCTCGCCAAGACGCTTGAAGGCGTATGGTCTGGGCAGACGACGATCGATGCTGCCATGCAGCAGATCCAGACGCAGTGGCAGTCCGACCTGGACGAAGGCTGATCCCGGATACTTTCCGGGAACCTGACTGATCCCTAGCCCGTCGCGCCAAGCGACGGGCCGTCTCTACCATTGCCGCAAGGCGGACAGATCGACATGACAACGGCAATCCTGCAAGGCCAGGCCGAATTCCAGGGCCATGATTTCGGAGCCGAACGCTATCCGATCGATCGCGTTGGCTATCTGCTCGTCTCTTTCTTCGCGCTGCCGTTCTTCTTGTTCAACATCCTTCCAGTGCTGTTCGGTGTCTATGTCTCGTTCACGCGCTGGAGCATCGTTGGCGCGCCGAAATGGGTTGGGCTCGACAATTTTCACAAGGCGTTCGCGGACCAGTGGGTGGCGGTCGCCTTCAAGAACGTCTTTCTCTACGGCCTCATCATCGTTCCCTGCGTGACCAGTCTCGGCTTGCTGTTCGCGCTGTTCGTCAACAAGCGCTACCCGCTATCGGGTCTGGCGCGCACACTCTTCTTCGCGCCTACGGTCGTGTCCGCGACGGTGATCGGTCTTGTATGGGTCTGGATGCTCGACACCCAGTATGGGCTCGTCAACTACTACCTGTCCTTTCTCGGCTTTGAAGACATCCCCTGGCTTACCTCCACACGGTGGTCGCTGGTCGGCGTCAGCATCGCCTCGGTGTGGTGGGACCTGGGCCTTGCCTTCGTGCTGTTCCTGGCCGCCTTGCAGGATATTCCGGGCGAGATCATCGACGCGGCGCGGGTGGATGGCGCCAATCGCTGGCAGCGCTTCAAGCATGTGATCCTGCCGCATCTGCGACCCGTCATCAGCATGGTGGTGACGCTGCAGCTGATCTCCACGCTGCGCATCTTCAGCCAGGTCTATGTCATGACCAATGGCGGCCCAGCCAGCTCCTCGTCCTCGCCGATCCACTACATCTACAACCTCGCCATCGTCAGGAACCTGTTCGGCTACGCCGCCGCGGTGTCCCTCCTGCTGTTCGTGTTGATCCTGGCGATCACCGTGGTCCAGCGCTTTCTTCTCAGGGAGCGCGCGTGATGAGCGCCTGGCTGGACCAAAAGCTCGAGGCGCGCGGCCTTGAAAAAGCGGATCTCTTCATCTGGCCGCTCGGCATGGCCGTCGCCGTGCTCTGGGCGTTGCCCTTCGTCTGGATGGTGTCGACGTCTTTCAAGTTTCCCGGCGATGTCATGACCAAGGACATCGAATGGCTTCCCCACCGCATCACCCTCAACAACTACATCAAGGTCTTCGACTACCCGGTCATACGCTGGGGCTTCAACAGCGTCGTGCAGGCGACGGTATCGACCTTCCTCTGCGTGCTGTTCGGTGCGATGGCCGGCTACGCGTTGGCGCGCATGCGGTTTCCCGGCCGGGATACGTTGTTCTACATCTTCCTCGCTTCGCTGATGATACCCACGGAGGTCTCGGTGATCCCGCTGCTGCTTGGCTTTGTCAAAATCGGCTGGGCTAGCAGCTACCAGGCCCTCATCCTGCCATCGATCGGCAATGTGTTCAGCGTCTACATCTTCCGCCAGTTCTTCATGTCCTTCCCCAAGGAACTGGAGGAGGCGGCGAAAATGGACGGCGCGGGACCGTTCAACCTGTTCTTCCGCATTGCGCTGCCGCTCGCCCGGGCGCCGGCAATCGCGGCTTCCGTCATCATCTTCACCCTGAACTGGAACAACTTCCTGTGGCCGCTTCTCGTCACCTTCGACGAGTCGATGAAGACGCTTCCCGTCGGCGTGGCAGCCTTCACGCCAGTGGTCGGAACGCAGACCCAGATCGAGGGCTATAGCGTCGCCATGGCGGCGGTGACCATCCTGAGCATCCCCAGCCTGCTGCTGTTCTGTTTCCTGCAGCGCTATTTCATTCAAGGTCTTTCGCAGGGCAGCGTGAAACAATGACGGTACGAACCTATTCCCGCAGCGATCTCATCGATCCTTTGCCGGGCCGCCATTTCATCGACGGCAAGTGGCGACAATCCATTGACGGCCGGACGTTCGAGACGATCGACCCCAGCACGGAAGCGGTACTGGCAATCGTGGCGCGCGGCGACGCCGGCGATATCGACGCCGCGGTCAGGGCCGCGCACCGCGCGCTGCATGGTGATTGGCGAAGTCTCAGCCCGGCCGAGCGCGGGAGGCTGCTCTTCAAGCTCGCGGATTTGCTGGAGGTGGACACTGAGCGATTTGCACTGCTCGAAACGCTCGATGTCGGCAAGCCGGTCAAGGAGGCGCTCGGTGACATCAGGGGCGTGTGCGCGACGCTGCGTTACAATGCTGGCGCCGCCGACAAGATGGAAGGGTCGACGATCCCGCTCGGCCGCGATGTCGTCGACTTCACCATGCTGGAGCCGGTCGGCGTGACCGGCCATATCGTGCCGTGGAACTATCCGCTGGGCATGGTCGCGCGCTCGGTGGCGCCGGCGCTTGCCGCTGGCTGCACGGTGGTGATCAAACCTGCCGAGCAGTCTCCGCTGACGGCGCTGGCCTTCGCCGAACTGTGCCAGAGGGCGGGATTGCCCGATGGCGTGGTGAATGTCGTGGCGGGCTTTGGCGAAGACGCCGGCGCGGCGCTCGTTTCGCACCCCCTGGTGCGCGGCATCACCTTCACCGGATCGGTCGAAACCGGGCGCAAGATCTACGCCGGCGCGGCACAGGGGTTGAAGCCCGTGGTGCTCGAACTCGGCGGCAAGAACCCGATGGTGGTGTTCGAGGATGCCGATCTGGAAAGGGCCGCCTTCGACGCGCTTGACGGCGCTTTCGGCAACAGTGGCCAGGTCTGCTCCTCGTCGTCCCGGTTCCTGCTGCATCGGTCGATCCGCGAGGAATTCCTTGACCGGCTGGCGAACGGCGCGGCCAGGCTGACCGTCGGTCGGGGCCTCGACAATTGCGATCTCGGACCGCTGGTCTCGAAGGAGCAACATGCCAAGGTAAGATCCTACATCGACGGGGGCCGCGCATCGGGAGCGACGGTGCGGCTTGGCGGCGGCCGTCCGAAAGGGCTTGAGACCGGATATTTCGTCGAGCCGACCATTTTCGACGGCGTCGATCCGGCAAGCGCGCTGGCCCGCGAAGAGATCTTCGGTCCCGTCGCCGTGGCGCTGTCCTTCGATACCGCCGACGAGGCGCTCGCCATGACCAATGGCCTCGGCTTCGGCCTCGTCGCCGGTGTCTACAGCCGCGACATCTCGCGCGCCCTGGCATTTGCCCGCGACGTCGAGGCCGGCTCGGTCTGGATCAATGGCTGGTTCATCGGCGGCGTCCAGGCGCCGACCGGCGGCATCAAGGACAGCGGGGTCGGCCGCGAGCGCGGACTGCCCGGCATCCGCAATTACCTCAGCATCAAGAACATCGGAATCCGGCTGTAGGCCGAAAGCACCAAGACATCCCAAAAGAGGAAACCAGGGAATGACTGTTATGAAAGACGTTGAACACTTCACGATCTTCAGGGATCCGGCGCATTGCGTCAACCAGATCGCGACGCGGCTTCTGAAGAACGGCGATATACTCGCCGTGTTCAACGAAGAGCGCTTCCCTTTCCATCACGACAGCGGCCAGACGCTGATGACCCGCTCCAGGGATGGCGGCAAGACCTGGAGCCCGCCAAAGGTCGTCCTTCCCTGGTCCGAAACGCAGGGCAACTGGGACTGCGGCATCTGCGAAACGCAGGATGGCACGCTCATTGTCAATCTGACGATCACCGGCTTCTTCAAGCGCGGCATCAAGCCCGAACAGCCGTCGTGGAGCTCGTATCCCAACACCAAAGAATGGGGCGACTGGACCTGGGCCTACAAGACGCAGGCCTGGCTCGGCACCTTCGTCGTCAAGTCGAAGGACGGCGGTGAAAGCTGGACCCAGCCTATCCCCGTCAATGTCCGCCCGCTCAAGCATGGCGGCTGCCGCCTCGGTTGCTGGGAGCTGCCGAACGGCTCGCTGCTGATGGGTCTCTACGGTCGTATCCATGGCTATGAAGAAGAAGGCGAGGGCGAAAGCACGCGCTCGGCGCTGATGCGCTCGGACGATGGCGGCGACAATTGGGAATACTTCTCGACGTTGGGCTACGACCCGGCCAGCATCATCGATTATGAGGAGCCCGGCCTGGTCCGGCTCGCGGACGGCAGGCTGGTCTGCTTCATGCGCACGCATGTCAACCCGACCAGTGACGCCAAGAACATGGTGATGATCGTCTCCGAGGATGACGGGTTCAGCTGGACGCCACCGAAGTGGACCAACATCTGGGGCTATCCACCGGAGCTGATCGCGCTTCAGGATGGCCGCTATCTGATGGTCTACGGCTATCGCCGGCCGCCTTATGGCGTGCGTGCGATCATCTCGGACGACGGCATAAATTGGGACGTGAAGAACGAGTTCGTCATTCGCGAAGGCGGCGTGCCCGGCCAGACGGTGACCGAGACACCCGGTTCGAGCCGTATGTCGCCGGCATCCGGCAAGATCGAGGGCGGTGGCGTCGACTGGAACCATCCCGGCATCTACCAGCACATCGGCTACCCCAGCGTCGTCCAGACGCAGGACGGCGCGATCGTCTGCTCTTATCACGAATGGAGCGACGATCCGAAGCCGCTGCAATATGTCCGTTGCACGCGCTTCCGGATCTGAGCCGTCCATGACATCCGGCGCGGCAGCCTTGATATCTCGAATGGATCACCAGGTGATCCATTGCGATCCGCATGCATACAGCGCGCATCCGCATCTCGCGGTTGCGGCCAACGACAATTGGCTGCTGGTATTCACGCAGTCGCGCCGCCGTGCCGGGATCCTGCATCCACCGCAGGACCCGCTGTACTGCAACATGCTGATGCGATCGGCGGACGAGGGGAGAAGCTGGTCGGCTCCTTCCGTCGTTCCCGACTTCGGCTGGCAAGGGGTGGAGTGCGCCGGGCTCACCCCGCTGGGCTCGGGCGTGGTGCTGTTGAACCAGTGGCGGTTCGACTGGCATACGCTTGCCCCCGCGCAGGCCCCTCTTTCGCCTGATGCCTATACGCGCCCGGAAAACCTGATGGGCGCGGAAGCCATGGCGGCCGAACTTCGGGATTGGACACCGGAGAAAACCACGCTCGCCGACCGCTATCCCTGGGCGCGGGGAGGCGGTGAGACATGGATTCATCGTTCAGTCGATGGCGGCAACACCTTCACCGCGTCGACGCGCATCGACACCGCGCCTTTCAGCGGCGGCTACGGCATGCGTGGCGGTATCGAGGTCGGCGGCGAAATCATGCTGCCGCTCTGCGATGTGCCGAACTATGCCGCCGTCTTCACCGTGCGGTCTGGCGATGGCGGCCAAAGTTGGTCCGAGCCGCGCCTGGTCGCAGCGGGCGAGGGACATGCCTTCGAGGAACCGGCACCCATCCTGCT
>BFBZ01000028.1_pt89 | contig 15080 bp, 15 predicted proteins | sample 1888401 | NCBI WGS metagenome assembly BFBZ01 (sample SAMD00112614, study PRJDB3348) | symbiont metagenome | host: Chara braunii | reverse complement strand
CGCAGGCAATCTTGTGAATTGACACTTCACTGTTGCCGAATATGCAATAGTGCCATGGACCGGATCGACGCCATGCAGGCCTTTGTCGCGGTGGCTGACCTGCAAGGGTTCGCCCCCGCCGCCCGCAAGCTCGGCCTGTCGCCCTCCGCCATCACCCGGCTGATCGCGGCGCTGGAGGAGCGGCTGGGCGCGCGGCTGCTGCAGCGGACCACGCGGCAGGTAACGTTGACCGACGCCGGCTCGCGCTACCTGGAGCGGGCGCGGCGGATCCTCGCCGATGTCGAGGAGGCCGAGGATGCGGTGGAGAGCGAGCGCACCCGTCCTGAAGGGCGCCTCGTGATCTCCGCGCCGTTCGGCTTCGGGCGGCTGCACGTCAGTCCGGTCGTCTCCGCCTACCTCAAGCGCTATCCCGATGTCGGCGTCGACCTGCGGCTGTCGGACCGTCGGATCAACCTCGTCGAGGATGGCGTCGACCTCGCGGTCAGGCTCGGGCATCTGCCGGATTCGACCCTGGTGGCGCGGCATGTCGGCCAGATGCGCCGGATCGTGGTGGCATCGGCCGGCTATCTCAAGCGTCGCGGCGAGCCGAAGCGGCCGGCAGACTTGATCTCCCATGACACGATTCAGTTCGGCGCCATGACCGCGACGCCCGACTGGCGCTTCGTGGAAAACGGCCAGGAGATCCGCATCACGCCGACGCCGCGCTTCACCAGCAACAGTTCGGATTCTGCCATCCAGTTCGCCGAGCAGGACGGCGGACTGACCCGGGTGATGGCCTACCAGGCCGCCGAATCGCTGAAGGCGAAGCGGGTCCGGATCGTGCTCGCCGCGTTCGAGCAGCCGCCGGTGCCGATCCACATCGTCTACCCGACATCCCGGCTGCTGTCGGCCAAGGTGCGGACCTTCATCGATCTCGTCACCGAGATCACCGACTGGCATTTCAGCTAAAGCATGATCCGGAAAAGTGCGAAGCGGTCTTCCGAAAAGATCATGCTCAAACGCGAAGGCGCTTAGCTCACCGGCGCCTTCTTCGGCACCACGCGGAACGTGCCGCTGGCGCGCGCGATCGTCACGCCGTCGGCCTTGATCAGGCTCTGCGCGAAGCAGATCGTGCTGCCGGTCTTGATCACATCGCTCTCGATCGCGAGCCACTGCCCGACATTGGCGGTGCCGACGAAATCGACCGTGAGCGAGATCGTCACGTACGAGGTGGTCCAGCCGGTCGCCTGGCCGCAGCTATAGCCCATCGCGTTGTCGGAAAGTGCCGCGATCAGTCCGCCATGGATCAGGCCGCGGCCGTTGGTGTGCGGCTTCGCCAGCCGCAGGCCGATGATGACGGATCGCTCGGTCTTCTTCTGGTAGAGCGGCTCCCACGGTTCGGTGAGCGCGCTCTTGCGGAACAGCGGCTCGAAGCCTTCGGGGACGTCTTGAGGAATGTCAGGCGCGATTTGCGTATCGGTGGTCATCTGAAGCTCGCTTATGGCGTTTGCGTTTGACGCCATTGAACGCGATGTCGATGACGGTTTCACCGCCTACAAAGTTTTAAACGGGATTTGCGTGGGCGTTTGAAAGCGCCGGCGCGGAGACCGATCACGCCGGCAATTCATAACCGACTTCGCTTTCGATCTGGATCGTCTTCTGCACCGCCGGTCGCGCCATCATCCTGTCGTAGTGCGCCGTGAGGTGTGGAAATGTCTCCGGCGGCAGTTTGAGCGAATTGGCGAGCCGCCAGTAGAGACGAAACAGATGGATGTCCGCGATCGAGTAGCTGCCGATCGCCCAGCCGCGACCGAGCCTGCGGTCGGCGATGCCCCAGACCGTCTTTGCGTGGTCGAGCCCGCGCGCCCTTGCCGGATGCAGCGTCGAGGCGATGAAGGACATCCATGACAGCGCCTGCGCCTCGGCCTCGGGATCGTCGCGCGGCAGCAGTTCGGCTTCGGGAAAGCGCCTGGCGAGATAGAACAGGATCGCCGCGACCTCGGTCAGCGGACGGCCTTCGATCAGCAGCGTCGGGACCTTGCCTTCCGGATTGAGCACGAGATAGTCAGGCGCACGCATGTCGTTGCGCTTGAACGACATCGGATGGGCCCCGAAGCCCGTGCCGATCTCGTGCAAGGCGATATGGACGGCCATCGAGCTGGCGCCTGGCGCGAAGTACAGGGTGAGCATGGCGGCCGCTCCCGGATTGTCCGGTGACGAAACTGGACGCCGCGATCGCTCGACGCAAGCACGATCTCGATTCGGTCAGACCTATCCCCGTCACCCTGAGGAGGCCGCGGAGCGGCCGTCTCGAAGGGGCGACGGCCCGATTGGTGGCCGTGCATCCTTCGAGACGCGCTACGCGCTCCTCAGGATGACGGTCAACGATCGTCTCCTCGTTAGAACGGCAACCCCACGTAATTCTCCGACAGCGAGGTCGACGCCGCCTTCGAGCTGACGAGATAGTCGAGCTCGGCGATCTGGATGCGGGCGGCGAATTCGCCCTCATCCGGGAATCTGTGCAGCATCGAGGTCATCCACCAGGAGAAGCGCACCGCCTTCCAGACCCGCGCCAGCGCCCTGGCTGAATAACTGTCGAGGCCGGCCGAGGACTTCTCGTCGTAATATTCGCGCAGCGCCTGCGACAGATAATGCACGTCGCTGGCGGCGAGGTTGAGGCCCTTGGCGCCGGTCGGCGGCACGATGTGGCCGGCATCGCCGGCGAGGAACAACCGGCCGAAGCGCAGCGGCTCGGCGACGAAGCTGCGCAGCGGCGCGATGCTCTTCTCGATCGAGGGGCCGGTGACGATCTCGTCGGCGGCCTTCTGGTCGAGGCGGCGCTTCAACTCATCCCAGAACCGCTCGTCTGACCATTGGTCGACATGATCGTCGAGCGGGCATTGCACGTAATAGCGGCTGCGGTGGGTCGAGCGCATCGTGCACAGCGCGAAACCGCGCTCGTGGTTGTTGTAGATCAGTTCCGGCGAGACCGGCGGCGTCTCCGAGAGGATGCCGAGCCAGCCGAACGGGTACACCCGCTCATAGCTGGTGATCGCCGAGGCCGGCACGCTGGCACGGCTGATACCGTGGAAACCATCGCAGCCGGCGATGAAATCGCAGGTGATGTCGTGGGTGACGCCGTCCTTGACGTAGCTGACGCGCGGATGATCGGTGTCGAAATCATGCGGCTTGACGTCGGCGGCGGAGTAGACCGTGGTCAGGCCGGCCGCCTTGCGGGCATTCATCAGGTCAAGCGTGACCTCGGTCTGGCCATAGATGGTCACGGTCTTGCCGGTCGCGGCATGCATGTCGATGCGGTGCCGCGCACCGCCAAACGCCAGCTCGACGCCGTGATGGACCAGGCCTTCCTGGTGCAGGCGGGCAGCCGCGCCGACGCTCTCGAGCAGCGACACCGTGCCTTCCTCGAGCAGGCCGGCGCGAATCCGCCCCAGCACGTAATCCGGGGTCTGCCGCTCGAGAATGACGTTATCTACGCCGAAAGTATGAAGTAGTTGCCCAAGCAACAGTCCGGCCGGACCTGCGCCTATGATTGCTACTTTTGTCCGCAATACCTGCTCCTCCCGATCGGATAGGCTTGAGCCGGGCGCCCGCGCCGGGCGGTCACCGTCAACTTGCCATGGCAACTATATCATATAACAGGTTTGGCAAGATCGATCTGCCGCGGGAGATGGCTTCGCCGCAGCGCAAGATGGCGGTGGACCCGGGTGCGACCAGGCGTCCGCCTCGCATATTCCGTCTTGAATATGCGGGCAAAATAGATAACATGTTAAGTAACGAGACCGGGCGCGAAGCCCGCCGTCATGGAGAGGAGGAGGCGTGATGAGGAAAACAGTGCTGGCGCTGCTGATGGCAGCCGCCGTCATACCGGCCGCGGGTCCCGCCATTGGACCTGCCCTGGCGCAGGACAAGACCGTCAATCTCAAGGTGTCGCTGTGGGTGCCGCCAGCGCATCCGCTGGTGCCGGCCACCCAAGCCTGGGCCGCCGATATCGAGAAGGCATCGGGCGGCACCATCAAGGTCACGGTGTTCCCGTCCGAGCAGCTGGGCAAGGCCTTCGACCATTACGACATGGCGCGCGACGGCATCGCCGACGTCACCTACGTCAATCCGGGCTATCAGCCCGGCCGTTTCCCGATCGCGGCCGCCGGCCAGCTTCCGTTCGTCTTCTCTGACGGCAAGAAGGGCACGCTGGCGCTGAACGAGTGGTATCACAAATACGCACCGACCGAGATGAAGGACACCAAGCTCTGCTTCGCCTTCATCCACGATCCGGGCGCGCTGCACGGCAAGAAGAAGATCGTGCTGCCGAGCGACCTCTCCGGCGTCAAGGTACGCCCGGCGCAGAGCACGATCGGAGAGATGGTCAAGATGTTCGGCGGCACCAATGTGCAGGCGTCGGCGCCGGAATCGCGTGACGCGATCGAGCGCGGCGTGGCCGACGAGATCACCTTCCCCTGGGGCTCGATCTTCCTGTTCGGCATCGACAAGGTGGTGAAGTACCACATGGACGTGCCGCTTTACACGACGGTGTTCACCTACAACATGAACCTCGCCAAATATAACTCGATGTCGGACGCCCAGAAGAAGGTGATCGACGATCACTGCTCGCCGGAATGGGCCTCCAAGGTCACCGACCCCTGGACCGATTTCGAAGCCAACGGCCGCACCAAGATGAAGGCACTGGAAGGCCACGAGGTCTATCCGTTGACCGCGGATCAACTCGCCGAGTGGAAGAAGGCAGTCAAGCCGCTGCACGACAGCTGGGCCGAGGCGGTGAAGAAGGCCGGCGGCGATGCCGAGAAGATCGATGCCGATCTGCAGGCGACGCTGAAGAAGTACGGGGCGGGGATCTAACCGACTTCGTCATTCCGGGATGCGCCACTTGGCGCAGGCCCGGAATCCATACTCACGATGGTGGTTATGGATTCCGGGTTCGCGACTTCGTCGCGCCCCGGAATGACGAGTCGTGGGAGGCGAAGATTAGGTCATGGCCGCGAACTCCGAAGTCACCCAAGACGGCGCGATCACCGGTCCACCCGAGCCGGCGCGGAAGAGTTTCATGGACCGCTTCATCGATTCGATCGAATGGGTGGCGGCGTTCTTTGTCGGTGTCGTCGCGCTCAACACCTTCACCGCGGTGTTCATGCGCAAATTCTTCTCGGTGACGATCCCGGACTATTACAATTTCGGTCAGTTCCTGCTCGGCATCCTGATCTTCTGGGGCATCGCGGCGACCAGCTATCGCGGCACCCACATCACGGTGGATCTGGTCTGGGCCAATGCCTCGCCGCGTCACCAGCGCTGGATCGACATTTTCGCGACGCTGGTGCTGCTGTTCGTGGTGAGCGTGCAGACCTACACGCTGGTCGACAAGGTGATCGACACCCGGAACAGCCACATCGTCACCATGGATCTCGGCGTGCCGGTCTGGCCGTTCTTCCTGGTGTCGTGGATCGGTGACGTCTCCGCCGTGCTGCTGATCGCGATCCGCACCTACCGCCTGATCTTCCATCCGGAAGATATCCACGATGCCAAGATCAAGACCGCGGAGTAGACGGTTATGAGTCTCGATTTGAGTCCCGAGGCCGTTGCCGTCATCGGCTTTGTCAGCCTGTTCGCGCTGATGCTGCTGCGCGTGCCGGTCGGCATGGCGATGGGTCTCGTCGGTATCACCGGTTTTGGCTATCTCACCGGCTTTGCGCCGGCGCTGAAACTGGTCGGTCAGACCACGATGCGCACGGTGACCGACTATTCTTTCGGCGTGATCCCGATGTTCCTGTTGATGGGCGCCTTCGTGTCCGTCTCCGGCATCAGCCGCGAGCTGTTCCGCGCCGCCAACACCTTCGTCGGCCATTGGAAGGGCGGGCTCGGCATCGCGACCATCGCGGCCTGCGGCGGGTTCGCCGCGATCTCGGGTTCGTCGGTCGCAACCGCTGCGACCTTCTCGGCAGTCGCCTATCCCGAGATGCGCCGCTTCGGCTATCCGCAATCGTTCTCGACCGGCGTGATCGCGGTCGGCGGCACGCTCGGGGCGATGCTGCCGCCGTCCACGGTGCTCGCGGTCTACGGCATCATCACCCAGCAGGATATCGGCAAGCTGTTCATCGCCGGCGTGATCCCCGGACTGCTCGCGATCCTGATGCACATGATCACGATCGGCATCATCGGCGTGACCCGGCCGGGTTTCCTGCCGGCGGGAAAGAAGGCGTCGTGGCATGAGCGCTTGGTCGCCATGCGCGACGTCTGGTCGCCGCTGCTGCTGTTCCTGTTCGTGATCGGCGGCCTCTATGGCGGCTTCTTCGTTCCGACCGAAGCCGGCGCGGTCGGTGCGGTCGGCGCCTTCATCATCGGCATCCTCAGGGGCAAGCTGACCAAGGACGGCATCCTGCAATCGCTGTTGCAGGCGACCCGCACCGCCGCGGCGGTGTTCACCGTGCTGATCGGCGCGCTGTGCTTCGGCTATTTCCTCACCATCACCCAGACACCGCAGAACGTCACCGAGTTCCTCACCGGCCTCGGCATCGGCCCCTATGGCGTGCTGGCGCTGATCCTGCTGATGTATCTGGTGCTCGGCTGCCTGATGGACGCGATGGCGATGGTGATCCTCACCGTGCCGATCGTGTTCCCGGTGGTCACCGCGCTCGGCTTCGATCCGATCTGGTTCGGCATCATCATCGTCATGACGGTCGAGCTCGGCCTGATCCATCCGCCGGTCGGCATGAACGTGTTCGTGATCAAGAGCGTCATCAAGGACGTCAACATGTCGACGATCTTCGTCGGCGTGCTGCCCTTCGTGATCACCGACCTGATCCGGCTGGTGATCCTGATCCTGTTCCCGCTGCTCGCGACCTGGCTGCCGCAGCGCATGATAGGTTAGGCATGATCCCGGAAAAGGGGGGTCCGGTTTTCCGAAAAGGATCATGCCTCAATAAATAGGTTCCCTATGAGCCCCGAGCTTCTGACCCGATACGTCTTCACCATCACCGCCCGCATCGCCGAGGTGACATCCGCCGGCGATATCGGCACCGGCATCCGCCGCATCATTCCGATCATCGGCGGCGAGGTGACGGGTGAGGGGATCAACGGCAAGGTGCTTCCCTTCGGCGCCGACTTCCAGATCATCCGGCCCAGCGAGCTGATCGACCTGGAAGCAAAATATGCCTTCGAAACCGACGACGGTGCGGTGGTCTATGTCGAAAACAAGGGCATCCGCTTCGGGCCGGTCGAGCTCTTGCACAAGCTCAAGCGCGGCGAACCCGTCGATCCGAAGCTGATCTATTTCCGCACCGTGCCGAAATTCGAGACCGGCGCCGAGAAATACCGCTGGCTGATGCAGCATATCTTCATCGGCTCCGCCGCCCGCCACGCCGACCGCGTCGTGATCGACGTGCATCAGGTGTTGTGAGGTTTCAGGCAGGCTCGTCGCGCCGCACGAGATGAAGAGCAAGCCCGGACGGTTCACGGCGCAAAAATGCGGGGGCATCGGTCACAGCTGGTGCCGCACATCCCGCGTCGTCCTGGCGAAAGCCAGGACCCATTACCCCAAATCTCAATTGTGCGCGACGCTGGGGCCACGATCCCGTTCATCATCAAATGCGGTGGTTATGGGTCCTGGCTTTCGCCAGGACGACGATCGTGTGGGAAGGCACCCACCTTGACTCCTGCCATTATAGTTATAAAACATAACTATTCTGACCAGGAACCAATAACGCCATGGGAAACGCTGCCGACGCGGGTGACGCCTCGCTGCTCAGGATCGAGACGCAGGGGGCGGTGCTGACGATCGGGCTCAATCGGCCCGCGAAGCGCAATGCGCTGAATGACGGCATCATCCTGGCGCTGCGGGATTGCTTTTCGGCCATCCCCGAAGACATCGGCGCGGTCGTCATCCATGGCGTCGGCGATCATTTCTCGTCCGGCCTCGATCTCTCCGAACTGACCGAGCGCGACGCCACCGAGGGCCTGGTGCACTCCCAGATGTGGCATCGCGTGTTCGACCGCATCCAGTATTGCCGCGTGCCGGTGATCGCGGCGCTGAAGGGCGCTGTCATCGGCGGCGGGCTGGAACTCGCCTGTGCCGCGCATATCCGTGTGGCCGAACCGTCGGCCTATTTCGCGCTGCCCGAGGGCCAGCGCGGCATCTTCGTCGGCGGCGGCGGATCGGTGCGGTTGCCGCGCCTGATCGGCGTGCCGCGAATGGCGGACATGATGCTGACCGGCCGGGTCTATTCGGCGACCGAGGGCGCAGCCTACGGCTTCTCGCAATATCTTACCGAGGCCGACGGTGCGCTGCCGAAGGCGCTGGAGCTTGCCGGGCGCGTCGCCGCCAACGCGCCGCTGACCAATTTCGCCGTGTTGCAGGCCCTGCCGATGATCGCGGAAGCCAATCCGCAGACCGGTCTGCTGATGGAATCGCTGATGGCGACGGTGGCGCAGAGCGACAAGGAAGCCAAGAAGCGGATTCGGGCCTTTCTGGATCGCAAGACCGCCAAGGTGAAGCCGACATGAGCGTCAGGGCTGATATCTCTGTGTCCACTGTGAGTGCGCATCCGTTGCGCCCGATCTCGTTCGGCAATCCCGACGTCACCGTCGAGCGGCGCGACGACGGCACGATCTATCTTCGACCCAAGCTCAAGCTCGCCGAGTATCCGGTTCGCCTCACCGACCGCCTGCATCACTGGGCGAACGCCGAGCCGAACCGCGTGTTCATGGCCGAGCGTGCCGCCGGCGGTGGCTGGCGCCAGATCACCTACGCGCAATTGCACGAGACCACGCGGCGCATCGCCTCCGCCCTGATCGCGCGCGGATTGTCGGCCGAGCGGCCGATCGTGATCCTGTCGGGCAATTCGATCGATCACGCGCTGATCGCACTCGGCGCGCTCTATGCCGGGATTCCGTTCTGTCCAGTGTCGCCGGCCTATTCGCTGGTGTCGCGCGACTACGGCAAGCTCGGCTACGTCATCAAGTTGCTGACACCCGGCCTCGTCTTCATCGACGACGCCGGCAAATTTGCCGACGCGCTGCGCGCCAACGTCGGGCCCGATGTCGAGATTGCGGCAAGCCGCGGAGCCGTGCCCGGCCGGGAGGTGACGCGGCTCGCCGATCTCATGGCGACGCCGGAAGATGGCGGCCTCGACGCGATCCATGCGGCGGTCGGTCCGGACACGATCGCGAAATTCCTGCTGACGTCGGGTTCGACGGGAAATCCGAAAGCCGTCATCAACACCCAGCGCATGATCTGCGCCAACCAGGTGATGTTGCGCGAGACATTGGCGTTCCTGAAGGACGAGCCGCCTGTCATCGTCGACTGGCTGCCGTGGAATCACACGTTTGGCGGCAACCACAATGTCGGGCTGACGCTCTTCAACGGCGGCTCGATGTATCTCGATGAGGGCAAGCCGATGCCCGGCGGCATCGAGGAGACCGTGCGGAACCTGCGCGAGATCTCGCCGACGGTCTATTTCAACGTGCCCAAGGGCTATGAATCGCTGCTGCCCTATCTGCGCGACGATGCCGCCTTGCGGGCAAAATTCTTCCAGCGGCTGCATGCGATGTTCTTCTCGGGCGCCGCGCTGTCGCCGTTCGTCTGGAACAGCCTCGATGCGCTCGCGGTGCAGGAGAAGGGCTACCGCGTGCCGATGCTCACAGGGCTCGGCGCCACCGAGACCTCGCCGTTCTTCATGTCGGTGCGCCCCGACACCAGCCGCTCCGGCCATGTCGGGCTTCCGGTGTCGGGCAACGACGCGAAGCTCGTGCCCAACAACGGCAAGCTCGAGGTCCGCGCCAAGGGGCCCAACGTGACACCCGGCTACTGGCGGCAGCCCGACCTGACCGCCAAGGCGTTCGACGAGGAAGGCTTCTACAAATTTGGCGATGCGCTCAAGCCCGCCGATCCCGCCGATCTCGATGCCGGGTTCGATTTCGACGGCCGCATCGCCGAGGATTTCAAGCTGGCAAGCGGCACCTGGGTCAGCGTCGGACCGTTGCGCGCGCGCTTCGTCGGCACCTGCGCGCCGCTGGTGCGCGACGTCGTGATCGCGGGAATCAACCGCGACGAGCTCGCAGCGATCGTGATCCTGGACCTCGATGGCTGTCGTCTGATCAATCCGGCGCTGGTCGCCAGTGACATCGCGGCGGCGGCCAACGATCCGCTGGTGCGCGCCGCATTCCGTGAGCGTTTCGCGCGCGTCGTCGCGAGCGCTACCGGCTCGTCGAACCGGATTGCGCGGGCGATCCTGCTCGACACCCCGCTGTCGATTGATCGCGGCGAGATCACCGACAAGGGCTCGATCAACCAACGCGCGGTGCTGGAGCATCGCACTGAGATCATTGAAGCGCTCTATGCGCCGGTGCCGCCGGCATCGGTGATCACGTCAATCTGACTCTCGAACAGGAGACCACCATGCAGTTGAAGGACCAGGCCGCCATCGTCACCGGTGGCGCATCGGGATTGGGCGCTGCGACCGCGCGCCGGCTGGCCGCGCAGGGCGCCAAGGTCGCGGTCTGCGACCTCAATGCAAAACTCGCCGAGAGCGTCGCGGCCGAGATCGGCGGCATTGCTGTTGTTTGCGACGTCGCCGATGCGGCGGCCGCCGAGGCCGCGGTCTCTGCCGCAGCCAAGGCGCATGGCCCGGCGCGCGTGCTGGTGAACTGTGCCGGCATCGGCGTGGCAAAGCGAGTGATCGGCCGCGAGGGGCCGATGGCGCTCGCCGACTTCGACAAGGTGATCAAGGTCAATCTGATCGGCTCCTTCAACATGCTCCGGCTTGCGACCGCCGAGATGTCGAAGCTCGAGCCGCTCGCGACCGGCGAGCGCGGCGTCGTGATCTCGACCGCGTCGGTCGCGGCCTATGACGGCCAGATCGGGCAAGCGGCCTATTCGGCGTCCAAGGGCGGCATCGTTGCGATGACCTTGCCGATCGCGCGCGAACTCGCGCAATTCGGCATCCGCGTGCTGACGATTGCCCCCGGCCTGTTCATGACGCCCTTGCTGGCCGGCCTGCCGCAGGAGGCCCAGGACTCGCTCGCCGCCGCGATCCCGTTCCCGCGCCGGCTCGGCCAGGCCGACGAGTTCGCCTCACTGGCGCTGCACATGATCGACAATCCCTATCTGAACGGCGAAGTGGTGCGGCTCGATGCCGCGCTCCGGATGGCGCCGCGCTGACGCATGATCCGGAACAGCGCCAAACGCCGTTCCGGGTCGCTCATGCTCAATCGAGGACAAACCATGTTCGTCAATCGGCGCGACGTGCAGATCCAATGGGGCGATTGCGACCCCGCCAACATCGTCTATTACCCGCGCTACTTCGCGATGTTCGACGACTCGACCTCGATCATGTTCGAAGCCGCCGGCTGCTCGAAACAGGATCTCGTCCATAAATACGGCCTGGTCGGCATACCCATGGTCGACACAAGGGCGAAATTCCACATCCCGTCGACCCATGGCGACTGGATTACCATCGAGACCCGGATCGAGAGCATCAAGCGCTCGAGCTTCGAGGTGGTGCACCGAGTGTTCAAGGGCGAGCGGCTTGCGATCGAGGCATTCGAGACCAGGGTGCTGGTCGGCCGCCATCCGGACGATCCCGCCCGGCTGAAATCGGCGCCATTTCCGCAGGAGATCATCGACCGTTTCATGAAGGGCTGACTTGCAGCTCCCCATGACCTAAAGAAGGGGCTGAATTTGCCCGCGAAACCGGTTTAAACCCAAAAAACATATCCGCAGGGAGGAAATGAATGAAGAAGGCCACTCTCGCCGCCGCGATGCTCGCAGCAGCTTTGGCGCTGCCGGGCATGTCCGCGCAGGCGCAGACCAATGAAATTACCATCGGCATTTCGATCTCGACCACCGGGCCGGCCGCGGCGCTCGGCATCCCCGAGCGCAACGCGCTCGATTTCGTGCCGAAGGAGATCGGCGGCGTGCCACTGAAGCTGATCGTGCTCGACGACGGCGGCGATCCGACGGCTGCGACCACCAATGCGCGGCGCTTCGTCACCGAGTCCAAGGCCGACATCATCATGGGCTCCTGCACCACGCCACCGACGATCGCGGTGTCGACGGTCGCCAACGAGGCCGGCATCCCGCATTTCGGTCTGGCGCCGTTCCCGATCAACGACGCCCGCGCCAAATGGTCGGTCGACCTGCCGCAATCGGCGTCGATCATGGCCAAGGCGCTCTACGAGCACATGAAGGCGCACAACATCAAGACCGTCGGCTATATCGGCTATTCGGATTCCTATGGCGACCTCTGGGTCACCGACTTCAAGGCCAACGCGGTGCCGATGGGCCTGACCATGACCGACGAGGAGCGCTTTGCGCGTCCCGATACCTCAGTCGCCGGCCAGGTGCTGAAGCTCGTCGCCTCCAATCCGGACGCCATCCTGATCGGCGCCTCGGGCACCGCCGCTGCGCTGCCACAGACCGCGCTGCGCGAGCGCGGCTACAAGGGCCTGATCTACCAGACCCACGGTGCGGCCACGATGGACTTCATCCGCATCGCGGGTGCGGCCGCCGAGGGCGTCATCATGGCGGCGGGGCCGGTGATGTCGCCGGAGACCCAGCCGGACAGCGCGCTGACCAAGAAGCCCGGCCTTGCGCTCAACACCGCCTATGAAGCCAAGTACGGTGCCAACAGCCGCAGCCAGTTCGCCGGCCATTCCTTCGACGCCTTCGAGGTGCTGAAGCGCATCATCCCGACCGCGCTGAAGACCGCCAAGCCCGGCACGCCGGAATTCCGCGAGGCGATCCGTCAGGCGTTCATCTCCGAGAAGGAGATCGTCGCAAGCCAGGGGGTCTACAACTGGACCGAAAAGGACCGCTACGGCCTCGACGACCGCTCCCGCATCCTGCTGACGGTCAAGGACGGCAAATACGTCCCGGCAATGTGAGCTGATCAGCATACGCGAAATGAAGAAGCCGGTCCCGATGGGGTCGGCTTTTTCCTTACCCGCGCCAACCGTACTAAATCGCGCTCTCGCCTTCGTGCTGGAAGCCGAGATAGCTCGCGGCGACGCCCTTGTTGGCGGCGATGTCTGTTGCGGAGCCTGACAGCACGAACTCGCCGAGCTCCATCACATAGGCGCGGTCGGCGATCTGCAATGCGGCCTGGGCGTTCTGCTCGACCAAGAGCACCGAGACGCCGGCAGCGCGGAGCTCGCCGACGATGCGGAAGATGTCGGCGACGATGATCGGGGCGAGGCCGAGGCTCGGCTCGTCCAGCATCAGGAGCTTCGGCGCGCCCATCAGCGCGCGCCCCATCGCCAGCATCTGCTGCTCGCCGCCGGACAGCGTGCCGGCGAGCTGCTTGCGCCGCTCCTTGAGCCGCGGAAACAGCGTGTAGACCCGCTCCAGCGAGTTGGCCGCAGTTGCCTTGGCGATCCGGAACGCGCCGAGTTCGAGATTGTCCTCGACATTCATGGTGCCGAACAATTCGCGATGCTCGGGCACCAGGCTCAAGCCCGTGGCGACGCGGTCCTCGATATCGAGCGGTGCCATGTCGGCGCCGGCGAAGCTGGTGCGGCCTTTCAGCGGCAGCACGCCCATGATGGCGTTGAGCAGCGTGGTCTTGCCGGCGCCGTTGGCGCCGATGATGGTGACGATCTCGTTGTCGGCGACGTCGAGCGAGACGCCGCGTACCGCCTCGACCTTGCCGTAGGAAATGTGGACGTCGGCGACCGATAGCAGCGCAGTCATGCGGCGGCTCCGAGATAGGCCTTGATCACGTCGGGATTGCGCTTGATCGCGGCCGGCGTGCCCTCGGCGATCTTGGTGCCGAAATCGAGCACCACGATGCGGTCGGCGAGATCCATCACGAACCCCATGTCGTGCTCGACCAGCAGCACCGACATGCCGCCGTCGCGCAATTGCCGGAGCAGCGCGGCGAGCCGCTGCTTCTCCATGTGGCGCAGGCCGGCGGCGGGCTCATCGAGCAGCAGCAGCATCGGATCGACGCACAGCGCGCGGGCGATCTCGACGATGCGCTGCTGGCCGAGCGACAGCGAGCCCGCCAGCTGGTCGATCTGGTCGGACAGCCCGACGCGCGCGATCTGCCGCGCGGCCTCCGCCAGCAGCCTCGCCTCGTCGGCGCGGTCGAGCCGCAGCATGCTGGAGATCGCGCCGGACGAACCGCGCAGGTGCGCGCCGATCGCGACGTTCTCGAGCACGGTCATGTCGGGCACCAGCTTGACGTGCTGGAAGGTCCTGGACACGCCGAGCTTGACCACCTCCTGGGGCGGAGCGTTGGCGACCTCCCTGCCGAGCACCGAGATCTTGCCGCCGGTCGCGGCCAGCACGCCGGTGATCAGGTTGAAGGTGGTGCTCTTGCCGGCGCCGTTCGGGCCGATCAGCGCGACGATCTCGCGGGCGTTGACCTCGAACGACACGTCGTTCACGGCGACCACGCCACCGAACTGCTTTCGCGCCTTCTCGACATGCAGCAGCACCGGCGACGATCCGGGAGTGCGCTCGCGATGTTCCAGCTTCACCGACGTGTCAGGCGTCTTGCGCGCCGGCTTGAGGGGCAGCCTTGACATCAGCCAGGGCCAGACGCCCTGCGGCGCGAGCTGCAACAGCAGCACCAGCATGATGCCGAACACGATGGTCTCGAGCTGGCTCTGGCCGCCGAAGATGTAGGGCAAATAGCTCTGCAGCACCTCTTTCAGGATCACGACGATGGCGGCGCCGAGCACGCCGCCCCAGACGTAACCTGCGCCGCCGACCACCGCGATGAACAGATATTCGATGCCGGCCTGCGCGCCGAACGGCGTTGGGTTGGCGGCGCGCTGGAAATGCGCATAGAGCCAGCCGGACAGGCCGGCCAGAACAGCGGCATAGATGAACACCAGCAGCTTGGCGCGCGGCGTCTGCACGCCGAAGGCTTCGGCCGCGACATGGCCGCGCCGCAGCGCGCGGATCGCGCGCCCGGTGCGGGAATCCAGCAGGTTCATGGTCAACAGCGCGGACAACAGCACCGCGACCCAGATCGCGTAATAGATCGCATCCGGGCTCAGCATCTTGAACGAACCGATCGAGAGCGGCGGAATGCCCGAGATGCCGTCATTGCGGCCGAGGAATTCCAGCT
>BFBZ01001538.1_pt1 | contig 15082 bp, 13 predicted proteins | sample 1888401 | NCBI WGS metagenome assembly BFBZ01 (sample SAMD00112614, study PRJDB3348) | symbiont metagenome | host: Chara braunii | reverse complement strand
CGCAACGGCTTTCATCATGACACTTCCCCTGTCGTCGTTTTTGTCGACTTATTCGACGAAACTTTTGTCCCGTCTGATAGAACGAACTTAAGGGGCGTGCTTTGAAGATCGCCTTAAATAAGAGCATAAAGAGAGAATGAATCGCGGAGAGTGAATCCTCTTTTAATTCAGTAATTACAGAGGCTTTTGCAATAGTCCGTTGACGGTCGAGGCGCGATGTTCGCGCTCTGTTTCACCCACCTGTCGCATTCCAAAACACGCTTGGGTAGCGCCGCTAAGGTCTCTGTAACAGCTGTGGCAGGCGCTCTTAAGGTGTTCGAAACATTACTTGCATGGCGCTGAAAAGATTTACAGCGTGCAACGAATTTTCCGCACGACCTATGGTGGCCGCTCCCGGGCCGCCATCCAGGCCAGCACGAGGTAGGCGGCGAGCATGATTGCCTCGCCCGCGACCACCAGCAGATTGCCGCCGTAGATGCCCGGGAACATCAGCTCGATCACCGCCATCGACACCACCGTGGTGAGCCACACCACTGCGCCCCACGGCGTGGCCAGCCACAGGCCCACGGCGGCGACGAGCTCGATGACCGCGAAATAGACCGTCGCAGCCTGCCAGGCCATCGCCTGGTTTTCGAACGCGTCGTCCTCGCCGCCGATGAAGCCGGTCACCTGGGCCCAGTGGTACAGGCCCTTGGCGATCGAGAGCATGGCCATGACCCGCAAAAACAGCACGAGCCGCCGCGTCCAGACATTGTCGTCGCTCTCGCGCCGATCCGAGGACATGGCGGCAATCGACATGGCGGCGTTGTCACGTGCCAGATCTCGCGCCGAGGGAATCTCAGCCATGGCAGCTCGAGCAGAACAGGATGGTCGTCATTGGGGCCTCTCAAGACCAGGAGCATGGCGATTCTTGGCCGGCCGGCACCGTGAAAGCAACCGGGTAGGAAATCAACCGGGCCGCTTGCGTCAGGTCAAGTGACGGGCGACGGCCGAAGTGCTACAGATTGTTGGAATTACAACAAATCAAATCCGGCTCGCCGGCCAGCTCAAGGAGCCAGCACCCCATGGCGATCAAATTCGGCCGCCCGATCGACCTGCGCGACACCGCGCGCAACCCGGCCACTGCACCGACACCGGCGCTCGAGCTGACCATCCGCCCCCGCCGCAACCGCAAGGCCGAATGGGCGCGCCGGCTGGTGCGCGAGAACGTGCTCACCACCGACGATCTGATCTGGCCCCTGTTTGTGGTGCAGGGCGACCGGACCCGCAGCACCGTCGCCTCGATGCCGGGCGTGGAGCGGCTGAGCGTCGACGAGATCGTCCGCGATGCCGAACGCGCGGTTAGGCTCGACATCCCCTGCATCGCACTGTTCCCCTATACCGAGCCGTCACTGCGCGACGAGCACGGCTCCGAGGCCTGCAACCCGGACAACCTGGTCTGCCAGGCGGTGCGCGCGATCAAGAAGGAGTTCCCGGAGATCGGCGTGCTCTGCGACGTCGCGCTGGACCCTTTCACCAGTCACGGTCATGACGGCCTGATCCGGGACGGCCGCATCCTCAACGACGAGACCGTCGCCGTGCTGGTGCGCCAGGCCCTGGTCCAGGCCGAGGCCGGCTGCGACATCATTGCGCCGTCGGACATGATGGACGGCCGGGTCGGCGCGATCCGCCAGGCTTTGGATCAAGCCGGTTTCCTCGACGTGCAGATCATGGCCTATGCAGCCAAATATGCATCCGCCTTCTACGGCCCGTTCCGCGACGCGATCGGCTCGGCCAAGACGCTCACCGGCGACAAGCGCACCTACCAGATGGACAGCGCCAATAGCGACGAGGCCCTGCGCGAGGTCGAGCTCGACATCGCCGAGGGCGCCGACATGGTGATGGTCAAGCCGGGCATGCCCTATCTCGACGTCGTCAGGCGCGTGAAGGACACGTTCAGCATGCCGACCTTCGCCTATCAGGTGTCGGGCGAATACGCGATGATCGCGGCGGCCGCCAACAATGGCTGGATCGACGGCGATCGGGCGATGATGGAGAGCCTGCTGGCCTTCAAGCGCGCCGGCGCCGACGGTGTGCTCACCTATTTCGCCCCGCAAGCCGCCGAACGGCTGCGGCAGCAGCGTTGAGGAGGCGCTGGGATCTTTCGGGACCCGCCGGTCTTTGAGCACGCCGATCCTTTCGCGTGCGCGAACCGCCGGGTCGCGGAAAGGGCTCAGAAGTCGCGAAATGGCCGGAAATTTGCCGCGCCTCCTGCAAGAACGGCCCTTGCAAGCGCAAGTCGGGTTCCCATGTGCTGGGTGCCAATCCGGAGGGCTTATTCATGGCGTATATGGGCTCAGGCGATAGCAATGACGGTCCCGGTGCTCGGCCGCACGCCTACGATCCCTATCAGCAGCCGGAATTGTTTCGCGGCGTGCTGACGCGGCGGATGATCGCATTCCTGATCGATCTCCTGGTGCTCTCGGTCCCGGTGATCCTGGCGGTGATCTTCATTGCCGTATTCGGCGTGGTCACGCTGGGTCTCGGCTGGGCGTTGTTCTGGCTGGTGTCGCCGGCTTCAGTGATCTGGGCCATCGTCTACTACGGCGCAACGATCGGCGGGCCGAACTCGGCGACGATCGGCATGCGGGTGATGGATCTGGAGGTGCGGACCTGGTACGGCGCGCCGGGCTACTTTGTGCTCGGTGCCGTGCATGCAGTCTGCTTCTGGATCTCGGTCTCGGTGTTGTCGCCGCTCGTGCTGCTGGTCGGACTGTTCAACAGCCGCCGCCGGCTGCTGCACGATTTCGTGCTCGGCACCGTCGTGATCAACACGTCTGTGCGCTCGCAACTGACTGAACCGGCTCGTACCTGATGAGACGTCCGGTGGCACAGCAAAAGCGATTGACCGGCCGCCTCCGGAGCGCAATTCTGTTGATGATCGCCTCGGAGGCTCACGACGTTCCTTGACCCAGCATTCGCGTGACACCCCGCAATTCTACCTGACCGCGCCCTCGCCCTGCCCGTATCTGCCGGGCCGGCAGGAACGCAAGGTGTTCACGCATCTGGTCGGCGACAAGGCGACCGATCTCAACGACCTTCTCACCCATGGCGGCTTCCGTCGCAGCCAGTCGATCGCTTACCGGCCGGCCTGCGACCAGTGCCGCGCTTGCGTGTCCGTCCGCGTGATCGCCAACGAATTCCGCCCCTCGCGCAACTTCCGGAAGGTGCTCGCGCGCAACTCCGATCTGGTCGGCGAGCAGCGCAGCGCCGTGCCGACCTCCGAGCAATATTCGATCTTCCGCGGCTATCTCGATCAGCGCCATCGCCATGGCGGCATGGCCGACATGACGGTGCTCGATTACGCCATGATGGTCGAGGACAGCCATGTCGAGACGAGAATCATCGAGTACCGCCGCCGCAATCTGAGCAACGGTCCGAACGCCAGGGGCGGCGAGTTGGTCGCGGTCGCCCTGACCGACGTGCTCAGCGATGGCCTGTCGATGGTGTACTCGTTCTTCGACCCGTCGGAGACCACGCGCTCGCTCGGCACCTTCATGATCCTCGACCACATCGCCCGGGCGCGGCGCCAGGGCCTGCCCTACGTCTATCTCGGCTATTGGATCGAGGGTTCGAAGAAGATGGACTACAAGAGCCGCTATCTGCCGCAACAACGGCTCGCGGCTGCCGGCTGGCTGCGCGTGGATGCCGAAGGCGACATCGCGCCCGAGCCGCAGGACTAGAGGGAGGCAATAGCGAGGGGGAGTAGAGGTCTTTCGACATCCCCTGGTTCGCTGCTCCCTGCGCGCCATCCCTATCCCGTGGCCAGATCCCACACCAGCTTGGCATTGAGCGCGATGATCACCACCGCGATCAAGGTCGCAATCGCCGTCAGCCAGCGCGGCGCCACGAACTGCCCCATCTTGGCCCGGCTCGCGGTGAGCAGCACCAGCGGCACGATGGCGAACGGCAGTTGCAGGCTGAGCACGACCTGACTGAGGATCAGGAGCTGCCCGGTCGCCTTCTCGCCGGCCCAGATCGTCACCACCACGGCCGGCACGATTGCGATCATGCGGGTGATCAGCCGGCGCAGCCAGGGCGCGATCCGCCAGTGAAGAAAGCCCTCCATCACGATCTGGCCGGACAGTGTCGCGGTGATCGTCGAATTCAGGCCGCAGCACAACAGCGCGATCGCAAACAGCGTCGGCGCCAGCGTCGACCCGAGCAGCGGCGCCAGGAAGGAATACGCCTGGTCAAGCTCGGCGACGTCGCGTTGTCCGGTGCGGTGGAACGTCGCCGCCGCCAGGATCAGGATCGAGGCGTTGATGGTCAGCGCCAGGCACAGCGCGATGGTGGAATCGATCGTGGAGAGCGTGATCGCCTCGCGCTTGTCCTCTGGGCTGTCGCCGTAGCCGCGAGTCTGGACCAGGCCCGAGTGGAGATACAAATTGTGCGGCATCACGGTGGCGCCGAGAATGCCGAGCGCCAGATAGAGCATCTCCGGATTGGCGATCAGCTGTCCGCTGGGAACGAAGCCCTTCACCACCTCGGCCCAGTCCGGCTGCGCCATCGCGATCTGGATCGCGAAGCACAGCGCGATGATGCCGAGCAGCGCGACCACGAACGCCTCGATCCAGCGGAAGCCGAACGCCTGCAGCGCCAGGATCAGGAAGACATCGAGTGCGGTGACGCAGACGCCGATCGACAGCGGCAGCCCGAACAGCAGGCTGAGACCGATCGCAGTACCGATCACTTCCGCGAGGTCGGTGGCCGTGATCGCGATCTCCGCCGACAGCCAAAGCGGCACCGAGACCCAGCGCGGGGTAGAGTCGCGACAGGCCTGGGCGAGGTCGCGGCCGGTGGCGACGCCGAGCCGTGTGCACAGCGACTGCAGCACGATCGCCATCAGGTTGGACAGCAGCGCGACCGAGAGCAGGACGTAGCCGAACTTGGCACCGCCGGCCAGCGACGTTGCCCAATTGCCGGGGTCCATATAGCCGACGGCGACGAGGTAACCGGGTCCGAGAAAGGCCAGCAGCTTGCGCCAGAGCGACCCTTTTGTCGCGGTTCGTACCGTCGCGAACATGTCGCCGAGAGACGGATCGCCGCGCTCACCGCGCCAGCCTCCGTTCAGGCGGTCGCTCGGCGGAACCATGGCGTGCAGCTGCGAAAGGTCTGACGATTTTGCGTCCATGGCGCTATCCTGGACGAAACCGACGTTTAATGCAACTTACTTGCAAGTGCGACTTGCCCATGTGGCGGTGCCGCATAGAGATGCTGGAAATCCTCCGATACCGCTTCATCATTGCGAAAGCTCGTCCCTGCCGATTCGCGGCCCGCCTCCTCGAGGCGGCCCATCGGCGACGGGCGCCACTGCCCCACTGACGGGATCCACCATGCTCTCTACCCAACTCGGGCTCCGACCGGTCACGAACGCGCCCGTGCCTTGCAAGATCTGTGACGGTCCTGCCTCGCTCTACGGCGTGGTCGACATGAACCGCCCCTGCCAGACGGCCCATGCCCATCGCCCGCCGCTGGCCGGCGTACCAATCTACTACCGGCGCTGCGCGGATTGCGGCTTCCTGTTCACGGACGCCTTCGACGACTGGAGCATCGAGCAGTTCAAGACCCACATTTACAACGACGGCTACGAAGCCGTGGATCCGGACTATCGGATCAAGCGGCCGACCGACAATGCGGCGGCCGTGGCCCGCTTCTGGGCGCCACACAAGGCCGGAATGCGGGTGCTCGACTTCGGCGGCGGCAACGACTTGTTCTGCACCGGCCTGCGCGCTCAAGGCTTCGCGGAAGCGGTCACCTATGATCCGATGGTGGCCGAGCACGCAACCCAACCCGATCGCAAGTTCGATCTCGTCACCTGCTTCGAGACGCTGGAGCACGTGCCCGATCCGCTGGCGACGATCGGAGCCATGGCAGCCTGCGTGGCCGAACCGGGCGCGGTATTCTACTCGACGTTGACCCAGCCGGACGACTTCGAAAGCCAGGGCATGTCCTGGTGGTACATCGCGCCGCGCAACGGCCACATCTCGATCTACACCCAGCATGCGCTGGCGCTGGCCTGGCACCGGTTCGGCTTCAAGACGGCGCCGCTGAATGCCGGCACGCATCTGGCGTTCCGCACGCTGCCGCCGGAATGGGGATTGGCCGAGGCACCGACCGCGGCGTAGGCCGTCCGCAGCACGACGGCCGATGCCGGAGATCAGGAAGCGGGTGGGCGCAGGGAGGCTGAGCGGCGATGATGGCCACATCATCACATCAGGTTCCTCTTCATGACTCCCTCGCCCGCCCTGCCCGCCGCCTTCCACCGCCTCGCCTGGTCGAACCTCACCGCGCAATCGGCCGAGCAGATCGCGCTCGCCGCAGCGCCGATCGTCGCGGTGCTCGCGCTCGGTGTCGGCGAGGGCGAGACTGGACTCTTGCAGACGGCGCTGACCGCGCCCTTCGTGCTGTTCGCGATCCCTGCGGGGCTGCTCGCCGACCGGATGTCGCGACGGCTGCTGATGGCGCTGGCAGAGATGCTTCGCGCGCTGGCGCTGCTCGCGATCCTCATCGCCTTCGCGGCCGGCGCGCTCACGCTGCCGTTGCTGGCGGCGCTTGGATTCGCAGCGGTGTGCGGCACGGTGGTGTTCAGCGTCGCCGCGCCGGCCCTGGTGCCGAGCCTGGTCGCCCCCGCCCAGTTGGCGCCTGCGAATGCGCGCATCGAGCTTGCCCGTACCGTCGCCTTCGCCGCGGGGCCCGCGCTCGGCGGCGTGCTGGTCGGCTGGATCGGCGGCGCGCCCGCCTTCGGCTGCGCCGCTGCGCTCTCGCTGGTCGCAGCCGTCTGCCTGGCCGGCATCGCCGAGCCCGCCCGCGCGCCCGTGCCGCGCCGCCATCCGCTGGCCGACATCAGGGAAGGCGCCGCCTTCGTGCTGCATCATCCGCTGCTGCGGCCGGTGTTCGCAACCCAGTTCATCTTCAACACGGCCCATTTCCTGCTGCTCGCGGTGTTCGTGCCCTATGCAGTCCACCGGCTCGGCCTGTCGGCAGGAGGCGTCGGCTCGGTGCTGTCGATGTTCGGCGTCGGCATGGTGTGCGGCGCGCTGCTGGCGACGCGCATCATGCGGCTTCTGCCGTTCGGCACCGTCATCGGGCTCGGCCCCGTCACCGGCTTCGCCGCGGCGCTCGTGATGGCACTGACCACGTTCGTTCCCTCGCCTGTCCTTGCCGGGCTCAGCTTCTTCCTGCTCGGCGCCGGGCCGATCCTCTGGGTGATCTCGACCACGACGCTGCGGCAGTCGGTGACCCCGGCCGGCCTACTCGGGCGGGTGTCGGCCATCAACATCCTGAGCTACGGCGCCCGTCCGCTGGGCTCGCTGCTCGGCGCGGTCGTCGGCGGCCGCTACGGCGCCGACACGTGTCTCTACCTCGTCGCCGCCATCTTCGGCCTGCAGGCGCTCGTCATCCTCGCCTCGCCGGTCGTGGCGATCGCGCGGCAACCGGAGCCGCAGCCCGCCTAGCGATAGACCAGGATCGGCACGGTCGAATGCGTCAGCACCTTCAAGGTCTCGCTGCCCAGGATCGCCGAGACGCCGCGCAGCCCATGCGAGGCCATCAGCACCAGATCGCAATGCTGCTTGCGGGCGGTCTCGACGATCGCCTCATAGGGCTTGTCGTGCTCGACGCAGAGCGTGGCGCAGGCGACGCCGGCCTGCTCGGCATCGTCCTTCACATGATCGAGATATTTCGCGGTCTGATCGGCCACCAGCGACTTGTATTGCGCGAGCGCCTTGGTCGCAGCGTGAGGATCGACGACCAGCGAATGCAGCGGCGTCGACACCACCAGCGCCGTGACCTTTGCGCCGGTCGCCTTGGCGAGCGCAATGCCGTGCTTGATCGCGGCCTTGGACAGATCGGAGCCATCGGTCGGCAGCAGAATATGTTTGTACATGAGCTTTCATCTCCCGGCAGAGGGATGCTGGGCAGACTCGCTTCGGCTGGGCATTGACGTGGGTCAAGGGTGCGACATCTCGTCCGCCAGGTAGTTCTCGTAGGCCCGCGTGGCCAAGGCGCTGCCGGCAATTTCCGGATCGAGCGTGAAGAGATCCTGCGCGCGGCCGATGCCGCGCAGCGCGTAGCGGCCGGTCGACACCAGGTAGCGGCGACCTTCGTCGTCGAGCCCCTCGCAGAATTCGGCGGACGCCAACAGTTCGCGATCGACCGAGCGGCACATCGAGGCGATGCGGCTGACCTCGTTGACGGCCGGTCCCACGACGGTGAAGTCGAGCCGGTCCTCGCTGCCGATATTGCCGTAGAACACCTCGCCGACATGCAGGCCGACATAGGCCGAGGTGACGGGCCGTCCCTCGCCGGCGCGCCGTGCGTTCAGCTTCAGGATGTTCAGCCGAAAGCGATGCTCGGCACGCAGCGCAGCCCGGCGAGCCGAGGCCATGTCGCCTCCGGTGAAGATCGCCAGCACGCCGTCGCCGATCAGCTTCAGCACGTCGCCGCCGGACTCGTAGATCGCGTCGATCGAGGCTTCCGCATAGTCGTTGAGCAGCGGGATGATCTCGTCCGGCGATATGCTCTCACTGATTGCGGTCGAACTGCGCAGGTCGGAGAACCACAGCACCGCATTGATGCGCTCGGTGACACCGCGGGAAATCCGGCCGCGCAGCACCTGCTCCGACGCATCGCGGCCGAGATAGACGCGGCCAAGGGTTCGCACGATGTCGACCTGCTGCGCGGATTTGATCGTCAGCGCGAGCAGCGGGACCAGGTCGCGCAATGCGCCGACCTGCGTGTCGGTGAAGCCGCCGTCACGCCGCGTCAGCCAGTTCGAATAGAAGCAGTCCATCTGGCCGAGCGTGCCGGCTTCCCCGAACCGGTGCACGAAGGCGAGATAGTGCCGATGTCCCTGTGCGGAAAGCTCCTCGATGATCGGAAAATCGAGATGCGCACAATTCATGAAGTCAATGCTGAACTCGTCATGGCCGTTCTCCAGCATGTGGTGGAAGACCGAGCGCCGCCAATTCTGGGCCGCCTCTCCCTCATTGCTGGAGCCATATTCAAAGCTGTCGGCTTCGTTCGTGTCGAAATCGTTCCAGCGGAAGCCACGCCCCTCGAAAATCGGATGCAGCGTATCGATGATCGCAAGGCTGCGCGACAGTTCAAGCCCGGCCGCGCGACAGCGCTCGCAGAAACCGCGCAGGATCTCGTTTTCCGGCGCGCCGGTCAGGCTCTGACCTACGAGCCAGTTCGCCACTTCGAGACGGGTCGCCGTATCCATGGTTTCAACTCACCAACGCGTCACGATCCGGAAGGCTTCAGGCAGGCCGGCTCACCACCTCGCCGTCCTCCTTGGTGAAGGAGGAGACGGGATGATCGAGCAGGTCGAGCACGAGTTCGGACGGGCGGCAGAGCCGCGCACCCCTGCTGGTCACCACGATCGGCCGGTTGATCAGGATGGGATGCGCGAGCATCGCCTCGATCAGCTGGTCGTCGGTCCATTTGGGATCGCCCAGCCCAAGCTCGGCATAGGGCGTGCCCTTCTCACGCAGCACGTCGCGCACCCTGACGCCCATCGCGTTGATCAGCGCAATCAGCTGTTCGCGGCTCGGCGGCGTCTTCAGATATTCGATCACCTCAGGCTCCTCGCCCGAGGCGCGGATCATCGCGAGCGTGTTGCGCGACGTGCCGCAGGCCGGATTGTGAAAGATCGTCACGGGCATGGGCTGTCCAGTCGTTGCGTTCCGAAGGCACATTCCCGTGCCGTGCGTCTCACCCCAGACATCGTGTCCCTGATGGTGCGGCCGCGATGCGGGAGATGGTCACTGTTATCACGGCGCCGCCGCCGGCCGGAATGGGAACTCCGCCGGTCGAGGGAAATCGCCGGCGCGATGTGCAGACTGGCAGGAAGGAGCTGACCCATCGCGGCTTACACCACGTCGGCAGGAGCGAGCTTGCAGGCGCAGCCATCGGCCTCGATCTGCAGGGTCGGATGCTGGATGTTGAAGCGATGTGACAGCTCGGCGCAGACGCGATGCAGGAACGCATCATCCGTTCCGCCTGCCCGGACCAGATGCGCCGTCAGCGCGGTCTCGTTGGTGCTCATCGCCCAGACATGGAGGTCGTGCACCTCGCTGACGCCGTCGAGGGAGGCGAGATAATCGCGCACCTCGGGAAGCGCGATGTCGCGCGGCACGGCGTCGAGCGCCAGATTGACGCTGTCGCGGGCGAGCTCCCAGCCACTCAGGAGCACGACGAGCGCGATGACAAGGCTGACCACCGGATCGACCCACAGCCACCCGGTCCAGATCGTGACCAGCGCCGCGACGACGACGCCGAACGACACGGCGGCATCGGCGGCCATGTGCAGGTAGGCGCCGCGGATGTTGAGGTCGGTGTCGCGGCCGCGCATGAACAGCAGCGCGGTGGCGCCGTTGATGGCGATGCCGAGCGCGGCGACCCACAGCACGGTGATGCCGGCCACCTCGCCCGGATTGCGCAGGCGATCGAACGCCTCGACGGCGATGCCGCCGACCACCACCAGCAGCACCCCCGCATTGATCAGCGCCGCCAGGATCGAGGCGCGGCGATAGCCGTAGGTATGGCGGTCGGTCGGCCGCCGGCCCGCCAGCCACAGGGCGCCCCAGGCCAGGAGCAGCGACATCACGTCGGACAGATTGTGGACCGCGTCCGAGATCAGGGCCAGCGAATGCGCGGCGTAGCCGAAAACGAGCTCGGCGATGACGAAGCCGGTGTTGAGCGACACACCGATCGCGAAGGCCGCGCCGAAGCTCGCCGGCGCATGGCTGTGGCCGGCGTGGCCGTGGGCGTGGGAATGTGAGTGGCCGTGCGAATGATCATGGTCGCGGTGGTCGTCGTGATGCTGGTGTGAGTGCGCCATGCGATCTGACCTACTACTCGCTGCTGATGAGCGCTCTCGATGTCGTCCCGGCGAAAGCCGGGACCCCATAGCCACCGGCGGCAATCGGTTGGCACGCGCGTCGTTCCAGCCTGCCCATTCCCACGTCCTGTGGTTATGGGTCCCGGGTCGGCGCCATCGGACAACGCTACGCGTTGCCGATGGCTTGCCCGGGACGACAGTCTTGGTGTCGTCCCGATGAGTGGCAGACCGAAGGGGCGCTCGATCTTCACTCTCCCGCGCCTCACTCGATCGGCCGGTTGAACTTGTTCGACTTCGGCAGGCCCTGCGCGATGCGGCCGGCGTCGGCGCGGTTGCCCCGGTAATCGGCCAATTCCTTCCAGCTCAGACCCTGATCGCGGCCGGCGGAATCCTTCCAGGCCAGCCCCTGCTTCTGCTCGAAGGTGGTGACGTCGGACAGCTGCGCGCTGGTGTATTTCTGCAGCCGGACGCCGCGGCCACGCGCCATCTCCGGCACCTGGTCGAGCCCGAACACCACCATCTTGTGGTTGGTGCCGATGACCGCGACCTGATCGCCCGTGACGGTGGTGATCGCGCGCGCTTCCGCTGGCGCGGTCACGTTGAGCACCTGCTTGCCCTTGCGGGTGTTGCTGACGCAATCCTCTTCCTTGACCACAAAGCCCTGGCCGTCGGAGGCCGCCACGAGGAACTTGCGCTCGCCCTTGGCGACGAACATCGACACGATCGAGGCGTCCTGGTCGAGGTCGATGAACATGCGGATCGGCTCGCCATGGCCGCGGCCACCGGGCAGCTTGCCGACGTCGAGCGAGTAGAACTTGCCATTGCTGGCGAACAACAGCACCTTCGAGGTGTTCTCGGCGAAGAACGCCTGGCCGAGCTGATCGTCGGTCTTGAACTGCAGGTTCGACAGGTCGGCGACGTGGCCCTTCAAGGTGCGCACCCAGCCCTTGTCGGAGACGACGACCGTAACCGGCTCGCGCTCGATGAAGGCCTCCTCGATGGCGGCGAGATCGTGCTCGGGCGCGTCGGCGAAATTGGTGCGGCGCTTGCCGAGCGGCGTCTTCGGCCCGAACATGTCGCGCACCGTCTTGACCTGCTCGCCGACCTTGGCCCATTGCAGCTGCTCGGATCCGAGCAGCGCATTGATGCCCTTCAGCTCGCCGCGCAGGTTCTTGTCCTCGGTGCGGATCTCCATTTCCTCGAGCTTGCGCAGAGAGCGCAGGCGCATGTTGAGGATGGCCTCGGCCTGGACCTCGGTGAGCTTGAACGTCTTCATCAGGACCGGCTTGGGCTCGTCCTCGGTGCGGATGATCCGGATCACCTCGTCGATGTTGAGGTAGGCGATCAGGTAGCCGCCGAGAATCTCCAGCCGGTTCTCGATCTGCTTCTTGCGGTAGTTCGAGCGTCGCAGCAGCACGTCGCGCAGATGGTCGAGCCATTCGCGCAGGCACTCGGCGAGACCCACCACCTTCGGGATCTTGCCCTTGATCAGCACGTTGAGGTTCAGCGGAATCTTGCTCTCGAGATCGGTGAGCCGGAACAGCGATTCCATCATCAGCGCCGGATCGACGTTCTTCGACTTCGGCTCGATCACGAGCCGCACGTCCTCGGCGGATTCGTCGCGGACGTCGCCGACCAGCGGCAGCTTCTTCTCGTTGAGCAGCTCTGCGATCTTCTCGACCAGGCGCGACTTCTGCACGAGATAGGGAATCTCGGTGATGACGACGATCCAGGTGCCGCGGTTGCCCTCCTCCTGCTTCCACTTGGCGCGGACACGGAACGAGCCGCGGCCGGTGGTGTAGGCCTCGATGATCGATTCCTTGGAGTCGATCACGGTGCCACCGGTCGGGAAGTCCGGGCCCTTCACCCAGCGCAACAGCGCGCGCGACTTGGCGTCGGGCTTCTCGATCAGATGCAGCGCGGCGTCGCACAGTTCGGCGGCATTGTGCGGCGGGATCGAGGTCGCCATGCCCACGGCGATGCCCTGGGCGCCGTTGGCGAGCAGGTTCGGGAAGCCGCCGGGCAGCACCACCGGCTCCTTCGACTGGCCGTCATAGTTCGGCCGGAACTCGACGCCGTCCTCGTCGATGCCGTCCAGCAGCAGCCGCGCGACGTCGGTCATGCGCGCTTCGGTGTAGCGGTAGGCGGCCGGGTTATCGCCGTCGATGTTGCCGAAATTGCCCTGGCCGTCGACCAGCGGATAGCGCGAGGAAAAGTCCTGCGCGAGGCGGACCATCGCGTCGTAGATCGCCTGGTCGCCATGCGGATGGAACGAGCCCATCACATCGCCGACGATCTTGGCGGATTTCTTGAAGGCGGTGCCGGGATCGAGCCGCAGCAGCCGCATGCCGTAGAGGATGCGCCGATGCACCGGCTTGAGGCCATCGCGCGCGTCGGGCAGCGCGCGGTGCATGATGGTCGAGAGCGCGTAGGCGAGATAGCGCTCCTCCAGCGCCTCGCGCAGCGCGACCTCGTGAATCTCCGCCGGCTCCGGCGGAATCAGTGATTTTCCCATTAGCGTTTAGCTTTCAGTGGGTTAGCCCAGGAGCTTGAGCTGGCGTGAACGATTTGGGAACAGGCTTTATGCGATGACGCGCCGGGGCGCAATGACGGCCCTGCCCGGTTCCAGAAGGAAAAAGCCGGGTGTCCGGCCGCGGAACCGCAAAGGAGCCCGCAAATCATGCAGATCACGCGCCGCAGATGCATGTGGCTCCGCTCACGGATTGAGCAGCCAACGCGGGTCCCGTTGAGGTGCAACGCTGTCGCACACGAGTCTGTGTTGCTGAGATCGTCACGCTCCGTCGCTAAGGTGGCAGCGGGCATCCTTCGTTGCGTACCGACGCGACGAGGCGCGCCATCACGCCGCGCCTTGAACGCGGCAGATTCCATCCAGTGAGAAAGGCAGACACTCCATGAGCTCAGGATTCGTGACGACATCGGACGGCACGCAGATCTTCTACAAGGATTGGGGCTCGGGCCAGCCGATCGTCTTCCACCACGGCTGGCCGCTGTCGTCCGACGACTGGGACGCGCAGATGCTGTTCTTCCTCGACAAGGGCTTTCGCGTCATCGCGCATGACCGGCGCGGTCACGGTCGCTCCAGCCAGACGGAGACCGGCAATGAGATGGACACCTATGCGGCCGATGTCGCCGCGCTCGCCGCCAAGCTCGACCTGCGAGACGCGGTCCATGTGGGCCACTCGACCGGTGGCGGCGAGGTCGCGCGCTACGTGGCGAAGCACGGCAAGGGCCGCGTCGCCAAGGCTGCCCTGCTCGGCGCGGTGCCGCCGATCATGCTGAAGACGGAGAGCAATCCCGGCGGGCTGCCGATCGAGGTGTTTGACGGCTTCCGCGCGGCGCTCGCCGCCAACCGCGCGCAATTCTTCCTCGATATTCCGACCGGCCCGTTCTACGGCTTCAATCGCAATGGCGCCAAGGTTTCCGAAGGCGTGATCCGCAACTGGTGGCGCCAGGGCATGATGGGTGGCACCAAGGCCCATTACGACTGCATCAAGGCCTTCTCGGAAACCGACTTCACCGAGGACCTCAAGGCGATCGACGTGCCGGTGCTGCTGATGCATGGCGAGGACGACCAGATCGTTCCGATCGACGATTCCGCGCGCATCGGCATCAAGCTGTTGAAGCATGGGACCTTGAAGACCTATCCGGGCTTTCCGCACGGCATGGCGACCACACATGCCGACGTGATCAATGCCGACCTGCTGGCCTTCATCAAGGGGTAGCTCGATCGTTGCAATTCGCCGAATGAGCATTCCGATGCCGATGAAGCGATAGATCTCAAATCCTGCTCGTCATGGCCGGGCTTGTCCCGGCCATCCACGCCGCACCGCACACGCCGAACGACGTGGATGCCCGGGACAAGCCCGGGCACGACGAGTTCGGGGCTACCATTGATCCACTATCTCAATTTCCGCGTCGGAGACGTCGTCCTGCCTTCTCGCGACGCGCTCCGCGCCCGAGCTATCAAGATCGATTACCCTCTTCGGACAGAGGGCACAGGGAAGGCCGGACCTCGACTGAGGCCCGTGGCCCGCCTGCTCAAAAAATGCAGGCGGCAGGTACCACAGGTTCAGCCGAGATCACCGGCGGATTCAATTGGTCGTCGCAACACTCGATGAGGAGGTTGCGATGGGCATTCGAAAGAAACGGTCAACGCGGGGCAAGCTGGGATCATTG
>BFBZ01001537.1_pt1 | contig 15086 bp, 14 predicted proteins | sample 1888401 | NCBI WGS metagenome assembly BFBZ01 (sample SAMD00112614, study PRJDB3348) | symbiont metagenome | host: Chara braunii | reverse complement strand
TGGCCTGCACGAATCGTCCCTCAGCCTGCAAGAATCAGTGATTTGCGCCGCATGTGCAACGCGATGGCCCGGTCGCGGCAGCGTTTTACATGATTCGCAACCGGTCTTTTTTGTCACGGTTGCCCACAGAGCGTCTGCGAGCCGCTTGCGCTGGCGCGCGTGCACTCCTATCCAATCAGCCCCGTCACGAATCTCGGAAGAACACCGTGTCGAATTTTGCCTCCATCATCGCTGCTGAGCTCTCAGTCAAGGATGCCCAGGTCCAGGCCGCGATCGACCTGCTCGACGGCGGCGCGACCGTGCCGTTCATCGCGCGCTATCGCAAGGAGGCGACCGGCATGCTGGACGACACGCAGTTGCGAACGCTGGAGGAACGGCTGCGATATCTGCGCGAGATGGATGCACGGCGCACCGCGATCATCGAGAGCATCAAGGCGCAGGGCAAGATGACGCCCGAGATCGAGCTGGCGCTGGCGACCGCCGACACCAAGGCCCGGCTCGAGGACATCTATCTGCCGTTCAAGGAGAAGCGCCGCACCAAGGCGCAGATCGCGAAGGAAGCCGGGCTCGAGCCGCTCGCCGACATGCTGATCGGTGATCCGATGAAGGCGCCGGAGGTCGAGGCCAAGGCCTTCATCAAGAAGGATGGCGACAACCCGGTCAAGGACGTCAAGGCCGCCCTCGACGGCGCCCGCGCGATCCTGGTCGAACGTTTCGCCGAGCATGCCGATCTCGTCGGCTCGCTGCGCGAGGAGATGTGGACCCGCGGCGCGGTGAAATCGTCCGTGCGGCATGGCAAGAAGACCGAGGGCGCCAAGTTCGCCGACTACTTCGATTTCTCCGAGCCGTTCACCAAGCTGCCGTCGCACCGCATCCTGGCGATGCTGCGCGGCGAAAAGGAAGAGGTGCTGCAGCTCGATTTCGGCGATGGCGAGCCGGAGGATTCGAAGGACCCGACGCTGTATGAGAACCGCATCGCGGTGACCTTCGGCATCTCGCGCCAGGGCCGCCCGGCCGATCAGTTCCTGTCGGACTCCGTGCGCTGGGCCTGGCGCACCCGCATCAAGACCTCGCTGGCGCTCGATATCCGCATGCGGCTGTGGCAGGAGGCGGAGAAGGAGGCGGTCCGCGTGTTCGCCGCGAACCTGCGCGATCTGCTGCTCGCAGCTCCCGCCGGCGGCCGCGCCACGCTCGGGCTCGATCCCGGCTTCCGCACCGGCGTCAAGGTCGCGGTCATCGACCGCACCGGCAAGTTCGTCGATCACGCCACGATCTATCCGCACGAGCCGCAGCGGCAGTGGAACGAGAGCATGCTGACCCTGGCGCAGCTCTGCGTGAAGCACGGCATCGATCTCGTCGCGATCGGCAACGGCACGGCGTCGCGCGAGACCGAGAAGCTCGTCAACGATTTGATGAAGCTGAAGCCGGATCTCAAGCTGACCAAGGCGATCGTGTCGGAAGCCGGCGCGTCGGTCTATTCGGCCTCGGAGTTCGCTGCGAAGGAATTCCCCAATCTCGACGTCTCGATCCGCGGCGCCGTCTCGATCGCGCGCCGCCTGCAGGATCCGCTCGGCGAACTCGTCAAGGTGCCGCCGGCCTCGATCGGCGTCGGCCAGTATCAGCACGACCTCAACCAGTATGAGCTCGCCCGCGCGCTCGATGCCACCGTCGAGGACTGCGTGAATGCCGTCGGCGTCGATCTCAACACCGCCTCGGCGCCGCTGCTGGCGCGGGTGTCGGGCATCGGCGAGAGCCTGGCTCAGAACATCGTCGCGCATCGCGACGCCAACGGTCCGTTCCCGACCCGCGACAAGCTCAAGGAGGTGCCGCGGCTCGGACCGAAGGCGTTCGAGCAGTGCGCCGGCTTCCTGCGCATCCGCGATGGCGACAACCCGCTCGATGCCTCCGGTGTCCACCCGGAATCCTATCCGGTCGTGAAGAAGATTCTCGAGACGACCAAGAGCGACATCAAGGTGCTGATCGGCGACACCAAAACCTTGAAGACGCTCAATCCGGCGAAATTCGCCGACGAGCGCTTCGGCGTCCCGACCGTGACCGACATCATCAAGGAGCTGGAGAAGCCCGGCCGCGATCCGCGCCCGGAGTTCAAGACCGCGACCTTCCAGGAGGGCGTCGAGAAGATCACCCATCTCAAGCCCGGCATGATCCTGGAGGCGACCATCACCAACGTCGCGGCCTTCGGCGCCTTCGCCGATATCGGCGTGCACCAGGACGGCCTGATCCACATCTCGGCGATGTCGGAGAAGCGCATCAACGATCCGCGCGAGGTGGTGAAGCCGGGGCAGGTCGTGAAGGTCAAGGTGCTCGACGTCGATGTGCCGCGCAACCGCATCTCGCTGACGCTTCGGCTGTCCGATCCGCTGCCGGCCAAGGGCGAGAAGCGGACCAGCGCACGGCCGCCCGCGGGGCGCATGACCTCGCGTGAGGAGAAGCCGTCTGGCGGCGGCGCGTTCGCCGCGGCGATGGCCAAGGCCGCAGAGCGGCGCAAGGGCGCCTGAGGCGAATGGTGACGAGGCGCCACGGAGGGAATGTCTCGTCTGCGGCGTCATTTCTGGGGCGCCATGGCATTCGGTGTCGTGTCGTTGCGGTCTTCCCTATCTCCGCGGCCAGGCTTACCTTGGGCGGCGAGTTCTGAGTGGGGGCCGCGCATGACGAACCGGACCGTGATCATTGCCGGCGCGACTGGGCTGGTGGGACGCGAGCTGCTTCGCGGTCTGCTTGCCGACCCGGCCGTGGATCATGTGCATGTCGTCGGCCGCCGCGCGCCGCCTGACCATTCGCCCAAGCTGACGGCGCATGTCGTGGATTTCACCGCGCTGCCGTCCCTGCCGCCGGCCGACGAGCTCTATCTGGCTCTCGGGACCACGATCAAGGTGGCCGGAAGCCAGGCCGCCTTCCGCGCCATCGATCACGACGCCAACCTCGCCGTCGCCAAGGCCGCGCTCGCGAGCGGCACCAGGCGCGTTGGTCTGGTCAGCGCGATGGGCGCCGACAGCAGGTCGCGCGTCTTCTACAGCCGGGTGAAAGGCGAGCTCGAGGACGATCTGACCGCGTTGCCCTTCGAGGGACTGGTGATCGCGCGGCCTTCGCTGCTGGTCGGCCCGCGGGAGGAGTTCGGACAGCCGAGTCGTCCGGGCGAGGAATGGGGCAACAGGCTGAACAACATCATCGGCTTCCTGATCCCGGCGAACTACAAGCCCATCGCGGCGGCGGACGTCGCCAACGCGCTGCTGATGGCTGTTCCTACGGTTGCCGGCAAGCGAGTGATGCTGTCAGGGGCCATGCGCCGATGATCGAGCCTGCCGCTCTTGCGTAGCGGCCCGGTCTCGCTATTTACGGTAAATCGAAATCTGATATCGCGCCGCGCCTCAGGCCCGGATCGACTGGTCGACGGCGCTCCGTAGTTTTACGGCTCTCTCGCATGCGACTATCAGCGAGTGAATGGCTGGAGCGGGCAAGACGGGAATCGCATCTTAACATCTTAACCATATCTCGCTGTTAGTTGTGCATCGAGGAAAAACAGCCCGGTGTTTTATGCGCAGACAGCTGCTTGAATTTTGTTTCTTGGCATTGGTGGGAACCCTGCTCGGATCCCAAGCGGCGACGGCGTCTCCGCGAATGGTGTCGCTGGTCTACAATTCGCAGATTCAGAACCCGCAGCAGGTCGGGTCGGACGAATTTCGCGTGAAGCTGCAGGCGTTGGCCGGCAAGCGGCTCATCATTGATGAGCGTGCGGGCAACGCATTCGGCAGCGAGGCGGCGGTGCTGGCTGCAACCCGGAGCGGCGCGGTGGACGTGGCCGTGGTGTCCGGCGGCATCGCCAGCGCGGTGGTCCCCGAGCTTGGCGTCTTCGACATCCCGTTCCTGTTCCGTGACACCGCGCATGCCAAGGCGGTTGCGCAAGGGCCGGTCGCCGCCGCGATCGGCGCCAAGTTCGCCGACAAGGGACTGGTGCTGCTGGCGCTGGGCAAGCAGGGCTTTCGCAATCTCACCAACTCGAAGCGCCCGGTCCGTACCGTCGATGACGTCAAGGGCCTCAGGATCCGCGTGATCCCCAATCCGGTCTACCAGATGACCTTCAAGGCGCTCGGCGCCGACGTGATGCCGATGGATTTCCCGCTGGTCTATGCCGCGCTCAAGGACGGTCGGCTCGACGGCCAGGAAAATCCGGTTGCCACCATCGCGGCCAATCGCTTCGACGAGGTGCAGAAATATCTGACGCTCACCGGGCATTTCTTCGCGCCGATCGCCTTCGTCGCCAACCGCGCGATGTTCGACCATCTCGATGCGGCGGATCGAGATGCGCTGGTTGCCGCCGCCAAGGCGGCTGCGGAGGTCACCTGGCAGGCCCAGCTCGATGCGCAGAAGCTCGATGAGTTGCGCAAGACCGGCATGGAGGTGATCGAGACGTTCGACCGCAAGACTTTCGTCGATGCGGTCAGGCCGCTCGATGCCGACTTCGAGAAGCGCTTCGGCAAGGAGCTGCTCGCCACCATCAGGTCCACTCCGTGAAACAGCCGGGCAAATCGATGAAATTGTCTTCTCTGATGTCTTGGATCGGCGTCCGCCCGCGCATCTTCGGCGGCTTCGCCCTGATCCTGAGCTTCCTGGTGTTGCTCGGCGGCTTCGCCATGGTCCAGGTCGGCCGCATCGGCGGCACCGTGGATGAACTCGTTACCAGCGCGGCCGGGGACGCCGGCATGTCGCAGGTGCGTGCCGCGCTGCTCGGCGCCAACGGCGCGGTCGAGAGATTCGTCCGGACCTGGAACGTCGGTGACAAGGATGCGGCCAGCAAGGCCATCGACGCCGTCGGCGGTCTCGCCGATCAGGTCGAGAAGCAGTCCGGCAGCCTGAAGGTGCTGGCTGACGGCGTTGGGCCGGTACGGAGCGCGCTGGCGGCCTACCGCTCATCGTTCGCTGCCGCGGCCGAGGCCGTGGACCGCCTGCGGGCGGCGACGACCAAGACCGACGCATTGGGCGCCGTTGCCGGCATCAACATGGGCGGCATCCAGGTTGCCCTTGCCAATCGTGCGGGCAGCGAGCCGCTGATGAATCCGTTACGTCTGGCCAGCGTCGTCGACGCGGTTCGCATCGCGGTGATGCGCTATACCAACACGTTATCGAATGGCGATGCCGACGATGCCAGGCTCACCTTCGTCTATGCGAAGCTCGCGATTGCCGATACGGAGGCCGAGATCGCGGGTGTCGATGATGCCAAGCTGAAGGCGCTGGTTGCTGCGCTGAAAGAGGCTCTCACGGCGGATGCCGCCGCGCTCGAGGAGGTGATCAAGGTGGCCGCTGACCTGCGCGCCAAGCAGGCGGAGCTCGCCAAGGCGAGTGCCTCGATCGATACCCAGGTCAGCCAGATCAACCGGCAGCTTGGTACCGCGCGTGCAGAGCAGGCCGCAAGGACCGGCGTCGCGGTCGAAGATACCAAGCAGACCGTGATCGTGACCGCAGCCGCAGCGGTGATATTCGGAGCGGTGCTGGCCTGGCTGATCGGCGCCAGCGTGTCGAACCCGATCCGCGGCATGACCGACCGCATGCAGTCGCTGGCGGCCGGCGAATTGGATCAGCCGATTCCCGGCGGCGAGCAGCGCGACGAGATCGGCCGGATGGCGCGCGCCGTGGAGATTTTCCGTGACAATGCGCTTGCCGTGCGCCGCATGGAGCAGGAGGCCGCGGCACAGCGTGAAGCTGCGGAGGCCGAGCGCGCCCGCATGATGTCCGATCTGGCTGGTCGATTCGAGCAGGGCATGCAGGGTGTCATCACCGGCGTCGGCGGGCGTGCGACCGAGATGGGCGAGAGCGCCAGCGAGCTGGCGCGCGTCGCCGAACGCGGCCGTGGCCTTGCGGAAGCGGTCGCCAGCCGGGCCGAGCAGGCCTCCGTCAATGTGCAGACCGTGGCCTCGGCGACCCAGGAGCTCGCGGCCTCGATCAGGGAGATCTCCTCCCAGGTCCAGCGCTCGGTCACGGTGTCGACCCGGGCGACGCACGAGACGCAGCGGACATCCGAGCTGATCGACGGGCTGTCCAGCGCGGCGGAGAGGATCGGCACCATCGTGCAGCTGATCCAGGCGATCGCGAGCCAGACCAACCTGCTGGCGCTCAACGCCACCATCGAGGCGGCGCGCGCCGGCGAGGCCGGCCGCGGATTTGCGATCGTCGCTAGCGAGGTGAAGAACCTGGCGTCGCAGACCGCGCAGGCGACGGAGCAGATCTCGAGCCAGATCGCGACCATCCAGAGCGCGACGCAGGAGACGGTCGGCGCGATCGCCCAGTTCGGCACGACCGTGCGGGAGATTGCCGAGATCTCCAATGCGATCGCCACCGCGGTGGAGCAGCAGGGAGCGGCGACCAGCGAGATTGCACGCAACGTCGAGCAGGCGGCCAGCGGTACGGCGGCGGTCACGCAGGAGATCGGCGACGTGCGCAACGTGGCCGGGCAGACCGATGCCGGCGCTGAAGCTGCGCTGGCGGCGGCCGCGGCGCTGCAGCAGCAGGCCGCTTCGCTGAAGAGCAATGTCGCCGACTTCCTGCAGACGATCCGAACGGCGGCGTGAGCCGCAAACCGGTGGCGAGTGGAGTTGACGCAGGGGACGCAGGCTCACACTCTGGCGCATGACCGAGCACCAGCCGCGTTCCCTTGCGTTTCCCGTCGACGGCGCGGACATCGTGTCCGCGCTGTTCATGGCCCCGCCGCGGCCGCGCGCCTGTTTCGTGTTCGCCCATGGCGCGGGCGCCGGCATGACCCACGTCTTCATGAACCAAGCGGCCGCAAGCCTTGCCGCGCGCGGCATCGCGACGCTCCGCTTTCAGTTTCCCTATATGGAGAAGGGCAGCAAGCGCCCTGATCCGCCCGCGCTCGCTCACGCCGCGGTGCGGGCTGCCGTGGCGGAGGCCGCGCGGCTCTGTCCGGGGCTGCCGCTCGTAGCGGGCGGCAAGTCGTTCGGGGCGCGCATGACGTCGCAGGCGCAGAGTGCAGCGCCGCTGCCAGGCGTGGCCGGGCTCGTCTTTCTCGGCTTTCCGCTTCACCCCGCCGGCAAGCCCTCCATCGCGCGCGCCGATCATCTCGATGCGATCGAGGTCCCGATGCTGTTCCTGCAGGGGACGCGCGACAAGCTGGCGGAGATGGAGCTGCTCGCGCCCGTCGTGAAGCGGCTGGGACCGCGCGCGACCTTGCATTGGATCGATCAGGCCGACCACGCCTTCCACGTGCCTGCGCGCTCCGGCCGGAATGATCAGGCCGTCATGGAGGACCTGACGGAGGCGTTTGCGGCGTGGCTGGAGACTCTCGAAGCGTGTGCCGGCTGACGCGCCGAGCGCCTCTTTCGGAAAAAATGGCATGAGAACAAAAATAGAACTTTTCTGCCGCCGGAGGTTGAGGCATAGTCCTATTGAAAGGTAGGGGAGAGGGTTCGATGAAGTCAGCAGTGGTGGCGCTATCGGTGTGCGCGCTTGGCGTGCTGATGATCTCTGCAGCTCCATCGCTCGCCGATGCCAGGCTGACCGGCATGGTGGTCGTGAAGGGAACTTGCCAGAAGCTCATCGTCGCGGGAAAGGATCGCAGCTCGGAATGCAAGGGCGCGCTGCTCAATACCGACTATGACGATCAGCGCACCGGCTTCTACTTCACCTTGCTCGACGGCAGCGTGGTCACGTTCTCGAACCGCGGCGATCTGCAAGAGCAACCCGGGCCTGACAAGTTCGTCACGCCGGTCGACATGATGATCATTGGCCAAAGTCGCAAGACGATCAACAAGGTGACGGCCAAGGGGCAATGCCGTCACGGCAATCCATTCAAGGGACCCGACCTGCTCGAATGCACAGCCGACAGCGAGATCGGCCGTTTTGAAGGGCTATTTCTGTCCAATGGCGAGAAGCCGGTGATGCAGACCTTCTGAGGCCGTTACCCCTGCGCACAAGCAGGATGGGCCAGTAGGAGAGCTCGTCGCGGCGTCGCCGGTCGTCACTCGCCATCGTAAAGTCCACGCGGCAAATCCGGCCCGCTCGGCAATATCCACTTTGTCAGAAGATCGCGATGAGAAAGGCAGCTTCATCCGTTTGGCTGCTGGCCCTCGGCGCGGCGAGCCTGCCGACCATGTCGGTCCGTGCAGAGGACGGATTGAAAGGGATCGAGACGTTTCACGGCCCCTGCAGGAAGCTCACGGTCGCGGCAAAGGACCGGACCGCCGATTGCAAGGGCGTTTAGCGCAACACGCGTTACAGTGATGGACGAGGCGGCTTGGAGCAAGACGCCCGGCCTCTGAGGCTGCGATCTCCCGACTCCTGAAAATTTGGCGCGACATCAAGCTCGAAATATTGCAACAAGTCGGCGTCGTGGGGTGAGGCCGGGTGTGCGGGTCGCAGAACTTGGAGAGTGTGATGTTCCGATACGTTGGCGTCGTCCTGGGGCTGCTCTGGAGCCTCGTATCGATCAGCACCGCGCTGTCCGACGACGCCAAGCTCCGGATCGGCGTTCTCCGGCTGTCCTCGTCCGCGCCAGTGTTCATCGCGTTGGACAAAGGCTACTTCCGCGAAGCTGGACTGGACGTCGAGCTGAAGTTTTTCGATGCAGCGCAACCGATCGCCGTGGCGACGGCCACCGGCGACGTCGACGTCGGGGTGACGGCCTTCACCGCAGGACTGTATAACCTCGCAGGCAAGGGCGCGTTGAAGATCATCGCCGGTATGAGCCGTGACCGCCCGGGCTTTCCGCTGATTGGCTACTTTGCCAGCAACAAGGCCTATGAGGCAGGTCTCAGGACGCCGAAGGACATTGCCGGCAAGCGCGTGGCGATGACCCAGGTCGGGTCGAGCTTTCACTATTCGGTGGGGCTGCTGGCCGATAAATATGGCTTCAAGCTCGCCGACGTGAAGATCGTGCCGCTGCAGTCGATGTCCAACATGTCGGCGGCCATCAAAGGGGAAACCGTCGACGCGGCGCTGATGCCGGTTTCGGTGGCGCGCAAGCTGATGGAGGAGGGCGCCGTCAAGCATCTTGGCTGGGTCGGCGACGAGACGCCGTGGCAGGTCAGCGGCGTGTTCGCGGGGCCGAAAATCTTGGCCAACACGGCGCTGGTCGGTAAGCTGCTGGCGTCGCTTCAGCGCGCCGAGCGCGAGTATCATGATGTCGTGCTCGCCTCGGTCAAGGACGGCACCGCCGCCATCGACGACAAGACCAAACCGTTGCTCGAGATCATCGGCAAGTACACGAACCTGCCGGTCGAGCAGGTCGTGGGCAATTGCGCCTATATCGATCCCGACGGCAAGCTCGATGTGAAGAACATCGACAGCCAGATCAAATGGCTGCAGGCTCAGGGGTTCGCGGACCAGGGCTATGATGCGGCCGCGATCATCGTCAAAGACTTTGTGAAGCCGGATTGATGAAGGCAGGCGCAGCGCGGGCCTGCAGCGGGATCGCCTGATATGGACCTGATCGCCGAGACCATCAGCCACCGTTTCGACGCGCTCGATGTGCTCGATGGCGTGTCGTTCACGGTCGGAGCCGGCGAGGTGGTCGCCCTCGTTGGGCCGTCCGGCTGCGGCAAGAGCACGCTGCTGGCAATCCTCGGAGGGTTGTTGCAGCCAAGCAAGGGACAGGCGGTGCTGCGCGGAGCTCCGCCGCCCGGCAGCCTCAATCCCCTGACGTTCGTGTTCCAGGACTTCGCGCTGCTGCCGTGGGCAAGCGTCGCCGACAATGTCGCCTTTCCGCTCCTCCATACATCCCTGTCGACGCAGCAGCGCGCCGCCGCCGTCGACGATGCGTTGCGGCGAACCGGCCTGGCAGACTTCCGGACCGTCTATCCCAAGCAGTTGTCGGGCGGCATGCGCCAGCGGGTCGGGATTGCCCGGGCGCTGGCGGTCCGCCCGGCGATCCTGCTGATGGATGAGCCGTTGTCGGCGCTGGACTCGCAGACCCGCGAGCTGCTGATGGAGGACTTCGTCGATCTGCTCGCCGACGGCACCATGGGCGCGGTCTATGTCACGCATAATCTCGAGGAGGCCGTGCGGCTCGCCGACCGCATCGTCGTGCTGTCGCGTCGTCCCGGCCGCATCCGGAAGGTCGTCAGCATCCCGGCGACGCGGCGCAGCCGCGGCGATGCCGTAGTACGCACGCAACTGCTGGACCTGCAGAACGAGCTCTGGGGGCTGATCCGGACCGAGGCAATCGATGCCGAGCGCGAGGTTCAGAATGCTTGAGCGCTCCCCGGCTGAACTGCCTGAGGTCGTCGGCAAGCAGAGCCGGAAAGTGCCGTTCCGGGGCGGCGGCTTCACGCCGGCCGCAAGCCGATGGGCCGGCTGGCTCGCGCTCGCGGCGGCTCTCGGCCTGTGGCAATTGATCGGCAGCCTCGGGCTGGTCAATCCCTTGTTCCTGCCGGCGCCGCTGACGATCTTGCGCGCCCTGTATCGATTGGCCGAAAGCGGCGCGCTCTGGCAGCATGTCTCGGCATCGTTCGTGCGCATTGTATCCGGCTGGGCGCTCGGCACGGCCACCGGCATCGTCGTCGGCTTCGCGATCGGCCTCTGGCGCATTGCGCGCAGCATCGGCATCACGTTCGTCTCTGCGCTGTTTCCGATTCCGAAGATCGCCGTGCTGCCGCTGCTGATTCTTTGGCTCGGCATCGGCGAGCAGCCGAAGATCGCGACGATCGCGCTGGGCGTGTTCTTCTCGACCACGATCTCGGTCTATAGCGGCGTCGATGCGGTGCCGCGCAACCTGATCCGCATGGCGCAGAGCTTCAACGTGCCGTTCCCGACCATCGTCCGCCGCGTGATCTGGCCCGGCGCGCTGCCGTCGATCCTCGCCGGTTTCCGCATCACCGCGTCGGTCGCGCTGATGCTCGTGGTTTCGGCGGAGATGATCGGCGCCGAGACCGGCATCGGCACCTTCGTGCTGCAGGCCGGCAATCTGATGCAGACCGATCAGCTGATGGCGGGGATCCTGATCCTGTCGCTGTTCGGTCTCGCCGTCGGCCGGCTGATCAGCATGCTCGAAGCGCGGCTCCTGCGCTGGCGCTGATCCGGCGGTGTCAGGCGTTGCCGCGGTCTTCCCGGAACAAGTCGAGCTTCTCCTGCACCGGGCGATCCGAGAACGAGAACAGTACCGCATCCTCGTCCGGCTCATGGCTGACCCATTGCCAGCTCGGAACGACGAACAGGTCGCGCGGGCCCCATTCGAAGGTCTGGTCGCCAATGCGGCTGCGGCCCCTGCCTTCGATCGCGGTGAACACGGTCGCGTCGGTCGAGCGATAGCGCGCAGTCTTGAAGCCCTTCGGCAGCAGCTGGATGAAGGTGCCGATCGTCGGCATCGCGAAATCACCGGTCTCCGGGTTGGAGAATTTCAGCTTCAGCCCGTGGCAGGCGTCCCATTCCTCGCTCCGCTTCGCGTTCTCCAGCGCCTCGCGCGTATAGGCGTAGGGATAGTTGAAGATCGGCGATGTCCTGGATTTGCGCTTCGCATCGACCGGCAGCAGATTGTGGCCGTAGCGGGCGAAGCTGTCGCCCGCGGGGCGCGCGACCTTCTGCTGGTCCTCCTGCGCGCCTTGCGCGAACGACGCGTCGAGAAACTGCACCAGGGGAATGTCGAGGCCGTCGAGCCAGAACATCGGCTCGGTGGTCTCATTGCCGTGATCGTGCCAAGTCATCGACGGGGTGATGATGAAGTCGCCCGGCTCCATCAGGGTGCGCTCGCCCTCGACGGTCGTGAAGGCTCCCTTGCCTTCCAGCACGAAGCGCAATGCGGACTGGCTGTGCCGATGGGCGGGCGCAACATCGCCTGGGATCACCATCTGAACGCCGGCATAGAGCGAGGTGGTGATCTTGGACTGCCCGCGCAGTCCCGGATTCTCCAGGATCAGCACGCGCCGCTCGGCTTCCTTCGCCGTGATCAGCCGCCCGGCCTCGACCATGTAGTCGCGGATCGCCGCGAACTGCCACAGATGCGGGCGGCAGGCGCTCTTCGGCTCGGGCGTGATGAGATCGCTCATCACGGTCCACAGCGCCGTCATGTTTTCGCCGTCGATCTTCTTGTAGAACGCCTCGCGCTCCGGTGTCGAAACCGCGGCCATGCGCGCCTCCCATGATCAGATGTCGTTCTTGATTGACAGTATACTGCCAATTTGATTACCGTCAAATACAACCAGAGCTGTCGCATCGGGAGGACTGCCATGATGAAGCTGCACGGCTATTTCCGCAGCAGCGCATCCTATCGCGTCAGGATCGCGCTCAACCTCAAGGGTCTCACGGCCGAGCATCTGCCGCATCACCTCCGCAAGGGCGAGCAGCGCGCGCCCGCCTATCTCGCGCTCAACCCGCAGGGTTTGGTCCCGGCGCTCGAGGACGACAGCGGCGCCACGTTGATCCAGTCGCTTGCGATCATCGAATGGCTCGACGAGACTCATCCCGAGCCGCCGCTGCTGCCGAAGGATCCGTTGCGACGCGCCCAGGTCCGCGCCTTCGCGCAGGTGCTCGCCTGCGACACCCATCCGGTGCAGAACCTGAAGGTGTTGGCGCGGCTCCGGGAGCTCGGCCTGCCCGAGGACAAGGTCACGGCCTGGGCCGGCTGGGCCAACCGCGAGGGGCTCGCTGCCTGCGAAGCGCTGATCAAGCATGAGCCTGGCCCATTCTGTTTCGGTGCGGCGCCAACCTTGGCCGATCTCTGCCTGGTGCCGCAGCTCGGCAATGCACGCCGCTTTGGCGTCGATGTCGCAGCGTTTCCGCGCCTGCTGCAGGCCGAAGCCGCGGCGAAGGCGCTGCCGGCCTTCGCCGCTGCTGCTCCGGAGCGTCAGCCCGATGCCGAGTAGGCCGCCCGACATCACCATGGACGCAGTCTACACCAAGCCGGGCTATCTGTTCCGGCGGATGCAGCAGATTGCCGTGTCCATCTTCGTTGAGGAGTGCCGCGAGTTCGACCTGACGCCGGTGCAATATGCAGCGCTGGTCGCGATCCAGACGCATCCGGGCATCGATGCCACCAGGCTGTCGGCGGTGATCGCCTTCGACCGTTCGACGCTCGGCAGCGTGATCGAGCGGCTGGAGAGCAAGGGCCATATCGAGCGCAGGCCGTCGGCCGAGGACAAGCGCGTCAAGCTGCTTTATCTGACCAGGGCGGGCGGAGCACTGCTCCGTGCGATCATGCCGGCGGTCGATCGCGCCCAGGCACGCATGCTGGCGCCGCTGAAGGCCGCGGATCGCAAGATGCTGATGGCGTTGCTGGCGCAGCTCGTCGATCTCAACAACGAGGTGTCGCGGGTGCCGCTGCGCGCCGAGGATGCGCTGGAGCATCTCGGCAAGACCGGCTGATCGCGGAACTCCGCGGTTGTCGGGCGCAAGGCGTAGGCTCACAGCCGCATCACCGCCTGACGATCGATCTTGCCGGTGCCCGTCTTCGGCAATTCGTCGATGAAGACGATCTCGCGCGGATATTTGTAGGGCAGCAGTTTCGCCTTCACGTAGTCCTGCAGCGCCTTGACGGTCGGGATTTGGTCGGGGGATCCGCCGTTGGTGACCACCACGGCCTTCAGGCTCATGCGACGATCCGGCAGCTCGTGCGCAAACACGGCGCATTCTCTGATATCGGGATGCTCGGCGAGGCAGAGCTCGACCTCGAGCGGATAGACCCATTGGCCGGAGATCTTGACCAGGTCGTCGGCGCGGCCGCGAAAGAAATGGAAGCCGTCGGCATCACGCACGAAACGGTCGCCGGTGTAGATCCAGCCGCCATCGCGGATCGTCTCCGCGGTCTTGTCCGGACGGTTCCAGTAGAGCGGCGTGTTGGAGTCGCCGCGTACCCAGAGAATGCCCTCTTCGCCGTTGGCGACCTCGCGTCCTTCGCCGTCGCGCAGCGCGATCTCGTAGCCGGGAACGCGCAGTCCGGCGGCGCCGAGCTTCTTGCGGTCCTCGCGGTTCGAGAGATAGACGTGGAGAACCTCGGTCGAGCCGAGACCTTCGACGATCTCCAAGCCGGTCAGGCTCTTCCAGCCGTTGAAGACCTCGGCCGAGAGCACCTCGGCCGCGGAAACCGCGAGCCGCAGTGACGAGACGTCGGCCTGCTTCGCACCCTCGGCCTTGGTGAGCGCGGTGTAGAGCGTCGGCAGGCCGAAGAACACGGTCGGTCGGAAGCGGCCGATCGCATCGAAGATGGCGGCGGGTTTCGGCTGGCCGGGCAGCAGCAGCGTCGTCGCTCCGGCCGAGAATGGAAAAGTGATCGCATTGCCGAAGCCGTAGGCGAAGAAGATCTTGGGCACCGAGAAGCAGATGTCGTCCGGCTTGAGCCGCAGCACGTTGCGGGCGAACGCCTGCTCGCTATAGGCCATGTCGTGCTGCAGATGGACGATGCCCTTGGGGCGTCCGGTCGAGCCGGACGAATACATCCAGAATGCCATCTCGTCGCGGTGGGTGTCGGCCTCCGCCAACTGATCGGTGAAGTTGGGCAGCCACGCATCGACCGCGACCGTCGTTGCGACGGCGGTGGCCGGCGCCTCGCCATTGACGACGACCAGTGTGCGCAGCGCGGTCTCGGCGCATGCCTGTGCGTCGAACCGTGCGGCAAACTCGGCGTCGGCGACGGCGATCTTGGCGCCGGAATCAGCGAGATAGAATTGCAGCAGATCCGGCGGCGTCAATGTGTTGATCAGCAGCGGCACGAAGCCGGCGCGCACTGCGCCGAAGAACGCGGCCGGATAGGCCGGTGTATCGTCGAGGAACAGCAGGACCCGGTCGCCGCGGCTGAGCCCGAGCGCGGTGAAGCCGTTGCCCCAACGGCAGGCGTCGGCACACAGCTCGGCATAGCTGCGCTGGCCGGCCGGACCGATCAGCGCAGTCTTGTTGGCGTTGCCCTTGGCGAGGTTGTCGAACAGCACGCGGCTGGCATTGTAGCGGGCGGGAATTGCGAAGCCGATCTCGCGCGCGCCGGCGCTGTCGCGCGGAACCTGGTCGGCGATCTCTCTGGTCATGCGCGCGCTCCCGTGTTCCGAGATGCCTCGTAGCGGGCCATGAACTGCGGAGCCATCGCGCGCAGCCTGGTCTCATCGATGCGCCCGGACCGGGTGATGTAGCTGTAG
>BFBZ01001536.1_pt1 | contig 15091 bp, 17 predicted proteins | sample 1888401 | NCBI WGS metagenome assembly BFBZ01 (sample SAMD00112614, study PRJDB3348) | symbiont metagenome | host: Chara braunii | reverse complement strand
AATTCTAACATGGATCGACGTCTCGATGAGTGACAAGACCGCTTTCAGCTCAGTGAAAGGTTGACTGTGCATCTCTCTCTTGCTTCGGGAGGAAGCATGTGCGGTGTCGCGGTCGACCGGCGTATTATATCAATGGAGAGGAGAACTTCATGCGTGCATCAAGCATTTTTAGATATTCGGCAGCTCTTTCTCTTGCCCTGGCCACAGCCTCTTTTGCTGCTACGACGGCGCAGGCGGCGGGCAAGATTTCAATCATGGTCGGCGGGTATGAAAAGCAAATCTACCTGCCCGCCAAACTTGCCGAGTCGCTCGGCTACTTCAAGGAGCAAGGGCTCGACGTCGAACTTCTGAATGAGCCAGCCGGCGTCGATGCTGAAAACGAGATGCTGGCCGGCGCCGTTCAGGGTGTCGTCGGCTTTTATGATCATTGCATAGACTTGCAGGGCAAAGGTAAATTCGTCGAATCCGTCGTGCAATTCAGTCAGGCACCGGGTGAGGTGGAACTGGTGTCCAGCAAACATCCCGAGATCAAGTCGCCCGCCGATTTCAAGGGCAAAAGTCTCGGCGTCACGGGCCTCGGCTCGTCAACCAATTTCCTGACGCAATATCTGGCAGTCAAAAGCGGCTTGAAGCTCAGTGACTTTACTTCGGTGCCGGTCGGTGCCGGACAGACCTTCATCGCTGCCTTGCAACAGGATGCCATCCAGGCCGGAATGACCACCGAGCCGACAATCTCGCACCTGTTGAAGACCGGCGAGGCCAAGGTTCTCATTGACATGCGCACCATGGCTGGAACGAAGGCGGTTCTGGGGGGCACTTACCCCGCTGCTTCGCTCTACATGCAGGAGTCGTGGATCAAGGATCACAAGCAGGAAACACAGAAGCTCGCGAACGCTTTCGTCAAGACGCTGCATTTCATCAACACTCATTCGGCCGCCGAGATCGCCGACAAAATGCCGAAGGACTTCTATGTTGGAGACAAGGAAGGCTATGTGAAAGCTCTCGAAAACGGCAAGGCGATGTTCACTCCCGATGGTGTGATGCCGGAAGATGGCCCAAAGACCGTTCTTGCCGTGCTTTCTGAGTTCTCCAAGAATGTCCAGGGCAAGTCGATCGACCTGTCGAAGACCTACACGACGGAGTTCGTCAAGGGCGCTAAATAGCTCTTCACGCGATGCCTACGCGCTGATCGCCAGAGCATTCGTGGACAAGACGGTGAAGCCCACATGACTTGAAATCCTGAAGGGGTCATGTGGGAAATCATGCGCCGGAAGCCTCGGGTGTTTTCGATTAGGAGCGACCGTCTGAGCCTTGATATCCAGTTGAAGACCGCCGCATTGATCAGGCTCAATCCGGAATGCGGCAGGTGGGTTATCCTTGAAAAAATCGCCACTAGCCGGTGGCAACGGGAGAAGAAGAGGCCGATCGCTGATCGGCCTCGAGTTCGTCGATGTTATCCGCGCGTGCCCTCAAGCGTCCGCTTGTAGAATGGTCTCAGTTTGCTCATTGCTGAGTTCACATATTCCGGAACCCAATAGGTTTCGATGTGGGTCGCACCCTCGATCTTGAAGAGTTCTTTATCGCTGGTCCCTGTCGCCTTGGCGAAGGCATCTTCGGTCATGTAGAGGCTATCGGCCTTGCTGCCGGCGATCATCAGCAAGGGCTTGTCGATCAACGCGATCTGGTCGGTGGCGTCAAATTGCGCCAGATCCAGCAGGCTGCTCAACGTGTAGCGCGCGGAAGAGCCGGGATGCGCATTGGTTTTCTGATAATATTCCGCGCCCTGGCGATACATTTCGAAGGGCAGCTTGGCGATCTGCTCGTCGGTCAGCGGCGTGGCGTTGGCATAGATGATATTGCCGCTGGCCTCCTGGGCGCGGGCGTCGGAGGCCTGCTGCAGGCGTTCCTGAATGCTGCCCAGCTGCGAGTCCTCAAAGCCGTTGCGGCGCACCCGGCCCGAATTGAACATGCTCAAGGTGGCGATCGCCTGAAAGCGCTTATCGGTCTTTGCAGCCGCCAGCGAGTATCCGCCGCCGCCGCAAATGCCGAGCAAGCCCAGACGCGATCCGTCGACGCCGGCATAATGCGAGATATAGTCGGCCATGCCGCGGATGTCTTCGATGCGGTTGGCCGGCTTGTCGACGTTGCGGGGTTCGCCGCCGCTTGCGCCTTGATAGGCGGCATCGGCGGCAATGGTCACATAGCCCTGCTCAGCCAGACGCTGAGCGTAAAGCCCGGCGGTCTGTTCCTTGACGCCGCCATTGGGGTGGGCCACGACGATTGCTGGGTAGGACTGGCCGGGGTCGTAGCCGGGCGGGGTGTAGACGTTCGCAGCGATCTCCAGCCCGTTCAGCGTATACTTGACGGGGTGGATATTGACCTTGCCCGCTTCATTCTCGGTGATGGCGCCTTCATAGGTGAGAGTGAAGGGATTTTTCCGGTAGTCGGCCGCGCCGACGTCGCTTGCGGCCATGGCGACAACGGCGGCCAGGGCGAGAGGCTTGAGGTTGGTGATCTTCAATTCGGTGCTCCTTGCTCATTCACTTGGTCGTCGTGCCGGGCGTCGTCCTGTCAGAAGTCATTACGGTACGGCTCCAAGTTGGAGCCGCCGGCAACTTTGATGGGGTTGCTATCCTCGGGAAGGAGGACCGGCCGACAGCTAAAAGTTTAAGTCGACGCGGACTTAGTCATTAGTGAGCTAAATGAGATAGGGTTTATATTTTTGAATCACGAATGGCCGCGCAAGCGGAGATTTCGCATAATTTACAGCGAGATGACGGAACGCCTTGTCGTGGAGGAAGCCTGTTCACGCGTGTATGAATTAAAGGTGATGGAGTTATTTGCGATAGCGCAGCGCATCGATCAGGAGCGAGAATGCCGGTGAAGCAAGGCGTCTACTGGGGTAGTAGAGGTGATACCCAGGGAAGGGCGGTGACCAATCCTCAAGCACGGCCACCAGCTTTCCTTCACGGATCAGCGGAAGCAAATAGTCGTCTGGCAGGCATGCCAGGCCTAGGCCGTCCAGCGCGGCATCAATGATCATCGGGACATCATTGCAGACGAACTGACCTTCGACGCGAACGTTCAGCGGCTTGCCATCCTTTTCGAATTCCCAGGCATAGAGGCCACCAATCGTCGTCAGTCTGAGATTGATGCAGCGATGTCGCGTCAGTTCGTGCGGGGTAACCGGCTTTGGGTTCCGTTCGAAATAGTCCGGGGAAGCGACGACGAGCATACGCATTTCCGGTCCGATTTTGAGCGCGATCATATCTTTTTCGATATGCTCGCCGAGCCGGACCCCGGCGTCGAAACGCTCGTTCACAAGATCAGCAAAGCGATTGTCGACGGAGATCTCGATGTTGATATCGGGGTAGGTCTGCATCAATCGCTTTACGGCGGGCATGAGAATGGTTTCCGCCGCATGCCGGATCGAGGTGATGCGGATCGTTCCTCCCGGCGCGTGACGCATGGCGCCAAGTGCGTCCAGCCGGCTGCGGATATCGTTGAATGCGGGTCGCAATGTTTCGACCAGCTGCTCTCCTGCCTCGGTCGGCACGACGGTGCGTGTGGTCCGGGTGAGCAGCCGAACGCCCATCCGGTCCTCCAAACGCCGCACCGAATGGCTGAGGGATGATTGCGAAGTGCCCAAAAGTGCGGCTGCCCGTGTGAAGCTGCGCTCTTCCGCGACCGTCAGGAAAGCGACAAGGTCGCCCAGTTCATCCCGTCTCATTCATGAATTCCCAATATAGGTTCTTTTGGATGTTAGCATCTAGTCGAACCAATCGGCCAGCGGTAAATTTCCCTGAGTGTTGGTCAGCTCTTCGTCGAGGCGAACCCGCCCCCCGCGAAACCTCGGCTTCCGCACATGAGGCTGACGTCGCCAACCCTTCAGGCATCAGGTCTGTGCATCCGCGCGGCCCTCAAGGAAATGGACAGGACAATGACCCAGAATATCAAAGACAAGGTCGTCGTGGTTGCCGGCGCAAGCAGCGGTCTCGGTGCCGAAACCGCACGGCAGCTCGTCAAGGCAGGTGCCCGTGTCGTGCTCGGCGCGCGGCGCATCGATCGGCTCAAGGACCTCGCGGCCGAGCTTGGACTGGGCGACGAGGTCGTGTTCCAGGTCGATGTCACCGATCGAGATCAGGTTAAGGCCTTTGTCGATCATGCGGTCGAGGTCTACGGCCGGATCGACGTCCTGCTCAACAATGCCGGCCTGATGCCGCATTCCCCGCTCGAACGGCTCAAGGTCGAAGACTGGGAACGCATGATCGACGTCAATCTGAAGGGCGTGCTGTTCGGCATCGCCGCTGCACTGCCGCACATGCAGAGACAGAAGAGCGGCCATATCATCAACACATCGTCTGTCGCCGGTCACCAGGTGCGACCGGGCGGCGTCGTCTATTCCGCGACCAAGCACGCCGTCCGCGTCATTTCGGAAGGGCTGCGCCAGGAGGTCAAGCCCTACAATATTCGCAGCACGATCATCTCGCCCGGTGCAGTCAGAACGGAACTGCCGGACCACATCAGCGAGCCTGATATCGCCAAGGGCATCAAGGAATTCTACGAAAACTATGCCATTCCTGCAGATAGTTTTGCCCGTTGCGTGCTGTTTGCGATCAGCCAGCCGGAAGATGTCGATATCAACGAGATTCTGTTCCGTCCCACGGCACAGCAGCTCTGATAGAACGGTGCCCGCGCGCCCGGCGGTTCTTTTATGAACGAGAAATATAGGCCCTTTCGCTTTTGGAGGCCTAATCCTGCGGTCGACCGCAGCCTATCTCGGAACAGCCGTCAAATTGCCAATGAGGAGAACTCTGTTGAAAAATCTTGCCGCCGGCATCGCCATGTCCGCCTTTGCAACGACGGGTGCCGAAGCCCAGCAGAATCCACGCGTGGCTCCTCCGGCCGTCTACGACGTGGCGCCCGGTCTCGGCCACTTCACCGACGATGTGCTGTTTGGCGAATTCTGGAAACGCAACGACTTGACCCCGCGCGATCGCAGCCTGGTGACCATCTCTGTGCTGATCTCGACCGGCAAGGGACATGTCCTTGCCAATCATGTAAGGCGCGCGCTCGAAAACGGTCTCAAGCCTCAGGAAATCGGCGAGGTCATCACCCATCTGGCCTTCTATTCCGGATGGCCCAATGCCATGTCGGCCGTAACAGAAGTGAAGAAAGTCTTTGACGAGCAGAAGATCGCACCCGTGGCGGATAGCGATGCGGCTCGCATCCAGCTGGAGGCAGCCGCCGAAACGGCACGCCGCGCCGCCGTCGATGCCAACGTCGAACCGACCGCTCCGGCGCTTGCCGATCTCACCAACCGCGCATTGTTCGGCGATCTCTGGCAGCGGCCGGACCTGTCGGCCCGAGATCGCAGTTTGGTGACGATGGCGGCTCTGGTCGCGATGGGTCAACCCGAACAGCTGGCGTTCCATGCGAACCGCGCCTTGGACAACGGCTTGACGCCTGCTGAAGCGGCCGAAGCGGTTACGCAGGTCGGGTTCTATGCAGGCTGGCCTCGTGCCATGTCGGCTGTGCCGGCCCTGAAGGCAGTCCTGGAGTCGCGCCAGGCTTCGCCCGCTGAGACATCTGGCGGCGGCAACATCAAGATCGTCAGGCGTGGCAGCCAGCCGGCGAGCGGGCCGCAGGAGCGGTTTACCGGAAAAGTGCAGGTGTCAGCCGCGTACAAAGGCGATGGCGCCGCGCGCATCGGCGGTGCGACGGTCTCTTTCGAGGCAGGCGCTCACACTGCGTGGCACACACATCCTCTTGGACAGACGCTCTTCATCGTTTCCGGCCGTGGGTGGGTACAGAAGGAAGGCGGCCCGATCGAGGTCATGGAGCCTGGGGATGTTGTCTGGATACCGCCGATGGTCAAACACTGGCATGGTGCTTCGGCCAATGAAGCGATGGTCCACTTCGTGGTGTCTGAAGCCCTTGACGGCAATACCGTGACCTGGATGGAGAAAGTTTCAGCCGAGACTTACGATAGAGGCCGAGAAGCCGACTGAAGTCGCCGGTCATAAACTCACCGAAGATGGGTTAGATCCGGATGTGTTTTATGTGTTGATTTCCGGTGCTCGCCATAGAGCGGTGATTGAGTGTTTCTATGTGAGACGCGCAATCGCATCGCTGAGATTATCTATTGCCAGTTGCTCGTGGGCGATCATCCCGTCAATATCAATATGATCGCCTACCCCCTTTGCACCATCGGCTCGCATCTTCATCTCCAGTAGCTCGTCGCGATGGGCGATCTTCTCATTTCTGATCTTGATGAGCTTCAGGCGAAAGTCGTCATTCATCTCGGATCCCTCTGCTTGTGATCAGCTATCTGAAACTCCCAAGCCAACGGTTTGTCCTCCCGTCGGTATTACTCATGCCCCCGGCCACGATAGGTGGTTGGCACACCGGCCGCCTCGTGGCACTGCGCGAGAGTTTCGAGCCACGCCGCCAATCCGGTTGGCACTTCGACATTCCCCGCTTCAAGCGCTTCCACCCATGACAGATCGCATTGCAGCGCGCTCGCCAGATTGATCGGCGTCCAGCGGATGTGCAAAAGACATTCGGAAAATCGCTCTCTGGTCATGTATCCTCCAATTTGTGATCTGGCTTTCACGGTGCCTGAGGGCGAGGCGAAGTCAAGCAAACATGCAATCCAGCCGCTCCTGACAGTCGAGAAGGACGGTGAAAGATCTCAGCGAGGCCACAAACGGAAAACGGCCCCTTCCGGAGTTACCTCGACCAATGAGGCTTTGAAGCGACGCTTCATCGACAACTATTTGGGTTTGGTTCCCTGTTTATCCGATGGTCTGCGGAAATCCTGTCCTGCATCTTCGTTCTGTCGACTCGCCCTCAAGTCGTTTTCGTCGAAGGCGTATCGACGCAAGAGGGCAAAGAGCGCTTCATTCATTCGAGCGCCGTCCAAAAGCTCAGGACTGTCGCAAATTACATTGATGGTTCGCTGCACAACACGGTCTGCAGCGATGTCAGATTGGACCAGCTTCCTCGCCCATTGGTAAAGAAGAGCGCGAAGTTGCGGATCCTGCGACATGTCTGCGGAATGTGGAACCGGCACGCTCACTCCTTCGATCCTCTCGGGCGGGAGCACATCGCATCGCTCGGTCGTGGTTGGCTATAGGATGGATCGACGACGACTGATTGACCGTATCAATTGAGGTGCAAAAGTCCAGCTTCAATCGAGCAGGCGGCGCCATTGGCCCATTCCAACATTCGCCCGGAGCTTCGTATCCCGGCAGCCGGCCTCAAAGGTGCCTTCTGCGAAGCTGCAGTTGGGGCGCAAGTGCGTGCATAACCCAAGCTTACACCGCGTGGCTGAAACGGAGTTACAGTACCGGATCGTAACTCTGGAGCGAGACTAGGCAAGCGCCGCGACGAGCACGGAGAGCCAGACCAGGGCTACTCCCGTCGCAAACGCTCGCCTCGCGACGACAACCTTCTCTTCGCCCTCTTCGGCAACAGGGGCCGTCACGATCCAGGGCACCGAGCCAAGTGCTGCAAATCCGACGAGCGCCAGAAGTACAACAACAAAATCGGTGCTGCGCCAGTGGCCGGGCTCATAAACGCCCCAATAGCCCAGAAACGCCATGCCCACTGCAAACATAGTGGCGGAGGCGGAGCAAAGCCCCGTAACAGAACCTGCTGGCGCACGCATCTTGCATCCCTCCCTAAAGCGATTTCCGCGATCGTATGAACTATCTTCGCACATTTGTGTCCGAAATTCAGGATGACCTGAAGCGACCATGTAGGAGGAGTGCTTTACGCCGCTCCAAACGCACGGCGAAATGAGCAATTGCCGTGGCCTGTTGAGTTCCGCCGTGATTTGACCCGCCTTTCCGCCTGGCGCTGGCCAAACGAAGCAAAGATAGATCCTGAAATGCTTCACTATTCCAAACCCACTAAGAGCCATCGTTTCGATGGCTTTTTCGGTTCTCGTTTAGTTGGTGAATGTTAGATTTGCAGCCTGCCCTGCCTCGGGCCTGACGGCAAGGGCGAAGGTTCGGAATTCTCATAAGGCGTTGATCCGCCCTCGGCAAAGACCGGCCATTGGGCTCTCGTAAAAGGCAATCACAAGACGCAAATCTTTGCGGGCGATATTTGCGACACCGATTTCCCGCAATTACTGCTTTGAAGTATTTCCGCGACAAGTATGTGCGCTATGTGTTGATCCAACCATACGCAAATTGTTCGGAAGAAAGCATGAACGCTGCGTCATCTACCGCGTTAGACTGGTGGGCCTTGGTGCCTGGCTGGTTGGATCGTGAGCTCACGTCTGAAGACGGCTTACCTTTGGAGGTCATCAGTGCAGCCGTGACAAGGATGGCGGCGCGAGGCTTTGCGGTGCCACCTGAGCTGCTGAAACTGCATCTACGTTTAGGCGCTTGCCGTGAGCTGATGGATAGCTTCAACCGCTTCACAAAACCCGAAGAATGGAAAGTGCAAGATGGCTTCCTGATGTTCCTCGAAGAGAACCAGGGTGTATGCCAATGGCTTGTCGATGCGAGCGAACGGGTGTGGATGCTGGTGAATGAAGAGCGCTATCCGGAAGAACTGACCCTCAATGACTTCCTGGCCGTGGTTGTCCCGTATCAGTTGGCGCAGGGTGGATGGTCGTATGCGGCAGACATGGTGCTGCCATTGACCGAGGCCGCAGACATGCAGGAGCGGCTTTTGCGCGAATTGGACTGGCCGCTCCTCGCGCAGCACAACGGTTTGACCATCCACAGCCAAGGCGCGTCAATGTTGTGGTGGCTGGATCCCGTATCCGGCAATACGATCCAACACCTGTTCATGAGTTGCTTGCGTCAGTCCGATCTCGAAAACTTATGCGTGCGTTTCGGTTTTGTGGATCTGGACTGAACGTCATGCGAGAGCGCCATTTCGATGCGGCACAGGATCCAATCGCAGAACTCGTGATTTTGCACCGGTGCTTTGGCCACGTGCAAAAGCCAGACAAAATTCGAGATAACCGCCCAAAGGAGAGCTTATGACAACACTGGACACAATCCTCCGATCCGGCAGGGTCGAATCGTTCGGGAAAGCGAGCTCAGCAGCGCTCGAACGTCTGGTGAACGAACACGGTGTATATCTTTCGCAGGATTACATACGCTTTCTGAGCCGTTGCAACGGTTTGCGTACGACGTTCGACTTCGATGAGGTAAAGCGGGTTGGCCTGAGCATGGCTTTGGCTGATATCAATACCTTCTACGGCGTCGAAAATGGGCGTGACTATGCCGATCTTCTGAGCATTATTCCGAAGATGGACGCATCCGGAAGAGAATTGCTCGGCTTCGCGCCACCGATCGCGGTTGGAGGCGATTTCTGTACATTTGTCGAGATCACCGAGGGTTCGCGGGTTGGCGAGATCATGTACACGGACGGCGAGATGTACTGGGGTTATTTCGAAGAGGCTGGGACCGATTGGACCAACACGCCCGATGCGCTGATTAGCACCTTCATCGAGCATGGCTTCTTCATGCCGATTGCTCCCTCATTCAACGCTTTGGTGGAGATGTATGGCAAACTGGTTTGAAGGCGGTTGCTGTCCGCCGCCGCCGCCACGTTCGTCCGCTCTCGGCCAATCGTGAACTCCCACGTCGCTGAGGTGAGATCATCGCCCGTGGTGATGCCTCCACGAAAGCGGTCAAGTCAAAAAGGGCATTACATCCACCCCGTCGCCGGGAAAAATGGTGATATGCGGGTGATCTTCGAACAGACGTGCAGCGGCGTCAGGGCTCTCGGCTTCGACCACTAGGTAGCCGCAAAGCGAGTTCACGGCATCGACGACTCCGTCCTTGGTTATGCGTGTCGTCTTGCCCACCATTCCGCCACGGTCAAGGATTGACAGAGCATTCCTTTCTTCCCAGGCTGCCCACTCTTTGACGCCTAAGGCGTCCACTGCGTCCTGTTCGGCCTTGGGCAAGTCTCGAAAGGACGCCAGGTCTTCGGGCTTCATGGTATAAATGGCAAGAAAACGGGGCATCGGCACATCCTCCATGTGTCTCCAAGATTGCCAACTTACACGCCTCGCTGGGGAAATCATACTCCGACAAATGGCGCTGGATGTGGAATGGCACCTACGCCACGAAGCTGTCGTGACGTGTAAAGCGCGCGGGGCGAGGCCGCATGTCGGCTTGCGGTGCCAGCCTCAGGCAGCGGATGCAGCGCATCACTCCGTCGTCGCGCATTGACGTGGGCATGCTTCACCACAATAAGGTCAAGCCGAATAATGTGGTAAGCACCAGCGAAACAACAACAGGAGTGTAATAATGAGCGAACCGACCGTAGTAGATGCAATCAACCGCATTTATGAATCGCTCCACGCAGACAATGCCGACATCGATTTGCATATCGCGAACCTCAAGGCAGCCTTGATGCGGGCCGGTTTGACGGAAGCCGTGTTCGACCCGGTCAAGCTGGTGCATAACAATCGTTCTGGCAGGAAACTTATGCAGGCCTACTTTCGGCAGCGCGGCGTAACGGTGAAATTCATCGCCTCGTGACGTCTTCCGACGACGCTAAACGGGCCGCAATATACGCCGAGCGGATCACTCTCCATGCGGCCCGACGCCTAACTTTGGTTTTCGGATACGAATTGAAGTGCCGCGCCTGTTCCGCAGCATGATGCTGCCAAAGTAAAAGCATGGCACGTCCATTTAACATAGTGTTCCGCTAAACAAAGGCTCGAGAATACCCCGGAATTCCGAGCGAAACCGCACCATTCCTGCTTGGAGTGCCAATAATGAACAAGCCGTCTATTCATGACCGGCGATGAAGATTTTGCATGATTTGCGGCTTGATGTGCAATTTAGGCGTCGAAATGGTGCGCCAAAGTCGCTTACCAAGTGAAACGAGGACCGAAAGAGCCATAGGAGCCCGGTGCCGACCCACTTGGATCCAGCTGATTATCGCGTTCTACTCTCTCAGACCATCGCCGACGCTCGGCCGCTTTTTCTTTGGTGTTGGCGGGATCTGCCGAATTGCTCGCAGCCGCGGAGCCAGATTGGCCACCAGTTCGGCCGACAGTCGAGCAGGAAACACAGAAAACAGCGGGAAAAATAATCAGAATGCCGAAGGCAGTTGCCCTCGTGAGTCCGTTGTAGATCGGCCGCTTGGACATGCCTAATGCTCTCTTTGACCATCTGTCACGAAGAGAGATTATTCGATTTCGCATCGAGTGGAAACTGCAGTCTGAAGAGACAGGTCAGCTTCGATGAGCGCCCCGCTTGGCATCGGTCCAAACAGCCTGAGACAGGTCCATGAAGTGCCTCACCAATTTGAACCATTTGTAGGCCATCGCTAAATGGCAAACGGGATGGCTTTAAATGGAGCTCAACACTTCGGCGTTCGCACAAGCTGCGAACGGGCGCCCGATCACTTGCCGTATACGGCACTTTTGACGGCGCCGCGCGACAAGCCGATGTCCTTCAGGCCCGCGTCGCTGATCTGCTGGAGTTCGCGATAGGCACGGCGGAGTTCAATAAATCTGGAGAGTTTGCTGACCACGGTCATTTCGAATACCTCATCTTCTTTCTGCCCATAATTTTAGCAGTTTGGCGAAGATCTGTGCACTTCGAAATTGGCAGAGCTGCTCTACGCCCAACACAGGGCTTCCGTCATGCCAGGCTGACGATGACCTGCTTCGCTCGCCTTGAAGCATGTCAGGTCGAAGCAATTTTCAACGGCCTTCGGTCAGGGCCACCCGGTCTCCTAATGTCCAAGAAATGCGAGCCAGCCACGCACCGTTGCGATCGCACTTACTTTGATCTCGGAAACCCAATTTCGAACAGTTTCAACGCGATCCATGATCCATTTGAGCCAGCCATAAGTTAGCAGCTTCTCGCGGCCTGCATGGAAAAGGCGCTCAACCAAGAGGAAGCTCATCAGATAAGCCAATGCGATTATCACGATCCCGGAGACGATATGGCCTTTGGCGATGACGAATAAAGCATAAATCTTCAATGGCTCCGCGACGGCCAGCGGCACCACGAACAAGACGAGAATGACACTTCGCGGCAACGAACTAACCAACGCACTGAAGTGCTCCACAATGGAGAGCGAGGCGAACCATGTCACGAATGGTCGGTAGAGCGGTCGAGCGATCTCATTGATGATGACGAGGAGGGCTATGAGAAGGCGAAGGGGTAGCGAAAGGAATTGCCAGGCAGAGTGTCGCCGGGTTTTGTTACCCATATCTCGGTACCTCAAATTGGGGTGACGTGATCGACGGTTGCGAACCGCTTTGACAGGAAATAAACGAGATCTATCGCCTCATCGCGATAGACGTCGGCAAGAGTGCTGCTCGGATCGGATGCCATCGCGATGAATTCGGGAAACTCGACCAGGCTCACACCCATCACTTCGCTATTGTCGATCGCTACATCTGAAAGCGTGAAATCTCCCCATGCGGCATACACATCGTTAAACTGACGATCAATATAGTCGTCGCCCAATACCGCGTCGCGTCGGTACGAGAACAGGAAGCGGCTCGACACTCTATCGCGCGAAAGACCAAGCTCTTCTTCCAGCTCCCTTTCGGCGGTATCCATGCTGCTCTCTCCCGCATCGACATGTCCAAGCACGGAAATGGTCAATGCGCCGGGAAAATGATCGACTGTCAGTGAGCGGCGCTGGAGAAGCAATCGACCTTTTGCGTCAAAGAGATAGACGTGCACGACCCTATGTAGCTTTCCCAAGCGGTGTATATCGGACCGGGAAAGCACCTCACCAGTCCGCAGTCCGGACTCAGCCAGTACGTCAATCGGGTTCTTCATGATGCTTGAACCTCTCCCACTCGCTTGCGGTTTTCGTCGTCACAGCCACTTGCTCAGTAGTATTCAAATTTCAGCGTTGGCAGCCTTCGCGTCTACTCGACGTCGATTTCAGCCTGCTTCTGTGGTAATGGTGAGGGGCTCTCCAATCGCATAAAAATGGCCGCCTGCGACGTGGTGAAGGCTTCGCCACCGGGGATCAGCAGTTTCGAAATGCCAATGCCCGTCCCGGAACACGCGCTCATCGGCCCAGGCCGCAGTTACTTCCGCGATAAAGAGATCGTAGGTGTTCTGAATATGAGGCTCACTCATCAGCTTGCAGACGAGCCAGGCGGAGCAGCCTTCGACGAAAGGTAGATCTTGGCCAGGCATTTCGAAAATCGAGACACCCGCTTTCTGAAGCTTGTTCGGTTCCTTGTACAATGTCCGGGTCCCGACCTTGCGTGTCAGTTCGAGTTGCGCAACAGTCGGCACTTGGACGAGGAACTGTCCGGTTGCCTCGATCAATGAGCGGGTCTGGGCAATCTGGTCCACGACGACGGTAAGTTTTGGAGGATCAATGTCGAGCCCACAGCACCAGGCTACAGCCATGACATTGTCGATACCGGCGTGGCGGGCTGATAGCAGCACGGTTGGACCGTGATTGATCAAACGAAACGCCTTCTTGAGCTCAACGGATTTCATGTGTTCGTTCATCGAAAGTCCAGACAGATGAGGTTGCGGGTGGGCAGGAAAATCGAATTGCAGCCTTGGTGATTTCCTATAGCAACCAAATTCACCGTTGTCGCTCAGGGCCGTTCGGCAGGACTACTCGTTGTTTGAACTGAATTCGCCTTAGATATTATAGATCCCCTTGTCGCATAGCGCTGAATGCCGACATATGTGGAAGCGCCGCACAACGCCGGTGCAGATCCCGTTTGGACAACCGATCCGGCGGCCTCCTGTTATGAGCCTTTCTCAGTGCTATCGAAAATCGGTCGTCCATTGATGCGAACATTGTCTGCCGCCGAAAACAACCATGGGCAGGCGTAATAATCGGTAATTGCGTCGATCAAACCATCTCGAACGTGCACACGCACGGGATAGGTCGGAATCCAGCCATCGTGCCGCTTGAACAAAACGATCAGCACCGCTTCGCCTTCCACCTCGCCAATGTCGATCCGCCAGGGTGCCTGGGCCCGCTCGAATTCGGCGAAATAGGGTGAATCGACCAGCAGGCCATTGAAGCAATCGGATACGCGCAATCTAGCGTCGGCGCTTGCAAGGGCGCGAACGCCATCCCAGTCGCGTCGATTGAACAGATCGACATAGCGGTCGAGCAGCCGCGCCAACTGGGGATCGGGCGCGACAGCCGCGGGAGGTACTGCAGGTGATGCCGGCAAGAAGGCGAGCTTTGTCCGGCCACGATTGAGCGCCGATTTGACGCCGCCGACAGTCGAACCGACCAATTCGGCAATCTCGTCCAGCGAATAGTCGAACACATCCTTCAGCAGCACACAGGCTCGCTCCTTCGGCGGCAGATGAATGACAAGGCGCTCGATCGCCCGGCCAGCGCCGAAACCAGTCGGCTCGACCGGCAGGATGATCTTCTCCTGCGCATAGTTCGCCTCGGCTCGCTCCCGGGCTTTGCGATTGCGCAGAAAGTCGATGCAGCGATTATGCGCAATACGGAATAGCCACCCCTGCAAAGCCCGCGAGTCCTGCAGCTGATCGACCTTGCAATAGGCCTCGAACAGCGCATCCTGCATGATATCCTCGCCATCCATGGCCGAGCCGGTCATGCGCGCGCAATAGCGATGAAGCTGGCCACGCAGATGCGAGACCGTCTTGAGAAAATCGGCATATCGGACATCGAAGAGGCCGGTGGATTTGACGCGCGGCTGCAGCTTCATGATTTACCCATCCAAAATCACCCAGGTAGCTGCGACCTTTGTCGCAAGCTTCCTCCGCGCGTTCATCCTACCCGAGCCGACAAAGCAAAGGAAATCCTGTTCGCCGGCCTTGTGCCTTGCTGAAATCACGAGGCGTTGCTTTCTGTCCCGGGAAGCCCGAGCTTGGGCCTTACCCACGCGGCGAACCTGGCGATCGCATCGTCGGCCTCCGGCGCACGGCCGGCCATCATCTGGAAAGAATGAAGCATCTGCGGAAATACATCGAGCCTTACATCGACGCCGACAGCTCTAGCGCGCTCGGCAAAGACGCGGCTGTCGTCGAGTAGTGTTTCATCGCCGCCGGCCTGCAGGAAGATCGGCGGGAAGTTGGTGACATCTGCGAAGAGCGGACTCGCACAGGGATCGCGTGGG
>BFBZ01001535.1_pt1 | contig 15102 bp, 14 predicted proteins | sample 1888401 | NCBI WGS metagenome assembly BFBZ01 (sample SAMD00112614, study PRJDB3348) | symbiont metagenome | host: Chara braunii | reverse complement strand
CGAAGTGGTGATCATGTGGACCGAGCGCGGCGGGCCGCCGAAGTCGGCCGACACCACCGAAGGCTTCGGCAGCAAACTGATCCATCGCAGCATGAACGCCCAGCTCGGCGGCACCATCGCCTTCGACTGGTCCGCCGAAGGCCTGGTCGTGACGCTGCGCATGAGCCGGGAGCGGATGGCGAATTGACACGGCGGAGGCGGAAGCTGGCACCGATCGCATGATGGTGGGCACGGCGATTGCGTGCCTTTACGATGGCCGCCGGACTAGCGTGCGCAGAGGCCGGACCAATTGCCTTCCGTGAGATCGGGCTGGGCTGCCCGGATGTCGACCGGCGCGTCCGACGACCATGGAAAGTGTCCGTCGCGATCGGGATAGACCAATTGCAGACATTCGAAACCGTTACCGCCGTAGAACCAGCGGCTCCAGCCGAGATGATTGCGATAGTGCTGTTGCGCGACGGGTAGCAACACGGCGGGGATGTTCTTGAACACATCGCCGGACTCACTGCCGATGGGGATACGCCGTCCCGCTTCGAGTTCATGATACAGATGCCAGAAGACATCCTGAGCGATTTGTCCCCGCAGCGAGAAGACAATCAACTCGGGATGGCCAAACTTCAACCAGAAGCCGGTTGTGTAGGCGAAGCCAGGCCCTTCAGCGTCGGCTCCGACACGAACCGCGAACCAGCCGTGCTCACGAATATTGGCGACGAACTTCCGCTCATGCTCGTCAAGCTTCTCCGGATCAGCATCGAGCGCAGTGTGCATCGGTTGTGCCTCTTACGTTCGTCCAGACGATTCCATCCTGCGAGCTGTCCGTGAGCGCCGGCATTGCGAGCGAAGCGAAGCAATCCAAGGCATCACGCGGACTCTGGATTGCTTCGTCGCTCCGCTCCTCGCAATGACGGAGAGGCCAAGCCTTACTCCGCCGCCATCTGCCTTGGCGCGGGCGGTGGATTGGCGAGGTCGGCGGCGAGCTGGGCGTAGCGCGCCTTGGCGTCCTGCACCGCCTTCTCCTTGACCGGGCCGTAGCCGCGGATCTTGTCCGGCAGCGACAGGAATTCGACGGCGATGTCGACGTTGGCAGGCGACAGCAGGTTCAGCACGGTGGCGACGTCTTTCTCATAGCCGGCGATCAGGTCGCGCTCCATCTTGCGTTCGGCCGCGTAGCCGAAGACGTCCAGTGGTGTGCCGCGCAGGCCCTTCAGTTTTGCCAGCAGGCGGAACATCTTCATCATGCCCGGCCCGAAGCTGCGCTTCTTCGGCCTCCCTTGCGGATCGAGGCCGGAATTGAGGATGGGCGGTGCGAGGTTGAAGCTGATCTTGTAGTCGCCCTCGAACGCGTCATGGAGCTGCTTCTCGAAGCTGCCGTCGGAGAACAACCGCGCCACCTCGTACTCATCCTTGTAGGCGAGCAGCTTGGCATAGTTGATCGCCACTGCGCGCGGCAGCGCCTCGCCGTAGCCGCCCTTGTCGGCGGCTTCGCGCACCTGATCGACCAGCTTGCGGTAGCGCTTGGCGAGCCGCGCATTCTGATAGCCGGTAAGGTACGCCATGCGGTGGGCGATGATCTCGTCGAGCGTCATCGCCTCAAGCGATTTCGGCGGCACCGCCTCGTCCTTGCCGGTCATCATGTCGGCGAGCCGCTCCGGGTTGACCACCGCGAGGCGGCCGAGCCGGAACGCCTCGGTGTTCATCTTGACCGCGACGCCGTTGATCGCGATCGCCTTCTCGATCGCCTCGGCCGACAGCGGCAGCAGGCCCTTCTGGTAGGCGTAGCCCATCATCATCATGTTGGTGGCGATGCTGTCGCCAAGCAGCGCCTCGGCCGGCTTGGTGAAATCGAGGAAGGTCGAGTCCTTGTGCAGCGCCGTTTCCAGCAGGCTCGTCACCTTGCGGTTCTGGAAATTGAAGTCGCGGTTGAGCACGAAATCGGCGGTCGGAATCAGATGGCTGTTGATGACGCCATGGGTGCGCTCGGCATCGCACAGCGTGATCGTCTCCTTGGCACCCGCCACCACCTCGTCGGCGGCGATGACGAGGTCGGCGGTCCCCGTGACGATGCGCGAGCAGGTCACGTCAGCCGTATTCTCGGAGAGGCGCACATGGCTGAGCACCGCGCCGCCTTTCTGCGCGAGGCCCGACATGTCGAGGATCATCGAGGCCTTGCCCTCGATGTGCGCGGCCATGCCGAGCAGCGCGCCGATCGTCAGCACGCCGGTGCCGCCGACGCCGCCGACGGCGACGTTGTAGGGCCGCTCCAGTGACGGCTTGGTCAGCGGTTCCGGCATCTCGCCGATGTCGCCGAGCTCAGCTGGCGCGCGGCTGCGCGGCTTGCCGCCATCGATGGTGACGAAGGACGGGCAGAAGCCCTTCACGCAGGAATAGTCCTTGTTGCAGGACGACTGGTTGATGACGCGCTTGCGGCCGAGCTCGGTCTCCAGCGGCTCGACCGAGATGCAGTTCGACTGCACCGAGCAGTCACCGCAGCCTTCGCAGACGGCGGGATTGATGAAGACGCGGCGCTGCGGATCCTCCATCGTGCCGCGCTTGCGGCGGCGGCGCTTCTCGGCGGCGCAGGTCTGCACGAACACGATGGCCGAGGCGCCCTTGGTCTCGCGCAGCGTCTTCATGACGTTTTCGAGCTCGTCGCGGTGCGCGAGCTTGACGCCGGGCGCGATCGTTTCGGCCGGATAGGCGTCTGGATTCTCCGAGACCAGGTAGATCTCGCGGATGCCCTCGGCATGGAGCTGGAAGGTGATCTGCTGCGGCGACAAATCGCCGTCATGGCGCTGGCCGCCGGTCATCGCGACCGCGTCGTTGTAGAGGATCTTGTAGGTGATGTTGGCCTTGGAGGCGATCGACTGGCGGATCGCGAGGCTGCCGGAATGGAAATAGGTGCCGTCGCCGAGATTGGCGAAGATGTGCTTCTCGTCGGTGAACGGCGCGATGCCGACCCACGGCACGCCCTCGCCGCCCATATGGGTGAAGGTCTCGGTGTTGCGGTTCATCCACAACGACATGAAGTGGCAGCCGATGCCGGCCAGTGCGCGGCTGCCCTCGGGCACCTTGGTCGAGGTGTTGTGCGGGCAGCCCGAGCAGAAATACGGCGTGCGCGCCACCGGCGAGACCAGTTGCATCTGCGAGGCGTCGCGGCCGTTGAACCAGTCGGCCTTGGCGCGCAGCATCGCCTTGATCTCGGGGTTGAGGTCGAGGCGGAGAAGACGCTCGGTGAGCGATGTCGCGAGCGAGGCGACGGAGAGCTCGGTGGCAAACGGCAGGAAGCGCTTGTCGTGGTCGTCCATCTTGCCGACGATGCGCGGGCGGACGTCGTCGCGCCAGTTGAACAGCTCCTGCTTGACCTGGTTCTCGACGATCTCGCGACGCTCCTCGATGATGAAGATCTCCTCGAGGCCGACCGCGAACTGCCGCACGCCTTCCGGTTCCAGTGGCCAGGGCATGCCGATCTTGTAGAGGCGAAGCCCGATCCTGGCGGCGACCTCCTCGGTGATCCCGAGTTCGCGTAGCGCCTGGCGGATGTCCTCATAGCTCTTGCCCGACGCCATGATGCCGTAGCGGGCGTTCGGTGAGTCCATCGTGATGCGGTTGACCTTGTTGGCGCGGGCAAAGGCGATCGCGGCAAAGCCCTTGTAGTCCTGCAGCCGCCGGTCCTGCTCGAAGCGGTCATCCGGCCAGCGCAGATTGAGGCCGCCCGGCGGCATCTCGAAATCGGCGGGGATGACGAACGGCGTCATCTCGTCGTTGAGGTTGATCTCGGCGGTCGTCTCCACCGTCTCGGTGATCACCTTCATTCCGACCCAGCAGCCGGAATAGCGCGACATCGCGATGCCGAGCAGGCCCATCTCGATCATCTCGTGGATCGAGGACGGATAGAGATAGGGCATCAGCGCCGAGATGAAGGCATGGTCGGACTGATGCGGCACGGTCGAGGATTTGGCGCCGTGGTCGTCGCCGGCGAGACAGAGCACGCCGCCGTTCTTGGCGGAGCCGGCCGCATTGCCGTGGCGAAACACGTCGCCGCAGCGGTCGACGCCGGGGCCCTTGCCGTACCAGATGCCGACGACGCCGTCATACCTGCCGCCGGGCGACAGTGCGAGTTGCTGCGAGCCCCAGATCGCGGTCGCTGCGAGGTCCTCGTTCACGCCGGGCTGGAACTTGATGTTGTACTGCTCGAGATGCTTGCGGGCGGAGAACAGCTGCTGGTCGTAGCCGCCGAGCGGCGAGCCGCGATAGCCGGAAATGAAGCCGGCGGTATTCAGCCCGGCGGCGCGGTCGCGCCGGATCTGGGCCATCGGCAGCCGCACCAGCGCCTGGATGCCGGTCAGGAAGATATGGCCGGAGCTTGCGGTGTATTTCTGGTCGAGATTGATCTCGCTCTCGTTGAGTCCCATTCCGCCCTCTTGCCGTGCCTTGTCGGGGGGCGCGACTGCCGCCGGCCGGCGGAAGCGCGCGTTCTGCCAATCATTTATGTCTGCTTTTGAAGAATGCGCATCACAAATCTCGTGTGCGCAGGGCAGCCAGCCGAAATCGCAATTTCGTGGCGGGAGCCGGCTGCGGCTTTTGCGGTTTGTGTCGAAAACGGCCACTGCCGCGAAATGGGATGATGCGCACCATGGCTTTGGCGGCTCGGCGGATGGTGACTGAACCGTTGTGGCCGGCGCGATTCCGGCCCGAACGAATTGTGCGATGCGATAAGATCGCCTTCGTTCAGCCCCGATCGTCGCCCGCAAATACGAAGCGCGGCATGTTCCATTTGTAGCGGATCGCGAGCAGCCGGAACGACAGTCCGAGCGCGAAGGTCAGCGCCGTCCACCATCCGCTGGCGATGCCGAGCGACAAGCCGGTCGCATAGACCAGGCCCGTGACGAGGGACACGCTGGCGTAGAGCTCGGCGCGAAACAGCAATGGCACGTCATTGCACAGGATGTCGCGCAGCACGCCGCCGGCGCAGCCCGTGATCATCCCGGCGACGATGACGATGCCGATCGGCACGTTCATCTGCCAGGCGATGTCGCAGCCCGTCATCGTGAACACGACGAGGCCGACCGCATCGAGAACGAGGAACGCCATGGTCAGCCTGTGAACCAGGCGCGCCATGGCGATCGTCACGAACGGCGCCAGCACGGTCAGCAGCAGCAAGGACGGCTGCTCGACCCAGGCAAGCGGATAGTGGCCGAGCAGCACGTCGCGCAAGGTGCCGCCGCCGAGCGCGGTGATCGCCCCCAACAAGCAGACGCCCATCCAGTCCATGCTGCGGCGTCCCGCCGCCAGCGCGGCCGTCATCGCCTGCGCCGCCAGCGCCACCCAGGTCAACAGATGCAACACGCTGTCACCGGGCGGCAGGTTCCACATCGAAGGCTCCAACAAAAGGACGGAGAATCGCAGTGCACGCGAGGCACCTTAGCGCGCGGTGCAACGGATCGACTGGGGATTTCGTAAGGTTTCGCGGAACAGAGCCGGGGCCCGACTGGTTGTCGGGTGACAATCGCAAGGAGGACATCATGGCCAACGAACGGCTCCCGAACGAACGCTATCCCGACGGCATGAACCGGCCGGACATGACGACGCGGCCCGGCATGCCCGGTGCCGACATGACCGGCGCCGACTACGAGCGCGCGGCGCGGACGGACAGCCAGCTGCAGCCCGATCCCGAGTTGAGGGAAGGCTCCGCCTCGACCGGCCGGATCGCAGCGTACGCCCTGGGCATCGCGATCCTGCTCGGCGCCGTGTTCTACGGGCTGAACAACATGTCGATGCGCAACGATCAGGCGAGCACCACGCCGGCCGCGCAATCCGCCTCGACCACCAAAGATAACACCTCGCCCGGCGTGACGACCGGCGCCGCGGGAGATCGCACCACACCGCCGCCGGCGGCCCCGAGCGACAAGCCCAACGCCGTCAAATAATCTCGCGGACGGCAATCAGCGGTCCCACTCCTGGGCGGCGGGTGAGCAATCGCCCGCCGCCGTTTTTTGGCGAGTCCTCCAACAAATTACGCGACGCGTGCGAGGGCCGCCATGGAACCATAGCAGCGCGAACCGGTTGGCTCATTGACACTCTCACCCAGGAGATACGTAATGAAAGCTCTCTCCATAGCTATCGCAGCCGCGGCAAGCACGCTGGCCGTGACCGCCGCTTCGGCGGCACCGATCTCTCCCGCAGCCTCGGCGGTCCCGCAACGAGACATCCAGAACGTCCGGATGGTCTGTAACGAGGAAGGCCGCTGTTGGCGCGAGCGCAGTGAACGCCGCGTCATCATTCAAGGCGAAGATCGCGATTCCTACGCGTACGCTCCGCGTGAGCGCTACATCGAGCGGCGCGGCTACGAAGACCGCGGCGGCATCGGCTTCCGCGCCCCGGGCGTCAGCGTCGGCATCGGAACGGATCGCTACTAAGCGATTTCAGCGAATCAGACTGAAAAGCCGCGGCAGAGTCCGCGGCTTTTCTACAGGCAGATGAGATCAGTATCTGCGGGAGGACGGGCGCGCAGCCTGATCTCAACCGAAGAGCTTGTTCAGCTCGCCCCCGGGATAGCCGTTGGCCAGTTCGGTGAAGGTGCCCTGCTCGGCCATCTCCTTGGCCGCCCGGACGAAGCCGGCCCAGGCCACCCGCGCCAGCGAACCGCCGACGCTGATGCGGCGCACGCCGAGCTCGGCGGCCTGGCTCAATGACAGACCCGACGCGCCGATCAGCAGGTTCACAGGCTTGGGCGCCACCGCGTTGACGACAGCCGTGATCTCCTCGACCGTCTTGATCCCCGGAGCGTACAGACAATCCGCGCCGGCCTCGGCATAGGCCGCGAGGCGGTCGGTCACGAGCTTGAGGTCGGGCTTGCCCCAGAGAAACGCCTCGCAGCGGCCGGTCAGCAGCACGTCCCCACCGCTTGCATCGATCGCCTGACGTGCGGCGCGGATGCGCGTAACCGCCAGTTCGCGCGCGTAGAGCGGATCATCCTTGTCACCCGTGGAGTCCTCGATCGACAGACCGGCGACGCCGGTGGCGACCGCGCGCGTGACGTTGGCGGCCACGCCCTCGGGGGCATCGGCGAAGCCGCCCTCGAAATCGGCGTTGACGGGAATGTCGACCGCCGCGGACAGCGCCGCCAGATGCGCGAGCATCTCGTCGAGCGTCGTGCCGGTGTCGGCCTTGCCGATCGACCACGCGAAGCCGGCGCTGGTCGAGGCGACCGCGTTGAAGCCGAGATGTTGCAGCATTTTGGCCGTGCCGGCATCGAACGGGTTCGGCAGCACGAAGCAGCCGGCCTCGTGCAGCTTGCGAAAGGCCGCGCGCTTGTCCGCCGTGTTGATCAACGTCATGTCATCCTCCCATGCATCCTCGCGTTGCGGCAGCATAGAGCCGCGATCATTGCGCCGCCAAGACGTTGCGCAAGAATGTTCGCTCTTCGCCCAGAATGAGCTTGTGCTCCTCGGCCAGCGCAAAGTTCGCCCGGCCCTCAGCATCGCCGCGCAAGGCTGTACGATAGCGCTCGTAAGCTGCGAGACTGTCGAATGAAATCAGGCCGTAGGCGATGTCGTTGGTGCCTTCATGAGGCATGAAATAGCCGATCAGGTCGCCGCCGCAACGGGGGATGATCGACAGCCAGCGCCTGGCATAGGCCTCGAACACGTCGCGCTTGAACGGATCGATGCGATAGCGGATGAAGACGGTGATGGTCATGACAACCTCCGGTGAGTTCTGTATCGTCGACACTATCCGCTTGCCGGGCGAGAATGCTTCGGCTAGCATCGAAGTATGAAATCAGGTCCGGACATTGCGATGGTGGCGGCGCTGGTCGGCGATCCCGCCCGCGCCAACATGCTGACTGCGCTGCTCTCGGGCCGTGCGCTGACCGCGACCGAGCTCGCCCAGGAAGCGGGCGTGACGCCGCAGACGGCGAGCTCGCATCTTGCCAAGCTCGAAGGCGGCGGCCTGGTCGAGCCGGAGAAGCAGGGCCGCCACCGCTACTACCGGCTCGCCGATCCCGATGTCGCCGACGTGCTGGAGAAGCTCGCCGGCCTTGCCGCGCGCGCCGGCCACATGCGGGTGCGCACCGGGCCGAAGGAGCCGGAGCTGCGGCGAGCACGCATCTGCTACGACCATCTCGCCGGCGATCTCGGCGTGCAGATGCTCGACAGCATGACGAGGCAGAAGCTGGTCCGCCGGCGCAAGCAGGAGATCGTGCTGACCGAGGACGGCAAACATTTCCTGTCGCAGCATTTGCGGATCTCGCCGGAAATGCTGGCGCATCCGCGCCGGCCCGTGTGCAAGGCCTGCCTCGACTGGAGCGCGCGGCGGCATCATCTCGCCGGCACGCTCGGCGCAGCGTTGATGAAGCGCTTCACCGAGCTGAAATGGGCGGCGCGCGATGCCACCCCAGGCAGTCGCGTGGTCAATTTCAGCCGCGCCGGCGAAAAGCATTTCGCGGCGCTGTTCGGTCCGGCCGAAGACTGACGATCACGCGCTCTTTATCGCAGCGCGGCCCTCGTGCCTTGCGGCCAAGGCGAACGCGGGGCACGGCGTGACGGTTGACGACCATCTCGTCACGTCCGTCGTGGAGTGTTCATGTCGCGTTTCGCTGTCGCCTTCTGTGCCGCCCTGCTCGCCCTCGCCCCGACTGTCGCCCCGGCGGCGGAGGCACCGCGCGAGCCCTATGGCATCAATCTCGAAGGTTTCCCCTATCCGTATCCGGTCAGCCTGCTGCCCCTGGTCAATGACGGCGAGCAGCTGCGCATGGCCTATATGGATGTGGCGCCGGCGCAGCCGAACGGCCGCGTTGCCCTGCTGCTGCACGGCCGCAACTTCCCCTCGAGCTATTGGGCGCCCGTGATCAAGACACTGACCGACGCCGGCTTCCGCGTCGTGGTGCCCGACCAGGTCGGCTTCGGCAAATCATCCAAGCCTGCAGGCGAGCTGCATTTCGACACGCTGGCGCGCAACACCATGACGCTGCTCGATCACCTCGGCATCGCCAAGGCGGATATCGTCGCGCATTCGATGGGCGGCATGCTGGCCGTGCGCATCGCCCGCGCCTATCCCGACCGCGTCGCGCATCTCGTGCTGACCGCGCCGATCGGGCTCGAGGACTATCGCGTCTACGTGCCGCCGATCCCGTCGGAAAAGATCATCGAGAGTGAGGACCGGCTGACGGCGGACGGCTATCGCAAGCAGTTGGAGACCAACTACGCGCTGAAGCTGCCGCCGGAGCAGGTCACGCCGTTCATCGATGCACGCTTCAACCTGAAGCAAAGCGCCGACTATTCGCGCTGGCTGAAGAGCTTCGTCAGCTCCTATCAGATGATCTACCGCGAGCCGGTGGTGCACGAGATCCCGCTGCTGACGCAGCCGACGCTGTTCATCATGGGCGCGGACGATCACAACGCGCCGGGACGGCCCAACGCGCCCGAGGCCTTGAAAGCGAAGATGGGACAGAACGCCGAGCTGGCAAAGGGCCTGGCCAGCCGGATGGGCGATGCGCGCGCCGAGGTGGTCGCCAATGCCGGCCACCTCGTCTTCCTCGATGCGCCGCAGACGTACGACCGGCTGCTGCTGGACTTCCTCGGCAGGTGAAAGCAAACAATGAGCGACAGGGATCGCGCCACGCCGACCCCTGCCGTGTTGCGGTCACACGCCAGAAACTGCGCTTTCTCGCAATGCGGCTGCGCCGATCACCAATGGTGGCGGCGATGCCAATGGCGGTGCCAGTGCCGATGATGGTGGCGCCAGCCCCAATGACGGCGCCGCCAACCCCAATGCCGCCGGCGCCAGCCCCAATGGTGGCCATGACCATGGTGTCCGTGATGCCCCCAGCGAACCTGCTCCGGCGCGAGTCGGTCGGCCTCATCCTGCGAACCGACCGCGGGCTCGACGTGCTGATCCCTGGCTGAAGGCGCCGCCTCGTTCAGCGGGAATGGCGCGAGCGGCGCAGCGACCGCATCGGTGGTGCGGAGCACGGCGCCGGCCGCCGCCGCGCAGCCGAACCCCAATGCAAGCTTGAGGAAGTTCCGTCGTTCCATCGCACGCCTCCATGATGCACGAGCCAGGGCATGAAGGGAGTATTCGACCCATCACCTGAACGTGAGCTGAACTTAGTCGATCACAGCCAAATGGCGCGCACATGATACCATCGACACGTCGTCCCCGTGATCCGAAAGGGCTTCTTCCGGCGGCACCGAGCATGCGTCGACCGTCTGCGCCAGCACGACCTCGCGCGCATACGCGTCACACCCGGCCGATCGCGATTGAAGTCCGCGATCAGCCGCGACATCTCGCGCCGCCGATCGCGCGCTCCACCGCGGCGCCATCGTCGAGCGGCGCGGCTGACGGCGGTGCAGCGGCCGACGGGGTTGCAACGAGTGCGACGCTTGCGGCGACCATACACCCCAATGCCATAGCCACGTGCAGCAAGCCCCGACGTTCAATGTTGCCGACTACGATTCAGGACGACGCTTGTGAGTGAACGCTTGAATAGGCGGAGAACTACGCGTTCGGATGACCAGCACGTAACGATCGGACATGGCGCAGCAATAGTGATCCGGCCTCGGGAGACGCGTACGCGGTCCAGGTCGAGTATGGCTTGATCAGCCGCTGGCGAGCGGATTAGACTGAGCACCCGAATTGAAAAACGTTCAGAGCAAGCAGTGTTTTATCGTGCCATTACCTTGGTGTTGTTGAGCTCCCTAGCCTCAACCGTCGGCGCTCAGGCGCAGGGCGATCCAACACAGATTTTCAACGGCGTGTGGGTGGCAGTTAACCCGCCGGGACCGCACGTCGTGTTTAATACGATCAGCCTGGGTCAAAGAGAGGCTAGTTTGCCGATACTAGGCCAAGCCACGATAGGTCCATCCAATGGAGAAGACGGATCAAATTTCCGAATCTCGGGCCCAGGGTTCACCTGCTTCTACCTAATACTCACCACCAACCAGCGGACAAGAATGGTCTGGGAGCTGAAGAGCGGTGGGGACGTCTGTTTCAAGTCAGCTGCTTTCGAGCAAGCCGATAGCCCGGTACCGGTACCGGTACCAGTACCAGTACCGGCACCGACACCGTTACCGCCACCTCCACCGCCTCGCCCCCCCGTCTCTCCGAGCTTCTCCTGCTCCGCGCGCTTGAATGAGGCGGAACGAACTGTCTGTTCAGACAGCGGCCTAGCTCAGCTCGATCAAAATCTTGACGCTTTGTATACATCGGCTCAGGCTTACGCTCGCAGCAACGGTGACGCGGCCAGCTCTTCACGACTGGCTGCAACCGAGAAGAGTTGGTTGTCCAACGATCGAAATGCCTGTGCTACGAATATAACTTGCTTGGCGAGCGCCTATTCGAGGCGGATTTCCCAGTTGAAAGCCTGCTTATCTCGGCTTCGCAGTGGTGACGGCTGCTAACAGTTCCCTCGAACAACCGTATGATTGATCGGATCGGTCTCCATCGGCAAGTGCATTAGAAGCGGTGCTTTGGACCGGGGCCTCCATGCGAGCATTATCTTGCCTTCGAGCTGTCCTTCTCGCGAGCAGCCTTAGCAGTATCGCTCTGATACCGACCGCAGCATCACAGTCAGCGTCTGTGCCGCACTGCACATCGATCGCGAAGGTTATGCTGGACGTCGGCCACACGCCTGAGCAACCCGGAGCGACTAGCGCGCGCGGCGTGCCGGAGTTTGAGTTCAACCTCAACCTCGCTCGCAGGGTTTCATTGGAACTTGCAAGGTCGGGGTACCTTGTGAGCGTGCTGGTCGTACACGGCATAGGTCAAGAACAGCTACTCAACCGCGTCGCCCAGGCAAAACGCTATTCTCCAACTCTATTTATCTCCATTCATCACGATTCAGTTCAGCCGCTATTCATCCATGAATGGAGCTTCGCCGGACGAGCAAACCATTACAGCGACGAATTTTCCGGCTTTTCGATCTTCCTGTCTGAGCTCACTCCCAAGTTTGCCGAAAGCTTAGCGGCTGCCCAGATTTTGGCAGATGAACTGATCAGGCAAGGACTGCGGCCTTCGTTGCACCATGCGATGAAGATTCCCGGTGAAGGGCGAAAACTCATTGATCGGCAGCGCGGGATCTATCTGAATGATCGGTTAGCCGTGCTGAAGGAAGCTTTCTATCCGGCTCTGCTCCTTGAGGCGGGCGTGATCGTCAACCGAGCGGACGAAATCAATCTTCAAACGGAGACAATGCAGGCTCAAATAGCGCAAGCAATCACTCAAACCGTCAGCAGACGTTTTTGCGGGACCAATGGATCAAAAGCCCCGCCGGGACTGCTCGATGGACACGATTCAGAACGGAAGTAGCCCCAGTCGCTTAGGGCTCCACCCGCCGGTAATCGCCTGCCGCGGCTCTACAGGCCACGTCCGGCCCACCTGTACGGAACGAGAGATTTAGTCCTTCACCGGCAAAAGCATACCGGTAGGCACACCTAAAGCGCGGCCCGACTAGGCAAATATTCGCGCCGCCATCGGCACACCTCTCGACCGATCCGACTCCGTTGAAAACGGTTGCCGCCCCGGAAAACGAAATGTTCAAATCACCATTTGACAGAAAGCGAATATTGTCTCCGGATCCACTCTTGAGCCAGTTGCCGAGCAACCGACCATCGAGAAGGCCTTGAGTTTGCGCTTGGGCTTGAGGCAGGAAAAAGGCTGCGCAGAGGCCGGCCATCAGAAGCTTCGAACAGAAATCACTCTTCCATACCCTAACTATCAACATACTATCCCCCTCTGCCCTTCTTCCGTGCTCAGTCCGGGCCTCGTCAAAACACTGGAAATCCTAATGCAGTGGTTGTAGCCTTGGCAATGCCGCGCATACGGCTTTTTGACCTTAGTATATTAACCTGAAGGGGAAGCGCAATGCGCTGTTTTTTGATAGCTCTTGGGTACCTTCTTGTTTTTGCAACCGCTAACGCTCGGGCGGACGCGCTGGACATTTTCAACGGCGTTTGGGTTTCGGTTAATCCGCCCGGTCCGCACTTCATCTTCAACAAGGTGGGCCTCAACTCTCGTGAAGCCAGCCTTCCTGTCTTAGGACAGGCGGCCATCCGGGTGTCAAACGGCGAGAACGGGTCGAACTTCCTAGTCTCCGGCGAGGGCTTTTCGTGTCAATACTTCGTCGGCAAGATAAACAATAGCGAGATGACCTGGGAACTCAAAGGTGGCTCATCGGTGTGTTTCCCATCTGCGCATTTCAAGAAAGATCCTCCCTAGCGCGGAGCAGTGAGCGATGCGCGTTCCCGTCTTTCTCGTTGCCGGGGTGACGAGCGTATCATTGGCTTTCTCGACAAATGCGCTCGCCGACGATGCCTTACAAATGTTCGACGGCGTGTGGGTTTCGATCAGTCCGCCTGGACCGCACATCGTCTTCAACAAGATTGGTCAGACGCGCGAAGCTAGCTTACCCAATCTCGGTCAGGCCTCCATCACGAGCTCAAGGGGCGAGAGCGGATCGAACTATCAGATCGCTGGCGCTGGATTTACCTGTTACTACCTCATTCTTACTACGAATGCTCAAGCCAAGATGGTATGGGAGTTGAAGAGTGGCTCAAGCCCTTGCTTCGCAAATGCCGTCTTTGAAAGGGCCGACTCTGAAAATGAGAAGGCCAACTCGAGTGCCCGACCTGCAACGGCGATGGCACCCGCTGCTCTTCAGGCGCCCAACGCAGCTTTAGCACCCAGCCCTACGCAGCCGAACCCGCCCTCAGAAGGGGGCCGCAGGTGCGGCTACTACGCGATAGCATATTGTTCCGAAGATCTGAGTGTCGCCCGCGGAATCAGCGGTGCGCTTCAAGCACAACTCATCGACACAAATGCTCGTAATTACTATCCTAACTTCCGCGCCGGCTGGTACTGTGTCGGAGTCGGCCCGCTGAACAGGGACACAGCCCAGAGCGCCGCACAAGGATACAAGCAGCGCGGCTATCCAACAGCATACTTTAAGAATAGCTGCTGAAGCGCGCCTAACTTTGGTGCCGATCGTCCAGCTTGGGCCGCCCTGACCATTGTCCAGGCATTCCTAATAGCACCCGGATACGCTCTATTCGACTTCAGACCCGAAGGAATGGCCATGGGGAAGCAGCTCGTTTTGTTACTCGCCCTCGCTGCAACGCTTTCGAATTGCAGCGCGACCGGTACCGAGCGGTCCTTTGCTGACCGAAACCCCGATGTTCAGGGCGTGCAGCCGGAGATCGTGTCGCGCGAACAATGGGGAGCGAAACCGGCAAATGGTGGAATGACAGCCCAGACTGTCATTGGCATAATTATACATCATACGGGCGTTCGCAGTAACAACTCGACAAGCATCGAGGCGAAGATGCGCGGCTTGCAGGCATTCTCGCAATCGCCAGGTCGAGTCTCACCATCAAAGTCAAAACCATCCTGGCCCGATGTACCTTATCATTTCTACATCGACGCAAGGGGCTCCATCGCTGAGGGACGGGATGTAAGGTTCGCCGGTGACACTAATACGGGCTACGATCCTAGAGGTTACATTCAGATTGCTGTCGAGGGTGACTTCGAACATGAAGTGGTACGCCCAGGGCAAAGAGAAGCATTGCGAGGCCTATTAAAGTGGCTCTTAATTCGTTGGAATCTTCCAACGTCCAGCGTCACCATCCACAAACTTCATGCCCCTACCGACTGTCCCGGGCGGAACTTGATACCCGAAATTGAAGCAATCCTGAAGGAGATATAGACCGGTTGACGATTTTGCTGGCGGGCCTCGACCGCGTGAGATCATCATTTCCGAAAGCGCCGAGAGCATCCAGCACGCCGTACGAGCGAGACAATTGCTAGGTTGTTGAACACCTGCTCGGCCATTGCGCGGATGCTGAAGGAAATTCATCTCCGATTGCGAGCATTTGGTGGCCACTCGCGAATTGATGGCTACCGCAGCTCGATGAGAATGCACCCAAAGTCAAGAATCAACTGGAAATCCGTCCGCCAGTACGAAGCTTTCGCGCGTCCGCGTCACGTCGGGCCAGTCGCGATTGAAGTCGGCGATCAGGCGCTTCATCTCGTCGCCGCCGACGGCGCGCTCCATCGCATCGATGGCATCGAACTGATACATCGCCTGATGCACCGCCGGGTCAGCGAGGC
>BFBZ01001534.1_pt1 | contig 15104 bp, 16 predicted proteins | sample 1888401 | NCBI WGS metagenome assembly BFBZ01 (sample SAMD00112614, study PRJDB3348) | symbiont metagenome | host: Chara braunii | reverse complement strand
CCCCGCCGAAGCAAACGCGACAAACCCCAACTCCGTCTAGACGGGAGGCCGTACGCCGAATGCCGACGTGCGGCGGGACGCGGGAAGGATTTCACCCCCTCGAATCGCCCGACTAAGATGATGCTAACGTGCTTTATGAACGGTTAAATGCGGCAATGAGTTCAATAAACGGGGTGTGCTGATGAGTGTCTATAAGTTGGGCGACGTAGCGCCGCAGCTGCCCGATGACGGCGAATACTGGATAGCGCCCACGGCGGCCGTGATGGGCAACGTGATTCTCAAGAAGAACGCCTCTGTCTGGTGGGGCGCCACACTGCGCGGGGACAATGATCCCATAATCATCGGTGAGAATTCGAACGTTCAGGACGGCTCGGTTCTTCACACCGATACCGGCTCGCCGCTGACCATCGGCGCCAACGTGACTGTAGGCCACCTGGTGATGCTGCACGGCTGCACCATCGGCGACGGCTCGCTGGTGGGGATCGGCTCGATCGTTTTGAACGGCGCGAAGATCGGAAAAAATTGTCTGATCGGCGCCAACTGCCTGATCACCGAGGGCAAGGAGATTCCGGACAACTCGCTGGTGATGGGCGCGCCGGGCAAGGTGGTCCGCGAACTGTCGGAGCAGCAGGGCCGGGCGGTGTCGCTGGGCGCCTTGCACTATGTGCAGAACTGGCAGCGCTACCGGCGGGAGCTGGTGGAGATCTAGCGCGCGTCTAAATCCTCCCCTTTTGGGGGAGGTGGCTCGGAGCGTAGCGGAGAGACGGAGGGGGCTGCTGGCTTAGAGAGTCAAAGTCCCCCTCAGTCAGCTTCGCTGACAGCTCCCCCAGAGGGGGAGCATCTTTGGTGTGCTGACGATCAGGCCGCGGCGCGCTCGGCGTGGAGGGCGCGGTAGGTGGAGGGCAGCAGGCCGAAGGCGCCTTTGAAGGCGCGGCCCATGCGGTCGAGGGACCCGAAGCCGCAGGTGACCGCCACGGCCTTCAGGGGTTCGCCGGCCTCTAGCAGGGTGCGGGCGCGGTCCAGCCGCAAGCGCTCGACGAAGGCGGCCGGGGTGCGGCCCACCTCGGCGGAGAATCGGCGGTGGAAGGTGCGGGGCGACTGGCCGGCGCGGTCGGCGAGTTGCTCGACATCCAGCGGCTGGTCGAGATTGAGGCCGATCCAGGCGACCAGATCGCAATAGTGGCCGCCCTGGGCGTCCAGCACTGCGGAGAACTGCGACTGCCAGCCTGGACGGCGGGCGTGCAGCACCAGATCTCGGGCGATGGCCTGGGCGGTGACGGCCCCCAGGTCGCGCTCGACCATGGCCAGGCTCATGTCGATGCCGGTGGTGACCCCGGCCGAGGTCCAGACCTTGCCGTCTTCGACGAACAGGGCGTCGGGGTCGACGGAGATCTCCGGATAGGCCCGGGCCAGGTTGCGGGCGGCCCGCCAGTGGGTGGCGACCCGACGGCCCCTGGTCAGGCCCCATTCGGCCAGCAGGAAGGCGCCCGAACAGACCGAGGCCAGCCGGTTGACGTGCTGGGCCGCGGCGCAGGTGAAGCGGGCGAGTTCGGGATCCTCCACGGCGTCGCCCAGGATTCCGCCCTCGCCGCCGGCGATGATGAGCGTGTCGAAGGAGGCGGGATCGACCGACGTGGTGGTCTGCGAGCCCAGCGTGACGCCGGCGGAGGTCAGGACCTCGCCGCCCGCGGACGACACCACCACCATCTCATAGGCGGGCGCGATCTTGTTGGCGCCGCCGAACACGGCGCAGGGGCCGGCGATGTCGAGCATCTCGACGCCCGGAAAGGCGACGAGCGCGATACGGCGCAGGGGCTGGGTCATGGCCGGAAATCCAGATTGCTTGTCATTCCTGCCAGCAACCTCCGCCAATGGCGTTGGATTGGCAATGGGAAAGGTCGGCGACCCGCAGCTTGACGGACGTAGGGGCGCCTCGGGAGGCTGCCGCCCAACACTGATTGGGAGGACGTCCGATGGCCTATGAGTTCATCAAGGTGGAGCGCGAGGGACCGGTGACGGTCTTCACCCTCAACCGGCCCGAGGTGATGAACGCCCTGCATTCGCCGGCGCACTTCGAACTGCACGACGCCTTCGACGCCTTCGCCGCCGACCCGGACCAGTGGATCGGCATCGTCACCGGGGCGGGCGACCGGGCCTTCTCGGCGGGCAACGACCTGAAGCACCAGGCCATGGGCGGCGACATGAAAAGCCCGGCTTCGGGCTTTGCGGGGCTGGCTTTGCGGTTCGATCTCACCAAGCCCTTGATCGCGGCGGTGAATGGCGTAGCCATGGGCGGCGGGTTCGAGATCGCCTTGGCCTGCGACATCATCGTGGCGTCAGAGAGCGCGACGTTCGCCCTGCCGGAACCGCGGGTGGGGCTGGCGGCCCTGGCTGGCGGTCTGCATCGCCTGCCGCGGGCCATCGGCACCAAGCGGGCGGCGGGGATGATCCTCACCGGTCGCCGGGTCTCGGCGCAGGAAGGCTATGAGCTGGGCTTCGTGAACGAAGTGGCGGCGCCGGCCGAGCTGATGACCGTGGCTCGTCGCTGGGCGGCGCAGATCGCGGAGCTGTCGCCCATGTCGATCCGGGCGTCGAAGGAGGCGATCTTCAAGGGCCTGGACGAGCCGACCCTGGAGGCCGCCATCGTCGGCCAGAACCGTTATCCGGCGATCTCGGCCCTGTTCCGGTCGGAGGACTTCGTGGAGGGGCCGATGGCCTTCGCCCAGAAGCGCGCGCCGGCCTGGAAGGGCAAGTAGGCGCTGAACCAAGTTTCCGGCCGCTCGTTCGCTTGAGAGACAGCGAACGAGGGCGCCGATGGCGGACTTCAAGACGGAGTGGGCGGTTGGTCCTCACGGGCCGGTCGAAGAGATCGACGACGGCATCCTCAGTGTCGCCGGCGAGATCATCATGCCGCTGGGGCGATTTCCGCGGCGAATGACCGTGGTGCGGCTGGCCGAGGGCGGCAGCGTGATCTGGAGCGCCATTGCGCTCGGCGAACCGGAGATGGCGCAGATCGAGGCCTTCGGGCCGCCGCGGTTCATGATCGTGCCCAATCCCGGCCACAGGCTGGACGCCCACATCTTCAAGCAGCGGTATCCGGAGATCAGGGTGCTGGCGCCGCCCGGCGCCAAGGCCGCCGTCACCGCGGCCGTGACGGTGGACGCGACGACCGACATTCTTGCCGATCCACAGGTGGATTTCGTCATCGTGCCGGGGACAGACGAGGCCGAAAGCGCCCTGGTCGTCCGGCGATCCGGCGGGACGACTCTGATCACCAACGACATCATCGGCCACGTCAGCCATCCGCACGGCCTGGGGGCGAATGTCATGGCCCGGCTGTTCGACTATGGCGTCCATAGTCCCAGCGTGCCGCGGACCATTCGCAAATTCATCAAGGACCGCCATGCCCTGGCCGGGCAGATGCGGGCTTGGGCGGCCCTGCCGGACCTGAAGCGGATCATCGTCTCGCACGTCGACCCGATCACCGAGAACCCCAGGGCTGATCTGGAACGGCTGGCGGCCGAGCTCGAGGCCTAGCCCTTGATGCGCTTGTCGCGCTTGGCGGCGACGCGCAGGCGCAGGGCGTTGAGCTTGATGAAGCCGCCGGCGTCGCGGTGGTCGTAGGCGACCTTGCCTTCCTCGAAGGTGACCAGRTCCTGGTCGTAGAGGGAGTAGGGGCTGTTGCGGCCGATGATGGTGACGTTGCCCTTGTAGAGCTTCACCCGCACCTGGCCGGTGACGTGTTCCTGGGACAGGTCGATGGCGGCCTGCAGCATCAGGCGCTCGGGCGCGAACCAGAAGCCGTTGTAGACCAGCGATGCGTACTTCGGCATCAGCTCGTCCTTCAGGTGCATGGAGCCGCGGTCGAGGGTGATGGACTCGATGCCCCGGTGGGCGGCCAGCAGGATCGTACCGCCCGGGGTCTCGTAGACGCCGCGGGACTTCATGCCGACGAAGCGGTTCTCCACCAGATCCAGGCGGCCGACGCCGTTGTCGTGGCCGAGTTGGTTGAGCTTGGTCAGGATGGTGGCCGGCGACATCTGAACACCGTCGATGGCGACGGGATCGCCCTTCTCGAAGTCCATGGTGAAGACGGTCGGCTGGTCCGGGGCGTCCTCCGGCGAGATGGTGCGCATGTGGACAAACTCGGGGGCTTCGACGTCCGGGTCCTCCAGGACCTTACCTTCCGACGAGGAGTGCAGCAGGTTGGCGTCGACGCTGAAGGGCGCCTCGCCGCGCTTGTCCTTGGTGATCTGGATCTGGTGCTGTTCGGCGAACTCCAGCAGGGCCTCGCGGGACTTGAAGTCCCACTCGCGCCACGGCGCGATCACCTGGATGTCGGGCTCGAGCCCATAATAGGCGATCTCATACCTGACCTGATCGTTGCCCTTGCCGGTCGAGCCATGGCTCACGGCCTGGGCGCCCAGCCGCCGGGCGATCTCGATCTGACGCTTGGCGATCAGCGGGCGAGCGATCGAGGTGCCCAGCAGATACTGGCCCTCATAGACGGTGTTGGCGCGGAACATCGGGAAGACGAAATCGCGGACGAACTCTTCGCGCACGTCCTCGATGAAGATGTTCTCGGGCTTCACGCCGGCCGCCAGGGCCTTGGCGCGGGCCGGCTCGATCTCCTCGCCCTGGCCGAGGTCGGCGGTGAAGGTGATCACCTCCGCCCCGTACTCCGTCTGCAGCCACTTCAGGATGATCGAGGTGTCGAGGCCGCCGGAATAGGCGAGGACGACTTTCATGGGCGGGGTCGAGTGCGAGGTCATGGGCGCAAGCTAGACCAAGGCCAGCGAAATCGGGTTGCGAAGGCGCCAGGATATCTGCCCATATTGGCGCCAGATTCCACAATCAGATTTCAAAAAGGCGTCATGTGCCAATGAAACTGGACGCCATCGACCACCGTATCCTGCGCGCGCTGCAACAGGATGGCCGGATGCAGAACATCGACCTGGCCAAGGCGGTGGGCCTGTCGCCGTCGCCGTGCCTGCGCCGTGTGCGGCTGCTGGAAGAGGCGGGGATCATCGAGCGCTATGTGGCGGTGGTGGACGGGGCAAAGGTCGGGGCGGGCCTGACGGTCTTCGCGCGGGTCTGGTTCAAGACCCAGGACGCGGAGCAGACCCAGCAGTTCGCCGAGGCGGTGCGGAAGTTTCCCGAGGTGATGGAGTGCTACCTCACCACGGGGGAGTGCGACGCCCTGCTGCGGATCGTCACCGCCGACCTGCACGCCTATTGGCGGTTCCAGGCCGACTGCCTGACGCGGATCCCCAGCGTGCAGAGCGTCAAGACCGACGTGCCGATGGAGACGGTGAAGCGCAGCTTCGAGCTTCCGCTGGCCTGAGCCGGTCTCAGGTGGCGCGGCGCATGCTGGTGATGGTCACCGGAGGTTTCAGCCATTGGCCGCGCTGGTCGGCGTACTTGGTCTCGCCATTGGTGGGCAGGGACAGGATCTTCTCGACCACCGCCATGCCCGAGACCACGCGGCCGAAGGCGGCGTAGCCGGCGTTGTCTCCCGGTTCGCCCGGATGGGCGTCCAGATAGGGCTGGTCGCCGACGCAGATGAAGAAGTTGTTGGTCGCCGTCCCGGTGGCGAAGCGGCCGAGGGACAGGGTCCCGTTCAGATGCTTCAGCCCGGTCTTGGTGGTGCTCTCGTGGCGGATCGGCGGGAAGGGGCGGACCTTGGCCGGCGGCGCGCCGACAATGGTGCCGTCCTTGACCACCCCCGGCGTCCGCGCGGCGCGGAAGAACGAGCCGCCGTCATAGGCCTGAGCGTCAACATACTGCAGGAAGTTGGCCGAGGTGAGCGGCGCCTTCTTCGCCTCCAGCTCGACCACTATGGTCCCCCGGGCGGTCTTGATCACGACGCGGGGCTTGCCGGGCGCGGCCACGGCCAGGCGGGGCGAAGCCAGCAGCAGCCCGGCTCCGGCCACGAAGTTCCGACGTGCGAGGGCGCCGCTGCTCATCTGTGATCTGCTCCGGGTAGGGCTTTAGCGCGAAAGGCTGCGGAGGCGGACGGGGTCGAGCACCGTGCGGAGGGGGTAGTGGTCCCCCAGCAACTGGATGCCATGCATTGAAAGCGCCGTCGGGATGATGCTGTCGCCCGTGTCGTCCGAGGTTATGGCGGCGAAGTCGAGCTGGGCCACTTGTAGGCGGCGCGCGCCTTCACCGCCGTCTTCGGCGACTGTCAGGGCGGCGCCGGAGTCGGTGATCTCGATCATCGGGTTGGCCAGGCGCACCTTCAGCATTCCGCCGTGGGCTTCGAACCAGATTTCGCCCAGGAATTTGCCCTGGCCCGCAGGCTTGCCGTCGTCGCCCAGCACGAGGGCGTTGTCGGGCGCCGCGGCGAAGATGAACTCGCCGTCCGGCGTACGCTCGACGCCTTCGCCGACCTCGGTCGTCCCGCCGGTCGCCTGCACGTAGTTTCGGAAGCTTTGCTTCACTCCCCAGACGAGGACGGTGACGGGTTGCTGGCTCATTTGTCCTCGACGCCGATCAATTGCAGGAAGCTGACCACGGGTACGCTCTTGGCCTGGGGACCGGGAGGGCGGGCCTCGACCCAGAGCGGGACGATGACCCAGGCGCCGGGGAAGGCCTTCAGCTCCTTGTCATCCATATGTCCAAGGTGCGGGCAGCGGGTGAGGGCGGCTTCGGCGCAGGCGCGGTGCAGCGGCGCAATGGCCCCGCAGTCCAGCAGGGGTTGATCGTCGGGCATATCCGCAGGAAGCGCCGGGCCGAAGCCCTTGGTCCTCAGGTTTCCGGCCGTGGTGTGCTTTGCGGTCTGGCTCCATCGGTCGCCGGCGTGGGTGGGCTCACCGCACATCGGGCACAACATCTCGCCTACCGATCTGCGCTGGCGGAAGAGATGGTTGCGGGAATAGAGCGGCTTGCCTTCGCCGGGCTTCTCTTCCTGGGCGACGGCCAATTGGCCATCGACGCTGGGGCAGCGGGAGACGCCGGGCTGAGCCTCCTCGGACCAGCTGGTGATCCAGGGAACGTCGACGCCGACCTTCAGGCGCGAGGCGGTGCTCATTCTGCTGCTCCGCTGGCTGGAGCGGCGGACGGCATGGGGTGACGGATCAACATGGCGCCAACTAAGCGCAGGTCGCGGATGAGCGCCACGGTCCTTTTGGCCGATCATCCCGAACTGGAGACGAAGCCCCGGTCGGTAAGCGCGATGGCGTCGAGGTCGACGCCGACCTGTCGGGCCCCGCTGCGGGCGACCTTGGCCAGAGCGCGGAGCTGGGCGGGATCGCTTTGCACCTGCTCGAGGGCCGAGCCCAGGATGACGGCCTGGATCAACAGGCCCTCGGCGAACTCCTGCTTAGCGCCGTCGTCAATGGACAGCAGGGCGGGGGAGGCGAGGAAGGCCTGCTCGGTCTGGGCCTTCACCGCGCGAATGGCCGCGGGGCTGGGATCTTCGGTCTGACCGTGCGCGGTCTGCCAGGCCTGGATCCACCAGATGGCGTAGGCGTCGGCCATGTTGTTCGGCTGCAGGCCGCGGACGCGCAACTCCCGTTCGACGCCGGGCATGAACTGCGGATCGGCCAACAGGGTCGCCAGTTGCTGGGCCGCGGCCGGATCGGCGGCGCGGCGCTGGGCGACGAAGCGGGCGAAGTTCGCCTTGCGCCGCTCAGCCGAGGACACGAAGCGGACGGCTGCTACGGTGGGCTGGGCCCTGCTCGCGGGCGCGGCTGGTGTGGCTGAGGGGCGCCGCTCGGTCTGCTGGCGCAGATGTTGGCCAAGTTGGTCCGTGCCGGTGACCGACGGAATGATGACGCTCCAGCCCCACACGTCCTGAGCCGTCGCCGCAGAGCAGACGAGGGACAAGGCCGCCGCGATCGCCAGGGGAAGTTTCCGCATGCCGCCTCTCTGTCGTTGGAGCCTCGATGATGCGGGGATCTTGTGTCGGGACCTTGGCGAACACCCAGGCGCCGGAGGGCCTGTCGGCGGGGCTCTGGTGGAGGGTATGGGGCCTCGGTCCGGTTCCGCGTCCTGGTGCGCCGCCAGGGAGGTCAACCGGTGGGTGTCGCCCGGCCAATTTTAGGTCGTAGACCGAGGTGAGCCATCACTAGTCTGCAGCAATACGGCCTTAACCTTCCTCGCCTACCGCTTTGGTTTGTAGGCGTTTTTGAGGGTTTTCCGCATGAGTCAGGCTCCGCTCGTCGACCCGAGGGCGGACCTTGTTGCGGGAACCCTGCCCAGGGGCGGCGAACCCCTGGTCGACATCGCCACATTCTTCGAGGTTTCGCTGGATCTGCTGGTGATCCGCGACATCGAGGGGCGGGTGTTGAAGGCCAGTCCTTCCTGGTTCGCCAGCCTGGGTCATCGTCCGGAAGAGATGGAAGGCCTGCCTCTGCTGCGGCTGGTTCACCCGGAAGACATGCCGAGCACCTTGGGCAGCGTCGAGGAGGTCGAACAGCGCAAGGCCGGCGATCCCGTGCTGGGCTTCATCAACCGCTATCGACACAAGGACGGCCACTACCGGACCCTGGAATGGCGGGCCCAGCGATGCGGCGACCGCATCTATGGCGTGGCGCGGGACGTAACCGACCGGGTTGCGGCCGACCGCGAACTGCGCGAGGCCAAGACCGCCGCCGAGGCGGCCAACCGCGCCAAGTCCGACTTCCTGGCCAATATGAGTCACGAGATCCGCACGCCGTTGAACGGGGTGATCGGGATCATCGACGCCCTGTCGCGAACGCCGCTCAGCGCCGAACAGACCGAGATGGTCGGACTGGTGCGCGATTCCGGGGTGACCCTGGAGCGCCTGGTGTCCGACGTCCTGGACGTCACCAAGATCGAGGCGGGTCAGCTGCAGCTGGRGAGCCGGCCGTTCGACCTGGACCAGGCGCTGCGGCCCTGCGTCGAGGTCATGCGCTATCGGGCCGAGGACAAGGGCCTCAGCTTCCACGTCGTGCAGGACGATAACGCGCGGGGTCGCTTCGTCGGCGACGGCACGCGGGTGAGCCAGATCGTCAACAACCTGCTGTCCAACGCGGTGAAGTTCACCGAGACCGGCGCGGTGACCCTGCGCATCGACCTGGACGAGACAGGAGAGGTTCCGCGTCTGAGCCTGGTGGTCGAGGACACCGGAGTCGGGTTCGGCGCCGATCACGCGGCGCGGCTGTTCAGCCGCTTCACCCAGGCCGATGAGACGATCAGCCGGCGGTTCGGCGGCACGGGGCTGGGCCTCTCCATCTGCCGGTCGCTGTCGGCGATGATGGGCGGCGAGATCTCGGCCACCTCCGAGCTCGGAGCAGGCAGCCGCTTCGTGGTGTCGCTGCCCCTGCCGAGGGCGGAAACCCTGGCCGACTACGACGTGCGCGAGGCCGCGCCGGCGCCTGCCGCCAACGCGCGCTGCGAGCGCCCCTTGCGGGTGCTGCTGGCCGAGGACCATCCGACCAACCAGCGGGTTGTGCAGTTGATCCTGGCGGCGCAGGGCGCGGAACTGACCACCGTCGACGACGGCGTCCAAGCGGTGGCTGCGTTCGGCGCCGAGACCTTCGACCTCGTGTTGATGGACATGCAGATGCCGCACATGGACGGTCTGACGGCGACGCGGGCGATCCGGGCCATGGAAGCCGCCCGGGGCGTTGCGCCGACGCCGATCGTGATGCTGAGCGCCAACGCCATGGCCGAGCATCAGCGCGAGGCGATGGCCGCCGGGGCCGACATCCACGTGGCCAAGCCGATCACCGCGGCGACGCTGCTGGCCGGCATGCAGGCGGTGCTGGACTAGGGCGCCGAGCCACGCCGGGTGCTGACATGATGCTGTCAGCAGCGCCGCCTTAAGCCATCCGACAGGCTTGGCGGGAGACGGCGATGAGCGCGGCGCACGACTTCGATTTCAACACCGGCGAGTGGGTGGTCACCAACCGAACGCTGAAGGTCCGGGGCGGAGGCTCCGACGATTGGGACGAGTTCACGTCCTACCAGACCTCGCAGGTGCTGATGGGCGGACTGGTGTCCATCGACGAGGCCGACTTCCGTTCGAAGGGCTTTCGCGGAATGACCTTCCGCCACTACGAGCCGGCCAAGGACCAGTGGTCGATCTACTGGATCAGCACGACCGACGGCGTGTTGCAGCCGCCTGTGCGAGGGCGGTTCAAGGACGGGCACGGGGTCTTCGCCGGCGACGACATGGATGGCGACCGGCCGATCAAGGTGCTGTTCGACTGGTCGCGGACCGACACGCCGACGCCGCGCTGGAGCCAGGCTTTTTCCTACGACAACGGCGAAACCTGGGAGACCAACTGGATCATGGAGTTCGCGCGGCCGCAAAGATGACGCCGGCGTCATCCTTGCTCTTGATTTCCGCTACGCAATCCGGCCAGTGTTCACGAAACTAAGCACTGTTTAGGGACGGAACGTCATGGGCCAGTACGACTACGTGATCATCGGGGCGGGCTCGGCCGGCTGCGTTCTGGCCAATCGTCTCAGCGAGGACCCCAGCGTCCGGGTGCTTGTGCTGGAAGCCGGTGGCAAGGACGACTCGCTGATGGTGAAGATGCCCGCGGGCGTCGGCGGCCTGATCGGCAAGGCCGGTCCCTACAACTGGGGCTTCTGGACCGAGGAAGAGCCCAACCTGGATAACCGCAAGCTGTGGTGGCCGCGGGGCAAGGGCTGGGGCGGTTCGTCCTCGATCAACGGCATGATCTATATTCGCGGCCACGCCCGGGACTACGACCAGTGGCGTCAGATGGGCCTGAGCGGCTGGTCCTATCGGGACGTGCTGCCCTACTTCAAGCGGTCGGAGACCCTGGAAGGCGGCGGCGACCAGTGGCACGGCGGCGACGGTCCGCTCTATGTCTCCAAGTCCTCGACGCCGAACCCGATCTATTCGGCGGCCATCGAGGCTGGTCGGCAGGCGGGCTACAAGGTGACCGCCGACTTCAACGGCTTCCAGCAGGAAGGTTGGGGCCCCTATCAGCTCACCATCCGCGACGGCCAGCGCTGGAGCGCGGCCCGGGCCTACCTGCATCCGGCGATGGCGCGGCCGAACCTGACCTGCATCACCGGCGCGCGAACCAGCAAGATCATCATCGAGAACGGCCGCGCGACGGGGGTCGAATATGTCGACGCCAAGAGCGGCGCGAAGACCGTGGTCCATGCGGACAAGGAAGTGCTGCTGTCGGCCGGCGCCGTGCAGTCGCCGCACATCCTGCAACTGTCCGGCGTCGGTGATCCGGAAGAACTGGGTAAGTTCGGCATTCCGGTGGTCCACGCCCTGAAGGGGGTCGGCGCCAACCTGCAGGATCACCTGGACGTCTCGATGTCCTGGGAGTGCCCGCAGCCGATCACCGCCTATTCGCTGCGCAAGGGGATCGTGAAGACCCTGATGATCGGGATGAACTACGCCTTCTTCGGCAAGGGGATGGGCCGTCAGCAGTTCCTGGAGTCCGGCGCCTTCCTGAAGTCCCGCCCGGACCTCGACCGCCCCGACCTGCAGATCCACACGGTGCTGGCGGTGATGCAGAACCACGGCAAGACCCAGGTGGCCAAGGACGGCTTCACCTTCCACATCTGCCAGCTGCGGCCCGAGAGCCGCGGGCGGGTGGGGCTGAATTCGGCCGATCCGATGGCCGATCCGGCGATCTTCGCCAACTACCTGGCGACTGAGGAAGACCGCCGCGCCCTGCGCGAAGGCGTGCGGATGATGCGCAAGGTGGCCGAGCAGCAGGCCCTGAAGCCGTATCAGTCCTGCGAGCTGTTCCCCGGCAAGGACGTGGAGACCGACGAGCAGCTGGACGCCTGGATCCGCAAGCACTCCGAGACCATCTATCACCCGGTCGGCACCTGTAAGATGGGGACCGACGACATGGCGGTGGTGGACGAAGAGCTGAAGGTCCGCGGTATCGCCGGCCTGCGGGTGGTGGACGCCTCGGTGATGCCGACCCTGGTGGGGGGCAACACCAATGCTCCGACCATCATGATCGCCGAGAAGGCCGCCGACATGATCCGTGGCAAGGCGGCCCTGCCGGCCGACGACGCCCCGGTCTACGAAGACAAGGAAATGGCCGCCGCCTAGGGCCTTTTCCGTCTCTCCCGATTGCGGCGAGCTACGCAAAGTGGTTCGGTAGGCTAACGACCGCTCGCCCGGACCGCCGGCGCGAGCGGCGAGCCTTCAAAGCATTTGGGAGAACGACCATGGAACTGCGCACGCTCGGCAAGTCGGACCTGAAGGTCGCCCCCCTGGTGCTGGGCGGCAATGTGTTCGGATGGACGGCCGACGAGCCGACCTCCTTCGCCATCCTCGACGCCTTCGTGGACGGCGGCTTCAACGCCGTGGACACCGCCGACGTCTACTCCCGCTGGGCCCCAGCTGGGGGCGGGGCCTCCGAAACGGTGATCGGCAACTGGCTGAAGGCCACCGGCAAGCGCGACAAGATCGTGCTGATGACCAAGGTCGGCATGGAGATGGGCGAGGGCATGAAGGGCCTGTCGGCCAAGTACATCGCCGAAGCGGTGGAGGCGTCGCTGAAGCGCCTGCAGACCGACGTGATCGACCTCTATCAGTCCCACCGCGACGACGCCGACGTGCCGCAGGACGAGGTTCTGGAAGCCTATGACCGCCTGGTGAAGGCCGGGAAGGTGCGGTTCATCGGCTCGTCCAACTTCGAGCCCGCGCGCCYGAAGTCCGCCCTGGACATCAGCGCGTCCAAGGGCCTGCCGCGGTATCAGAGCGAACAGCCGCTCTACAATCTCTACAGCCGCTCGGGCTTCGAGAGCGGCATGCAGCAACTGGCCATCGACGAGCAGGTCGGGATCATCCCGTATTCCAGCCTGGCCTCGGGCTTCCTGACCGGCAAGTACCGGTCGGAGGACGACCTGGGCAAGAGCCCGCGGGGCCGTGGGGTGAAGCGCTATCTGGACGAACGCGGCCTGAAGATCCTGAAGGCCCTGGACGAGGTGTCCGCCGCCAAGAGCGCGACCCAGGCGCAGGTGGCTCTGGCCTGGGTGATGGCCCAGCCCGGCCTGACCGGCCCGATCGCCTCGGCGACCAGCCTGGCGCAGCTCGACGAACTGATGGGCTCGGCGCGCCTGACGCTGAGCGCTGAGGACTTGAAGACCCTGGATACGGCCTCGGCCGAGACGGTGGCGGCGGAGTAGTCCCCCTCAGCCAACCTCTCCCCTCAAGTGGGGAGAGGAGTAAGCGGAGCCAGCCAAGCCGTGCCACCTCCCCCGAGGGGGAGCATCTGGGCGCGGTTACGCGACCTGGCGGCCGTCTAGGGTCGCCAGGCGCAGGCGCGGGGTCTCTTCGTTGGCCGGGCCGACGCCGCGGACTTGGCCCAGGGCCAGCTCGACCACGGTGCGGCCGTCCAGGCGGGCGACCATGGAGAGCGGCTGATAGAGGCCAAGGAAGCGCTCGGTCTCGCCGGCCAGGGGCGCGAACAGGATTTCGAGGGCGATGGCCGCGTGACCGGTGCTGGCCTGGACGGTGGCCACCACCGGCTCGGGCCTGCGACGTGCGGTTTCCAGGGCCGTTTTCAGGACGAAGCGGTCGCGCTCGCGGAACAGGTTGAGGCCGTTTTCGCCCCGCAGGTCGCGGCCATGCAGGTCGCCGACGAAACCGCCGGCCAGCCGCACCGGATAGAGTCCGGTGGACGTGCGACCGAGCACGAAGGTCTGGGGCGCGAGGTTCGAGAAATGAGCCGGATCGACGGCGGAACGGCGCGCGGACCCGCCGGCGGCGCGCAGGCCGCGCCAATAGTCGATCAGTCGTTGCGTATTCGAATGGAACTGGGACATCCCAATTCGGCTCCAACCACGGCGTTTCGCCACCGCATGGAGCTTGCAGGGAATTCCGGGCCAGATCGCCGGTGTGCCGGATCGGGACCCTTTCTCCTTAAGCTTAGAGAATCTTAAGCCGCGGACGGTTTACTCCTCGGGACGTAATTTTGGCGGATACCGCCCGAAGGCCTTGTGGAGGGGCCGTCCATGAAGACGCGTTCGACCTTTCTGGGCCTTCTGCTCGGCTTCGGCCTCCTGATCATCTCCGGCGCTGCGCCTGAGACCGCCTTTGCGCAATGCTGCACGCCGCCGGCTCCGCCGGTGTGCTGCMCCCCGCCGACCCCGCCCTGCTGCACCCCTCCGCCGGCTCCGCCGCCGCCCTCGCCGCCGTGCTGCGAGAACACGCCGCGGACTCCCAGCATCAATGTCCATGTCTCCAGCGTCAGCGTCGCGGTGGCTAATTCCCGCGCCGGTGCGGGCGCCGGGGCCGGCGCAGGCAGCGCCGTCTATTACGGCGGCGGCGGCGGTGGCGGCGGCTACATGCCGCCCATGGCCACCGGCGTGGTCCAGCTGAACGTGGAAGCCGGCAAGAAGATCAAGCGCGTGGCCTATCAGGCCAGCCGCATGCGCACCCGCAAGGTGGTGATCCAGGCCGTCTGCATCGACGCCCGCCAGATCCCGCACGCCGCCTCGCAGGTCAGCCCTGATCGCGACATCGCCGAGAATTTCGAAGGCGAGCTCTATCGCTGCATGTCCGGCACCTGGCTGCAGGCCTCCATCGCCGAATACACCGGCAAGATCGATTTCTCGGGCGGTAAGACCCTGGCCTGCGGCCGGGGCGACGCCCTCTATCGCAACCGCGACGGCCAGGTGGTCTGCAAGCCGCAGATCAAGCAGCGCGACTGCAACGAGCGCTCGCTGCTCCGCCGCTTCGGCGCGGGCGTGAAGATCCTGACCATCACCGAAACCGAGACCTACACCGCCTATCGCGAGGAAGAGGAACGCTCCTCGGAATCCATGGTCGCCACCAGCATGAGCCTGGATGGCGGCGTGGGCGGGACCGTCTACTAGGAACTCTTCCTCCCCTGCGTAGCGGGGGAGGGGGACCGCCCGTAGGGTGGTGGAGGGGGCGAGCCGGCGCAGGGCGTCCGCGCATCGACGCACATGCCCCTCAGTCGGCATTCGCCGACAGCTTCCCCTGAGGGGGAGCATCTAGCGTCTCTTGCTTCTTAGATCCTCCCCCTCTGGGGGAGGTGGCGCGCGTAGCGCGACGGAGGGGGATTGCTGAGTCTGAGCCCAGTCACGCCCCCTCCACCACGCCTAAGAGGGCGTGGTCCCCCTCCCCCGTGAACGGGGGAGGATGAAGAGGT
>BFBZ01000005.1_pt103 | contig 15128 bp, 18 predicted proteins | sample 1888401 | NCBI WGS metagenome assembly BFBZ01 (sample SAMD00112614, study PRJDB3348) | symbiont metagenome | host: Chara braunii | reverse complement strand
CTGATCGACGAGGGTTACCTCTATCTCGCGATCCCGCCGCTGTATCGGCTGTCCCATGGCGGCAAGACGTTCTATGCGCGCGACGAGGCGCACCGGGATGAAATCCTGAAGCGGGAATTTCACACCAATGCCAAGGTCGAGATCGGGCGCTTCAAAGGCCTCGGCGAGATGATGCCGGCGCAATTGAAGGAAACCACCATGGATCCGGCGAAGCGCACCATGCTGCGGGTCGTTCTACTGCCGGATGATCGCGAAGGCACCGCCGATTCCGTCGAACGCCTGATGGGCACCAAGGCCGAGGCGCGCTTCGCTTTCATTTCAGAAAAGGCCGAGTTCGCCAGCGAGGAACTGCTGGACGTTTAACCCCCGTTCCACGGTCCGGGCGGAGATCGACCCATGCGAGCCCCTTTTCTGACCCTCGGCCTGCTCGCGCTCATCATCGGCGTGCTCTGGGTCGGCCAGGGCACCGGGTATTTCCCCTACCCGGCATCGAGCTTCATGGTGCGGCAGACGCAGTGGGCCTATTACGGCGGCGGGCTGGCCTTGCTCGGACTGGTGCTGATAGGCTTGTCACGCCGCGGCTGATCCAGCGCGGTCTTTCTTGATCGCCTCCATCGCGGCAGCAAGGCCGCAGGGATATGCAGCATGGCCCCCTCTCCCTTCGACCTGTCCGGAAAAGTCGCTCTCGTCACCGGCGGCAATGGCGGCATCGGCCTTGGCATGGCCCGCGGGCTGGCGGCAGCCGGCGCCGCCGTCGCCATCGTGGGCCGCAACACGGACAAGTCGAAGCAGGCCGCGGCCGAGCTGACCGCAGCCGGCGGCCGCGCCATGGCACTGACCGCCGATGTCACTTCACGCGACGATGCCGCGCACATGATCGAGGAAACCAGGCGCGCGTTCGGCAGCGTCGACATCCTGATCAACAATGCCGGCATCAACATCCGCAAACCGCCCCATGTCATGGCCATGGACGATTGGACCCAGGTGATCGAGACCAATCTCACCAGCGCGGTGCATGCCGTACAGGCGGTCTATCCGGTCATGAAGCTCGCCGGCGGCGGCAAGATCATCAATATCGGATCGATGCTCTCGATCTTCGGCGCGTCGTTCGCACCGGCCTATGCCGCGAGCAAGGGCGGCATCGTACAGTTCACCAAGTCGCTGGCCTGCGCCTGGGCGCCGGACAATATCCAGGCCAACGCCGTGCTGCCCGGCTGGATCGATACCGAATTGACCCAGGGCGCCCGTCAGCAGGTCGACGGACTGCATGACCGGGTTCTGGCGCGCACGCCAGCAGGGCGATGGGGGGTGCCCGGCGATCTCGCGGGCATCGCGGTTTTCCTCAGCTCCAGCGCGTCCGATTTCGTCACCGGCACAGCAATCCCGGTCGACGGCGGCTATTCGGTCTCCGGCTGATCCCCCACATTGACAGCGGCCGAGCGTACATGTTCGGGGCGCACGCCCATACCGACCAATCGCGCAAACAGCCGCTGCAGCGGCGGCAGCGCATCGATCAGGCGAATGGGCAACGGCACGCCGATCTCGGTTCCCTGCAGCCTGGGGTAAATGATGCGGTTGTGCATCTGAACCTGCAACGCCTGGGTCATGCGGGTCGGAAACAGCCGGCGCCGGCGGACCTTGTCGAGTTCGTTCTCCGGCGGACACCCCTCTGCGAGCGGTCCCGCCAGAAGATTGGCCGCCGCCACTGCATCCTGAATCGCCAGGTTGATCCCGACGCCGCCGACCGGCGACATCGCGTGCGCGGCATCGCCGATGCAGAGCAGCCCAGGCCGCGTCCAGCGCGTGAGCCGGTCGACAGTGACCGTCAGCAGCTTGACGTCATCCCAGCTTTTAACATCGCCGATGCGCTCCCTGAGCGCCGGCGCCGTGGCGGCGATGTCGCTTTGAAATTGCTCCAGGCCTCTCGCCTTCAGCGCCTCGAACTGTCCTTTTGGAACGACATAGGCGCATTGCCAATAGTCGTCGCGATCGATGGTGACGAGCATGCGCCCGTGCTCCGCGCGCATCAGGAGATTGTCGCCGGAACCTGTGGTCTTGCTGATCCGAAACCAGAGCACGTCGATCGGCGCGCCGACGTCCTCAACCTCGAGACCGGCGCGCGCCCGGATCGTCGAGTGCCGCCCGTCGCAACCGATAGTCAGATCCGCATTGATGGTAAGCGGCCCCTGTCCAGTGTTGGCGGCAACGCCGACAACCGTATCGCCATTGCGCAGCAGGTCGGTCGCCTCGGTTTCGCGCAGTACCGTCAGGTTCGGGAACCGCGCCGATTGCTCGAACAGGAAATCGAGAAAGTCCCACTGCGGCATCAGGACGATGAAGGGAGTAGCCAGCCCGCGAAAATCCGCCATCCGCACGATGCTGTTGCCGAATTGCCCTTGCAGCCGGTTCAGTTCCTGGTGCGGCCGCTTGAGAAATTCATCGAGCAGGCCGAGCTCGCGCATGATCTGCAGCGTCGAGGGATGAACCGTATCGCCGCGAAAATCACGCAGGAAATCAGCATGTTTTTCGATCACCACGGTCTGCACGCCGGCGCGTGCAAGCAAGAAACCGAGCATCATCCCCGCAGGACCGCCACCGACAATGCAGCAGCGTGTCGTGACAGTGCGCCCGATCCCGGCCTGTGTTTCGCCATTCGTATCCATGCGCGATGCAATCCGTATCGGTAGGCTCGCTTGTTGTCGTGAAATCCGACGATGGTCGAAAGGTTCCCCCGCGATGGTGACAGCAAGGTGTAACGGACGTTCAGCGTCGGAAGCTCTTGATCTCCGACACGCTGCCGTCCTGGAACGTCAGTTCGACCGACACCGACTTGGTGGCCGGCGGCAGCTTGAGAGATACCTGTGCATCGGAGGGGATCGCGATCGGGTCCTTCATATTGCACGGCGGCAGCTTGATCACCTTGTCGGGAACGCCGCTATCGATGCCGATTCGCATTTCACGGATGGCGCAGCGATATGACATCAGGTGGGTGTAATAGACCAGCAAGCCATTGTACTCACGAAACGCCAGCCAACTGGTCGACGTCAAATCGAGTATCTTGCGCTGGTCGCGCACCAGCGCGGCCTGCGGGTCGAACCGGATCGGAAACGGCCCCTGCATGTCACCGTTGACGTCGACGTACCTGACTTGCAGCGTCGCCGCCGGCGCATCCGCCGGCAGTTCGAACGACGGGCTCGGCAGCCGCTTGCGGGTGCGAGGATCAAGCGTATCGAGAAAGCCGGTATCCTTGAAATCGCCGCTTTCACCCATGCGCCATGAAATCACCAGCGCCGGATCGGCGATCGAAATCACCACCGTCCATCCGCTATTGTGCCGCGAGAAACTCGCGATCGGGGCATTGGTGCTGTCGGRGGCCAGCAGTCGTGGCGCCGGATTCACTGGCGGCAGCGCTGCCAATTGAGGGCCGGTCGATTGTTGCACAGTCGATTGCGGCTCCACGGCGATGGTTCGCTCACCGGCGCCGCCCGGCGCCGCACCGTTGAGGACCACGTCACCGACGATCTGGTCGTAATAGGCCGGCGTCTGCAGATGACGGACCGCGGCCGTCATGTCGCGCACATCGAACTGCGTCCGCTTGGCGATCTGCACCAGGTTCAATCCGGGCTTTGCCAGTTCGCGAACGAAGTTGCGGGTGAAGACCGAGTTCGGATTGGTGTCGTCCTCCGACAGCCGGTCGAGCGCCGTCTGCTTGGCGCCGGCGGAGAACACCACGAACACGCCCTCCGGCGGCGTCATCGCGGCAAGCCCGCCGCCACCAGCCAGGGCCCGCGTCCCGGCGCGCTCGAACGGATTGTTGCGGCAGGCGTCGAACACGAAAATCGAGGTCTTTGCGCCGCGCTTCTGCAGCCGGGAGATCACACGCTCCGCCGCCATGGCGCCGTCGCGGACCAGTTCCTCCTGGCCTGCACTCGCGGCTTCGACATCGGTGGGCAGCAGATAGTTCTCGCCGCCGATTTCGAAGCCATGCCCCGCGAAAAAGAAAAATGTCGTATCACCCGGCTCTACGATCTGGTCGAACGCCAGCAGGGTTTCGGTGAAGCCCTTCCGGCTCTGGTTCTCGGCCGCCATCACTGTAAAGCCGAGCTGTCGCAGCGCGTCGCCCATGGCGCGGGCGTCGTTCACCGCTTTCTGCAGTCGCGGGATATTGCGGTAGTCGTTGTTGCCGATGACCAGCGCGACGCGCTTTTCGGCCGCCGCCGGCGCCATGAGCGAGAGCATCGCCACGATCGCGAGGACAGCCGTCCTGAAGGCAAACTGGGGGATCATCCGGGTGTCCTTGAAACCTGCGAAACCAGCCATGTAGCAGTGCCCGGAAGCCGCGCGAAGGCCCGAAAACGGGACTATGCCATAGTCTTCCAGCGGCCGGCCTGGGTTCAGTTCCGCCGGTCCCCAAACCCCCTCAAATTGAGCATTTCCAGCCGAAAACATTAAGCTTTTGCCCCCTGTCATGCTGGAACACATTGACTTTGGCCATTTCCCGCCTATGTTCCGCCGTGACGCGGCGCGGAATCGATACGCGATGTCCCGATGAGCCGCCTGTCAGCGTATTTCCCTCCCCGTGCCTAAAGAGCGTGCCGTTCCGGGGTTGAACGCGGCAGTTATTCCCGAGAATCCGAACGGCGGTTTCGACTCGAGGCTCAATGTCTTTTTCCAATCTAGGACTGTCCGATAAGGTGGTCGCTGCCGTTGCGGCCGCAGGCTACACCACCCCCACCCCCATTCAGGCCCAGGCCATCCCCCACGTGCTCGCGCGCAAGGACGTGCTGGGCATCGCCCAGACCGGCACCGGCAAGACCGCCGCCTTCGTGCTGCCGATGCTGACGATGCTGGAAAAGGGCCGCGCCCGGGCCCGCATGCCCCGCACGCTGATCCTGGAGCCGACCCGTGAGCTGGCCGCCCAGGTCAAGGAAAATTTCGACAAATACGGCGCCGGCCAGAAGCTCAATGTCGCCCTCATCATCGGCGGCGTTTCATTCGACGACCAGGACACCAAATTGATGCGCGGCGTCGACGTGCTGATCGCGACGCCGGGGCGCCTGCTCGATCACTCCGAACGCGGCAAGCTGCTGCTCACCGGGGTCGAACTCCTGGTGATCGACGAAGCCGACCGCATGCTGGACATGGGCTTCATCCCCGACATCGAACGCATCTGCAAGCTCGTTCCCTTCACCCGCCAGACGCTGTTTTTCACGGCCACCATGCCGACCGAAATCCGCCGGGTCACCGAAACCTTCCTGCACAATCCGGAACGCGTCGAAGTCTCCAAGCCCGCCTCGACCGCCGTCACTGTCACCCAGTCAGTCGTCAGCTGTGGCCGTGAACCGCACGAAAAGCGCGAGACGTTGCGCCACCTCATTCGCTCCGCCAAGGACCTCCAGAACGCGATCATCTTCTGCAACCGCAAGCGCGAAGTCGCGCTACTGCATCGCTCGCTGCAGAAGCATGGCTTCGCCGCTGTCGCCCTGCACGGCGATATGGACCAGTCGGCGCGCACCGCCGCGCTCGATCAATTCAGAAAAGGCGAGATGCCGCTGCTGGTGGCTTCCGACGTCGCGGCCCGCGGCCTCGATATCCCCGAAGTCAGCCACGTCTTCAATTTCGACGTTCCCCATCACCCGGACGATTACGTCCATCGCATCGGCCGCACCGGCCGTGCCGGCCGCTCGGGTACCGCGATCTCGATCGCGACGTCGGCCGACAGCAAGTCGATCGCTGCGATCGAAAAGCTGATCGGTCAAACCATCGCCCGCGCCGACTCGGGCCTCGTCGCCTCCCCGTCGGAATCCCAGGACTCCCACCAATCGGGAGACAGGCTATCCGGAGAGCGCAAGCCGCGCCGCGACCGTGATGCCAAACGCTCGCGGTCGGGTGGACGCCCGGAAGGTGGGCGTGTGGAAGGGCGGCGCCACGAAGGCGGGCGCGGACGCGACGACCATCGCAGCGACGGCACCGGCTCGCGCGGCGAGAGGAAGGTCCCGCCGGTTGCGGCCAGCCACCAGCAGCCTCCCTCGATCGGCCGGGCCCCCGCCCCGCAATCCGCGCGTGACCAGCATTCCGAACCGGCTGACCATTCGCACCTGCCGGCATTCCTGCTGCGTCCGATCCGCGCACGGGTCTAAAAGGACCGGACGTCTGAAGCTCGGACCAGGGGACCACATCGCTCCACGCATGCGGAGCATCACTCCTGGCTACCCTCGCGCGGTCTTCCTGTTGGGCGAGAAGAACGCGCCGAGGAACGCCGCCGCGTCATCCGAGATGCCGACGATCTTGTTTGTTGCCTGACGATAGAATTTGAAATTCAACTCAGTTTCGGGCTGGCCGTCATCCCAGTCGGCGAAATGCTTGAGATCGCTCCGCCCCAGCGGTCGCTTCGCAAATGCGGTGCACCTGACGGTGACGCTGACACGCGGCGTTTGCCGGGCAATGCCGCGCTTTTTCGCAATCGCTTCGGCGGACGTGACAACGCCGCGCGCGATGAGGCCCTGACCGCCTTCGTTCTCGCTCGCAAAGACGAAAACTGTGTCGCCTTCGGCAATATGCTTACCGCCATACATCGTCTTTTGCGCGGGGAAGACGAACGTCTTCGCGCGTGGATCGTGGACTTCGGCTTTGATCGCAAACGCCATGCGTCTCCTCGCCCGTCTCAAATCTGCGCCTGTCAGCGAAACACGACTTGTTCGCAGGACTCAACACATTCTTCTATCCCCTTCGAGGCGTTCTCCAGATCTCGCCAGCCATGGAACCCGCTTAACGTCCCGTTCACTCTCGTGGCGTAACCTCATTGTCGTTGATTTAGCTTTTATGGCTGTTACGGGATGTGACGATGGGCAGGATGCTCATCCTCGGGGACGCCGACGTGATTGGACTATTGGACGAGCATCAACGCACCCTGGCGTTTGCCGAGGTTGCATTGGGTCAGATCAGGTCGCTGCGGCAGCCCGCTGTGCCGCGCAACTATGAAATCTGGTATGTTTATGCCACGGGCTACAACGCCCCGCTCAACAAGATCATCAACGAGACGCTCGCGCGCCAGGGCCGGCTGACCGAGTCGGACCTTGAGCAGATCTACGAGACATACCTCTCCCAGCTCCGGACCACCGACCGTATCGACAAGGTGGGCGCGCGCGTCATCAGTGAAATCGACGACGTGATGGCTCTCATCACCGACGCGCTCAGCATGACAACCGCATTCGGCCACAACCTGGACGGTGCGACCCAGAAGCTCGGCTCCGCACACGACCTCAACACGGTGATGACCGTGGTGCAGTCGCTGGTGAAATCGACGCTGGAAATGCGCGAAAACAACAAAGTGCTGGAATCCCGGCTGATCGGCTCCAAGCAGGAAATAGCCAACCTGCAGCAGAGCCTCGAGGCCATCCGCGCCGAAACCCTGACGGATCCCCTCACCGGTCTGGGCAACCGCAAGTATTTCGACCGCGCGATCGAGGATGCGGTCAAGCACGCGCTCGAGCATGGTGAGCCGCTCTCGCTGCTGATGTTTGACATCGACCATTTCAAGTCGTTCAACGATAATTACGGCCACCTCACGGGCGACCAGGTGCTACGCCTGGTGGCGATGTCGTTGCGCGCCACGATCAAGGGCCAGGACATTACCGCCCGCTATGGCGGCGAGGAATTCGCGGTCGTGCTTCCGACCACCGCGTTACGTCAGGCACTGACGGTAGCCGACCACATCCGCCGCGCCGTGATGTCGAAGGAACTGAAGAAGAAATCGACCGGGGAAATTCTCGGACGCGTGACCATTTCGGTCGGTGTATCGATGCTGCAGAACGGCGACGACACAGATTCTCTGATCGAGCGCGCCGACGCGTGCCTTTACGCCGCCAAACGCAACGGCCGCAACCGGGTGGTCTGCGAAGCCGACCCGGAATATTCGCCCACTGACCATATCCAAGTCGCTTGACAATCAAGTCGCTTGATAAGCAGGTCGTGTAAGCTTCTGCTTGCCTGTCACCGCCGCTTTTTCACGGGCCTGCGCTTTATTGCCGGAGATTTGGGCGGTCGGGACTTCGCAGCCCTGGCGTTCTTGCGGGCTCGTTTGGCGGCTTTCTTGACCGCGTTCCTGGCCCGCGGCTTGGCAACCTTCGCGGCAACGTTGGCCACGCTCTTCGTCGCCTTGGCGCGCGGACGTCTGGTGCGCTTGGCCGCTGCGGCGCGCTCAGCTGCTGCCAAAGCCGCGCGGGCCCACTGCGCCAGCTCTTCCGGATCGTCATAAAGACGATCAGGCAGTTGCCAGTAAGAGCCGACCGTGACCACCTTGCCGCGCGTATCGTATGAGAATGGCCTGGAGCCTTCCTCCTCGAACCGCGGAATAGTCTGCTCATCGGCCCGGAAGTAGATGCTTCCCTGCAGCACCAGCGCAAAGTTGGTGCCGTCCACTGAGACGCCATAGCCACTGAACATGCGGCGCAGGCTCACCGGGCCAAAAACCGAAAACAGGTCCTGGAGGAAATCGCGGTCCATCACCCGAACCGCCGCCGGTGTCAGACGGGCATCTTGGCGGGCGTCAGCTGCACCGATTCACCGCAGCCGCAGGCTCCCGTCTGGTTCGGGTTGTTAAAGACGAATTGCGCGGCCATCTTGTCGACCTTGAAGTCCATTTCCGTTCCCAGCAGGAACAGGATGGCTTTCGGATCGACCAGGATCTTCACGCCCTTGTCTTCCACCACTTCGTCATTGGGACGAACGTCGTGGGCATATTCCACCGTGTAGGACATGCCGGCGCAGCCGCCGTTCTTGACCCCGACCCGCAGCCCGACGATCTCGGAATCGGCACGACTGGACAACTCGCGCACCCGTGCTGCTGCAGCCTCCGTCAGGCGCATGACCTGCGGCCGGGGCCGGCGGGCCGGCTTGCTGGCGGGAACTGAGGGATCCGGTGTCATTCCACTCATTTGGTCACGTCCGTTCGAAATTCAATGCCCGTGCATGGACCTGATTGAGGCCTGAGTCGCCGAAACTTGCAACCTCACCACATGTTCAGGACGAGGCGGGCCTCATCCGACATCCGTTCCGGGGTCCAGGCGGGATCCCAGACGATGCTCACGTTCACCGGCCCCACCCCTGCGACGCTGGCGACCGCATTCTCGACCATGGTCGGCAGCTCGGCGGCCGCCGGGCAATTCGGCGTGGTCAGGGTCATTTCCACATCGACGGCGCGATCGTCCTTGATATCGACCTTGTAGATCAGGCCGAGTTCGTAGATGTCCGCCGGGATTTCCGGGTCATAGACCGTTTTCAGCGCCGCCACGATGTCGCTGCCCAAGCGCTCTGTCTCCTCGGGCGGCAGCGCCGAGTGGGTCTGGACCTTGTTGGGAGCGGCTGCGGGAGCCGTGTCGACCACTTGCTGGGCTTCACTCATGAGAACATATCCTGGGCCTTGATCAGCGCCTGCACGAGGGCATCCACCTCTTCGCGGGTATTATACATCGCAAATGACGCCCGGCAGGTGGCGGTCACCTGGAACCGCTCCAAAAGCGGCATCACGCAATGGGTCCCAGCACGCACGGCCACACCCGCGCGATCGATGATCGTCGCGATATCATGGGGGTGCGCGCCCTTCATCTCGAATGAAATGACGCCGCCCTTGTGACGGGCTGTGCCGATAATCCGCAGCGAATTGATTTCGCGCAGACGCTCGTGGGCGTACAGCGTCAGATCGTGCTCATGCGCGCCAATCCGGTCCTTGCCGATCGAATTGACATAGTCGATCGCCGCGCCGAGACCGATCGCCTCGACGATGGCCGGGGTCCCGGACTCGAATTTGTGCGGCGGATCGCCATAGGTCACCCAATCCCTGGCAACCTCGCGGATCATCTCGCCGCCGCCGGTGTATGGGCTGTCTCTTATACACATCTAACCGTGTATAAGAGACCCGGTGAAGACATAGAAGTCGCAATCGATGTCCTGGACATCAATGGCCAGATGCACCGCAGCCTGGCTGCCGTCGACCAGCACCGGGATGCCGCGCGCGTGCGCGAGCTTCACCACGTCCTTCACCGGCACGATGGTGCCGAGCATGTTGGACATCTGGGTGATTGCGACAAGTTTGGTCTTCGGCGACAGCAGCTTCTCGAACTCATCGATCAGGAAGTTGCCTTCGTCGTCGACCGGCGCCCACTTGATCACGGCGCCCTGCCGTTCCCTGAGAAAATGCCAGGGAACGATGTTGGAATGATGCTCCATGATCGAGAGCACGATCTCGTCGCCGGCACCGATATTCGGACCGCCCCAGGACGACGCCACGAGGTTGATGGCCTCGGTCGCGTTGCGGGTGAAAACGATCTCTTCGTTGCGCCTGGCGTTGAGGAATTTCGCCACCCGCTCCCGACCGCCCTCGTAGCCTTCTGTGGCGGCATTGGCGAGATAGTGTAGACCGCGGTGCACGTTTGCGTATTCGGACTTGTAGGCCTGCGTCATGCGGTCCAGCACCGCATTCGGCTTCTGCGCCGACGCCGCGTTGTCCAGATAGACCAGCGGCTTGCCGTACACCTTCATGGCGAGCGCGGGAAAATCCTCCCGCACCCGGTTGACGTCGTAAGAGCCGTTGGCGACCGCGGGATGCACCATGATCAGTCTCGCACGGTCAGCCATCGATGGGCGGCGGCGACGGCGACGTCGCGCAGGTCGTCGTCCACGATCGATTCGATCGCTTCTCCGACGAAGGCTTCGATCAGCAGCGCCTGGGCTTCCTTCTCCGGCAATCCGCGAGCCCGCAGATAGAACAGCAGGCTCTCGTCCAGAGCTCCCGCGGTGGCGCCGTGACCGCAGGTCACGTCATCGGCGAAAATCTCCAGTTCCGGCTTGTTATCCATCTCGGCTTCGTCGGACAGCAGCAGCGCCCGGGTCATCATCTTGCCGTCGGTCTTCTGGGCGTCGGGGCGCACGATGATGCGGCCCTGGAACACCGAGTGGCCGCGTCCGTCCAGCACCGAGCGGAACACCTCGCGGCTGGAGCAATGCGGCACCGCGTGGTCGACCAGCAGCGTGGTATCGCCGTGGCGCCGGCCGCCGAGCAGATTGACGCCATTTGTCGTGAGCTCGCTGCCTTCGCCGACGAATTTGATGAAACCCTGATAGCGGCTCACGGCACCGCCACGGGTCAGGTTGAAGGTATTGAGCCTGGATTTCGCGCCCATCGTAAAGATGCCGGTCGTGATGTTGACGGCATCCAGCGCATCCTCCATCAGGCGGATATGCTGGAGTTCGGCTCCATCACCGATACTGACGATGACGGCGTCGTGCGCTTGATAGGCTTTCGCGCCTTCGGCAGCCACGAAGCTCTCGATCAGGGTCGCACGCGCGCCCTTCCCGAGACTCAGCAGCGAGCGCGTGAATGCGGCGGCTGCGGACTTGGTCGCGACATGCACGATATGAAGGGGCTTTGTCAGCACCGCTGCATCCGCCACCGCAATCGCAACACCGTCGGTGACCATCGCGGCATTGAGCGAAATCATCGCGTTGTCGGGCACATCAGTCTTCAGCAGATCGCCACGTGTCTTGCTGTCGGAGCTCTCCAGAGCTTCGCGCAGAGCCTGGACCCGAAGGCCGGTTTCCAGCGTGGTCATGTCGGACAGCTGCGGTGCGAACACACCATCGACCAGCACGAGCTTGCGCGTCCCGTCGATTCCGAGCGTCTTCACGGACGCCGCCGCGCGGGCGAAGGCCGCCTGATCGGGCGCATCCGCCAGCGGCGCGACCTCACGCAGCAGCACACGCAGGTCGGTATACTTCCATTCCTCGACACGCCGGTGCGGCAGGCCCTGCCGCGCAAACGCATCGAACGCCTTCTGCCGCGTCTCGGCAACAGCGCCCGTTCCCGGCAGACGGCTGCGGGCTGCGGCGAAGATTTCGCCCAGCGACCGTTCCGTATTCGATTTCACCAAAGCGACGTTCATGTTCGGCTCACTTATGCAGCGACGTCTTCGAACTGGGCGTAACCCGACGCCTCCAGTTCGAGCGCCAGCTCCTTGCCGCCGCTCTTCACCACCCGGCCCTTCGACATCACGTGCACGAAGTCGGGAACGATGTAGTTCAGCAGCCGCTGATAGTGGGTGATCACGACCATCGCGCGATCCGTCGAGCGCAGCGCATTGACGCCATCGGCTGCGATGCGCAGCGCGTCGATATCGAGACCGGAATCCATCTCGTCGAGAATGCACAGGCTGGGCTCGAACAGCGCCATCTGCAGCACTTCATTGCGCTTCTTCTCGCCGCCGGAGAAACCGACATTGACGCCGCGGCGCAGCATGTCCTGCGGAATGCCGAGGCGGGTCGCCACCTCGCGCACCTTCTTCAGGAAGTCGGGCGTCGAGTACTCGCTCTCGCCACGCGCCTTGCGCTGTGCGTTCAGCGCGGTGCGCAGAAACGTCATGGTGGCGACACCGGGAATTTCGACGGGATACTGGAAGGCCAGGAACACCCCCTTGGCGGCGCGCTCGTCCGGCGCCATCTCCAGCACGTCTTCGCCGTTGAACAGGATCTCGCCGCCGGTGACTTCGTAGCCCGGCTTGCCGGCGATCACGTGACTCAGCGTCGATTTGCCGGAACCGTTCGGCCCCATGATGGCGTGGACTTCGCCCTTGTTCACGGTCAGCGACAGGCCGTGGAGGATCTCGCGTTCCTCGACACGAACCTGCAGATTTTTCACTTCAAGCAACGACATCAGTCTGCCTTTCTCGAATCCCTTGAGGCTCCCCACCGCCAGCTCCAGGCTCCGTCGGTCTTTTTCCGACTGACGAAAACCATCACGCCGGTGGCGAGGGCAATCACGGCTGCCGCAGACAGCCAGGTTGAAAACGTATTGTTGTGGTGGGAAAAACGCATCAGCGCGGCCAGAACCACAGCGATATACGCCGCCACGATCGCCCACCCCTCCCAGGTGATGGGCGTCGCGCCGTAGCCATACGCTTTGGGCCTGAACCAGAACCTGCTCACGGCTATCCCACGCTTCCTTCCAGCGAGATCGAGATCAGCTTCTGCGCCTCGACCGCGAACTCCATCGGCAATTGCTGCAGCACATCCTTGACGAAACCATTGACGACCAACGCCACCGCCTCTTCCTGCGACAGGCCGCGCTGCACGCAATAGAACAGCATGTCTTCGGATATCTTCGACGTGGTCGCCTCGTGCTCGAAGATCGCGGTGGAGGTCTTGGCCTCGATGTACGGGATCGTGTGGGCGCCGCACTGGTCGCCGATCAGCAGCGAGTCGCAATTGGTGAAGTTGCGTGCGCCGGTCGCCTTGCGGTGGGCCGAGACCATGCCGCGATAGGTCGAGTCGGATTTTCCGGCCGCGATGCCCTTGGCGATGATCTTCGACGTGGTGTTCTTGCCGAGATGCAACATCTTGGTGCCGGAATCGACCTGCTGGTAGCCGTTCGAAATCGCAATCGAGTAGAACTCCCCGCGCGAATTGTCGCCGCGCAGAATGCAGCTCGGATACTTCCAGGTGATCGCTGAACCGGTCTCGACCTGAGTCCAGGAGATCTTGGAATTGTTGCCGCGGCAGTCGCCACGCTTGGTGACGAAGTTGTAGATGCCGCCCTTGCCCTCGGCATTGCCGGGGTACCAGTTCTGAACCGTCGAATACTTGATCTCGGCATCGTCCAGGGTGACGAGTTCGACCACCGCCGCATGCAGCTGGTTTTCGTCGCGCTGGGGCGCTGTGCAGCCTTCGAGATAGCTCACATAGGAGCCCTCGTCGGCGATGATCAGCGTGCGCTCGAACTGGCCGGTGTTGCGTTCGTTGATGCGGAAATACGTCGACAGCTCCATCGGGCAGCGCACCCCCGGGGGCACGTAGACGAACGATCCGTCGGAGAACACCGCGGAGTTCAGCGTCGCGAAGAAGTTGTCCGATGTCGGCACCACCGAGCCCAGATACTTGCGCACCAGGTCGGGATATTCACGGATCGCCTCCGAGATCGGCATGAAGATCACGCCGGCCTTCATCAGCTCTTCCTTGAAGGTGGTCGCAACCGACACCGAATCGAACACGGCGTCGACGGCCACGCGGCGCTCGCCCTCGGGGCGCACCACGCCGGCCAGCATCTCCTGCTCGCGCAACGGAATGCCGAGCTTCTCATAGGTCTTGAGGATTTCCGGATCGACCTCGTCCAGCGATGCCAGCGCGTTGCGCTTGGGTGCGGAGTAGTAATACAGATCCTGGTAATCGATCTTCGGATAATCCACGCGCGCCCAGGTGGGCTCCTGCATGGTCAGCCAGCGACGGTAGGCTTCAAGGCGCCACTCCAGCATCCAGGCTGGTTCGTCCTTCTTCGCGGAAATGAAGCGGACGGTGTCTTCCGAAAGACCCTTGGGCGCTTTCTCGGATTCGATGACAGTCTCGAATCCATAACGATATTGATCGACGTCGATCTGGCGAACCCGATCGACGGTCTCTTGTACGGCCGGCATATTTATCCTCCGCTCGCGGTTTCAAGGACCGCGGTGGAACTCATCGGGGATTATCTAGGGGCTTTCGTTCTGGAAATCACCCCTTTTTTAGAACCGTTCAAGCACCGGCTCTTAGATTGGTTCTACGTAATACGCCGGCGAGCTTTATCCAAGCCTCCAGAAGGCGATGGATCTCGGATTCTGTCGTTTCCCAGCCGAGACTTAACCGAATGGCTCCCTGCGCGAGGCCGGGGGGAATGCCCATGGCGGCCAAAACATGAGATGGCGTGACTTTACCGGAGGAACACGCCGAGCCTGACGAGACTGCTATCCCTTCCAGATCGAAGGCGATCACCGCAGTTTCTGCTTTCAATCCAGGAGCTGAGAATAAAGTGGTATTAGGCAACCGCTGAACGCGATCGGCAAAGACCACAGCATCCCCATGGGCCCTCAGGCCGGTTTCCAGCAGCGCCCGCAGGCGTTCCATGCGGGCGGCCTCGTCGCCTGCGGTCATCATTGCGGCTCCCACGGCTGCGCCAAAGCCCACGATACCCGGAACATTTTCGGTCCCGCCGCGACGGTTCTGTTCCTGACCGCCGCCCTTGATCAGAGCCTCGGGAAGCACCACGCCGTCCCGCACCACCAGCGCTCCGACCCCCTTCGGACCGCCCACCTTGTGGGACGATAGGG
>BFBZ01001531.1_pt1 | contig 15149 bp, 15 predicted proteins | sample 1888401 | NCBI WGS metagenome assembly BFBZ01 (sample SAMD00112614, study PRJDB3348) | symbiont metagenome | host: Chara braunii | reverse complement strand
TGTGCATTATGTCAAATAAAAAATCCATCGTCGGAGCGAACCCTGCTGATTGCCGTAAAGCGCACGGAGCCGGTGGCGGCGCCACGTGATCTCCGTGCCGAAGCCACTCGCTACGGTCCCCGAGCCACGCAGAACTGCACCGTTGGCGATTTGGCCCATTGTTCAGGTGCGGCAATTCGCAATACCCAGCTCTGACGTCCTGCTGGCGAGGCCCTGACGTGAACTTCGTGCGCGCGCGCCCGTTCCGCCCAGACTTCGCGTACGAATTGGCCGCCGGAAGGACAATTCCCCCGAAGTGGGCTCCAGAAGCCTGTCACAGCGCTGGGAACACTGCCTGTATGCCGCCAATACTGGCCATGCATTTGCTGTCAGTCAGGACGACGTGAAGGCACATCGATGACTGAAGAGCTCTCAGGACTCGTTTCGACCTGAGCATCAACCGGCGCTGGCGTAGAGGAAGCCGTGTCAACAGTTGTCGGCGCGGCTGCCGTGCGACGGGCAAGGCCCAGCGGCTTGGGCGAACCGATCATCAATCCGGTGGCAGCCCGCGGTTCGGAAGCCTTCAATTCATTGAGCTGGTCGAGCGTCGGACCGGTCGCGAACACATGCTCGACCTTCGCCGCCATGGCGGCGGAAATCGTGACGAACGCGCCGGGAGCGATTCGGACTCTTTTCACGTGAGACTCTCTGTGGGCGATCCTGGCCGTCGTCCACCTACTGGTGAGCGCAGGCCGATGCGGTGGTGCCGTGGCGGAGGCGGCGTCGGGCAAACCTAGGTGCCCTCCTCCGGGTCGCAATGGCGCAGAACCGCCCTCCTCCCAGGGCTTGGCGCCCTGCCCTTAGGCAATGCGCCACGCGCATGGTTTCCTGACGACATGGACACGGAAGCACCGAGCTCAGCTGACCACTCCGGCCGCAATCCGCAGCAACTGCTGCTCGACAATTTCGACGCCGCCCGGCGTTAGCGCGACCTCCAGCCACAACTCGTCGATGCGAAAAGCCGGCTGGAGGAGCCATTCGGCCAACCACACGTCCGCGTCGACATCAGCCAGCGGCGACGCCGACTTCAACAAGCGCTGGAACGCTGGCGTTTCAGCGAACTGCTCCAGGCGGGTCAAAGTCTCGTGTTCCGCCGCCACGAAGGCCGCGACATTGGCGGAGACAGCCATGCGTGTTCCTTCCCCGCTGGAGCCGAGAGCGCTCGGGTCACGAATGCAGACCGGCATCGGCTGCGCCGCCTTTGCCTCCGTTGGCGCTGGGCTGCGAAGCCCAGGCGCCTCAGGATGAGCCGGGAGAAGTTTGTGGGGCGATGACATTGACATAGCCTGCATTGTTCTGTGCCCCTGGTCATATCCAAGTTTCTGATATGGACATCCCTCGAGCGAGACGGCCACCAGGCTCTCGCGATGACATCAAAGGGCGAGTCGCGAGCAATGCGTTGAGCATATTCCGCAAGAAATTCATTGTGAATCAATGGGTTGGATAACATTCGACAATACGCCACCTGTATTGATTTGCTCCGAGAAGTCGACGCCGGTCCTTCCGCCACGCTTGAACCAGCTCGCTGAACCCTCGCGTCGTCCCTGTTGACGAAGGCGTTGGCCGCCTTCAGATTGGCGCCATGAGCGGACCATCCGCCAGGGAGGAAGCGTGGCAACAAAGCCGAAGGTGCTGAGCCTGTCGATCTATCTGATCAAGAACAAGGATTTGCAGGACCTGGAACTGGTCAAGTTGGACAAGGCCGATGCGCCCATCGATCTGAACATCGGCGAGGGACAGGCGCGGCTGTATGTGAAGACCGAGGTGTCTCGACCGCAACCACCCTGGACCCGCTTGTTCACCGTGCTTCCCGAGGTGCCTGAAGGTACTTTCGGCAGACCCAATGGCGTTGGTGCGGTCCTGGTGTACCGCGCGGCGGAGGCGACGTTCCTGCTGTCGTTCGGCATGGGGCAGCACCTGGTCCAGCAGGATGCCGTGGAGCGCGATTTCGGTTTGCGCGTTACCCTCAATTCCGTCAACCCGAACGAATTACGCGCGCTGGACAAGGCCACCTACACGCACCGGCCGCTCGTCTCCAGAAACCAGAGCTCCCGTGGCGTCGACATCTTCGACCTGGATGTCGATGGCGAGTCCGAGATGCTGTACGCCATCACGGGACTGTCGCAGGACCCGCGGCTCGGGCCGCGCGTCACCGGCCGCGATGCGTTGACCATCTTGCTGGCGGTGCAGGCCGACGAGCTGCCCGCGCTGCTGGCACACGTGCTGGCCCGCTATCGGGCGCCTCTGCCGGCCGCGTTCGACTGGGTGGACAACGTGCAGCGCGTGCGCGACCCCGACTACCTGCAGTTGCTCGACATGGTGCTGGACGACATGCTGGCGCAGCCCAACGCTGCTACGCTGTGGATGGGAGAGCCGGAGATCGTCGACTGGGAGCAGGTGGCCGGCTACCAGTTCGACCTGCGCGCCCGCACGCCGATGCATCCAACGCTGGACCTGGGTCATCTGACGGCGCATCTCAACGCCGCAGGGGAGCCGCTGTGCGTCGACAGCCTGCGTCGGCACTGGGTGCACCTGGTAGATGCCAATCACCAGTCGGTGAAGATGTGGCACGCCTACCGCTGCCTGAACGCGGAGATCACCGAGAACGGCGCCACCTACGTGCTGCGCAACGGCCACTGGCTCAAGGTGAAGCCCTCCTTCGCCGCGCAGGTCGACGAGTCACTTCGCTCGCTGTCGATCCGCGACCTGGCGCTGCCCGAGTTCCGGCACGCCAGCGAAGGCGAATACAACGACCACGTGGCCACGAACGACACGAGCTACTACAACCTGGATGCCAACACCATCCGGCTTGGCGGCTCCTACGACAAGATCGAGTTCTGCGACCTGCTCAAGGACCACCGCACGCTGATCCACGTGAAGTTCTATCGCAGCTCGAGCACCCTCAGCCACTTGTTCGCGCAAGGGCACGTAGCGGCAGAGACCTTCGTGAAGGACGAACAGTTCCGTGAGCGTCTGAACACGAAGCTGCCGCCCGCGAGCCGGCTGGTCGATACGCAGGCGCGGCCCGACGCCAGCCAGTACAGCGTGATCTACGCCATTGCGACCAACAAGACGTTGCCGACGGAACTTCCCTTCTTCTCCAAGGTGTCCCTCAAGAACGCGACCCGCACCCTGCGCGCCTTGAACTACGACGTGGCGTTGACCCGCATACCCGTGAACGGTGACTGGCTGAGGACCTCCAAGCTGCGCGGCTACCCACCTTGATTCGCCGCCACCTCATTGCCCGCTTGCGAGTGGACCCTTCCCCGCTGCATCGAGGCGGCGCCCCGCGTACGCGGCGATGCCATTCAAGCTACAGCACCGGCGCTGTCCGCTGAACGAACCATGCTGGGTGAACGCACCTTATAAGGTGTAGTCCTTTAAGGTACGTGATGAGCCAATGCGGGTCGATTGACGCCCGCAATGAGTACCAAGGCTTCCGCTCCCAACTTTGGCAAGGCCCTGCGCGCCTTGCGGCTGGAACGCGACCTTTCACAGGAAGACTTCTACGAGGTGTCCGGTCGGACGTACGTGAGCCGGCTCGAGAACAACGGCGCCGATCCCTCGCTGTCGAAGGTGGTCCAGCTGGCCCAGGTCATGGGCACCCACCCGCTGACGCTGCTCACGCTTGCGTTCTGCAGCAAGGGCACGCCGGCGGAGGTCGAGCAGCTGCTCGCCAGCGTCAAGGATGAAGTGGCCTCGTTCGAGGATCTGCGCCTGGGTCGACGCGACCGGCGCCGACGCGCGTGATGAGCGCCCTGACCGGGGCGAGTCCGGACCACGCAGTGTTTCTTGATGAGTTGGTGCGGTTGCGCACCGACGCGGCACTGACGCCGCGGGCGCTGGCCGAGCGCCTGGGCATCGAAGAAGACGACGTGAGACGCGGTGAAGCCGGCGCGCGCCGCGTGGGAGTGGTGGAGCTGCAGCGCTGGGCGGTTGCCTGCGGATCGACGCTGGAGGCATTCGGCCGCCAGCTTCAGGCGCGGACGCTGCAGTAGATCGCGCCGCCCTGTCCCGGCGCCGTCACGCATCGTCATAGACACACCTGTCGCTAGGGTGACTTGGGACGCTTGGGCGGCTTGGTGGCCTGCGCCGGCGCGGCGGTGGACACCTCGATGGAAATGCGGTCCTGAACGAGATGGCCAATGGCGCCGCGGGCGGCGCGGTGGCGGGGCTTGGCGCGCGCACGCGTCGCCTCGTACAACTGCAGGTCGGCGTCCAGTTCGTTGAGAAACGCCAGGAAATCGACGCCAAGGGCCGCGAGCCATTCCCGCAGCTCGATGATGTGCAGGGCTGTGTGGCCGCTCTCGACATAGCTGACCCAGCCTTGGCTGCGATGAAGCATCTGGGATAGGTCGGCCTGCCGCAGTTGCCGTGACTCTCGCAGCTTGCGAAGTTTGTCCAGAAAGATCTTGTTGTGGCGGCTGTGCAGTGCTTTGGACATGGACGCGTCGGTTCTTGGCCTCGCACCGTATCCGAGCCGGCGCCATATCAAGAATTTTGATATGGACGGCTGTCCCGAACAATGGACGGCAGTCCAACATCCGGGCCGCTTGTGCGCTGAAGGCGGCCCTGCAACCCCATGATCATTTGCCGCCCACACCCCCTGTCGCCTCCGTGCGATCACCGCCCCTGCCGGACGATCGCACGCAGGGCCGGCACATGAGCCAACGCGAGCCGCCTGACAGCGCCATCAGCTTTGCTCATGAAAGGGATGCGCCGCCCGTCGAAGCGCAGTCGCGCGTGGAGGTGCATTGCTGGCGGCTGCTGCGGGCACCTTCGGGCAGTCTGCACCTGGTGACTCTACGGAGCCAGAATGAAGAAGGCGGTACGGTGCGGGCGGTGCGGGTGACGTCGGCGATCACGTCGGTCGATGAGGCCGCAGGGGTCGTCATGACGTCGTCGGGGCGACAGTACCGGCTGATGGCCCCGTTCGAAACCCGCGACGTCGAACGTGACCTGCTGCACCGGGGCGCCGCCACGTTGGGGATGGGGGACTCGGTGGACGTCAGCGTGCTCGCCTGGGACCAGGTGCATATCGGCTGAATGAAGTTGCGACTTCGACGTGAAGTTGCGACTTAGACCAGGAGAAAAGGATGACTGTTCCCGCCGGCGCTGCCGTCTTCATCGCCGGGCAGCGCGAGCTGCTCGTCCGCCTGGAGCAATTCGCCCAGACGTCGGACTACCGTCGTCTGATCATCGCGTCGGCATCTATCGCCGAGGGTGACGTCGATGCCTGGCTTGCGCAGTGGCTGATCGAGCCCGCCTTCAAGTTTGGCGAATTGCCCATCGACGCCCTGGCTAAGCCGGGAGGGATGAAGCGGGTCGTGCAGTATTTGGAGCGCATCGCGGCCTGCCTCGACGTCTGAGCATAGCCCCCTGCCATCGGCGGCGGAATGCGTCCTGGGCGATACCGACGTGTGCGTTAGGTGGTCTGTACCGGTGGCAGCCTCCCCGGCGGCCTGCCTAAGACTCAATTGCAGTGCCGCCGCCCTTCCCCACCCCACAGGGGCAATGCACATCGTCTCAGAGGAAGCGGAAGACGATGCGAGGAACCAAGGGCTCAGCACCATCAACCGCCCGTCAGCAAGCCGCCTTCTGGCGGTATCAGGAGTCGTTATGAGGATCAGAGATGTCCGGCCGCAGGCGTTTGTTTTTCAGCTCCGTTGTGACCGTTGCGGCGCCGAAGCGCAGCACAACGTCGACGATGGCTTCAACAACTTCCTGCAGATCGAGTTCGATGCGAGCTGGGGCTCTGACCTTGGCGACGGGACGCATGTGGAGCTCGACATCTGCCACGCATGCCTGAAGGGGACATTGGGGCCTTGGTTGCGCATGTCGCCAGCTGCGTGGGCCGCTCCGGGACAGGTTTCCGCATCCGAGGACCTCATGGCCGGGGTCGAGAGGCTTCCCGTCCAGGAGCAGGACCGGCTGCCGTCGGGCGAAGGCTGAGGGACCCTCTCACATTGCTGGTGCGCAACTCCTCCAGATCGCGAGCCCAAGATCTAGAGCACGTAGCGCAAGCGGCAGGTCGAGATCAGTCTTTTGAACGGCTTGGAAGCTTCAGAGCTGCGATGCCGATCCGCGTTTTCAGGCTCGTCTGACTGCAGGGTATTTGCACCCGCCTGAGCTGCGGGAGACGCTGCCGCTTGGCTGGGGCGGCCATCCTCAAAGATATGGTTTTACATATCGTATGGTCTTTCATATCATGTAGATGACCACTACGAGGCGACGTCACCATGTCCATCGAGGGCCGTCAGGCAAGGGATGCGAAGGTAGGCCGAATCCTTCTCTGGGAAGGACGGATCAGCCGCAGTCGGCTCATTGCCGAGTACGGCCTGAGCCCCATCCGGGCCAGTGAGTGGTTGCGGGACTTCAGGAAATCCTTTCCTGAATGGGTGGCGTGGGACAGCAAGCTCAAGGCTGACTTGGCCACCTCGAAGGCTTACGCCGACGCCGAGCGCGCGGCGAAGTCCTCCCAGCCCAGTCCAATCGACGAGATGCTGGTGCCCTACGCACCGGACGCGCCAGGCCGGCCGCTGTCCGTCTCATGGGATTTCGTCCACACCTCGCCCCGCACGTTCTCCCGTCTGAACCTGGCGATCACCGACCGCCAGCGGGTGAAATTCCTCTACTGCTCCATGAACAACCCGGAGCTGCACGAGCGGACCATCGAGCCCCACAGCCTGGTGCGGGCCGGCCGCCGGTGGCACGTCCGCGGCTTCTGCCTGCTGCGCCAGGACTTCCGTGACTTCGTGTTGGGGCGCATGACCAAAGCCCAACTGTTGGCGGAACCCTGCACGGCCGACGCTTCGACCGACGCCAGCTGGTCAACGGTTCTCAAAGTCAGGCTGGTCGCACACCCTAGACTCAGCCCTGCACAGCAACTGGTCGTTAGAAACGAATATTTCAACGGGGCCTCAGCGCGCGTCGAAAGCTGCAGGGCCGCCCTCCTGAACTACATGGTGCAGGAGCTCATGGCGGCGACGGACGTGAAGCGGCAAGTGCCTCCCGACTACCAGTTGGCGGTTGAGAACACGGAGGAGTGCCGGCAATGGCTGTTCATGACCTGACCGACCAGATTCGCCAGGAGAAGGTGGCTGAGCGCTACCCTCCCCTGTTCAAACGATTGCCGGATCGGCTGTTCACGCCGCTGGCCTCGGCCAACCGCTTTCAGTACTGGACCTTGTTGTGCGTGCTGCACGCCAAGCGTTTCGGCCCGGAGGCCCCGCTGCCGCCCAGCGCCGGTTTCCTGATGCGTGAGATCACGGCAGACATCGCCGAGGAGCTCCAGTACCAGGACTGGGCGCCCGACGGGGATGACGTGACGCCGGCGACGCCGTTGGCGATCCGGGCCATCATGGTCTTCAACCGGCTGCGCGACGCTGGATGGATCCGTGTCGACCGGGTTGGCGTGCGCGAGATGGTGACGATGGCGCCGGCCGTGGCTCATTTCATGAACCGCCTGGTCGAGTTCGCGCACACCGGCCCAGAGTTCGTATCCGGCAAGATCCGCAGCATCGAGGCCAACCTGAAGCTGCTGCTCGACGAGAGCACGGACGGCGCGTCGCTGCAGGAGGCGGCCCGGCAGTCGCGCGCCCTCCTCGAACACGTCCGCATCGCCGGCACCAACGTGCGCGACCTCATGCTCGAGATCGGCCGCGTGGATGCCACCGGTGAGTTCGTGCGGCGGTTCTTCGACGACTACGTCGAGCGCATGTTCATCGGCGACTACAAGGAGCTGCGCACCCGCGAGCACCCTCTGGCCCGGCGCCAGGAGATCCTGCGCCTGGCCGCCCACGTCCAGCAGACGCCGCAGCTCCGCGCCCGGCTCATCCAGTGGTACCTCGAGAAGCAGGCCGGGCGCGACCCCGCCCGTGCCGAAGCCATGTTCGAGCGCGACATCCAGAAGGTCGAGGACCTGCGCCGCATCGACGAGTACCTGGATCGGCTGGACGACGAGATCCGGCGGGCCAACAAGCTGGCCCTGGCGTACCTGGACTACCGGCTGCGGGCCGCGCGGCCGCTCGATGAGCTGATCGGCCAGGCCATCGACGCCGTCGTCAAGCACGGCAGCCGGGCCGCCGCCATGGCGCCGTTCGCCCCGGGTGACTGCATCGGTGGGGAGCGACTCGCTTCGCCCCGCGTCGAGAGCAAGCGGCCGCCGCCCGGCGGACTGCGCAAGCAGGTCATGTCGGCCGAGCAGGAGGCGCGTGCCCGCCTGGCGCTGATGGCCCGGGACCGCCGCACCATGTCGCTGCCCAAGCTCGCCGCGTTCGTGCGCCAGCAGCTCGGCGAAGCCGACGCTGTGCCCAGCGCCTCGCTCCAGGTGGACAGCATCGAGTCGGTGCGCGCGCTGCAGGTCCTGTGCACGATCGCGGCGGCGAACGCGACGCCCAGCAAGCTTCTGCGTGCGAACGCGCGGGCGATGGCCAGTGGATTCACCACGGTCCGGATGGAAGGCGAAGAAGACCACACCAAGGGCATCTCTCACCTGCCCTTCACGATCGCGAGAACAACCAAGACAGCCAAGGGAGGAAGCCAATGAGTTTCTGGGCGAATGCGGTTGAGGCCACCAAGAACGTGGTCACGGAGGACGAGTTCGAGGCGGCCGCGAACCGGCTGGTCACCGAGCAGGTGCTGTATGCCGCGGACCGGGGCAGCAAGGTGGCCTACGGGCTGATCCGCGAGTTCGAGCGCGATTTCAAGCGAGCCCTCGAGCCGCTGGGCTACGTCGTGCGGGTCAACAGCCAGTTGCGCTACGCCTGCGCGATCCCCAAGCATGCGAAGACGTCGCCGGTGAGCGTCGACCAGACCCTGCTGGCCCTGGTGTTCCCAAGATCTTCGACGAGGAGACCCGCAGCGGCCATCACGACGAGAACGGCGAGGTGGCATGCGATCTGGTAACGCTCGAGGTGAAATACAAGCAGCTCACCGGCGGCCGCGAGCTGGCCACCGGCGGCAAGCTCGCCGCGCTGATGCAATGGATGCGGCGCTGGGGCCTCGCCAGGATCGCGGATGAGGAAGGCGACCTGCCGGGGCACGATGCGGATCAGCCGTATGTGGTCATCATCCGGCCTGGCATCGCCGAGGTCCTGGGTGAAGCGGCGCTGGCGCGCATCGCGCTGTTCGTCAACCCCGACGACAAGGCCGAGGTCGTGGACGGCGCCGACGGCGTGGTTGCCGTCACGGAAGAAGGCGGTGCGGCATGAAGAAGCTGATCCGTATCCGGGTGGTCCAGTTCTTCCTGTACGAGATGCGCGACGTGGACGTCGGCATGAACTGCGGCATCTTCGGCGCCAACGGCAGCGGCAAGTCCTCGCTGCTGGACGCCGTGCAGATCGTCATGCTCGGGGCCAATGAGAGCCGCGGCAGCGCCGGCGTGGTCTTCAACGCCCAGGCCGACGAGTCGAACCACAACAGCCGCAACATCCGCAGCTACTGCCTGGGCCAGTTCGGCGATTCGCCCGATGCGCGGGTGCGCGACAACGCCAACACGTACATCACGCTGGTGTGGCAGGACACCGTGACCAAGGAGATCGTCTCCACGGGCGTCTGCATCTACGTGAGCGCGGACCGCGAGAAGCCTGACGTGCAGGGGCGCTACATCATTCCATCGGACATCACGCTCGACGATCACCTCGAGCTCGTCGATGGCGAGTACCGGCCGCGGCCCTGGGCCAGCTTCAGGCAGATGCTGTCGCAGCGCGCGCAGGGAGAGGAAGTGCTCTTCCACGACTCCGAGCGCTTCGTCAACGCGATGCTGTTCCGGCTGCGGGGCTCGCGCGGCGCGCCGCGCCTGGACGCCTATCGCCAGGCTTTCCGCTTCGGGCTGCGCATGAAGTTCGACCGCAGCGTCGACGACATCGTGCGCCAGCAGGTGCTGGAAACCCGTCCGACCAACATCAAGCGCTTCAAGGAGGTGCTACACACCTTCCAGGAGATGGCGGCCCTGGTGCGCAGCGTGCAGGCCAAGCTCGATGAGGCCGAACAGATCGAGGCGGACTTTGCCGATGCGCACCGACGCAACAGCCACTCGGTGTCCCTTGCCGCGCTGGCCCAGGCGGCCGAGCTCGAGGTGGCCAACGAGGCGGTGACCGCCGCCGAGGAAGCCGAGGGACGTGCAACGGCGGCACTGGACGCCGCCAACACACGGCGTGACACGGTCAGCGGCCAGGTCCTGGCGGCCGAGCAACTGGCCCGCGACAGTGCCTCGGAGCGGGACAAGCATGCCTCGCATGCCGACGCGGCGCTGCTGCGAGAGAGCCTCGCCGGGGCACAGAAACGGCATACCGAGCAGAGGACGGGGCTGCACCGCAGCATCCGGGCCATCGGCCGGGCCATTGATGCGCAGATCCCGGGCAAGCTCGTCGCCGACAGCGCTGAAGCCACCGGGTTGGCGTTCAAGGACATCCACGTCTTGCTGGAGGGCGACAAGGCCGGCAACCGCGACGCGGTGGAATCCACGGTCCGCAAGGCGCTGCGCGCGGCAAAGCTGCTGAGCAACGAGGTCTTCGAGGAAATGCAGGCCGTTGGTCGCGCCCAGAACGTGGCTGAGATCTACACCGACGACAGCCGAGGCGTCATCGACCGGCTTTTCGTTGAACTGGGCAACCGTGGCTGCCATGCCTGGATCGAGGAGAAGCAGTCCCAAGCCCGGGAGCTTTGGTGCGCGCTCGGCCTGGACCTCGACCCCACTGCTGAGCTTCCCGAGGCGCCGCCGTGCGAGGTGACATGCTGGCGCGGCCAATGGAGTGTGCAGCGCCGTGAGGGTCTGGGCCAGGTCGACCTCATCCATGCCAGCGGCTGGGCGAGCCGCTTCGTCTACACCGAGGCCGGTGAAGACGGACGCATGGGCTGGTGCGCCACGGTGCCGGACGAATGGACGCCTCGATTTGCAGAAGCCGAAGGAGCGCATGGTGCCCGCCACGACGGAGCTGATGGTCGAACTCGTGGCGTACCGCCGGTCGCTGGAGCTCAGCGACCTGCCGACTCCAGGCGAGCCCTCTCCCCTGCTATTCCCTGTCGCCTGGCGTCGCTCAAAGCGCCCGGCCCCGCATTGGCCCGAGCCCATGACTCGGTCCGCCGTGCACGGGATCGTCAAGGAGGTCTTCAATCAGGCAGCCAATCGCTGGTTGGCCGATGGTCGCGGCGAGGCCCAGGCTGAAAGGCTGCGCGCAGCGTCGTCACACTGGCTGCGGCATACCGCGGGCACGAGCTTGGCCAACGCCGGCGTCAATCTGAGCTACGTGCGAGACACGCTTGGCCACAGCGATCTGTCGACCACCAGCATCTATGTGCACGGTGAGGACGATGCGCGCCACGACGCTGTCAATGGTGCCCATCGCATCAACTGGAACAGCTCCGGCCTCAAGGTCTGATTCAGCCTGCTGGCGACGGGGCTTCCGCGGCCACCGTCGGCCCTGCTCGCGGAACGTCGAGCAAATCTCCCGCCGAGCGCCCAGTGACGGATCGGCATCGCCTGCCGTTGGCAACCGTTTTCAGCGCGTCGGGCAAATGGTGCAGCCTGTCACAAGGGTCGGCTGCGCAGTCGCCACACGTGCATATTCACGCCTGCTTTCGGCGTTAAGCCCTGAAGTGCCAGGCTCACCCAGCGCTTCGTCATGAAGCCACAACACGAATCAGCCGATCAGCGTGCAGCTGAATGCTGACCAACGTGGGTGACACCCCCCTAGAAAGTGCGCCTACCTGAACAAAGGAATCGCCTATGCGCTTGCAAGGTCGCCGTGTAGCATCCGCCCGCCCATGACTTCGTTCGCACGCTATTGCTACCCATGAACGACCCGATGTTTATCGCCGCACCTGGCTTGCGGTTCTCCACCCGCGAGGCAGGGACTCGATACGCAATCAACGACGCCCTCGAAACGGAGCTGGCACTCGATCTGCAAAGCGCCGCAGCGCTGGAGTTCTTCGCTGCCCCCAAACGCAGCTCGGCTTTCAAAGATGCGTCCATCGAAGCGCTGTTGCCTTTGATGACGCGAATGCTGTTGGTCGACGTTGACATGCTGGCACATCGGTCCGAGGCGCAGCCCTTGGGCCAACAAGCACTCCTCAGTGAGATGATTGAGCGTCGCCGTTCTGCAGCGGACTACGTGCTGGGCGTGGCCTGCGATGTAGGCACGACGTTCGAGCCAGGCGCTCGGCACGGGCCGACCGCCATCCGAAAAGAGTTCTCTGACTTGCCCTCGCTCGTGGCCAGTACGGCAGACGATCCGAGCGATCTGGTCATTCACGACTACGAGTTCCGTCGCGAATATGAAACGGACCAGTTATCCGTCTTCGATCTGGGCAACTTGGCCACCTTGGCCGGCGAAGGGGTCAAGGCCATCGGAGCACGTCTGGCCGCCGTCACCGAGCTCATTCTGCAGTCAGGCGGACGCCCGGTGGTGCTGGGCGGGGATCACTCCATCAGCCACTGGACCTTGCAAAGCGTACTGCGGCACCACGAGCATCTCACCGTCATTCACTTCGATGCGCATCACGACCTGATGCCGACGTTTTCTCCAGAGGTGCGCTATCTCAATCACGGCAACCCGTTTGTCGCCGCGCTGCAAAGCCCTCGCCTGACCGAGCTTCGCCAGCTCGGGTTGCGCACGGTGGAGGCGGCTCACCGTAGCAAGACCGTTCGAGATTCTCGGCTGACTTACTGCAGCGCACGTGAACTAGCCCGCCTGTCCGACCGAGAGGTCTTTGAAGGCATTCGCGGTGACATGCCGGTGTATCTCAGCATCGACATCGATTGCCTTAATCCAGAGCTTGCGACGGAGACAGGCACTCCCTGCGTTGGCGGTCTCAGTTACTACCGTGCACTCGATTTGATCGACTACGCGGCGCGACACCTCAACATCGTTGCGTACGACATCGTCGAGGTGGGGGCTCACACCCGCGGCACCAACTGGGCTGCCAGTGCGGCCGCTCGGTTCACCTGGCAGTTGCTTGCCAGCCGTCTGTCGTTCCGGCCACTGGTGGACCGCCTTCAGCGAGCCTGACTCGTCAGCATCCGACACCGACTGCTTGAAATTGTCATGGAGCCTCTTCCTGCCTAGGACAACTCTGAATGCAAGAACAAGACCTGACCCTCCCACCGCTGATGCAAGCACTTTCTGCGCATCCGCTGCTCGATGACGCGTGGCGTGAGGTCGCCAAGCAAGGCCATGGCCTGCATGAATGGTTGGTGATCGCCGCGGCGCTGTACCGTGCGTCGGAGCGGCTCAACCTCTCAGCCCTCTCCTGCCAGTCGGCACGCGAGTGCCAAAGAGTCAGTGACAGGGTCGACTCCGTGTCCATGGCCGTCGCGCAAGGGCAGCTGGACCGGCTGATGCAGGGCGCAGATGCTCAGCTGGTGCGCATCCTCCAAGTCGCCATCTGCGGCGACGTGACGTCGCCGCTCACTCGGTGGGAGGTGTTTGCACGACTGCTAGGGCCTGTCGAAATGGGTCGCCGTTTGCGGCGCCTCACCGAAGTCCTTCGCGCGCACGCGCTGATCGGCTGACCAATCCGGCGCCATGCCATGGGAACAATAGTCAAGACCTGGCCCCATGGATCCAAGGCTGCACGAGGCGAGCGGCTCCGACGTTGAACTCGAAGCAAAAGGAGAGGCGGCCGTGACCGTTTCAAAACAGGCTCTGCCCCCCTCTCAGACCGGCATTTCGCTACTGATTCAGCGCTACGCGGCAGCCCTAGGATGCGCGCCGACAGACATTGAGGACGCTCTGCCGTTGCTGTCTGTGCAAGAGGGCATCCTCTTTCACTCGTTGACGGCGACGCAGGGTGATTCCGCGCTCATGCAGACCCTATTGGGTTTCGCCTCGCGGGCAGACTTAGATCGCTTCGTGGAACTCCTGGATGGTTTGATCCAGCACCATTCCGCACTCAGAACGTCCGTGCTCGTTTGCGAAGACGCACCGCCGGTGCAATTGGTGTTCCGCCGCGCCAAGCTCCCCATCGTCGACGTTCAGCACGACACCGCTGACGGGTCCGATGGTCGCGAGTGGCTGCGCCAAACCACTCACCCCAGCCGCATCCGGCTGCCGCTTGACCAACCTCCGCTGTTGCGGGCCTATCGGATGCACGATGCGGGCCGTGGGCAGTGGTTGCTCTCGTTCCTGTCGCACCATCTGGTCTCGGACTACTCGTCCATTGAGTTGCTGCTGTCGCAACTGAGTGGTCTGCCGCCCGAGCCACCCGCTTTCGGGAGCGCGAGCGACTGGCAAGCCGCAATCAATGGCGTGCTGGCGCTAGAGCGCACCCACTCGGACGCGCTTGCACCAGACTACATCGGCATCAAGCCTTCTCTCGTCAGCGCTGCAAGCGCGGTGCCGACACCGTCGTCCAGCGCCCAGCTCTCCCTCGGCTTCGAGTGTTACGCACGCTTGCGGCAGCATGCCCGGCGGCAAGGTGTCTTTCCTTCTAGCGTGTTCCACCTGGCTTGGTCGCGGGTGCTCACCGTGCTCAGCGGACATGATCAGGTCGTGTTCGGATCGGTTGTCACCAACCGGCCGCTGCTGGGTCATCGCGCCTCGACGGCGATCGGCCCGCTGGTCAACACCCTGCCCGTGGTGTTGGATGCCAGTCAGCTGTCGGTCGCTCAGGGCCTTGCTGAGATGCAGGTTCGGCTTGGCCGGCTCTTTGCCAACGGCACCGCTTCGCTTGCCCGCTGCAAAGAGCGCGCCGGCGTGGCGGCAGGGCAGCTTCTGTTCGACAGCGTTCTCAATTTCCGGCTGTTGAAGCCAGCAGCCTCGACCGCGCAAGCCGCGGTCGAGGTCATTCATGCCGAGGAGCCGAGCCACTTCCCGCTGGCCATTGACGTGGACGACCTGCAGGGTCGCGATGCCGTCTTGTCCGTGCAGTCCAGCGCGCAGCCATCAGCGAGCTGGGTGGCGGAGCTGCTGCTCGCCACGATCCAAAACCTGCTTGACGCCCTGGACCAGGATCCTCACCAGGCCCTTGCCGCTGTCGACGTGCTGTCGTCCGAAGCAAGAACCCAACTGGCCTACTGGAGCGAAGGGCCGCAATTGGCCGTGCCGGCGGACTGCCTGCACCGGCAGTTCGAGTCGGTGGTGGCACGCCAGCCCGATGCGACGGCGCTC
>BFBZ01001530.1_pt1 | contig 15150 bp, 8 predicted proteins | sample 1888401 | NCBI WGS metagenome assembly BFBZ01 (sample SAMD00112614, study PRJDB3348) | symbiont metagenome | host: Chara braunii | reverse complement strand
CAGGCCGGAGCGCCTCAGGCTGCAGCCGGTGGACCAGCGGCCCGACGGCCTGACCGGCATGCTGACCGAGGTGGTCTATCTCGGCAGCGCCCGCCGCTCGGTGGTGCGGCTTGCCGGCGGCAGCGACTGTTTCGCGCTCCACCACGCCAATGAAGCGGAAACCGCGAGCCTTGCACCAGGACAGGCCGTCAGCCTGTCCTGGGAAGGGCGGCATGCAACGGTCTTCCCGAATGATCGGGTGGTTTCGCAGGGTGAAGTGCTGGCGCCGCAGCAGGCGGGATAGAATGGTCTTGAGACCTGATCAACGGAGATCGGAGGACTGCGTCGATGATCGTAATCCGTCGAGGCTCGCAAGCGCTCGCACCTCAGATCTTGTGAGTTCTTGCCGAGTAGAGCCAGGCCGACGCCAGCCGGCACAAGCTCTACGTCACCCCCGGCCGAGCAAAGCGAGGGGAAGGGGGTCCAGGGGTTGTCGGGCATCCGGCTAAACGCCGTATAACTCTTTGAATTAACGCGTATAAAGCGCGGAGAAGCGGCCCCTGGATCCCCTTCCCTCGCCTCCGCAGAAGCAAGAGCTTCTGCTCCGGCTCGCCGGGGATGACGTAGCGCGCGTCGAGTACCCATACTGTCAAAGGTGCAAAGGCTCACAGCCTCTCGGATGAGAAATGTTGATTATTGCGTCAGTGCTGCTCATGAATCGCTACATTCTCCGAACACGCAGCACAGAGATTACTGCAAAATTCCACAATCTTCATCCTGATGTGCTCGCTCTTGCGAGCCTAGAAGGAGGGCTAAGCTTTATGCAGGGCGCTTCAATCAAGTTCTATCCTCAAGACAGGACGTCAATCCGATTTGATCGCGCTCTCGCGATCGACCTCGGCCAGTGCCCAGCGCAAGACGCGCCGGGACAGCCGTTCGGACAAGGTTCTGGGTGCCTCCAGCCCCATGCGGCGGAGCTCCGGATCGTACCGGCCCTTCATGCCGCCGGTCTCCAGCGACGACAGCACCACGCTCGCCTTCGACCAGGGATCGCTTGTCCGGTCACGCAGCAGCGCCAGGGCCGGCAGCAAGCGTTGCTCCTCGGCGGTGAAGCTGGTGCCGAAGGGATAGGGCCGGCAATAGCCGCGCTCTTTGGCGGTCCGCAGGGCCTCGGATATCCGCTCCGCGGTATTGCCCCGCTTCGCCTCCGGCAGCTTGAACGCCGGCTCGACCTTCTTGGCGTCGCGCGCCTCCTTGGCGAGCCTGTCCTGGAACCGGCTGTCGGCGATCGACAGCATCGCGACGATGCAATCCCGATCGGATCGGCCGCGCAGGTCGGCGATGCCGTATTCGGTGACCACCATGTCGCGCAAATGGCGGGGGATGGTGGTGTGGTCGGAACTCCACAGGAGCCGGGACTGGCTCTCGCCGCGTGACCGGCGCGCGGCATTCAGGGTGATGATCGAGCGCGCCCCGTCGAGCGCGAAGGCCTGGGCGACGAAATTATACTGGCCGCCGACGCCCGACACGACACGACCGGTGCCCAGACCATCGGAGATCACGTCACCGAGCAGCGTCACCATCATCGCGCTGTTGACGAAACGAGCGTGGAGACGGTCGCGGCGCTTGGCGACCTCGTCGCCATAGAGCGCATTGACGAAGGAGATCGGCCGCATCTGGAACAGGTCGCGTTCGGTGTCGGGCAATTCGCGGAGGAAGCGGTAGAACTGCTCGCTCCCGACGAAGAAACCGGCATGCAGCACCGCGCCGTCGGCCGCGCGGCGCTTGAGGATGCCCTGGCGGTAGAGTTCGGCGAAGCCGTCGACGAACATCTCGCTGGTGGCATAGAGCCCCTGGTCGAACCGGCCGGTCTCGCGCGGCCCGGGCGCGGCGCTGCCATCGAGCCGCTGCAGGGTGTCGGCGAACAAGGCGGGATCGCGATGGCGCATGACCAGCGCCGCGGTCACGGCATCACCGAGCGAACCGATGCCGATCTGCAAGGTGCCACCATCCTTGACCAGGCTCGCCGCGTGGATGCCGATGGCATGATCGGCATCCGAGACCGGCTCCTTGGGCGGCGCGAACAGGCGCGGCTCCGCCCCCGGCGTCTCCAGCACGTGGCGGAATTCGCCTGGCGCCAAGGCCGCCTCTCCGCCCATGAACGGCAGAGCCGCGTTGACCTCGCCGACCAGCAGGAACCTGCGGCCGCTGGCGCGCAGTTTCGGCAGCAGGTCGAGGGTGGTGTCGCTGTTGCAGGCGAGGCTGTAGCGGGCAGCCTCGCCCTCGCCGCGCCTGGCGACGAGCTGGGCGATGCAATTGACGCCCCGGTCGAACAGATAGCCCGCCGCATGGGTGTAGTTGGCGCTGATATAGGCCTGCTGCGTCGCAGCCACGTCGAGCCAGCGGCCGGCCTGCAGAAAGAACTCGCTCACCGTCACGTTGTCCGGCAGCCCCTCGCCCCGCAACGCCTTGGCGTAGGCCGGTGGGTGATAGCCACCGAACAGACGCGCGTTCAGCGGCTCGACGAAGCGCCGCTCCATGTCCGACGACCAGCCCGGCGGCTCCAATGTCAGGGCGGTGAAGATATCGAGCCGGATCGACCGGTCCGCGGCCGCCCGGGCAAACAGCGCATCGGCGATGCGGCCCGCCTTGCCGAGCCCGAGCGGCAGGCCGAGCATGATCTCGCCGTTCAGCTCGGCGATGATGCGATCGGCAACGTCGAGGGCCTGCGTATGGATCTGCGGTTCGCTCATGCCTGGACAGGGCCCTCGCCGGCCAGGGCCTGCCACCCCTCGTCGGGACGGAACCTGGCGCCATGACGCGCCTCCAGGCGCTCGCACAGCGCGACGATCTCGGCGATGCCGCGCTCGCGGGCATAGCGAACCGGCCCGCCCCGGAAGGGCGCAAATCCGGTGGCGAAAATCATTGCCCCGTCGAGCGTGTCGGCATCGGCCACCACGCCTTCGCGCAGCAGCCGGGCGCAGGTGTTCAGCATGGGCATGATCAGGCGGTCGGCCATATCGGCGTCGGGCGCGGGTGCCTCCTTCTTCACCGGCCGGCCCTTGGCGTCATAGTCGTAGAGGCCCTTGCCGGTCTTGCGGCCGAGCTCGCCCCGGGCGACCATCTGGCGGAGCCAGTCGGGGATGCCGGGCATCGGCTCCGGCAAGGCGCTCTTCAGCATTTCGGCGACGTGCAGGCCGATATCGAGGCCGACCTGGTCGGCCAGTTCGAGCGGCCCCATGGGCATGCCGAAATCGACGGCTGCCTGGTCGATGGTTTCGCGCGCGATACCCTCGTCGATCATGATGAAGGCTTCGGCGAGATAGGGCGTCAGGGCGCGGTTGACCAGGAAACCCGGCGAACTCCTGACCGGCGCCGGCAGCCGGTCGATCCGGCCGCAGAAGGCGCGCGCACGGGCAAGCGTCGCCTGGCTCGCCTGGTCATGGGCCACCACCTCGACCAGTTCCATCCGGGTCACCGGATTGAAGAAGTGGACGCCGACGAAACGGTCGGGAAACGGCAGGCCTTCGCGCAGAACCTCCAGCGGAATGCTCGACGTATTGGTCGCCAGGATGGCACCGGGTTTCATCCGCGGCGCCAGGCCCGTGAAGACCTTGCGTTTGATATCCGCATTTTCGGCGATCGCCTCGATGACGATATCGGCCTGCGCCACACCGTCGCCGCCGAGATCGGGCACCAGCCGGTCGAGCGCATTGCGTCGTTCGATGCCGGAATAGAGCCGTTTGTCGTAGAAAGAGGCGGCGCGGCCGACCGCCTTGGCGAGCGCCTTGCGATCGAGATCGGCGAGCGTGACGGTCAGCCCACGCGCGGCACACCAGGCCGCGATGTCGCCGCCCATGGTGCCGGCGCCGATGACATGAACATGCCCGACGAGGCTGTCGCCCTTGCCGAAACTCTTGAGCGCTTCGCGCAGGAAAAAGACCCGGATCAGGTTCTGCGCGGTCTTGCCGGCGAGCAGTTCGGAGAACGAGCGGATTTCCGCCGGCTGCATGGCCTTCTTGTCGCTGCCATGCTCCTCCCACAAGGCGATCAGCCGATGGGGCGCTGGATAATGTCGCTCAGGCGCCCGCTTCTCGGCTTCCGCGCGCATCTTCTTGCCGACGAAACGGCGCACCGGCGCCAAGGCGAAGGCAGCGCTTGTCCAGCGCCGGCGCGCCGGCTTCAGACCGCCCGATATCGCCGCGCCGACGGCGCTCGCCACGTGGCGCTCCTCGACCACCGCATCGACCAGGCCGAGGCGTCGGGCCTTGGCGGCATGGGCCGACGAACCGGTCAGCATCATGGTCATCGCCTCGACCGGGTCGATCAAGGACGTCAGGCGGAAGGTTCCGCCAAGGCCCGGATGCAGGCCGAGCAGGACCTCGGGAAAGCCGAGCTTTGCGCCATCGATGGCGATGCGGTAGCGGCAGGCCAGCACCAGCTCCAGGCCGCCGCCGAGGCAATGGCCGTGAATGACCGCGACCGTGGGCATGCGCAGGGACGCCAGACGATCGACGATCTCATGGGCGCGCCGCATGCGCGCCTCGACCTCGGCGGCATCGGTCACGCCGCGAAAGTCCCTGATATCGGCGCCGGCAACGAAACCGCCCGGCTTGGCAGATCGCAGGACGAGGCCCCTGACGCCGAGACCGGCGATATCGGCCAGCAGGATGTCCAGTTCCTGCATCACCTCCTCGGACAGGCTATTGGCGCTCTCGCCCGCCCGGTCGAGGATCAGCCAAGCGATGCCGTCATCGCCCTTGCTCAGACGCCAATGCCTGAGGCTCTTCACCGGCGTGGCCGGACCCATCTCCATTTCACGGTCGGCAAGCACGCCGCGCACCGGCACGGATTTGTCGCGCATCATGCCACCTCCAGCAGCATGGCGCCGCCCTGTCCGCCGCCGATGCACTCGGTCGCGATGCCACGCCTGACGCCGCGCGCCTTGAGCACATTGGCCAGATGCAGCACGATGCGATTGCCGCTGGTGCCGACGGGATGGCCAAGGCTGATGGCGCCGCCGTCGACATTGAGCCGGTCCTGCTCGACCCGGCCAAAGGGCGCGGCGAGACCGAGGACCTCCCGGCAGAAACGCTCGTCGTCCCAGGCGGCGAGACAGCCGAGCACCTGGGCGGCGAAAGCCTCGTTGATTTCCCAGATATCGATATCGCCACGCCCGAGGCCGTGGCGCTGCATCAGCGGCGTCGACGAGAGCACCGGCCCGAGCCCCATGATCGAGGGATCAAGCGCTGCCCATTCACTGTCGACGATGCGCGCCAGCGGTTTCAGCCGATGCTGTTCGACCGCGGCCTCGGAGGCCAGGATCACCCAGGACGCGCCATCGGTGATCTGCGAGGAGTTGCCGGCGGTGACCTTGCCATAGGGCCGTTCGAACACCGGCTTCAGGCCGCCGAGCTTCTCCAGCGACGTGTCGGGCCTGACGCCGTCGTCCCTGTCGAACAGGCTGCCGTCGCGGGCGACAGCCGGGGTCACCTCGCCGTCCAGCGCACCGCTATCCTGGGCGCGGGCGAGCCGGCGGTGGCTCTCCAGCGCATAGGCATCGGCCGCGGCGCGCGAAATGCCGAAGAGGTGGCCGACCACTTCGGCGGTCTGCCCCATGTTCAGCTCGGTGATCGGATCGGTCAGGCCGCGTTCGAGCCCGATCACCGGCTTGAAGAAGCCGGGACGCAGGCCGCCCAGCGCCGCCACCTTGCGCCAGGCCGACCGGGCACCGGCGAAACGGCCGAACCATTCCACCGCCTCGCGCCGCAGCACCAGCGGCGCATGGCTGAGCGCTTCCGCGCCGCCGGCAAGGATCAGGTCGGCCTTGCCGGCTTCGATGGTCCGGAAGGCGGTGTCGATCGACTGCATGCCCGAGCCGCAATTGATCTGCACCGTGAAGGCGGTCATCGCCTCGCCCATGCCGAGCCTCAGCGCCGCCACCCGCGCCGGATTCATCTCGTCGGCGATGACATTGACGCAGCCGAGAATGACGGTGTCGAAGGTGTCGGGCGAAAACGGCTGGCGCAGCAGCAGCGGCCGGCCGCATTGCACCGCGAGATCGACCGGGGTGAACGGGCCGGGCTTGCCGCGTGCCCTGAGGAACGGCGTCCGCGCGCCGTCGACCAGATAGACCGGCCGGCCGCCGCCCCGCGCCGCCGGTACCGCATCATCCGCCATGGTCATTCCGCAGCCTCGCGTCCGCCCATCGCCGAGGCGCCGGTCCCTGGAGACGGAGGCCGGTGGTGTTGCGCCGCGAGGGGCGAGACATCGTCCATGGGAAATGCATCGACCGCAACCACGCGATCGACCGCCTGCTTCAGGCGGCCGAGCAGGGCGAACTCCTCGTCGTCGATGACCTGGCGCCGGCGGGCCTCGTCGGCATCCCGGATTTTGGCCGCGCGCAGCTTCTTCTCGATCGGTTCGGCCGCGACGATCAGGCCGAAAGCCTCCTCCAGATGGGCGAGCGGGTGGTCGGGACGACCCTCCCCTCCATAGAGGCCCGGCGTCAGGCGGTCGCGCTGCGCCGACGGCGCGAGCAGGATTTCGGCAAGCTGGTTGGCCAGCCGGTCGGATGGCTCCCGCCGCCCCACGCCGAAAGGAAAGGCGATGAAGCCGACCAGGTGGGCGGCCCAGCGCGCCGGCAGGTTCGCGAGGATGCCCTGGAACGCCGCGCCGATGCGATCGACGCCCTGCGCCATGATGTAGTCGACGATCGGCTGGTCCTCGGCGATCCGTCCCTCGTCCTCGTAGCGTTTCAGCGCCGCGCCGAGCAGGTAGAGCTCGGCCAGGATGTCGCCGAGGCGGGCCGAGAGCATTTCCTTGCGCTTGAGATCACCGCCGAGCGTCAGCAAGGCGATATCGGAGACGAGCGCAAAGGCCGCCGCGTGGCGCGACAGCAGCTGCCAGTGATGCGGCAGGGCTGCACCTGACGGCGCCGGCGCGAAACGCCCGCCGGACCAGCCGCGGCCAAACGCGCGGACGGCATTCTTGATGGCATGGCCGGCATGGCCCCAGAAGCTGCGATCGAAATCGTCCAGCCCCTTGGCCTTGTCCGGTTCCGCCAGCGCCAGCATCTCCTTCAGCATGAAGGGATGCGAGCGGATCGCGCCCTGGCCGAAGATCATCAGGTTGCGGGTGAGGATATTGGCGCCCTCGACGGTGATGCCGATCGGCACCGAGCGATAGAGCCCGCCGAGATAGTTTTTGGGACCATCGATGATCGCCTTGCCGCCGTGGATATCCATGGCCTTCTCGACCGAGCGGCGCATGCGCTCGGTGGCATGATATTTCATGATGGCCGAGATGACCGAGGGCTTGTGGCCCTGGTCGAGGGCGGCAACGGTCAGCCGGCGTGCCGCATCGATCAGATAGGCATTGGCGGCGAGATCGGCGAGTTGCAGCCGGATGCCCTCGAACTGGCCGATCGGCAGGTGGAACTGGCTGCGCACGCGGGCATAGGCGCCGGTGGCGCGGGCGCATATGGCCGCTCCCGCCGCCGACTGGGACGGCAGCGAAATGCCGCGGCCGGCGGCGAGCGCCGTCATCAGCATCTTCCAGCCCTCGCCGATCTGCGTCTCGCCGCCGAGCACCCAGTCGAGCGGGATGAAGACGTTTTCGCCGTGCAGCGGCCCGTTCTGGAAATGGGTCATCTGGGGAAGGTGGCGCTCGCCATGCGAGACGCCGGGCGTGGCGGTCGGCAGCAAGGCCACGGTAATGCCGAGATCGCGGCCGCGGCCGAGCAGGTTTTTCGGGTCCTCGAGCTTGAAGGCGAGGCCCATGACAGTGGCAACCGGCCCAAGCGTGATGTAGCGCTTGTGGAAGTTGAGGCGAATGCCGAGCACCTCCCTGCCCTCGTGCGGGCCGTGCTCGACCACGCCGATATCGGTCATGGCGGCGGCATCGGACCCGGCATCCGCCGAGGTCAGACCGAAGCAGGGAATTTCCGAGCCTTCGGCGAGCCGCGGCAGCCAGTAGTCGCGCTGGCCGTCGGTGCCGAAATGCATCAGCAATTCGCCCGGGCCCAGCGAATTCGGCACCATGACGGTGACCCCGGCAACCACGCTTGCCGACGACACGGTGCGCACCACCTCGGAATGCATCGTGTTGGAAAAGCCGAGGCCGCCATAACGCTTCGGGATGATCATGCCGAAGAAGCGCTTCTCGCGCATGAAGCGCCAGACCTCGGGTGGCAGGTCGCGGTCGCGCCAGGCGATCGTCCAGTCATCGACCATCCGGCAGAGCTCGCGAACCGGCCCGTCCATGAAGGCCTGCTCCTCCTCGGTCAGCCTGGCCGGCGGCATGGCGAGCAACCTGTTCCAGTCCGGATTGCCGGTGAACAATTCGCCGTCCCACCAGACCGTGCCGGCCTCGATGGCATCCCGCTCGGTCGCCGATATCGCCGGCATGGCGCGCGTCGCCCAATTGAAGATGGGGCGGGACAGAAGCTTCATCCGGATCGCGCGCAGCGTCATGATCACCATCGTCGCATTTCGCCTGGACATGAAATGCACGGCCGACCGAAGGGTTCCCCGTGCGATCCACCGGTGGCCGGACGCAAAGGAAGTAGCGGGCCAAGACTGCCATTGCGCCCCAGGTGAGCGGGGCGAGACCCAGGGAATGTTAACTAAACGATTTCACAAAAGCTTAGGGGCTAAACGGTAAAAAGATACCCGACAAAACGACCTGCTCATTCGGATGTCCAAAAAAGACTTCCGAATATTCGCAACAAGCATAAAATATCGACTATTTGAATAATCTGAGAATAATATGGCCAAAATAAAGATCAATTTCATTGCAAGATCGATCTCTGCCTTGCGATCCGGAGCAGGTGCCCGCGCCGACCGCGGCCATTTCGATCACAGCCTGAATCGCAAGCTGTGGATCGGCACCGGCATCGTGACGATCTGTACGATCATCCTGGCCGCCAGCCTGCTCGCCCGCTCCTTTGACGATTTCGTCACCGCCCGGCGGAACCTGCACGACATCTCCGACTATGGGCAACTCCTGGAAACCGCCAATCTGCTTTCGGCCGAACGAGGCCCGAGCAATGATGTCCTGGGCGAACAACCGTCGAGCGGCAGTGCCTCACGCGAACGGCTGGCGCGGTTCCGCAGCGCCAGCGATGCCGCGCTCGCTCAACTGGCCAGCCACGCCGCGGCACCCGCCGGCCCCCCGCACCATGTCCCTGCAGCCATTCTGGAGCGGGTGCAGGACCAGTTGACCCAGGCCCGCGCCAGCGTCGACCGGCTCGGCGCCGTGCCGCTGCGAGATCGCAAGACCGAGGATATCCAACTCGCCATCGAGAACATGTTCGCGGCCGTCGATCTGCTGCAGCCGGCCATACGCTGGAAGGTGCAGCGGCTCATCGAGCGCGATGCGCGCCTGGCCGGCCCTGTCATCACGGGCCAGATGCTCGGTGATCTGCGCGAATATGGCGGCCGAATCGCATCGCAGATCATGGCGCCAATTGCCGCCCGGCAGCCGCTGGCGCTCAAGAACCTGATCGATTTCAGCCAGACCCACGGCCGCCTCCTGGAGCTATGGCAGTTGATCGGCCGCCAGGACAATCTTGCCGGCCGCGACGCCCAGCTTGCCGAGGTCAGGCGCCTCGCCGAGCATCAGTTCTTTGGCGACGGCCTGGCGATCCTGAACATTCTGGTCCGGGAAGGCCGTATCTCCGGCAATTATTCGATGACGCCGACCGAGCTGACCGCGCGCTTCGTGCCGACGCTGCAGCCGCTCGAACGGCTGCGCCGCGGCTTCATCGACGTCACGATCGAAGGGGTCACCGCCGACCGCGACCGGGCCCTGCGCATGCTTGCGGCGACCGCCGGCGTGACGCTGGCGATCCTGGCGATCCTGGCCGGCCTGATCGTCTCGGCGCGGCGTTTCGTCTTCACGCCGCTGCTGCAGGCCCGGGACATGGTGATCGCGCTGGCCGACGATCGCGACATCGCACCGTCGACGGCCCCCTCGCGGGCACAGGAAATGAACCGCCTGTTCGATGCGATCGGGGTCCTGCGCGGCAAGCTCAGGGAGCGTGCGGCCCTGACCGAACAGCTCAAGCTGCTTGCCGAGACGGACGGCCTGACCGGCCTCCTGAACCGTGGCGCGCTCGAACGGATCGGCGAAACCGATACCGCTGACCAGGGCCTGACCGGCGATGTCTGTCTGATCCTGATGGATATCGACCATTTCAAGCAGGTCAACGACCAGCACGGCCACCTCGTCGGCGACCATGTGCTCATCGAGGTCGCCAGTCTCGTGCGATCGGTCGTCCGGCAGGTCGACATCGTCGCGCGCTTCGGCGGCGAAGAAATCGCGATCCTGGTCCCCGGCCACGACATCAACGCAGCCATCGACCTGGCGAAGCGCATGCGGCTGGTCCTGCAGCAGCACGAGATCGTCATTCCCAGCGGCAAACACCTCAGCGTGACCGCCAGTTTCGGCGTCTCGCGCGGCCGCCGCGGCGGGCAGGCCTGGCACCAGCTGATCGAGGCCGCGGACGACGCGCTCTACCGCGCCAAATCGGACGGCCGCAACCGCGTGCGCTGGGCGCCGCCGGTCCTGCTGGTGGCCCCGCCGCTCGCGACCGACACGGCCATGTCCACGGAACCACCGCAGCCACGCGGCATCCGGTTGTGAGACTTCAAGGCGATATCGAGGTGGCGGCAGCCGGCGGTCACTCGATCGCCAGGGAGTGGTCCGTCTCGGCGGGCTTTGATGGCCGGCGCAGCAGCAGCACCAGTGGCATGGCCGCCAGCGACAGGATCATCATCAGCTTGAAGTCGTCGATATAACCGATGACGGTGGCCTGGAGGGTGATGATGCTGTCGAGCGCGGCGCGCCCTGCGGCCGTCACCGGGTTCAGGGCCTGGGCCATGGCGGGCGCCTGGAGCAGGCGGTTATAGGGCGTCACATAGGCCGCGATATCGGCATGGTTGACCTGGACATTCTGGACCAGGAGCGCCGAAACGATGGAAATGCCGACGCTCGATCCGACATTGCGCGAGAGATTGTAGAGGCCCGTGCCGTCGCCGCGCTGCTCGGCCGGCAGCGTCGAGAAGGTCACGGTGGTCAAAGGCACGAACAGGAAGCCGAGACCCGCGCCCTGGATGAAACCGACCGAGACGATCGTCCATTGCGACACCGCCGGGGTCCAGCCGGTCATGTCGTACATTGCGTAGGCGGTCAGCCCGAGGCCGGTGAGCAGCAGCAGACGGATATCGACTTTGCCGATCAGCCGCCCGACCGCGAACATGCAGAGCATGGTGCCGAGCCCGCGGGGGCCCATGACCAGCCCGGCGGTGACGACCGGATAGCCCATCAGCGTCTGCAAATAGGGTGTCATCAGTGCGAGCGAGGCCAGATAGGTGACGCCGACGATGAATATGAACAGCATGCCCACCGAGAAATTGCGATCGCGGAACAGCTTCGGGTTCACGAAGGGCTTGTCGCTGGTGAAGGTGTGCACGAGGAAGACATAGAGCGCGGCTGCGGCAACGACCATTTCGAGGATGATCTCGCCCGATGAGAACCAGTTGAGCTGTTCACCACGATCGAGCGCCAGTTGCAGCGAAGCGATGCACAGGCTGAGCGCGCCGAAACCGAGCCAGTCGAGCTTGGCGCCGAGATTGGTCTTCGTCTCGGTCACGAAGGCCGAGACGCCGGCGAGCGCCAGGGCGCCGATCGGCAGGTTGATGTAGAACACCCAGCGCCAGCTGACATGGTCGGTCAGCCAGCCGCCGATGACCGGCCCGAGCACCGGGCCGACCATGACCGACACGCCGAACAGCGCCATGGCGGAGCCGCGTTCCTCGGGCGTGTAGATGTCGAGCAGGATCGATTGCGACAGCGGCACCAGCGCCGCGCCGAAAAATCCCTGGAGCAGCCGGAAACCGACGATCTCGACCAGCGACTGCGCCAGGCCGCAGAGGATGGATGCGATGACGAAACCAATGATCGCGATCATCAGGATGCGCTTGCGCCCGAAGCGGGTGGCCAGGTAGCCCGACGGCGGCGTCATAATGGCAGCGGCGACGATATAGGAGGTCAGCACCCAGTTGATCTGGTCGGCGCTGGCCGAGACGCTGCCCTGGATATAGGGCAGTGCGACATTGGCGATGGTGGTGTCCAGCGCCTGCATGATCACCGCCAGGATGACGCAGGCCGTGATCGCGCCGCGATTGGCGACCGTCGGCGCTGCCGCCGCCGGCGCGTCACTCATGGCGGGTCTCGGGCTTGCCCAGCAGGCGCGCGACCGCCTCCGGCAGGCCACGCGGGTGGCCGGTATCGACGTCGACGGTGACGCTCATGCCAACCCGCAGCGGCGGGCTGCCTGGCGGCGTATCGATGCGCACCCGCATCGGGATGCGCTGGACGACCTTGACCCAGTTGCCGGTGGTGTTCTGTGCCGGCAACAACGAGAAGCTCGAGCCCGAGGCCGGGCTGATGCTCTCGACCGTCCCCCGCCAGACCGCGCCCGGATAGGTGTCGACCGAGATGGTCGCCGGCTGGCCGGGCCTGACATAGGTCAGCTCGGTCTCCTTCGGCGAGGCCTGGATCCAGACATGGTCGGTCGCGACGATGCTGAAGGCCGGCGTCGCCGCCGCCAGATACTGGCCGACCTGCAGCGCCGGCACATTGGTCACCGTGCCGGCGAAGGGCGCCTTGACGGTCGCGTGCGAGAGCTGGCGGGCGGCTTCGTCGCGGGCCGCGACCGCATCCCGGAAGCGTGGATGCTGGTCGACCGGGTCGTCGGGCGCGCCATTGAGATTGGCCGCGATGCCGGCGAGCTGTTGCCGGAGCGAAGCCAGTTTCTGCTGCGCGGTGGCCAGGTTGTGATTGGCCTGGTCGAAGGTCGCCTGCGACGCGACGTTGCGCTTGGCCAGCTCCTGCTGCCGCTCGAATTCGCGCTTGTAGAAGGCGATGTCGGTTTCGCCCTGCAGGATCTGCTCCTGCATGTCGCGATAGCTCGCGTGCAGCGCGGTCAGGTCGTTCCTGACGATGCCGACCTGCGCCTCGGCGCGGGTCAGCGTCAGCCGCAGCGGCAGATCGTCGAGCCGGAACAGCACGTCGCCGGCGGCGACCTGCTGGTTCTCATGGACCTCGATCTTCTGGACGATGCCCGAGACATCGGTGGCGACCGCCAGGATCGCCGCCTGCACATAGGCATTGTCGGTCGCCATCACCTGCCCGCCGACGACATAGGCATAGCCGCCGGCGACAAGCGCGAGCGGCAGCAGGGCGAAGAGCAGCGGCCGCAGCAGGCGGCGGCGGCCCTTGGCCCTGGCGACCGGCAATGCCTGGACCGGTGCGATCGATGGCGATGGCGATGGCGCCGGCTTGGCCGGCTCCCGCCTGTCGTTCGGCTCGGTGACCGGCGGCGAGCCAGGCTCGGCGCCTGGGTCTCGCGCGCGCGGCGGATCGTCGACCTCGGCCGCGCCGGCGTCCCGAGCGGCGGGAGCCATGCGTCCTGCACCGCCAACCAATGCGTTGGGTGTTCCATCTGCCACGGTTATAATCCTGCTTGGTTTCCGGAGCCTGCGGGCATCGATCCGTCTGATCCCTGGATCGACTGCCGCCGGCCGGCGTCACGATCTCGACCGTGGTTTCTGGAGCCGCGCTCCCCGAGAAAAATGGGCAAAAAAGCCGGCTGCGGAATAGCTTTGTTTTTGATGGTCCGTTGAGCAGAATTCAGCAATGGAACGAAGCGACGTCTCAGACCTGACAGTGTTCCTGGCGATCGCCGAGAGCCTGAGTTTCCGGGTCGCGGCCGACCGGATGGGCGTCACGGCGTCCGCCCTCAGCCACACCGTCAGGCAATTGGAGGAGCGGCTCGGCGTCCGCCTGTTCAACCGCACCACCCGCAACGTCGCGCTGACCGAAGCCGGCGCGCGCCTGCGCGAGCGGCTCCTGCCCGCCTTCGACGCGATATCCGGCGCGCTGCAGGACCTCGACGAAAGGCGCGAGCGGCCGCTTGGCCTCTTGCGGCTGTTCGTGCCGCAATTCGCAGCGATGGTCGCGCTCGCCCCGGTCTGGGTTCGCTTCATGGCCACCTATCCCGACGTCCAGCTGGAACTCGCGGTCGATCCGCGCATGTCCGATATCGTGGCCGAGGGTTTCGATGCCGGCATCGCGCCGCGCGCCCGGGTCGCCGCCGACATGGTCGCCATCCGGGTCGTCGGACCGCTGAAGCTGCTGGTCGTCGGCGCACCAGCCTATCTGGCGGCCAATGGCACGCCCGCGCATCCGGACGATCTCTTGCACCACGAATGCATCAGGCAGCGGCTGGCGCATGATCGCAAGATCTTCCCCTGGGCTTTCGCCAAGGACGGCTTCGCCCAGGAAATGCCGGTGACCGGACGGCTGGTCAGCGACGACGCGGACATTTCCATCCGCGCCGCCCTTGACGGGCTGGGGCTTGCCTATGTTTCCGAGGCCCGGGTGCTGCCGCTGCTGCAGTCCGGCCAGCTGGTGCCGGTGCTGGCCGACTGGTGCCCGGATTTCGATGGCCTCTACATCTATTATCCGGGACATCGCCATGTTCCCTCGGCCTTGAGAGCCCTGATCGACATGATCCGCGCGCCGGAGCCGCGGCCGGTCTAGAGTCTGATCGCGTCAGGTCGGAACGATTTGCGCCGTAGATCTGTCATCCCTAGAGGTTCGGCCCGCACTCACAAGCGCGAGCAAAAAGCCGGGAAGCGAATGCGACGGCACCGCGCTTTCCGTCTTGGCCGGGCTTGTCCCGGCCATCCACGCATTGCCTTGGTCGCTGAAAACTTGGGTTGCTGAAGACGTGGGTTGCTGAAGACGTGGATGGCCGGGACAAGCCCGGCCAGGACGCGGTCTGAACCAACCGGGCGGGTGGCGTCCGGTCCGTCACCGGGCTTAGCAAGGATGAAGGCAACACGATCAATTTGCTTCAACTCGAGCCGATCACGCGCTAGCGACGTCCCAGTGCGTTCGGACGCGGGCTGGGTCCCTCCGGCGCACCGGTTGGGTGTGGCGCGTGCCCCGCATCGCATTGTCGGCGGCATCAGGCTCTCCCTTAAAATTGCGTCAATGCAAATTTTAAATGGCTGACTTGCTCAGTCGCATGCATTTTCTCAATTTCGTGATTGGCAAGTGATCGGATGGGCGCCTATCTCAGCACTGTCGGCGGCGGAC
>BFBZ01001529.1_pt1 | contig 15152 bp, 12 predicted proteins | sample 1888401 | NCBI WGS metagenome assembly BFBZ01 (sample SAMD00112614, study PRJDB3348) | symbiont metagenome | host: Chara braunii | reverse complement strand
CCCCCCTGCCGGGCGGGCCCGTGGAAGCCGCCGCGCTGGCCGCGGTCAAGGCGGCCACCGCCACCGCCACCGCCAATGTGGCCGCGGCCAAAGCTCCCACTCGCGACACGACACCGAACCCGGCCCGCTCCGGGGTCGTCGCCGCGCCGGCGGCCAAGGCTCCCGGAAGCGACTCGCAAGCCGGCGTCAAGGCTCCGGCCAAACCCGGCTCGAAAGAAGCGCCGGCGCTCAAGCCCGGCTCGAAAGAAGCGCCGGCGCTGAAAAGTGACTCAAAAGAGTCACCAGCCATCACGACCACGTCCGAAGCGACCAGCGAAGAGGATCACGACCGCATTGCCGCAATGCTCCTGGGCATGGACGAGACCGGCAACAGCGATGTGCCCGACGGCAGCACCGTAATGGACATGCCCTCCCCGCTCGCCGGAACCGGTGAGGCCGCCAAAGCCGGGGAGAAAAAAGACGATAAGCCGAAAACGGCCCAGACCCGCGAGGAGATGAGCAGCGCCGCCAACGACCTCCTCCGCAAGTACATGCGCCGGCCCAAGTAGGCACCAAAAGATGCCGGATGTGCCAGGAGATAAACTCTGACACATCCGGTGGCCCGATAACGCAGGTTCTCCATTTGAGTTTCTCCCTCCCTTCCGGTTGGTCCGGCCGCACCTTGACCGGTCTCCGCACCAAGCTCCTCAACTGGTTCGACAAGCACCAACGCGATTTGCCCTGGCGCCGCGCCGCGGACGGCACCCCCGGCGGGCCGCGCGACCCGTACCGCGTCTGGGTCAGCGAGGTGATGCTCCAGCAGACCACGGTGACCGCGGTCGTACCGTACTTCGAGCGGTTCGTTGCGGCGCTGCCCGACGTCCGGGCGCTGGCCGCCGCCGACGAACAGCGGGTGCTGAAGTTGTGGGAGGGGCTCGGCTACTACCGTCGCGCCCGCCACCTGCACGCGGCAGCGAAGGCGCTCGCGGAATCACACGCCGACGCGCTGCCCGACGACCCGGCGGTGTGGGAGGAGCTACCGGGCGTCGGCCGCTACATTCTGGGTGCGGTACTGTCGCAGGCGTTCGACCGCAAGTTACCGATCGTTGAAGCGAACAGTCTGCGCGTCCTCGCCCGGCTCTTCGGCTACCCCGGCGATCCGCGGGCCGGCGAAGGGAAAGTCTGGGTGTGGGCCGCGGCCGAAGCCGTCCTCCCGAACGCGCGGTGCGGCGACTTCAACCAGGCGCTCATGGAACTCGGCGCGCTGGTGTGTACCCCGACGGCTCCCGACTGTGGCGCGTGCCCGCTCCAGGGCGAGTGCGAAGCGAAGAGGCAGAACCTCCAGGACCAGATCCCGCCGAAGAAGAAGCCCCCCGCGATCACGGAGGTGAGCGAAGTGGGTATCGTGATCCGCTCCGGCGACACGCTGCTTCTGTGCCAGCGCCCGGCGAATGCGGGGCGCTGGCAGAACATGTGGGAAGTGCCCCACGCGCCGCGGGCTGATGGCGAGGACGTGTCGGACGCCGTCGTGCGTGTGGCGAAGGAACTGACCGGCCTGGATGTGGCCCCCGGCGCGGACGTGATGACAATCAAACACGGCGTGACCCGGTACGCGATTACGCTCGTGTGCGTCGAGGCCACGCGGGTCGGCGGCGCGTTCGTACCCGGTTCGTATGCCGATGCGAAGTGGGTGACGCCCGCGGACCTCGCGGCGTACCCCGTCAGTTCGCCGCAGCGGAAACTGATGACCGCGCTCGCCGATCCGAACCGCCAACCGCGGCTGTTCTGAGTGCGGGCGGTCAGCCGTCGATGAACCAGTTCGGGCGCACCTTGCGCAGTTCCACGACGCCCTCGGGGGTGCTCTTACACTCCCGCACCCAGATCCGGTTGAGCGCCGGGAAGTCGGCCAGTCCCTTCAGGCCCGCGTCCGTGATGTCCGTACCGGCCAGGATGAACTCGTTGAGCTTGGGCAGGCCCGCGAGGGGCTTCAGGCCCGCGTCCGTGATCTTCGTTCCGCCAAGTGAGAGGTGGTTGAGTTCCTTCAACTCGGCCAGGCGCTGCGCGCCCGCATCGGTCACCCCGGTGTTGTCCAGTGACAGGTTCGTGAGGCGCTTGAAGCCCGCGATGCGCTGCGCACTCGGATCGGCGACGCGCGTGTTCGCCAGATCAAGATGTACGAGCCCGTCGAGCGGCGGTAGGKGGCTCAACCCGGTATCGGTGACCGGCGCACTGGACAAATTCAGGTTCGTGAGCCGGTGCATTCTCGCGAGGTAAACGAGCCCGCTGCCGGTCACCCGGCTCTCGCTCAGATTGAGGGATTCGAGTTCGGTCATTCGGGCCAAGTGTGCGAGGCCCGCGTCCGAGACGTCTTCGGCACCGAATGTCAAGTGTTCGAGGTGTGTCAGCCCGGCGAGGTGTGCGAGCCCGGAGTCGGTGACGCCCGGGAGGGCGAGCACGCGGAGGTGCGTCATCCCGGTGAGGTGGCGCAAGCCCGCAGCCGTCACCTCGGTCCCGTTCAAGTGAAGGGCCCGCAGGTGGACCAGTCCCGCAAGGTGGCGTGCCCCGTCGTCGGTCAACCGGGTCCCTTCGAGATTGAGGAACTGGAGCCGGGTGAGTTTCGCGAGGTGCTTAGCGCCGGCCGCGCTCAGCGGCGTCGACGGGATGTGGAGCGATTCGAGTTCCGCGAAGTTCGCGAGCACGCCGAGCCCGTCTTCGGTCAGTGGCGCGTGGAATACGGCCAGGAACCGCAGGTGCGTGAGCCCGACGAGGTGCCGGAATCCCCCGTCGGAAATCTCCGCCCAACCAACGCTCAGCGCGCGCAGTTCGGACACGCGCCCGATGTCGGCGAGAATCGTATCAGTGACGGTCGCTCCCCCGCCGCCGAACCCATACATGCCGTGGAACTGGCTGCCCAGGTTGAGTACGTGCAGGTGCTTGAAGCGGACGAGTCCTTTCAACCAACCGGTCGGGAGCTGGCAGTCCGCGTGGTCCAGCCCGAACGGTTGCTCGGGCGCCGGAAGGTCGGCCGGGAGTTCGGCCGGGGGGGCCTGGTGTTGGAACTGGCCCTTGCCCCCCAAGCCACCGAACTGGTCCCACTGTTGGCTGACCCAGCCCGGAAAGCGGAACGCCGGAATGGCGCCGGGGCTGGGCGTTCCGCTCCGGTGGAAGGTCGGGTAGCCGAGTTGCCCCGCACTCATCCACCCCACTTCGGCCCCGGCCTTCGTCCACGCCGCGACGACGACCGGCGACAGCGGCTTGGGGACCACTGGTGGTGGGGCCGGCGCGGCCGCGCACGGGCCCGACGCCGCGACCACCGCAACGAACACCAGCCCMCCCCTCAGATGCGTCCACATGGTTGCGCTCGTGTGGTTGCGTTGGCCCCGCCAGTGTAAACGCTCGCTGCTGCACTGGCGTTGGTGTTCGCCTCACAATCGCGGATCGATCGGTTCGCTTTCGAGTGCCAGCACCGCGAACACGCACTCGTGAACTTCGCGGAGCGGCGTGCCGCGTGCGAACCGATCGAGCCCTTCGAGTCCGAGCCCGAACTCGCGGGCGGCCAGTCCGCGCTTGGCGCCGACGGCGCGGTGTTTCAGTCGCACGAGGTGTTCTGGGCTGAGGTAATCGGGACCGTAGATGATGCGCAGGTACTCCCGCCCGCGCACCTTCAGCGCCGGCTGCGCGTAGAACCGCCGACCGCGCGTTAGCACGTCCAGCGGCTTCACGACCATCCCCTCGCCGCCGGCGCGCGTGAGGTCGAGCCACCAGTCGGTCGCGGCCGTTACCTGGGCCGCGTCCGCGAGATCGACCACACGGAACGGGGTCGCGAGGAGTTGCGGCGAAGCAAGTTCCGCCACCGTCCGCATGTGCCATTCGTGGGTGCGATCGAAATAGTGTTTGCCCTCGGTCGCCAGCACGAAGAACGGGGCGAACTTCAGGTCCGCGACCGAGTTCACCGGCCAACAGTATTGGCGGTACGCGGCGACGAAGCGGTCCGCCGCCTCGGCCTTCGCGGCGAAGCGGGTGCGGAGTTCGGCGGCGCCTGCGCGAGTGAGATCCGCCAGTGCCCCGTTCACTTCCACGAGCGCGGCGCGGGCGGCGCTACCGGTGGCCGCGTACTGCCGGCGCAGCAGCTCTTGCGCCTTCGCGGACCACGGCATCAGTTCGCCGTCGAGGGCCACCCAGTCGGTGTTGAACTTCGCCCACCAGTCGCCCCTGGTGAGCGCATCGCGCACCAGAGCGAGGAACGCGGTCTCGACCTCGGGCGCGTCGAAGAACCGCCGGCCGGTGCGCGTGTAAACGATGCCGCTCTCGCCATCTCGTTGGGGGGCCTCCCCCGTGGGTTCCCCCCTCCTGTTCGTGTGAAACCGCCGCGTTGCGGCGGTTTCGTCCCTGCACACGATGACAACTGCGCGCGAGCCCATGTGTTTCTGTTCGCACACCACGTGTGCGACGCCCTCCTGCTTGAAGTAGCCGAACGCTTCCGCGGGGTGTTCCAGAAAGTCCGGCAGTGGCGATGCCTCGCACGGCGACATGGTCGGCGGCAGGTAGATGAGCCACCGCGGATCGGCCGCGAACCGCGACATCACTTCCAGCGCCGCCGCCGCGTTCTCCTCGCGCACGGTCACGCGCCCGGCAAAGTGCGTTTCGATGTTGCGCCGGCCGCTCACGTCCGCGAGATCGAGGTCGGAGGGAGACGAAGAACCCACCCCCCCAGCCCCCCTCCCTGAAGGGAGGGGGGTGACGGCGCGCGATGCCTCCTTGAACTCTCCCGAGGCATCGGGGCTCTGAAGGTCTTGCTCCCCTCCCTTGCCCCGGTCCACGAGAAGCTCCGCTGACAGGGCCGGGGAGGAAGAGGAGGGGCTGGGGGTGGGTTGAGCGATCAGCGGGCGTCTCGGCTCCGCGTACTGTTTGTCGGCCGGCACGCTCACCAGTTCCTGCTCCGGCCAGCGGAGCGCGGTCAGCGCGCCGCCGAACACGCACCCCGTATCGACGCAGATGCACCGGTTCACCCATTCGGGGGTGAGGGTCGGCGTGTGGCCGTACACGACACTGGCCCGCGCGCGATAGTTCGCCGCCCAGTTCAGCCGTACCGGCAGGCCGAACTCGTCGCTCTCGCCCGTCGTTTCGCCGTACAGCGCGAATGCCCGCACCTTCCCCGACACGCGGCCGTGCATGTCGGCGGTCAGCCCGGCGTGCGCGACCACCAACCGCCCGCCGTCGAGGACGAGGTGGCTCGGCAGCTTCGCGACGAACTCGGCCACACGATCGCGGACCTGCAGCGGTTCCTTCTCGAACTGCTCCACCGACTGCGCGAGGCCGTGCGTCAGCTTCACCTTGTCCGGCGTCCGGAACCACCGCAACAGCTTGTCGTCGTGGTTCCCCAGCACGCTGAACGCGACGCCGCGCTGCACCGCGTCCATCACGAGCCGGTACACGCCGGGCGTGTCGGGGCCGCGGTCGCACAGGTCGCCCACGAATACCAGGTGCCGGTTTTCCGGGTGCGTCACGCGCCAGAAATCACGCGTCTCATCCGTCACCCGCTTCATTCGGTAGCCGAGCTTCACCAGGAGCGCGAGCAGTTCGCTCAGGCACCCGTGGACGTCGCCCACGATGTCGAACGGTCCGCGCTCGGCGCGTTTGTTCACGGGCAACGTGTAGCGCTCGAAGGTGACGCAGTTCACCTCGTCCTCGGTCTTCAGCACGTACACGCGGCGGAAGCCCTCGTCTTCGAGCCGCCCGAGCGAGCGCTTCAGGTCCTCCGCGTGCCGCTTCGTGACGTGCGGGCCGAACGAGCGCTCGGCGGCGCGCTTCTGGTTCCGCTCGTGACAGAACTCCGCGCCGAAATCGAACGCTACCGCGATCGGCTGCGCGTGGTACTGGCGGGCCATTTCCAAGAAGGGCTTGCGGCTCTCGGCGCGCACGTTGGTGGCGTCGATGACGGTGAGACGCCCGGCCGCCAGGCGCTTCGCGCAGACGAGGKGCAGCAACTCGAACGCGTCCCCGGACACGGTCTGGTTCATCTCGTCGTCGCTGAGCATCCCGCGGAAGAAGTCCGACGACAGGATCTCGGTCGCCTTGAAGTGCTTGCGCGCGAACGTGGACTTGCCGCACCCTGACGGGCCGATCAGAAGGATCAGTGCGAATTCGGGGATGTGAATGGGCATGAGCGATGCGATCTCCTCTCCGGCACACGCGGCGGGCCTTGTCTTTCTTTATCGGGCCGAGACAAGTGGACCCACTGCGGCCGAAGCAGGTTCGGTGCGGTCGATTCCGCCGCGCGATAGCATATCGGGGTGCGACATGAATCCGATCACGGGGCCAATCATGCGAATCATCCTTCCGCTTCTCTTCGCAACGGTAGCGGTCCTTGGTACCGTTTCAGCGGCACCTGTTCCCAAGGATGCGGGGAAACCGGTGCTGTATTTCCCCACCGAAGTCGGCACGAAGATCGAATACAAGGACGAAACGGGAGGCAACTACCAGAGCGCGGGTAAGATTGTCTCAGCCGAAACGAAGGACGGCGTGACAACAATCACTCTTGAGTGGAAACTGGCCAACGAGCAGGACGGCTCGCGCGTCTTACAAGAGAAACTCGCGGTGTCTGCCAAAGGCGTGTTTCGTGTTTCGCTCGGCGGGATGGACCTGACCCCACCGATGTGCTTGTTGAAGCTGCCGGTCAAAAGGGGGGACAAGTGGGACACGACGTTCACTCACGGGGGTACAAAATCCGTGGGTGAGGCCTATGCCGGCGAGCCCGAGGTGGTGAAGACGCCGGCCGGGAAGTTCACCGCCATTCCCGTCGAGTACGAGTACACGATCGATAAGGTGACCCGGCGCATGACTCACTGGTACGCCCCGCAAGCCGGTCTCGTGCAAGAGAGCTTTAACGGCTACAAGCAAGAGGGCAAGCTGATCGTTCTGAAGACGTTACAGCCCCCCAAGCCTTGACGCACCGGTCACCGTAGCCGATACCCGGCGCGCCGCGATAATAGCCCTACTCCACGGAGCTAGGGCACCATGAGCGACACGTTGGGCATCGCACTGATCGGCTGCGGCACCGTCGGCGGCGGGGTGGCGCACGTGTTGCTCGCCCATGCGGATCGCATCGCCCAGCGGGCCGGCCGGGCGCTCGCCCTGCGCCGCGTCACGGTCCGCGACCCGCACAAGCCGCGCGACCCGCTCATTCCGCCCGACCTCATTTCGACCGACATCCAGGCCGCGATTCACGACCCGGCAGTTCAGGTCGTCGTCGAACTGATTGGGGGAACCACAACCGCGAAGCGGGTGGTCCTCGACGCGCTGGCGGCTGGTAAGCACGTGGTGACCGCGAACAAGGCGCTTCTGGCGGACTCCGGGTTCGAGGTGTTCGAGGCGGCCCGCCGGGCCGAACGGAGCGTGTGCTTCGAGGCAGCGGTGGCGGGCGGCGTGCCGGTGATCCGCGCGCTGGGCGAGAGCCTCGCGGCCAACCAGGTGACGGCGATTCAGGCGATCCTGAACGGCACGTCGAACTTCATCCTGACGGCGATGGCCGAGCGGGGCATGAGCTACGCGGCGGCGCTGGCTGAGGCGCAGAAGCTCGGTTACGCCGAGGCCGACCCGACCCTCGACGTAGACGGCAGCGACGCGGCGCACAAGCTCGCGATCCTGGCGCAAATTTCGTTCGGGGTGACGGCGAAGCCGCACGAAATCGCCCGCCAGGGCATCGACACCATCGACGCGCTGGACATCCGGTTCGCGAACGAACTCGGGTACACGATCAAGCTCCTGGCCGAGGCCTGGACGGGCGGGCACAGTCACAACGGCACCGGCGCGAAGCTGAGCCGCGGCGGAGCGAGCACCGCCGCCCAATTGAACGGCACGCCGACGGTGGCGCTGCACGTCGCACCGGTGCTCCTGCGCCACACGGACCTGCTGGCGCAGGTGCGAGGGGCGTACAACGCGGTGCTGGTATACGGCGATGTGGTGGGCGAAACGCTGTATCAGGGACCGGGCGCGGGCCAGATGCCGACGGCGAGTTCGGTGATCGCGGACCTGATCGATCTGGGTGTGGGCCGCGCGCAGCGGACGTTCGCAGCGGCGCGGCTCTGGAGCCGTGAGGGCCGCGGGTTCACGGTGGAACCGCCGGAGCGGGTCCGCAGCCGCTTCTACCTGCGGCTTCAGGTGACGGACCGGCCCGGCGTGTTGGCCGACATCACCCGGATTCTGGCCGACGAGGAGATCAGCATTTCGAGCCTGGTGCAGCACGAAGCGCAGGAGGACGGCGGCGGTCCGGTGCCGCTGGTGATCGTGACGCACTACGCCTCAACGGGTCGGTTCCGCCGCGCACTGGCGCGGATCAATCAGCTCAGCACGACCGCCGCGCCCGCCGTGTTCTTCAGCATGGGGGATTGATCGGTAGCACACCTCGCATGAGAGCGCCGAATTTCTTCTGCGCAACGGTGAGCTGGTTTCATGCCGGAGTTGCTTCGGCTACCGCGGTTCGCTATCCTCCGCCGATTGCGCGGAGGTGTGTATGGGACGGTGGGCGGATCATCCGGCGGTGGCGTGGGTTCTGGCAGCGGTGGCATTTGCGGTCGCGGCCGCTGGCGCGCGACCGTTCGCGTCCTCGTGGAACGACGGCAGCCGGCTCGCGTCGATCGAAGCTCTTGTGGAACGAAACACGTTCTGCATCGACGGTACGGTCTTCCTTCACCCACCGGCGGAACTCTTCGATCGGGGCACGCCGCCTTATGATCCCGAAAACTCTCTGCTGCGTTCCGGCACGCTCGACAAACTCCTGATCGACGGCCGCTACTACTCCGACAAGCCGCCGCTCGTGAGCGTGCCGCTCGCAACTGCGTACCGCGCACTGATGGCGTTCGGGCTGCCGAGCCCCAGCGCACGACCCGATGTGTTCGCCTGGGTGGTTACAGTCCTCCTCAGCGGCACCGGCTATGCAGTCGCGGTCGGATGTATGTGGTGTGTCGGGACGCGGGTCGGTCTGGCGCCCGTGTGGCGCGTCGCGTGGCTCGCGGCGCTCGCTCTTGCAACAATCGCCCCGGCGTACACGCGGAGCGCAAACAACCACATCGCGCAGCTCGGCGCGGTCGCGGCCGTGTGCGCATTGCTCGGTCGGATCGCGGACGCCGCCGCACAGGGCCGCACCGCGTGGAAATCACTTGTCGCGGCGGGGKTTGTGACGGGRTTCGCCTACAACCTGGATTTCGGCGTCGGACCGCCGCTGGTTGCGGCCGTGCTGACGGCGGTCGCGTTCCGGACGCGAAGTGCGTTGCCGGTCGTTGTGTGTGCGGGCGTGACGCTACCGTGCATCGTCGCGGGGCACGCGATCAACTTCGCCATCGGCGGCGATTGGCTCCGCCCCCTCAACATGCACCCGGAGTACCTCGCCTGGCCCGGCAGTCCGTTCGACACCACCATGACCGGCATCATCCGCCCGCGGCCGTTCGCGCAATTCACCTACACACTCGACCTGCTGTTCGGGCGGAAGGGCTTCCTCACGCACAACCCGGAACTGCTGCTCGCAGTCCCTGCGGGTTTGCTCGTGCTGCGGCGCCCCGGTCGCGATCGGGTGGAACTGGTCGCACTGAGCGCGTGGGTCGTGGCCGGTTGGCTGATGTACGGCGTGCTGTCGAAGAACCACAGCGGCGGGGGCGGGTCGATCCGGGGGGTCGTGCCGTTCCTCGCGCCGGGGTTCTGGTTGCTCGCGAAGGGGCTGACGGAGCGGCCGGAGTTCCGTCGCGATTTCGTCGCGCTTGCGACTTGGGGGCTGCCGCTCGCCGCAAGCGCATTCGTGGTCGGCCCTTGGTGGGCGCGGAACGTGCCGTTCTACTGGTGGGTGTTCGGCGGCTCGCTCATCACATGGGGAATCGTGCGATACACGGCCCCGCGACCCAACCACGACACACCGACGATTATGCTACCCGGCCCGGCCGCACGGGCGGCCTGAAATTTCGGACGCGGGCGACCACGACTGGTTTTGTAGAGTCCGTGGCTCCGATTGCGATTATGGGGAGTGCAAACACCGCATGGCTATTCGTAGGAAGGGGTTAGCACGTCACTTCCCGCGGAGCCCGCCGTGCGTCACCGTCTGAGATGGGACGGCGCAAGCTTGTCCCACCCTACTACAAGAACAGACGGGCATCCTGATCTCACGGCAACGTGAGCTGAATCTGACCCTGCTTGCGGAGCTTCGCGATCAGGTCGGCACGGAAATCGTCGGCGTAGGAGTCGAGAACGTCCATAGAGGACTTCTCGAAGGTACTCGGAGTACCTGGTTTGCGATCGGTCACCTGGATGAGGTGCAGCCCGAATTCCGTTTCCAGCACGCCGCTCAGTTCTCCCGTCTTGAGCGCGAACGCGGCTTTCGCGAACGCTTCATCAATCAAGCCGCCTTTGCGAAGGATGTACCCGAGGTCGCCACCGGTCGGACCACTGGGGCAGTGTGAGAACTTCTTGGCCGCATCCGCGAAATCGATCTTACCGGCCGCGATCTCAGCGCGCAGCGCGTCCAACCGTTCCTTCGCCGCTGTCCGCTCCGCTGGGGTCGCGGTCTTGCCGACGCGCAGCACGATGTGCCGTACCTTGACCTCGATGCGGTCGAAGTGGTCCTTGTTTGCGGTGAAATACGCTTTCAGTTGCTCGTCGGTCGCGACGGACCTCACGTACCCGGTCAGTTGCATCGCGGCCGTCCACGACTCGCGCACCTGGGCCTCCGTCTGACCGGTTTCCTTATAGAAGCCGGCCAGTGACTTACCCTCCTTGCTCAGCTTCTCGCCAAAGGCTTTGAGCTGGGCGTCGATCTCGCCCGGATCGATCTTCGGCCCGTTTTTGCGGAGGAACTGGCGGACGAGCAGGTCGTCCACCATATCGGCCAGTACCTCGACGCGCATCTGTCGGCGCTGGGCCGCGGTCAGCGGAGTGAGCGGCAGCGATTGTTTCAGCACCGCATCGACTTCGGCGAGCGTGATGGTCTCGCCGTTGACGGTAGCGGCGACGTTCGGGTTGTTCGGGGCTGCGGCCGGCGGCTGCGCCAGCGCGACAGTCGAGAGGGCGAGTGCGGCAAATGGGACGGAGAACGGGTATCGCATGTCGGACCTCCTGGCACTCTCTATCGGTTCGGCGGCCCGCGCGGTTTCAGCCCGTCGCGGTCCGCTCGCAAGGATTTTGCGGGGTGCTAAGATGGGATAATGAGCGAAGTCAAGCGAACCCCGCTGTCCGATGTGCCGGCGGAAGCGGCCCACCGGGTGGCGCTACTGAGTGGCGTGCCCGCGGGCGAACTGCTGATCCACGAGATCTACCTGAGTGTGCAGGGCGAATCCACCTTCGCCGGTCTGCCGTGCGTGTTCGTGCGCACCTCGGTCTGCGACTCCCGCTGCACGTGGTGCGACACCCCGCACGCGTTCAACCAGGGCACGCGAATGAGTCGGGCCGCGGTTCTCGAACGGGCGCTGGCGTTCGGCTGCCCGCTCGTGGAACTCACCGGCGGCGAACCGCTGCTCCAGGCCGACGTCCCGCCGCTCATGTCCGAACTGTGCGACGCAGGCAAAACGGTACTGCTCGAAACGAGCGGCGCGCACGACGTGGGCCGCGTCGATCCCCGCGTTCACGTCATCATGGATCTGAAGTGCCCGGACAGCGGCGAGAGCCACCGTAACCGGTGGCCGAACCTCGACGTGCTGAAACCCACGGACCAAATCAAGTTCGTGCTGGCGTCGCGCCGCGACTGGGACTGGGCCGCATCGGCCATTCGCGAACACCGGCTGGACGAGCGGTTCACGTGCCTCGTGAGCTGCGTTTTCAGCTCGCTTCCGCCAGTAGAGTTGGTCGGCTGGCTGCTCGAATCCGGCCTCCACCGCGTGCGGATGCAGTTGCAGATGCACAAGTACATCTGGGAGCCGACCAAACGCGGAGTGTAACGTCTTCCGCCGGCCTGGTTTTGGCCCCGAGGGCAACGTCCCGGGGTCTGAGGGTCACCACAACTTACGGTCCTCGCGCGTGTCAGCGATGAGCGCCGGGAAGTCCACGCCCTCGCGGCGGTCGTTCGCGTGGACCGAGTACACGCGGTGGACCCGGTAGCCGCTCTCCCGCACGAAGGCGATCACCCGGTCGCACGACCGGACCCGCGTTTCGACCGGCACCCGCTCGTTCACCGTTCGCACCGTGCCGAGTTCCCAATCGCCGGTACACGCCGCCCCGCGGAAAATCACGATCGTGTCCGTCTGGCTGTGCTTCGGCGCGTGGATCAGGTGCAGCGGCTCGCCGCCGATGGATAGTGTGATGCGGTCGTCGAAATAACGCACGCAGGCCTCGTCTGCCGCCCGGCGGAAGTCGTTGTGAAACACCGGCTCTGCCCACGGGAATCGCTCTCGCATCTGCCGGAAGGTGGTCGTGCTAAAGTGGTCGTGGTGCGTGTGCGTGCAAAGCAGGTACTTCACTGCCACGCCGAGTTCGTGAGCACAGTTCGCTACGTCGCCGGCCGGATCGGCGCCGGAACCGATCCCGACGAGGCTGGTGGGCGGCATTTCAAGAACGGCCGCTTCGTTGTTGTGCGCAAGCAGCCACACGCCCGTCTGGAGCCAGTTGTACCGTCCGACCAGATAGACGCCGTCGAACCAGCGGTCCATATCCGCTCCTGAGTGCGCGTGCGAGCAAGAGCCGAACCCACCCGAATCCGTGGGCGTCCGTTCCCAATGCCCCGCTCGCCACAATGAGGATACCGCGTCGTGATCCCGCTCCAAACCGGCTTTCGACACCCCGTCACACACGTCCTCTTCAGTCCGGACGGTTCGACGGTCGCTGTGGCGCAGCCGTATTCCGGTATCACCGTCCTCGAACGCGCATCGGGCCGCACGATCACGGTGTGTGCCCAACCGCGGCACGCGGGGCTGACCGGTCTCACGTTCTGCGGGGGCGGTCGGTTCCTCGCGGTAGCCAGCGACAAGGGGATCGCAGTGTTCAATGCGACCACCGGTGCGCGCGTTCTGGCAAACGCTTTCCACCGTCATCCGCGTCTTTTGGCCGATTGCGGCGACATGGTTCTCGGCGCCGCACTCACGAAACACGCGATCGTGCATCCGGAACTGGGACCGAGCGGTTCGGGTATGTCGGAGCGCTGGGCGCGGCCCGTGTTCGAACGCGATGGGTTTGAAACAGCCGCACTGTCACCGGACGGCTCACTCGTCGTCGGCTCGGAGCAGGGGGAGTGGTGGCTGCACAGCGTCGGCAATTCTCGCACCGCGGCGCGAGTCGAGCGACCCGCCACAGAGGTCCCGGTCTACAAGGCCGTGAAGTTCTGCCCCCTCAGTCGCCGCTTTGCCATCAACGACGGGCACACACTCGACGTGTACGATGCCACCGAACGGATCGAAGAGAGCGAATGTGGCCAACCGACCACCCCCTCGGTTGTTCGGCGGACGAACGGCTCACCAGCTTGCGTGCCTCGCGACCTGTCACCCGCAGAGCCGGGCTTCACGGCCGCTCCAGTCGCGCCAATGCCACACGTCGTTCTGGCTCCGATGTTCGCACTCGCGCCGGAAAAGCGAGTAGCGGAAAGCCATTGGCATCCACCGTTCGCGCTCGCGGCCGACGGCCGCGGTCTCCTCGTGAAGCGCCCGCGGAACCGCATTCAGTGGTGGGACGCACCGAGCGGTACGCTCGTGAACGAGTGGAGCTGGCAGTTCGAGTGGGTGACGTGCGTTGCGGTATCGGCCGACGGCTTGACCGCCGTTGCCGGTGGGCGCTTCGGCCGCGTGGTGCTGTGGGATTTGGAATAGGTGCGTTTTGGGCGTCGACTGCCATTTTGGCATGCAACTCTCAATTTCATCGCTACTGTCATTGTGATCACTACTGTCGATGCGATATAACACACCCCTACTTTCACCCACGCGGAGGAACCGTCCATGCTCTGCCCGCGGTGTTACGGCAAGCATATCGTCCTGATGAACGGCTCACGGGTTCCCTGCCCGGAGTGCGCCGGCGTCGGTGAACTGCACTGCTGCGACGGGCTCCGCGAACAGGAAGAGTGCCCCATCTCGGACGGGACCAAATTCCAGTATTCCAATTCCAAACCGAAATCCGAGGAGCCCCGGTCACGGACGTGAGCCGTCCCTCCTTTCGGATTCGGTTTTCGCTACTAAGATTTCCCGGCGGAGCCGGGGCGGGTGGGGTTGCGATCTCCTTCGGCGCCCTGTTAGAGTTGCCGCCGGGGGAAACCATGCAGTGTATTGTGACCGGCGCGGCCGGTTTCATCGGCTCACATTTGTGCGAACGATTGTTGTCGGACGGCCACGCCGTGACCGGCATCGACTGCTTCACGGACTACTACGCGCGACCTGTCAAGGAGCGGAACCTTTCCCCCTTTCGCGATCACCCGCGCTTCACGTTCCACGAACTCGATCTGTCGCAGGGGGTTCCGGCCGAAGTCGCCCGCGGCGCGGAGTGGGTCTTCCACCTCGCCGCGATGGCGGGTCTCACACGCAGTTGGCTCGACTTCGACACGTACAACCGCCACAACCTCACGGCCACACACCGCTTACTCGAAGTGCTCAAAGACTCGCCGACGCTGAAACGCGTGGTCTACGCGAGCACCTCCTCGGTGTATGGCAAGTACGCGAGCGGCGACGAGTCGCTCCCGACGCGGCCGAGTTCGCCCTACGGCATCACGAAGCTGGCGAGCGAGCAATTGTGCCGCGTGTACAACGACGAGTTCGGCGTGCCGGTTGTGGTACTGCGCTACTTCAGCGTGTACGGCCCCCGGCAGCGGCCGGAGATGGGCTACCACCTGTTCATCAACGCGATACTGCGAGGCCGGCCGATCAAACTGACCGGCGACGGGCTCCAGGTCCGCGGCAACACGTACATCGACGACTGCGTGGAAGCAACGGTGAGGGCGGCCGAGGCGATGCCGGGCGAAACCTTCAACTTGGGCGGCGGCGAACTGGTAACGGTCCTCGAAGTGTTCAAGAAGCTCGAGCGCATCATTGGTAAGCCGGCGATCATCGAGCGCCACCCGCCCCGGCCCGGCGATCAACTCGCCACCGGTGCGGACGTGACGAAACTGTTCCGGCACCTCGGCTGGAAGCCGACGACCGGCATCGACGCGGGTTTGGCGCAACAAGTAGAGTGGCAGAAGACGTTGAATTAACCGCGCGATAAACGCAGAAGAAGGCACGATC
>BFBZ01001528.1_pt1 | contig 15159 bp, 6 predicted proteins | sample 1888401 | NCBI WGS metagenome assembly BFBZ01 (sample SAMD00112614, study PRJDB3348) | symbiont metagenome | host: Chara braunii | reverse complement strand
GCCCTCCGTACCAGATTCAAATCCGCCGTGAGACCCGCATCACCGGTACGAGCCCGGACGGGAACGCGACGCTCGGGCAGAACCAAGCCGTCGCGCTCTTCGGCACTCCGTCGAACGCGACGGGAAATTTCTCCAGTACGGCGGATGCGATTTTCCCACTGACAAGCTCGACCGTGACCAGCGTCAGCCCGAACAACGCCGCGTACTCACCGCCATCGGCGAGCCTTGCTGCCGGCGGAATCGTACTCGTTGGCCCGCCCACTCCCAATCCGCAAAAGACGGGCAGCGACGAGTTTTCCCCGAACGGTGGTGTATGGACAAACATGATTACGTCGCCGGCTCTTTCGTCGGCGCCGTCGAGCCCCGGGATGGGCTACACGTTCAACTTGCCGACGACGAATTCCACGTTATCGAGTGCGGAATTCAAACGACACATCATCTTGCTCCAGCGATTGGCAAACCCATATGCAGCCGTGAACGATCCGTCTTCCGGGTCGTACAACTCCAGCCAAGCTGCGAACACGTACATCACAGTGGACATGATGGACTACGTGCCGGCGTTCGACGCTGTCTGTCGGGGAGCGAAAGATGCAATGAATCGTAACCCGTGGTCAGCGACGAACACGAACGGGTACGACCCGGTGAGCGACACAACCGCAGGCAACAACCGGTTCTCAGTTGGCAAGGTGCAGCCGTTCGCCGGGCACGCCATGATCACCCAGGCGAACGGGACCCCGATCGCGCGGACGGGAACGGGGACGCTGAGTAGCGGTAGCTACAACACGTACACCTTCGGGAGCACGACCGCGTCGCAAGCGTCGATGGTGCTACCGCAACTGCCCGCGGGCTCCACCGCCACACCCGCGCAACCGCGGCACACGTTCGGGATGCACAACGGGGCCAACGGATCACAACCGGCCAATTCAACCTTTGTCGCGGGCAACTCGACCACAGCGGCCCAGCTCACTTCCACGGGAGCATCGGGCGGCAGCGCGGAAACGCTCATGACGCCGTTCGACTGGTACGTCCACATGGACCGGCCGCTCGTTAACCAGATCGAAGTGTTCCAAGTTCGCGATACGCCTGCCTATCGGGTGACGGACCAGTTCATTCTCGGCAGTACCTCTACCACCACCAGTTCTGGGATCACTTATGCTTCTGGGATTGCCCGCTGGCGAAACACGACCGACGGTCTCGCCCGTGGTCTGGAGTACCTCACGGTCAAACCGTACACGGTCGGCGTGCCATACGGCGGCCGGGTGCCGGGCAAGATCGGCGTGAACGTCCTTCAGGATCAGCGGGTGTTCTACGGTCTGTTCGACCCACAGAACGGCAACGGATTTGATGTGCCAGGCTTCCTCAACGTCAGCGGTTCGGCCAACGGCTCGGCCTGGAACGGTTGGATGAGCACTCGAGACATGGGCGGAGTGGCGACGCGGTTACTCCCAAACGGCAGCGGCTCCCAAGCTGTGGCCGGCCTGCCCGCGCAAACCATCTTCGACACAAACGTTGTCTCAACGACGTCGGGCAGCACGACAACCAATTACGGCCGGCCATTCCTGTCGTTCGGGGCACCCGCGGTCACCCCTCCCGGCACTCAATCCGCGACTTCAACGATTGCCTTCGGCGCGAGCGGGATCGGAGGGACGTCCACTTCGACTCCGAACGCAGACCTGACTATCCTTCGTACGGATACCAACCCGCTCCCGTACCTGTACACGAACAGCAAGAGCAGAGCAACGGGCGGCCCGACGTACCCGGCCTCTCACCCGAACGGCCCCGGGTACATGCAGACGGAAGCCGTGCGAAAGATCATGAACAACACGACGACGGTGAGCCACACCTACCTCGTGTTTCTGACGATCGGGTACTTCAATGTAACGAACCTCAACCCGACGCCCCCCGCCGGTTGGCCGAGCAACGGGCCGTCGCCCCCGCCGCAACTCGGGTCCGAGGCGTTCATCACGGTGCCCGGCGACATGCGTCAGAAAGTGGTCGCCGTCATCGATATGACCAACATGGCGCTGGACCCGACGACCAACCAGATCGCCAGCCCGCAGACGGTATCGAGTGGGAACACGGTCCCCGGGCAGCCGTTCTTCACGAGCCTGGAGAGTACGACTTTAGCCTCGTCTGCTGACGCGACCGGGCAGGTGGTACTCAACATTCCCTATTCGAGTTTCGACGGCACCAACGTGTTCGTCGCCTCCAACGGACAGGAGCAGGCAATTTCGCCTAACTCTCCGTTCAATACTCTCGTTCTGGGCTACGGAGCCGACCAACAGCTTGTGACAGTGCAGAGCGTTGGGGTCAGCAGCGGCTTGGCGCAGGTGAAAGTCAAAGCCGCCAACAGCACTATTCCGTTCCGGACCGTGTACGCCGGAACGTGCGTATCAAACGTGCGCCCCGGCTACCCCGGCCCGCAGTCGGGCTTCAGTTACACAGTGCCGACAGCGCTGATACCGTACCTCGATCGACTGCGGTAGCCTGCTTCGGGGCTGATGGCACGCGGGTCGGGTGTGGCAATGAGAATTGCCACACCCGACCCGCGTGTGTTGTCTGCGGGCATCCATATCTGTCTGCGCTCTGCGTTTATCCGCGGCGGTGTTCTCCTTCACCCCAGCGGCGTATTCCGCCAGGCGGAACGACTTTACGCCTGTTTTCCACTTTCTGAAACTTGCCCCCCGCGGCGGAAGTAAATCCGGTCAAGCCCCGCACCGGAGCACCTCATGTTTCGCTTCTCGCTTCTGGCCGGCGTTACACTCCTCTTTGCTGCTCCCGTAACGAGGGCCGATCCGCTCCGCTGCGTGCCCCCAACGGCCCAGGTCGTTCTCGTCTCCGACTCTCCCCGCACGTTCGCCGAAGCGGTCACCGGACTCGAAGCACTCCGAACGGCGCAAAAGCTCCCGCAATATCAGGCGATCTACGACTCCGCCGCCACACGGCGCGGGTTCCAACTCCTCGCGCTATTCGAGACGAAACTGGGGGCCAAGTGGCCGGGCCTGCTCGACCAACTCGCCGGCAAGGGGGTCGCGCTCGGCTTCCAGTTCGGCCCCGACCCGGCGCCCGCGGTTCTCGTGCTCGAAGGGACGGACGAGGAGCAGGTGAAAAAAGCCACAGCGCTGGCGCTCGAGACCGTTGAAGCCGAATTCGCACGCCAAGGGGTGAAAGACGCAGTGAAGCGGTACGACCTCGCCGGCACCCGTGCGGTGAAGATCGGAGACTTTTACACGGCCCGCGTCGGCGCGACCACAATGGTTTCCAACACCGAGGCGGGGCTCAAAACCGCTGTGGAACTCGCCGCGATCGACGCGGCAACCGACCGCGCGAGTTCACCAGCGCCCAAAGCCCGCCGCGACGCCTTCCAATTGCTCCCCAAAGACCCGCTGGCGTGGCTGTGGCTCGACTTCGCCTCCGTGAAGAAGTCAAAAGAGTCCAAGGACTTCTTCGACGCGACCCGGAAGGATTTCGTGCAAACGCTCGTCGCGGGCGGCACCATCGACTGCCTGAAGCGGGCCGATTACATCGCTGCCGGGCTGTACCGGGAGCCGACCGGATTCCGGCTGTCGCTGCGGCTCCCGGCCGGGCGGAGCGAGTTCCCGGCAGAGTACCAACTGCACGTCCCACCGGCCAACACCCCCGGTACCCTTCCGCTGCTCGAACCGCCCGGCACCCTGTACAGCCAGAGCTTCCACCTCGACGTCGGTTACTTGTGGAAAAACCGCAGTACACTGGCGAACGACGAAATTCGCAAGGGCTTGGAGAAAGCCGATAAGGACGTCTCGAAGGTGCTGCCCGGGAACGTGAAGTTCGGCGAGCTGCTCGAAATGTGGGGGCCGCACCACCGCTTCGTCGTGGCGAACCACGGCACCCTGCCGTACTCGAAAGAGCCCGGTCAGCGGTTCCCGGCGTTCGGGTACGTCGCGACCGGCCGCGATCCGAAGTTCGCCAAGTCCGTCGAACCGGCGCTGCGCTCCGCCGCGATCATCGGCAGCCTGCAGTTCGGGCTCAAGATGGCCCAACACACCCACGAGGGCGCCGAGATCGTCGCGTACCGGTTCCCGGAGAACAAGGATTTCGCGAACGACACGGACGGCGTCCGCTTCAACTTCGAGCCGTGCTTCGCGATCGTCGGCAGCGAACTCGTCGTCGCGAGTACCGTCGAGCTGTGCAAGAACCTCATCACCGAACTGAAGCGCGTCGAGAAGCAGCCGGCCGGCCGGGCCGTCCTCCGCAGCGTCGCCTCCGCGAGGGGCGGGGCCGATGCACTCGCATCGCTCCCGGACCCGCTCATCACGGACGCGGTCCTCAGCCGCGGCGTCGGCCTGGAGACCGCACGAAAGGAAGTCGCTCAGCTGGTCGCGTGGGTCAAGTCGCTCGGCGCCGTGCGCCTCGAACTCGACATCGCCGAGAAGGAATACAAGTTCGATCTGGTGTGGGACGTGCGGTAAGGGTCCACAGGGCTTCCGCCCTGTGGACCCTGTGGACCGTGGACGCGGAGAACACAATGGTCGTTGACCCCAAGACCGCCTGGCAGCCGTACACGCCCCGCGCCGACGCCCCGTGGGACCGCAAGGCGGTGGGGCACCTGTACCGCCGCGCCGGGTTCGGCGCGACGGCCGCGGAACTCGACGCGGGCGTGAAGGACGGCCACGCGAAGGCCCTCGACCGCGTGCTGACCGGCGCACCCGAAACGGACGACTTCACGCGCACGTCCGACTTCATGGCGAGCCCGCGCTCGATGCCGACCGGTGCGCCGCTCCAGCGCCTTTCGGCGTGGTGGATCGACCGGATGCTGAAGAGCCGGCACCCGCTGCGCGAAAAAATGACGCTGTTCTGGCACGACCACTTCGCCACCAGCAACGCGAAGGTGCAGAACGCCCGGTTCATGCTCGGCCAGTACCGGCTCATCCAGGCGCACGCGCTCGGCAGCTTCGCGGACCTGCTCACCGGCATGGGCACCGMCCCCGCCATGCTCGTGTGGCTCGACACCAACACCAGCACGAAGGCCGCGCCGAACGAGAACTACGCCCGCGAGGTGATGGAGCTGTTCTCGCTCGGCGTCGGCAATTACACCGAAACCGACATCCGGGAGGCCGCGAAGGCGTTCACCGGGTACGAGATCAAGGACGGAAAGGGCACGCTCAACTCCCGGCAGCACGACGCGGGCGAGAAGACCGTGTTCGGCAAAAAGGGCAAGTTCACGGGCGCGGACGTCACGAAACTGTGCCTCGACCACCCGGCGTGCCCGCGGTTCATCGTTCGCAAGCTCTACCGCTTCCTGATCAGCGACACGAGCCCCCCGTCGGCGGAACTGATCGACCCGCTCGCCACGGAATACCGGGCCAGCGGCTTCGATACCGGCAAACTGGTGTCCACCATTTTGCGCTCGAATTTGTTCTTCTCCCCGGCCGCGTACCGGGCGAAAATTAAGTCGCCGGTCGAGTTCGCAGTGGGCACCGTTCGCGCGCTGGAAGGCAGTACCGGCGCCCTGCCGCTCGCGGACGCACTCGACGGTCTGGGGCAGGTCCTGTTCGCGCCCCCGTCCGTGAAGGGGTGGGACGGCGGCCCGGCGTGGCTCAACGCCCAAACGCTCCTCGGCCGCAACAACCTCGCACTGGCGCTCACGTCCACCGAGAACGGCCGCTTCGGGTCGCGGTGCGACCCGGCCGAACTGCTCGCCAAGCACGGGGCCAAGAGCGACACGGAGCAAGTGGATTTCTTGCTCGGGCTGTTCCTCCAGGGCGACGCTCCACCGGCGACGCGCGACAAACTGCTCAGCTACCTGAGCGCCACGAAGGACGTGAAGTACCCCGCGTACTGGACCGCGGACGACCTCGCGACGCACCGCACGCGGGCCGTCACGCACCTGGCGCTGACGCTACCGGAATACCAGTTGAATTAAGAACCCAAGAAGAGCCGCAGATAAACGCAGATGACGCAGATCAGAAAAGACGTTTTGATGAGACCAACAGAAGAGACAGATTTAATGCCGATCGTCATGCCACCCGATCTAAATTCTCACCGTCTTCTGTCTTGATCTGCGTCATCTGCGTTTATCTGCGGCTCTTCTCTTTTTTCGGAGCCTTGACATGACGACGCGCCGTGATTTCCTCCGCGGTTCCTCCCTGGTCGGCTTCGGCGCCACGGTGCCGGGGTTCCTCGGTCGCACGGCGCTCGCCGCACCCAACGCCGACAAGCCCGGCGCAAAGGACACGGTCCTCGTCGTGGTGCAACTGACCGGCGGCAACGACGGTCTGAACACCGTCGTCCCGTTCACGAACGCCGATTACTACAAGCTCCGGCCGACCATCGCCGTCGCCAAGGATCAGGTGAAGAAACTCACCGACGACATCGGGCTCCACCCCGCGATGGGCGAGCTGGCAAAGCTCTACACCGACGAGAGCGCCGTGTGCGTGGTGCAAGGTGTGGGGTATCCGAACCCGAACCAGTCGCACTTCCGCAGCATGGACATCTGGCACGCGGCCTCCACCGCCGAGGCGCTGACGGAAGGCTGGCTCGGCAAAGCGCTGAAGAAGAAGTCGGTGCTCGGGTTCCACGTCGCGGGCGGCAACGAGGTCGCCCCGCTGGCCCTCGCCGGGGCGCCGGTGCGGGTCCCGAGCGTCACGTCGCTCGACGACTTCAAGCTGAAGACGATCGGCGCGACCGGGGCCGACACCGCGGCACAAAAAGGCGTCATCACGGGAGTCGCGGACCCGAAAGTATCCGACCCCAAGACAGGCACGCCGAACCTGCTCGACTTCGTCGCGCGCACGCAAATGAACACCTACGCGAGCACCGAGAAGCTGGCGTCGATCGGCAAGAACTACACGCCGAAGGTGCCGTACCCGAACTCGGCGCTCGCCAACAAACTGAAACTCGCGGCGCAGCTCATCGACGCCGACATCGGCGCGCGGCTGTTCTACGTCTCCATCGACGGCTTCGACACGCACGCCGGCCAGGGCGGCGCGACCGGCGCGCACGCCAACCTGCTCACGCAGGTGTCCGATTCGATCGCGGCGTTCTACCGCGACCTCGCCGGCCGGGGACATAAGGACCGCGTGTGCGTGATGACGTTCTCCGAGTTCGGGCGCCGCGCGTACGAGAACGGTAGCAAGGGCACCGACCACGGGGCCGGTGCGCCGATGCTCCTCGTCGGCGGGACCGTGAAGGCGGGCGTGACCGGCAAACACCCCAATTTGACCGGTCTCAAAGAAGGAAACCTGGTCCACGGTACCGACTTCCGACAGGTGTACGCGGCGGTGCTGGAGAAGTGGCTCGGCGTGGACAGCAAGCCGATCGTGGGCGACGGCTTCAAGCCGGCCGAGGTGTTCGCGTAATCGGATCGCCAGCGGAGCAGCACAGGACGTTCCGCCTCGCACCCTTTAATCGAAGGAGCGCCGTATGCCTCGGCTCCCCCTCCTCCTCGTCTTGGGCGTGCTGTCTGGATTGACCGGGTGCCGGGCGAACGATCCCGGCCCACCCCCCGTCCCGTGGTCGGCCGACATGCAAGCGGTGGCCGACGGGAACAATCAGTTCACCTTCGATCTGTACGCGAAACTCCGCGACCGCGAGAAGGGGAACCTGTTCTTCTCTCCCTACAGCGCCCACACCGCTCTGGCGATGACCGCTATTGGAGCGCGGGGAGCGACCCGGGACGAAATGGTCGCGGTCCTCCACCTCCCGACCGGTGAACAACACGCTGCTGCGGCCGGAGACCTCACGCGGTATTTCGCCCACCCGCGGAAAGCCTTCGAGCTATCGATCGCAAACGCCATATGGGGGCAGAAGGGGGTCCCGTGGCGCCTCGAGTTCCTGGACGTGCAAAGGGACCGCTTCGGAAGCGGGTTTCACGACGCCGATTTCGCGACCGACCCGGACGGCGAGCGGCAGCGAATCAACCAATGGGCCGGAGAGAAAACACGCAACCGGATCAAGGAACTTATCCCCGGCGGTCTGGTCACCAAGGCGCACCGTATGGTGTTAGCTAACGCCATTTACTTCAAAGGGGCGTGGCAGTCACAGTTCGATCCCCAACGTACGACTCCGCTCCCGTTCACGCTCACCGACGGCACGACGGTGCCGGTTCCGATGATGCACCGGGAAGGCGGGTTCCGGCATTACGCCGAGTTCGCACACGCTGACCAGCGGGCCGGGCGGTGGGAACCCGAGTTTCAGGTCGCGGAGGTGCCCTACAAGGGAGACGAGCTATCGATGGTCGTGCTGGTGCCCGGAAAGCACGACGGCCTCCCGGCCCTGGAGGCCCGGTTGTCCGCCACCGCCCTCGCCGGCTGGCTGGCCAAGGCGCAGAACGCAAACGACACCGGTTTGTATCTGCCCAAGTTCCGGATCGAAACCGACGCCATGATGCTGGGTGAGCCGCTCCAGGCGCTCGGAATGCGCCGGGCCTTCGATCCGGACAGTGCCGATTTCAGCGGGATGTGCACCGGCAACGAAGGGCTGTATGTGGACTTCGTGGTGCAGAAGGCGTTCGTGGATGTGAACGAAGAGGGGACCGAGGCCGCCGCGGCGACGGCGGTGGGTATGGTGAAATCTTCCGCAACAGTCGGCCTCGACTTTCGGGCGGACCGCCCGTTCCTGTTTCTGATCCGGGACGTGAAGCACGGGACGATCTTATTCATGGGCCGGGTCCAGAAGCCCTGATTTCGGGCCATCAGCGTAAACTCTATATGGCCCGTGAGCGGCACCGAGAACCGTCGTGGTTCCAACCCGGAACAGATTCTCGGTCGTCTGCTACAATTCCTGAATGTCGATTCACTCAGGTAAGCCCGAACTGCTCAGCCCGGCCGGCGATTGGGAGGCGATGCGCGCCGCCGTCGCCAACGGAGCCGACGCGGTCTATTTCGGACTGTCGAACTTCAACGCCCGCGCCCGCGCCACCAACTTCGCGCCCGAAGAACTGCCGGACGTGATGCAGTTCCTGCACGGCCGGAACGTGCGCGGGTTCGTTACACTCAACACGCTAGTCTTCTCCGACGAACTCCCGGCAGTTGCGGAATTCGTGCGGGCGGTCGCCGCGGCCGGCGTCGATGCCGTCATCGTTCAGGACCTGGGCCTGGTCCGGCTCATCAAGCGTATCGCCCCCACGCTCGCTGTTCACGCGTCCACACAGATGACGCTGACCGAACCGCGTGGTATTGCGTTCGTGACACAACTCGGTGTCGAGCGCGTCGTGCTCGCGCGCGAACTGTCGCTTGCTGACATTCAGAAAGTGACCTCGAACACGTCCACACCCGTAGAGGTATTCGTCCACGGTGCGCTCTGCGTCGCGTACAGCGGACAGTGTCTCACCAGTGAGGCTCTCGGTGGGCGCAGCGCGAACCGCGGCCAGTGCGCGCAGGCGTGCCGGTTGCCCTACGAAATGATCGTGGACAGTACGCCCCGCGACCTCGGCGACCGCGCCTACCTGCTCAGCCCGCAAGACCTCGCCGCGTTCGATCTCATTGACCCGCTGATCGACGCCGGCGTGATCTCGTTCAAGATCGAGGGTCGTTTGAAGGGCGGCCCGTACGTCGCCGCGACCACGCAGACCTACCGCAAGGCCATCGACGCGAAGCTCACCCGGGGCGACTTCGCTCTCTCGCGCCGCGAGCAGCTCGATCTCGCGCAGACGTTCAGCCGCGGGCTGACGCCGGGCTTCCTCGAAGGCGTGAATCACCAGGTGCTCGTCCGCGGCCGGTTTCCGAAGAGCCGCGGCGTGCGCCTGGGAACGGTCGTCCAACATACCAAACACGGCGTTAAGGTTCGGCTCGCGGAACGATTGCCTATTGAAGACCTGGTTCGCGCGGGCGACGGCGTGCTGTTCGACCTCGGTAAGCCCGAGGAGAAGGAACCGGGCGGCCGCGTTTGGAAAGTCGAACCTGCAAAGCTCCCCGGGGAGCGTTCTTCTCCGGCCGAACCGCCCATCGTTCTGCTGTCGTTTGAAGCCGGCGCCCTGGACCTCACCCAAGTTTCCGTCGGCTGCGACGTATACAAGACCGACGATCCGCCGCTGCGCAAGCGGCTCGAACAGAGTTACGCGCAGGACAAGCCGGCCCGGCGATTGGTGCTCATGGGTCGCGTGAGCGGTCCGGTGGGCGGCGCGCTCACGCTCGTACTCTCAGACGGTACGCACAGCGCCACCGCAACATGGCCCGGTCCGCTCGAACGCGCGCGTAAGCAGCCGACCTCTGCCGACGAGGTACGCGAACAGCTTTCGCGTCTCGGCGACACGCCCTTCGAATTAGGCGCGCTGGAAGTCGCCCTACCGGCCGACGTAATGGTACCGCGGAGCGTCCTGAACGACTTGCGCCGCCAGGCCGCGAGCGAGCTCGCGAACCAGCGCAGCGCGGGGCACAAACACGCGGTCACAGAAGGCGATGTGTTGGGGGCGATGCGAAGGGACGTCGTGCGAAGACCGGCCCCCCCGGCCCCCGAAGAACCCCCCCCCCCAGCCCCCCTCCCTTTAGGGAGGGGGGTGAATGCGCGCGATGCCTCCTCCGACCCTCTGGAGGCATCGGAGTTCCGTAGGTCTGGCTCCCCTCCCTTCAGGGAGGGGTCGGGGGTGGGTTGCCTTTCTTCCTCCCCCTTCCCTTCAGGGAGGGGGGCTGGGGGGGTAGGTCCTCCGTGTCTCACTGTTCTCGTTCGGTCGCTCGACCAGCTGGACGCGGTCCTCGCATGGGCACCGCCCGATGACCTCTCGAAACCGGCCGCGGTGTATTGCGACTTCGAGGACTTGCGGCGCTACAAGGACGCGGTACCGAAGGCCCGCGCCGCGGGCGTACCGGTCGGATTGGCGCCGCTCCGCGTGTGGAAGCCCGGCGAGGACGGTTTTCAGGCACTCGTCGTGCGCGCGGAGCCGGACATCGTCCTCGTTCGGAACCTCGCGTCCATCGACTATTTCCGCGACCAGTTACCGAACGCCCGACTCATCGGTGATTTTAGCCTGAACGTGGCCAACGAGCTCACCGCAGACGTCCTCATCGGCGCCGGCCTGGACCGACTCGTGCCGAGTTACGATCTGAACTGGGAGCAATTCGCGTCGATGGTTCGGCGGTCGGTCGCGGGGTGGTACGAACCGGTGGTTCACCAACACATGCCCATGTTCCACATGGAACACTGTGTGTTCGCGGCGTTTCTCAGCACCGGGAAGGACCACCGGGACTGCGGGCGCCCGTGCGAGGCCCACAAGATCGAACTGCGCGATCGCGTGGGTGCCAACTTTCCGGTGCTGCCGGACACCGGGTGCCGAAACACGGTGTTCAACAGCGTTCCCCAAAGTGGCGCCGAGTACGTCGCCCGGATGCGCGAGTTGGGCCTGCGCACGTTCCGCATCGACCTTTTGCGCGAAACGCCGGCACAGGTCGGACCGCTGCTCGACCGCTATGCCCGCGTCATCGCAGGGGTGGACGACGGCCGCGAGACGTGGCGGCAGCTCCGGGCGCTCAACCAACTCGGCGTGACACGAGGAACGCTCCAACTCATCTGAGCCGAGCATCGTCTTCCCCGCGTCAAACGCAACCCGCAGAGCACCCGCAGCACACTTTCTCGATCCTGCATCCTGCGATTGAATTAAAAATCGCATTGCGTCTTGTCGGGAAGAACGGTAAATGCCGCTCTCTACCTGCGACCGTGCCACGAACTTTCCCCGACGCGAGTGCCCATGCGCGCGCCGAAGTTCCTTTTCGCCGCCGCACTGGCCGCCGCCGGATGCTCGCGCGCACACTACCGGAAATCGGCCGACCGTGAGACGTACCCGATCCTGGCCGCGAACGAATCGCTCGCCCCGGGATACGACATCGGGCGGCTCCGACTCGAGCCCGCCCCCGTCTCCCGACTGGCCGACCCGTTCAACCCCGACCGCCCACCGAAGCCGCCGGACGACCCGGCCGCGGCCGTTCTGATGGACCACCCGTACAAGTTCCGCGGCTACCGCCGCTGGGGCAAGGACGGGTACACGAACGCGATCGAGGCGCCGGACTGGGAACGGGCGCTGCCGCTCGGCCCGGACGGCGTTCTCAAGCTCGACGCCCGGTCGGCCGCCGAGGTCGCGCTGGTCAACAGCCGGGAGTACCAGACGAACCTGGAAGCGGTCTACGAGACGGCCCTGTCGCTCACCCTCAACCGGTTCGAGTTCGACCTCCACTGGCTCGGCCAGAACGCGACCAACTACACCCGCTTCGGGACCGGCGGCGTCCCGACCGAGACGAACACACTCACGTCCACCACCACCACCGGGTTCACCCGCAACCTGGCCGCCGGCGGCCAGATCACGGCCGAGTTCATCAACAACCTCACGTACCAGTACACCGGTGGGACCGGCCAGTTCGGGTCGAGCATCCTACTCAGCGTGACCCAGCCGCTCCTGCGGGGCTTCGGGCGCCAGGTGCGGCTCGAGGACCTGACCCAGGCCGAGCGGAGCGTGCTATATGCGGTCCGGACCTACGCTAGGTTCCGCAAGAATTTCTACGTCGGGGTGACGGCCGGCAGCGGCGGGTACCTCGGGCTGCTGCTCCAGCTCCAACAGCTCCGGAACGCCGAGTCGATCCTGAAACAGCAGGAGGAGACGTACCGGTTGTACAACGAGTTGTTCCGCGGCGGCCGCGCGTCGGTGGTCGACGTGGACGTGATCTACCAGGGGCTCCAGGGGAGCCGGTTGGCGGTCCTGAACGCCAAGCTCTCGCTCGAAAACGGCCTGGACGCCTTCAAGATCCAGCTCGGGATGCCGCCCCGGCTGCCGGTTGAGCTGGACGACGGGCCGCTCAGCCGGTTCGTCCTGACGGCCCCGGCGGCGGACAAACTCCGGGACGACGTCGAGACGTTCCAACGGGCCCGGCTGAGCGAGCTGGACGCGCCGCCGCCGGTCGTGGTCCTCCGCCGGGCGTTCACCGCCCTTCGGGACATGGCCGGCCGCGTTCCGGCGATCGGGGACTCGGCCACTGCGGACCTCGCCGCCTTCCGCGAGCTCCTCGCCCGCTCGGCCCGCCCGGACGACGACGCCGAACAGCGGGACCGGGACACCGCCACGTACCGGTCCCTGGTCGCCGCGATGGACGACGCGGCGGAAGAGCTGAAACGGCTGGTGGCCCAGATCGACCTCGACGCGGCGGCCGTGGACGAGGCAAAGCGGAAGGAGAACTGGGTGGCCGCGACCCAGGCGGCCAAGCGGCTCCTGGCCGTCCTCGACACGATCATTGCCGTCCAGACCCAGGCGCGGATTTACACGATCGAACTGCCCGAGGCCGGCGGCGAGGAGGCCCCGCTCCTGGCCTTCGCCAAGACCAACCGGCTCGACCTCCAGAACCAGCTCGCGCAGGCGACCGACGCCTGGCGCAAGGTGACGGTCGCCGCCAACGCCCTCCAGGGGGGCTTGAACTTCAACGGATCGGTCAACCTGGGGACCGACCCGAACCACCAGAACCCGTTCAAGTTCGACGCCCACGGCAACACGTACACGGCCGGGCTCCAGGTCGACACCCCGCTGAACCGACTGGCCGAGCGCAACGCCTACCGACAGAGCCTGATCACCTACCAGCAGGCCAAGCGCGCGGTCGTCGCCCTGTCCGACCAGGTCGAGCAGGACGTCCGCCGCGACCTGCGCCAGTTGCGGCAGCTCCGGGCGTCGTTCGGGATCGCCCGCCAGCAGCTCCTGTCCGCGGCCCGGCAGTACGAGAACACGCGACTGTCCCTGGTCGGCCCGCAAGACGCGCAGCGGGGCGGGGGGACGGACACCGCCACGTTGCAGCTCCAGACCGCGCTGAGCAACCTGCTCAGCGCCCGAAACGCGCTCGCCGCCGCGTACATCAATTTCGAGCAACAGCGGTTACAGCTTTTGTTAGACTTGGAGGAACTCCAACTCGACCCCCAAGGGTTCCCGATCAATGCAGCCCCACGACCCCGCGCTCCCGCAAGCCCCGCCGGCGCCCCCGGCGGCCGAAACGGTCCTGGAGATCCCGTCCCTGGTCGTGAAGCCCAGCCCCTCGGCCCGCCCCGGCCGGTCGAACCCGCCCCGTAACCGCTGGGTTCGAATCGCGCGCGCGGCCGGTGCCCTCACGCTCCTCGTGGCGCTGGGGTACGTGGCCGTCGGCCGGGGCGCCTCCCGGCGCGGCGACGACGTGCTGACCGCCCCGGCGACCGTGGGCGACCTCCACATCCTGGTTTCGGACAAGGCCGAACTCGAGAGCGCCGAGTCGGTCCAGGTGGCGTGCGAGGTGGAGGGCGGCGGAAAACTGGTGACGATCCTCCCCGAGGGCACTCAGGTCACGAAGGGAACTATCGTGGCTCGCTTCGACACCGACGTCCTTCAAAAGGGGATCAACGAGCAGGAGGTCAAGTGGGAAACGGCCGTCGGTAAGTTGAAAGCGGCCAAGAGCGAACTGGAGGTCCAGAAGAACAAGGCCGAGAGCGAGATCGCCAAGGCCGATTTGGCGCTGACCCTGGCGCGGCTCGACCAGGAGGCCTACGCGAACGGCGAGTACCAGGCGGCCTGGAACAAGCAGAAGAGCGCGCTGGAGATCGGCCGAAAAGAGCTGAAGGAGGCCGAGGACGGCCTGGAATTCAGCCGCGGGATGGTCAAGAAGGGGTTCGCCCAGCAAGAGCAACTGCGGAGCAAGGAGCTGTTCGTCGACGGCAAGCGGTCGGCCGTCAAGCAGGCCGAGGACGACCTGATGGTGCTCGAAAAGTTCACCCGCAGGCGAAAGCAGACCGAACTGGAGGCAAAAGCCAAGGACGCCGAGCGGGACCTGGAGCGGACCAAGAAGAGCCAGGAGGCGGCGACCGATAAGGCCAAGACCGAGGTGTCGGCCTCCGAAAAGACGGCCGACATCGAGAAGAAACAGTTGGAGCGGTTGAAGGCCCAACTCGACAAGTGCGAACTGAAAGCGCCCGGGGACGGTATCGTCATCTATTTCAAACGGCAGTGGGACGAGTCGTCCCGGATCAAGCCCGGCGCCCAGGTGTTCTTCCAGCAGCCGATCTTCAGCCTGCCCGACCTGAACAAGATGAAGATGAAGATGAAGGTCCACGAGTCGGTCGTAAAGAAGGTAAAGGTCAACCTGACGGCGACGATGAAGGTGGACGCACTGCCGGGCCGCGTGCTGCACGGGAAGGTGCTCTCCGTCGCGGCGCTGGCCCAGGGCGACGACTGGCGGGGCGGCGGGG